>ENA-ORDG01000032-ORDG01000032.1-marine-metagenome-genome-assembly--contig:-NODE-32-length-63586-cov-5.767608_pt1 | contig 63586 bp, 50 predicted proteins | sample MGYA00248629_ERZ508524 | MGnify/ENA primary metagenome ERZ508524 (study PRJEB26194, sample SAMN05421901) | marine metagenome | isolation source: East of Rio de Janeiro, Brazil, South Atlantic Ocean...
ATTATCGATGAAAATGGTGATACGGTTACGGCCACAGCGACCATCGCAGCCGATGGCACGTATACAGTGGATGCGGACATCTCCGGCCTAGTGGATGGTGACTTAACCATCAATGCGGTAGCGAACGATAACAACGCTACCGAACAAACTGCTTCCACGAATGATGAACTGGACAATGTAGCCGGTGATCTGACAGTTGCGAGTGACGTGACTGATGGCAACATCATTGTTTCTGGTAGCTCGGTGGATATGGCCGAGGGTACGGAAGTAAGCATCACGATCATCGATGAGAACGGCGATACCGTCACCACGACAGCGATTGTGGATGGTGACGGCAACTACAGCACCAATGCGGACATCTCCGGCCTGGTCGATGGTGATTTAACCATCGATGCGGTAGCGAATGACAACAACGGTACTGAACAGACTGCTTCTACTAATGATGAATTAGACAATGTTGAAGGCAGCCTGACTACCGAAGCGAGCGTCACTGACGGCACCGTAACCGTGAGTGGTGGCTCGACTGATCTGCCTGAAGGCACCGAAGTGGCTATTACCATTACCGACGCGAACGGTGGTACCGTTGAAACCACAGCGACAGTCGATGCGAACGGTGACTACACGGTTGATGCCGACGTGTCTGGTCTGGTCGATGGGGAGCTGACGATTGATGCGTCGGCGAAGGATAATAACGGTGAAACGCTTACTGCGACCGATACCGCTGAGCTGGATACCACGGCTCCAACATTGACTATAAGCGCCCCGGATACCAACGACACAACGCCGATACTGAGTGGTACGTCGGATGAAATTGGTGCAACAATCAGTGTGACGGTCACCGATGCCAATAATCAAACCCAGACCTTAACGGCGGTTGTGGCTGCAGATGGCAGCTGGACTGTGGATGTAGCGGATGAATTGGCAGAAGGTACTTACACAGTGCAGGCGTCGGTTGAAGACGATGCGGGTAATGAAGCGGTAGCTAACACCCAGGGCGAAATTGATTTAACAGCACCTACTTTGACCCTGGAAGTGCCAACTAACGTGAACGATACCACACCAACCATAAGCGGAACTTCCGATGAAATTGGTGGCACAGTCTACTTAGTGGTGACGGATGCGGACGGTAATGAACAGCAACTTGAAGCAATGGTTGATAACAATGGTAACTGGCAGGTTGATACTGAAATTCCGTTAGCGGTGGGTGAGTACACTGTTAGCGCGACAATTTCTGATGACGTGGGTAACCAGGCTCAGGCAAGTCAGAGCGAAGGCACGATTGAACCATCGGTTACTATTGTTGATTTTGAGCTGAATTCGGAAGTAGGCGTTGATGTCACTGACTCGATTTGGGATGGTGGAGTATCGAATAACCAGTTCGGTATCATTTCAAATGATGATATTTCAGATCAGAAGGCAAATAGTAGTGATATTAATGATAGATGGACACGAAATCTAGAAATCACATCCAACGAAGGTAGTAACGAAACTTACTTGTTTGCGGTAGGTGATACGTACATAGTTTCTTATGACAAGTATGTAGGGAGAGAGTGGAGCTGGGACGAGTTTAAATGGGTTGAAGTTTGGGAAACTATTGAATTAGAAATGACCGTAACACGTTCAGATGTTCAGGGCTTTAACGGTCAAGATGCTGATTTACTGGTTATGACTGGCACCCTCCCTGATGGAACACCTGTTACCATGGTAATGGACTCCGATGGTATTCAGAATAATACCAACTATTACGTCAACGACCTTTACGACACTGACGTTGGCTTCAGAGAATTCACAGTCAATGGCGAAGCAGCTAGTAACTCAACGGTTACTATCGAGCAAGTTGACGAAAATGGTAACGTCATAGACTCAGCTACTGTTACGAGCGATGCGAATGGCCAGTGGAGCTATGATGTAGGTCAATTAGAAGGGCGCTCAGGCACTCTCAACGTGACCTCTGTAGACCAGTACGGTAACGAATCCGTCGATGAGAAAAACTTCTTATTCGGTGAAACGAATAACGAGAACACTCTAGAAGGTTCAGATAGCAGTGATCTTATTGTCGGTGGTCTTGAAGACGATAGTATTACTGGCGGACAAGATTCTGATGTTCTTATAGGCGGTGGCGGTAACGATACCTTCGTCTGGAAAGGCGACGACGAAGGAACTGTTAATATTCCTGAGGCTGATACCATTCAGGACTTCACTTTAGGTAATTTCTCCAGTGATGAAGATGCGGATCGCTTAGATCTTTCGGACTTATTGCAAGGTGAGAGCACAGGCACTATCGATAATTACCTATACGCCGAAGACGATGGTAACGGTAATACCGTGTTGCACATTAATTCTGAGGGTAACCTTAGCGGCACTGATAACGCTGACCAGGTAGTGACGCTTCAGGACGTGCAAATGGCCGATGGTCAGACATCGAGCGACTTTATTCAACAAATGTTAAACGATGGTCAATTGTTGATAGACAATGGCAGCTCTGCTTCAACACAAAGCAGCAGCGAAGGAGCTTCCATTGATTTACATCAAACTAATAAGCTGTCTGGCTTAGAGTAGTTCTTATGACCTAGTACAAACGGGCTAGATCCTGACTTAAATTGGTTAGGACTCTAGCTCGTCTATTTTCTAGTCTAATAGTAAGTGTTATGATTATTAGCAACTAAATTGTTACGAATATATTAAGCTCGTATTAGGAGAAACTGGTGAAACTGTTGGTTAAAGGACTGTCTGGTTGCCTGTTTGCCGGCTTATTTGCATCAGCCGCGCACGCTCAGGAAGCAGAGCCAAATGACACTAAAGTGCTAGAAGCTGTGATGCAGGCTGTTGAAAATAACCCGGAAGTTTTGAAGCAGTGGCATGAAATGCGAGCGGTTAGCAGTGATGTGGCTCGAGCTAGGGGCGCCTACGGACCTCAGTTGGATGCTTCTACTTCTTACAACTATACAAAGAGAGACTATTCGTTAAACGAGGAATTTAGCGGAAGCCGTGCTAGCCTCGATTATCGACAGCTTTTATTTGATGGCTTTGAGACATCTAACTTAGTTGAGCGTTTTCAAGAACTTCAATTAGTTCGGTATTATGAGTTAAAAACGGTTGCGGAGAATGTTGGTTATGCAGCTTTTGAGGCGTACCTTGATGTTGCAACCAACCGTGAACTGGTAAAACTGGCGCGCGATAACGTTGAGAAGCACCGTGATGTTTATGAGCAAATTGAAGAAAGTGCATCTGCCGGTGTCGCCCGAAACGCTGATTTAGAACAAATTAACGGGCGTCTGGCACTGGCGTTAAATAACTTAGAAACTCAGCGCTCTAACCTGCATGATGTTATTAGCCGTTACCTGCGTATTGTTGGCGAATTACCGCCGAAACAAACGTCCAACGTAGTTGTTTCTGAAACCTTCCTTCCGGCAGGGACTGAAGAAGCCATGAGCCTGGCGAACAGAACGAACCCTGAGCTCCATGCAGCGCTTAGAAACATACGTGCAGAAAGAAAACAGTTAACATCAAATAAGCGTGGTGCATACTCGCCTAAACTGAGCCTAGTTGCTAGTCGCAGCTATTCTGAATTAGACGATAACGGTTTTGATAACCGCCAAAATGACACGCAGGTTGGTCTGCAATTACGTTTTAATATTTTAAACGGTGGTCGCGACTACGCTGAGATTCGTCGTACGGTTTCTCAGGTGAACTCTGCGGAGCAACAAAGAAATTTAGTTTGTCGTAATATCAATCAAACCATTCAGGTTGAAATGAATCAAATTGAAAGCTTACGCGACAGAATTCCTCAGTTGCGTCAACACAAACTCTCTTCAGGCAAAGTACGTACTGCCTACAAAGACCAGTTCGATTTAGGCCAGCGGTCGCTGCTGGATGTGCTGGATTCTGAAAATGAGTATTTTGAGGCCAGTATTGCTCTTGCTGAAGCCGAAACCGATTTGGAGCAGGCAAAAGCCAAGCTTCTGGCGAGTATGGGATTATTATTGAATTCTCTAAATATTGATTCAAGCAAACTAAACTCAAATAAAGACTTTGAAGTTCCTGATTTACAAGTTAACTTAGACTTTGCATGTCCTGTAAAGAGAGTGACTACAGCCTATTATGAGTAATACGCAGTCAGGCAAGCGCCCATTGGCGACTTGCCTGAGTATTATCGCTAACTATCATCAGCTACCGTTTTCATTCGATGCCGCCACAGCAGGATTGGCTCAACAAGACGGTGATTTAACTCCTTCTTCGCTGGCTACTTCAGCTAAGCGCTTTCAACTTTCAGCAAAAATTTATGAGCGCTCGCTCAAGCACATTAATAAAAATTTATTACCAGTCGTCTTGCTCTTAAAAGACAATAAGGCTTGTGTTTTAACTTCTATCGACGATGGCACGGCGGTAGTAGTAGAGCCTGAGCTGGAACACGGTGAAACCACACTTAAACTGGATGATTTAGAGCAACAGTATAGCGGCACCTTATTCTATGTTCGGCCGGAATTTAATATGGATAAGCGTGCGGACGACACAATAAAAAGAAAGAATGGTCATTGGTTTTGGTCCGCTATAAAGGAAAACAGAGGCACATACCGCTCGGTTATATTGGCATCGTTACTGATTAACTCCTTTGCGTTAGCTATGCCCATTTTTGTTATGAATGTTTATGACCGAGTGGTTCCTAATGAAGCTTTCTCGTCGTTATTTGCGTTGGCAACGGGTATCTTTTTAGTGTTGACCATTGAGTTGGTGCTAAAAATAATGCGGGTATGGTTTATTGATTTAGCGGCTAACCGGGCCGATGTCAAAATTTCCAGTAACATTATGCAGCGTGTTCTGGGCATGAAGATGAAAGATAAACCTCAGGCGTCAGGCTCCTTTGTTTCAAACGTTCAGTCTTTTGAAAGCATTCGCGGCTTTATTGGGTCTTTAAGTGTCGTCACTATGGTCGACATACCCTTCGTATTGCTGTTTTTGCTAGTGGTATCGCTCATCAATATTTACCTGGCAATACCGGTGTTAATTGCTGCTATATTGGTTTTACTTTATTCGCTATTCTCTCAGGCCAAGTTAAAGGAATTGTCTGAGCATGGAATGCAGGCGGGCGCAGTTCGCAACGCCAATGTCTATGAGTCATTAAGCTCACTGGAGACCATTAAAAGCTTTAATGCCCAGCATCGGGTTCAGAATCAGTGGGAAAAAAGCACGATATTCATCAGCCGCAATGCGGCGCGTATGCGTTTACTGGCCTCCTCTATCACCAATACGGCGAGCTGGATGCAGCAACTAGCCTCTATCAGCGTGATTGTTATTGGTGTTTATTTAATTTCAGAGCAGATGATAAGCCAAGGCGCGCTCATAGCTGCGTATTTGTTAAGCGCACGAGCGTTGTCGCCGGTCAGCCAGGCTGCAGGGCTTTTGTCGCAGTATCACCACAGCTCTACGGCTATGGAGTCGCTTGAAAATATCATGGATCGCGACACCGAGCGTTACGACGACGCGAACACGGTAAGTAAAGCCCGAATTGACGGACATATAGAATTCAAAAACGTCGGGTTCCGCTACCCTGATGTCGACACTGAGGTACTCAGCCACGTTAATTTATCGATTAAAGCCGGGGAAAAAGTGGCGATTCTGGGGCGTAATGGCTCAGGGAAAAGCACACTGGCACGCCTTATTTTAGGCCTTTATCAGCCCGAAAGAGGGCATGTTTTAATTGATAACGTTGATATTAACCAATTAAACCCGAATTTAGTGCGCCGGCATATTGCCTATGTACCACAGGAGCCCGGACTGTTGTTTGGTACCTTACGCGACAATATATTATTAGCCAGCGTTACCCGCGACGACAATGACCTAGTTAAAGTAACCAACGAGATGGGGCTGAGCGCTCTGGTGAAAGAGCATCCCGATGGTTTCAATATGCAAGTAGGAGAGCGGGGCGGTAACCTGTCAGGTGGTCAACGTCAGGCGGTGGCACTTGCGCGGGCACTGGTTAATGACCCTTCCGTTTTACTGCTGGACGAGCCAACTGGCATGCTTGACCATGCCAGTGAAGCCAAAATAAAAGCGCATTTAAAACAAGTCACTGCCGACAAAACATTGCTAATGGTGACGCACAAAATGACGATGCTGGAATTGGTTGAACGTATTGTGGTCATGGACAGTGGCAAAATTGTCGCCGATGGTCCTAAAGCACAAGTGCTTGAAGCGTTAAAACAAGGTCGTGTTGGGGGAAGTCAGCGTGACTGAGCCTAAAAAGCGTACAACCGAGCAACGAGGATTCGACAAGCTTGGCAAAATAAGTAACCGAAGTGAGGCGGGAAAAGGGCTTATTGATCGATTATTTGGGCGCTGGATAAATGTGCCAGGCAGTAAAGACTGGGTAGTTGACGCTGAGTGGGCCAAAATTCAGCAGAGTCCGATAAAGACAACCCGGCTGCTGTATACCGTTATTATTTCAGTATTGATTTTAGTGATCTGGGCCGCTTTTGCCGAGGTAGCCACCATAGCCAGAGGGGATGGAAAGGTTGTTCCGTCGAGTCAATTGCAGACCATAGAAACCTTCGATGGCGGTTTGATTGAAAAAATTCATGTGAGCGAAGGGCAACTTGTTAGCAAAGGCGATGTGCTGGTAGAGCTCGATTCAACTCGTTTTTTTTCTGAATTTAATGAAAATCAGTCACGTATGTGGGCTTTGCAAGCGGATAATGCGCGTTTAAGGGCCTTGGTTAATGGCGTTGAGCCTGAGTTTCCAAAGCCGCTCTTAGAAAACGCACCAGTGCTGGTCAAAGACACCATATCTGCCTATGAAAGTAATTTAGAGTCTTTAAAAAACCGCACTCAGTCGGCTGAGGCTCAGCTGCGCCAGAGAAAAGAAGACTTAAACGAATTGCAGGCTGCATTAAAGCAATACAGAGAGTCACTGGCTTTGGTAGAAAGGGAGCTTGGGGTTACACGGCCTCTAAAGCAATCGGGGGCTGTGTCAGAAGTGGATATCATTCGGCTGGAGCGCGACCAAACGCAGTTCAGAGGCCAGATAAACCAGACATTAGCGGCCATCGAGAACGCAAAAGCCGCAATTGATGAGTCGGAAAACCGACTGAATGAAGTTCGCCTGGAGAAAATTAACGAGTGGCGTCGCGAACTGTCTGAAGTTTCCGCCGACCTTGCCGCATTTGAGAGCGTAAAGTCCCGGCTGTCCGATAAAGTTCAGCAAAGTAAACTTCGCTCACCGGTGGGCGGTATTGTCCAAAAACTTCATGTGAACACAGTGGGTGGTGTCGTGACGACAGGGCAGCCGGTGGTTGATATTGTGCCGGTAAACGACGAGTTAATTATTCAGGCGCGCATTCTGCCTAAAGATATTGCTTTTATTAAGAAGGGGCAGGAGGCAATGATAAAGTTCACGTCCTATGACTTTTCTATATTTGGTGGCGCTAAAGCGACGGTGTCTCACATTAGCGCCGACACGGTGACAGATGACGACGACGTGACTTATTACATCGTTCGCTTGAAAACCAGCAAATCTGAACTTTCTGAAGAGCTCCAGATTATTCCGGGAATGGTTGCTCAGGTAGATATAAAAACTGGCGAAAGGACGGTATTGAATTATTTGTTAAAGCCGTTGATGAGAGCAAAAGCTGAGGCTTTCACGGAGAGGTAAACTGATGGAACATGTTTTTCTTACTCATAACTTTATTTCTCCTCGGTGGGAGAAGCTCTCCGGCAGTGTTTTTATAACTGAGAGCGCAGATGAGTTAAAGCAGTTTGCGGCGCAAAAAGAGCACTCTGAACTGACTTTTTGGTTAGCGGCAGAGCATAATGCTACGGCTTCTGTTGCTGCTTATTTAGCGAAACAAAACAGTAAGTTTGTTATTTTATACTCAAAGCCGGAAGCAGACAGTTTACTTCAGTTACTAAATCAAGGAGCAAGAGGTTATACTAGCCTTGCTACCTCAGCTTCTGTCATGGAGCGTATCACAGCCGTTATTCACCAAGGTGGACTCTGGCTGCCAGAGCAGTTTTTGGCGAATTTAACAGGTTTGTCGCAAAAGAGAGCTAACAATGGGCGGGAGCTTCCGGCAACGTTTTCTATACTGAGTGATCGCGAGCAGCAAGTTTGTGAAAAAGTGCTCGCTGGTCTGACGAATCAACAAATTGCTGATGCTCTGTTTATATCCGAACGCACGGTAAAAGAGCATTTAACCAAAAGCTTTCGAAAACTCGGCGTGAAAGATCGCCTGCAGCTGGTTCTGAAAGCAAGAAATGAGGAAAGCGAAACACTTACCCCTGGTGAATAAGATGCCTTATGTAAAACGCGATGACAATAACTGTATTGTGGCCTTTAGCCTGACTGAAGAGGCTGAATTCAACGAATATTTAGAGGATAACAGCGCCGAATTACAGGCTTTCCTGCACCAACAAATGGCAGGATCTCAAAAAAGTTCAGCGCTTGAAGCTTCTGACCAGTCGATTATTCGAGTCCTGGAAGACTTGGTTATGTTGCTCTCAGACAAAGGCGTTATCCAGTTCACCGAGCTACCCGACGAAGCACAGAATAAGTTGATGCGACGCTTATCAATGCGCCGAGCTATCAACGACTTATCGGATTTAGTCTCGATGGATGACGAAACCATCGATATTAAGTCCTCTGATTAAAACATTAGGTTTTGCTGGTGTAACCATCAAAACCTGCGGCCAATACATACTCAATATCGGCATCATTATTCACACCCTCTGCATACATTTTAATGCCCAGGGACTGACCGAGCTTACACATTTTAGATGGTATAGAGTCCTCAATCTCCTCTTTGTTTTGAGGTATAGCCTGAGTAATAGAACGATCAACTTTTAAGTAGTCGAGTCCGAACGTTTCAATGTCGTACATGTAGTCAAAAATTTGAGTACAACCTTGCAGGCCAACATGGCAACCCATTCGTTTCATAGAGAAGCAAAAGTCAGCAAACAGCTTTTGATGGGAGTGGACTTCAAACTCATTAAGCTCAAACCAAAGGTTGCCCGCGTCACAGTTCTTTTTATATTGTTGAATAGACTTCATTAGTTGAGCCCGAGCTGGGACCGACTGCAAAAAGTTGATGGAAAGGTTCATTGCTACATGACTGTTATTTTCGGCGCTAAACAGCATGGCTTTTCCTATCGCTTTTAACTCTAAATCTGACAAAAACTCAAGACGCTGAGCCCAGGGAATAAACTGGTGACCGTTTAGAGTCTGCCCATCAATTTTCAGGCATAAGCTATTTTCCAAGTGAACTAAGTTACCTGCTCTGTCTTTGGTTGAACGAAAGTTAAGCTGGACTTTGTCGTGTTCAAGAGCCTCTTGAAATGTGTGAGACCAATCTTGTTTACTCGTGAAAAGCGGGGCGTTATTTTCTGTATGACTTAAAACAAGAGCTGTTTTATTGTCAGTGGGGCGCGCTTCTGCATTGGTAATTTTCTCATCCAGGCGCATGAGTAGTTGACCAACCGTTTCATCGACGAGGGTAAAATCGGCTGAAGCGAACCAGTTAGCCTGCGCATCAAGCTGGTTTTTCTCATGGATTTGTATCGTAGAGACGCAGTCATTAATTTTATGCTCTAACTGCTCTATGTCTGCTACGTTTTCAAAAAGCAGTCCGAAGTCAGACGCATTCATGCGAGCCACAGTTGTTTTACATGATAATTCTTGCTCTATTGATTCGGCTTGCTCAGATAACTTATCAGCAATAACTTTTATATAGTTATCAACGTTTTTCCGACCGAAGTTTTTATTTAAATCGGCTAATTTATCTAAGTGGAACATGAGAAGCACTGCGGGTAGGCGCTCTTCCCGAGCACCAAAGTGTGCGGATAAACGCTCTAAAATAAATCTGCGATTGTAAACCTCGGTATCTTGGTCTTTATATAATCGCGCTTGCAGTTGATTCAGCTTGCGCAGCTCTTGTTGAAACTGCATGCGAATCTGTTCGGACATTTTGTTCATAGCCTGAACAAGTTGTTTTAAATCGTTGGTCTTGGGTATATTCTTGTTGGTGATATATCGGCCCTGGCCGATAGCTTCAGCTTGCTGAACGACCAAGTTTAGCGGACGTGTCACATTTCTGAGTAAGGCCCGACCACAAAGCCCAGCTAAAACGGCCGTTGATAGCGCAATAACGAATAGAGTAATTGCTCTGGACCATAACGTTTCCAGTGCATGGTGTTTCTGGCTTTGCACAGAAACCAGACCAAACTGATTCCAGCCGTCCTGGACCAGAGCTTCACCTGCCGGAACCTCCATATCGAACCAATTAGCGAACCAGTTTGGTACTTTGTCTGTGCTGCTGTTGTCAAAAGAGCGCTCGACAATAATGTCGCCCTGAGTATTGGTCAGCTTAATAGATTCATAGAAGCCAGTATCAAACTGTGCGCTAATGGTCAGTTCTAATAAAGCCGGGTCTTTACTGTTATTGCTGAGTGTTTGCGCGAGCATGTTGGCGCTGTTGGTATTTTCCGTGGTTAGCTGCTGTTCAATAAATCGCGTCGCTGACAAACTGGTGATGATAAAGCTTGTAAAAAAGCTAATAAGCACAACAGCAACAAGGACATACCAAATCTGTCGGTTAAGTGTCATTAATTGTTCCTCCAGGAAATACCTTCTTGCTCTAAACGAGATAAAACATCTCGCCAGCGCGATAATCTATCAAGTGGGTTTGATTTTGCGCGGCGCTCACTGCTTCCGGCCCAAAGCCCGGCAGAATTAAAACTAAACACAGGGGTAAGGTCATTTCGCTTTGACGCCGGTAATACCTTGTCAATTAAGCTATCAATAATAAGCGGCTCAGCGTCTGGTGACGAATAATACCCTAAAACCATATGGGCTTGAGTTTCTGCTCGGTAAGAGTTGCCTATTTGAGCCTTGACGTAAATGAGTCGTAATTTTTCATCTGGTATGCCTAGGCTTCTTAACGTACTGTATTGTGCAATCGCAAAATCTTCACAGTCACCAAAGCCCTGCCCGAGTGTTTCTGCCACAGAAGCCCAGTAATCAGGGGTGCCATACAAAGCGTCGTCAGTTTTGTAACTCACATTATCGTGGATGAATCGGTTCATCTTTCGTATTACGTCGATGTCTTCTGTGTCAGAATCTGTATTTAAGTCTTGGGACAGTTTGTCCATCAATCGAAACCATTGTTGTGCTTTTTGGTTGGAATTATCAGGTGTATAATTGATTATTGCTTGACTGAACGCCTCTTTATCGACTTGCCACGCGTCACCCGCCTTAAGCCATAATGGGATAAAGACTAAGCCAATAATTAACCATACTATCGCGCTTTTCATTGCGCTATCTTATCCGTTATCGAATGAAGCGAAAAGACCTCGTTGGGTTATATTTAATTTGCTAAAAAGTGCGTGTTCGGGTAAAATCCACCCGCAACATGAATCCAGTCACGGAGTGTTGCACATGCTGCGAATTGCCCAAGAAGCCTTGACCTTTGACGACGTTCTGCTCGTTCCCGGTCATTCCGAAGTTCTCCCCCATACCGCTGATTTACGCACGCAATTAACGCGTGGAATTTCAATGAATATTCCGATGGTTTCGGCCGCCATGGATACGGTTACCGAATCAGCATTGGCAATTGCGCTGGCGCAAGAAGGTGGTATTGGTTTTGTCCACAAAAACATGACACCGGAACAGCAGGCTGCACACGTCCGTAAAGTCAAAAAATACGAAAGTGGCATGGTGACAGACCCTGTTACTGTCCAACCGACAACAACCATTGGTGAAATTAAACAACTGACTGCCGAGCACGGCTTTCAGGGCTTTCCTGTGGTTGAAAAAAATGGTGACTTAGTCGGTATTGTGACCGGCCGTGACACCCGTTTTGAAGACGATGATGCGAAAGAGATTCGCCATGTCATGACGGGCAAAGATCGCTTGGTGAGTGTGCATGAAACCGCACAAAGTGATGAAATACTGCAGCTTATGCACAAGCATCGCATTGAGAAGATTTTAGTTGTGGATGACGCTTTCAAACTGAAGGGCATGATAACCCTGAAAGATTTTGAAAAAGCGGAAAACAAACCGAATGCCTGTAAAGATGAAAAAGGCTCTTTACGTGTTGGTGCTGCGGTTGGCGTTGGTGCTGGCACGGAAGAGCGCATCCAGCTTTTAGTTGAAGCGGGCGTTGATGTACTGCTTATTGATACTTCGCACGGTCATTCACAAGGTGTGTTAGACCGAGTTAAGCAGACGCGTAAAGACTACCCCGATTTACAAATTATTGCCGGCAACGTTGCTACTGCGGCGGGCGCTAAGGCGTTAGTTGAAGCCGGCGTTGATGCCGTGAAAGTCGGTATTGGTCCGGGCTCTATTTGTACGACGCGTATTGTTACGGGTTGTGGTGTGCCGCAAATCAGCGCCATTAGTGACGCGGTTGATGCATTAAAAGGCTCTGGTGTTCCTATTATTGCCGATGGCGGCATTCGTTTCTCAGGTGACATTGCTAAAGCTCTGGCAGCTGGTGCGCACTGCGTTATGGTTGGCAGCATGCTGGCCGGTACTGAAGAGTCACCGGGTGAAGTCGAGCTTTATCAGGGACGCTACTATAAATCGTACCGTGGTATGGGTAGCTTAGGCGCCATGAACCAAAGCAACGGCTCGTCTGACCGCTACTTCCAGAAAAGTAATGAAGCCGACAAGTTGGTACCGGAAGGTATTGAAGGACGCATTGCGTACAAAGGCCCAATTTCTGCCATTATCCATCAGCAAATGGGCGGTCTGCGCTCGGCAATGGGTTTAACCGGTTGCCCGACTATTGAAGACATGCGCACCAAGCCGCAGTTTGTAAAAGTGACGGCTGCCGGCATGGGCGAATCACACGTACACGATGTGCATATTACGAAAGAAGCACCGAACTACCGCAGCTCTTAACAGGATGACGAATGACTAGAGATATCCATGATCACCGAATATTGATTTTAGACTTTGGCTCGCAGTACACACAGCTGATAGCCCGCCGTATTCGTGAAATAGGTGTTTATTGTGAGCTGTGGGCGTGGGACGTTGACGAAGCCGATATTCGGGATTTTAATCCGAAGGGCATTATTCTTTCTGGTGGTCCGGAAAGCGTCGCTGAAGAAGGCTCACCGCGTGCGCCAGACTATGTATTCGAAGCCGGCGTGCCTGTGTTTGGTATTTGCTACGGCATGCAAACGATGGCGCATCAATTAGGCGGCTCAGTGCAGTGCTCATTAGAGCGTGAGTTCGGTTACGCACAAATTGAATTGGTGGAAAAAAGCCCTCTGTTTGAAGCCATTGAAGATGCCGTGTCTGAGTCAGGCGCGCCTTTACTGGATGTTTGGATGAGTCACGGTGACAAGGTTGAAGCCATTCCTGAAGGCTTCCACACCGTCGCAAAAACGTCTTACTGCCCTTATGCAGCAATGGCGGACGAAGAGCGTCAATTTTATGGTGTTCAGTTTCACCCGGAAGTAACACATACCCGCCAGGGCGAGCGTATGTTGGAGCATTTTGTCAGCGGTATTTGTGGCTGCGAAAAGCAATGGACACCGGCGAAGATTATTGATGACGCGGTAGAGCGTATTCGCGAACAAGTCGGTACTGACAAAGTCATTCTGGGCTTGTCGGGCGGTGTTGATTCATCGGTTACGGCAATGCTGTTGCACCGTGCCATTGGCGACCAACTGACCTGTATTTTCGTAGATAACGGTTTGCTGCGCTTAAATGAAGCAGAGCAAGTGATGGAGATGTTTGGCGACCATTATGGCCTGAACATTCTGCCTATTGCCGCTGAAGATCGCTTTTTGGATGCGTTGGCGGGTGAAAACGATCCGGAGAAGAAGCGTAAAATTATCGGTAATACCTTCATTGAAATTTTTGATGAAGAAGCCGGTAAGCTAACCGAAGTGGATTGGTTAGCGCAGGGAACTATTTACCCTGATGTCATTGAGTCTGCGGGCTCGAAAACCGGTAAGGCGCACGTGATTAAGTCACACCATAATGTGGGCGGCCTGCCTGACGACATGCGCTTGAAGCTGGTTGAGCCATTGCGTGAATTGTTTAAAGACGAGGTGCGCAAAATAGGTCTGGAACTTGGCCTGCCATACAACATGCTGTATCGCCATCCGTTCCCTGGGCCAGGCTTAGGCGTTCGTGTATTGGGCGAAATTAAGAAAGAGTACTGTGACTTGCTGCGCCGTGCTGATGCTATCTTCATTGAAGAGTTACACAATGCGGACTGGTATCATAAAGTCAGCCAGGCATTCGCGGTGTTCTTACCGGTGCGCTCAGTTGGCGTCATGGGCGACCAGCGTAAGTACGACTGGGTTATTGCCATTCGTGCCGTTGAGACCATCGACTTCATGACGGCACGTTGGGCACACCTGCCTTACGAGCTGCTGGAAAAAGTCTCTAACCGCATTATTAATGAAGTTAACGGCATCTCCCGTGTGACTTACGACATCTCTGGTAAGCCTCCGGCAACGATAGAGTGGGAATAGCACGATCTCACCTGACGTAATAACGTCAGGCTACTGCACTATGTTGTAGCCTGATGCTATTGCATCAGGTGTGAACCTACCGGTTTTACCGAACTTTTACAGTGAGAAGCCTGTTGAAATGCCTTTTAGGTGCGATAATAGAATCATTGTAACCAAGGAGGTAAGTCATGAAAAAGTTCGTATTATCAACAGCGCTAATTGCAAGTGGTTCGCTATTCTTCTCAGCAGCGAGCAATGCTGACAGCGTTAATTATATTAGCGGTGGTTTTAACGACTTTTACAACTCAGACTTTTATGTAGAAGGTTCAATGAGTATTGCGGACAACTGGGTTGGCGAAGTGCAATTTACCGACATGGGTGACTACTCACTTCGCGCTGGCGCTAAGTATTTTCTGGATATGGGCGCTGACCGCCAGTTCGATACGTTCTTGAAAGGTGGTGTTAGCCATTATGACTTTGGTAACAGCGATGACACTAGTGCTTATGCTGGTATCGGTGCGATGACCAAGCTAAGTCAGCAGACTACTGCAATTGTTGATGCAGGTTATGACTGGGGCTTAGACGGCTTTGCATCAGTTGGTGCGCGCTTACGGTATGCATTTACCGACCGCTTCTCAGCTGACGCAGGCTTCCGTGGTAACTTTAACAGCATCGACAACGAAGTTCACTTAGGTGTTACTTACAGCTTTTAAGCGTTGATACAAGCATTGAAAGGTAGGGAGAATCGCTTGTGAGCGCAAAGAGTATGAAGCCCTCATGGATGAGCTTGTAGTGTCTCCGACATGAGGGGCTTTATGCTCAAGCGAAACAAGTGATTCCCCTACCTTGAATTAAAGCACCACCGTATTTTTATGCGGTGGTGTTTTTGTTAGTAGCTCTCGTAGCTGTGCTTCGTAACTGGGTTTTAGATGAGTAATCCAAAGCTCTTTAGGTTGCTGCTTTAAACTAGCTAAAGCTTCCTGGAGCAAGCTTGGTGTCATGTGCTTGGTTTTCTGTGCGACGTCCATGAGCTCATCGGGAAAAGCGCATTCCAGCATTAACGTATCAATGTCACCGAGTGCGTTGAGCTGTTGGGTCAAAACGCTGCCGACAATGGTATCCGCACAAAATACAAAGTGTTGGCTGTTGTTTTTCACGCTGTAACCGACGGTTGGCACGCTATGCTCCACTTCAAAAGCTTTAATGCTCATGTCATCGATATCCACGCAATGGCCGGGCTGAATTTCTTCAAATTTTAAAATGGCTCCGGCACCTTCGGTCATGCTGCTGAGCTCTGGCCATATGTCACCGTTAAAAATATTGTCACGCAGTTTTGCCAGTGTGTGCGGCAAAGCGTAAACCGTAATGGGTAAGTGCTCACTATCGTATTGATTACTGAGAAACGTGGGGAGTGCGGCAATGTGGTCCATATGTGAATGTGTCAAAAAGACATGACGCACTTGCCGCATTTGCGCCAGGCTCAACCGGTTTAAGCCGGTGCCGGCGTCAATAACGATGTCGGAACGCAGCTGAATGCAGGTGGAACCATTTTTATTGTCGCCGCTCAAACCACCGCTGCAACCTAACACTTGAATATTCACAAATGACACCCATCTTGGATTACACTGGGATGAAAGAGTATCATACTTAAAAACAGCCGAGGAGGCGTCATGCCCGAAGCCGACAACACACCTGCACAGCATAGCTCACCCATATTACCGCAACTTATTATTCTGACCGTATTTTGGATTGGTTTACAGCTGGTTGCCAGTTGGGTTAAGCCGGATTTTTCGCATATGAGTCAGTATATTAGCGAAATTAATGCCACCGGCACTCAGGCGGCAGGCGTTTTGGGTTGGGTCGGTTTTATTCCGCTGGGCATGATTGCGGCGGGTTTGCTACTCACTGTACGCCCACACATACGAGTAAAAGGCGTTAGTCAGTTCGGCTGGTCGTTACTGTTTTTCTACCCGCTGGCTTATATTGGCAGCGCGTTGGCGCCTTGTGACACCGGCTGTCCGGTAGACGGCTCAAGCTCGCAGGCGATACATAACGGTATTGCCGTTATCAGTTACTTTGGTTTTGCGTTGGGGGCATTGTTATTGGCGCTGACGCCGAAAACCACCTGGCCGGTTCGCGCGGCTTTTGTCTTGTTGGCGTTTATTATTGCCTTAGGCTTCTTGTTGATGACATCACCTGAGCTAGCTGAAATTCGGGGCGCGGTGCAACGCTATGTCGAAGTCGGGCAATTAATTGTTTTCTGGCTGCTGCTTTGGCTAAAAGACTCGCAAGCTAAAGGCGGTGAAGCAACGGGAGGAGCGCATGAGTAAATCGATTCGCTTAAGTGTTGAAGGCATGAGCTGTGCTTCATGCGCTGGACGTGTGGATAAAGCGCTTAATGGTTTGGATGGTGTTGAAGAGGCCTCGGTGAATTTGGCGTCGGACAGTGCCGAAGTCAAATACTCTGACAAGGTTTCTGTCGATGATCTGATTAAGGCGGTGAAAGGTGCAGGCTACGACGCCCACGAAGTGGTTGATCGCGATAAACAAATGCGCGAACAGCGAGAGCAACAGGCAAAGGAAATGCGCACGTTAAAAGGCCAGTTATGGCTTTCCGCACTGCTGACGCTGCCGGTTTTTATACTGGCCATGGGCAACCATATGGTGCCGGTATTTTCCGAGTGGGTGCATAACTCACTGGGCTTACAAACCAGCTGGTGGATACAGTTAGTGCTTACTACGGTGGTACTGGCGGTTCCCGGTGCACGTTTTTATAAACTTGGTATTCCTGCGCTATTCCGTGGGGCGCCGGACATGAATTCCCTGGTGGCCTTGGGTGCTACCGCAGCCTGGGGTTACTCGGTAGTAGCCACGGTGTTTCCGTCCTGGCTACCAAGCGAGTCAGTGAATGTTTACTTCGAAGCTTCTGCGGTTATTGTCACGCTGATATTGGCGGGGCGCTTTATGGAAGCTCGTGCGAAAAGCCATACATCAGATGCCATTCAGCGACTCATGAGCCTGCAAAGCAAAACCGCACGAGTCGTGCGCGATGGTGAGGTGACCGAAGTCGATATTGCTGAGCTGGGCAAAGGTGATGAAATTGAAGTGCGTCCGGGCGAGCGTATTGCACTGGATGGCGAAGTGTCTTCCGGTGACAGTTATGTGAACGAAGCCATGATAACCGGAGAACCCGAGCCGGTGCATAAAGAGAAAGGCGACAAAGTGGTCGGCGGAACGCTTAATGAAAAAGGTACGCTGCGCTTTAAAGTAACGGCAACTGGTGAAGGCACGGTGCTGGCGCAGATCATCCGGATGGTCGAACAGGCTCAGGGCAGTAAACTACCCATTCAGGACACGGTGAACCGTATTACCTTATGGTTTGTGCCGGCGGTCATGCTGGTGGCGCTGCTGACCTTTGTGGTGTGGTACTTTGAGGCCAGTGAGTCAGCACTGACCTTTGCGTTGGTTAATGCGGTGGCCGTGTTAATAATTGCCTGCCCCTGCGCAATGGGGCTGGCAACGCCGACGTCTATTATGGTGGGGACCGGCCGTGGTGCAGAAATGGGCGTTCTGTTTCGGCAGGGCAGCGCTTTGCAGGCGTTGCAGCAGTCGAAAGGTGTTATTTTTGATAAAACCGGCACGCTGACAGAAGGTAAGCCAACTATTACTGACTGGGTAACCGTTGGCGACTTTAATGAAAAAGAGGTGCTGACCCTGGCGGCCTCGGTTGAAGCTAAGTCAGAACACCCGACCGCAGAAGCTTTGGTCAACTATGCCAAAGAGCAGGACATTAAAGTCAGCGAGCCTGACAGCTTTGAAGCCATTTCCGGCTTGGGTGCTACGGGTAAAGTCGATGGTAAAACACTTTACATTGGTACCAGCGAGTTAATGCAGGACAACAATATTTCGCTGGATAGTGAGCCCGATGACGCGAAAAACTGGTCTGAAAGTGGCCGTACGCCTATTTATGTGGCGGTGGATGGCAAGCTGGCTGCGGTATTCACTCAGGATGATCCGATTAAATCCAGCGCCAAAGAGCTGATTAAGCGCCTGCATGATGACGGCCTGAAAACGGCAATGGTCACAGGTGATGCCGAGTCCACTGCAAAACGCATTGCGAAAGAACTCGGCATTGACGAGGTGGTGGCTAACGTTAAACCTGATGGTAAAGTGGATGCGGTGAAGCGCCTGAAAAAAGAGTGGGGTCAGGTGATATTTGTGGGTGACGGTATTAACGATGCGCCGGCATTGGCTTCTGCCGACGTGGGCTTTGCTATTGGTACCGGCACCGACGTGGCCATTGAATCGGCCGATGTGGTGCTGATGTCTGATAATCTGACCGTGGTGCAACAGGCCTTTGCTTTATCGGAAGCGACCATGCGCAACATTCGTCAGAATTTATTCTGGGCGTTTGCTTATAATACTGCGCTGATTCCTGTCGCGGCGGGCGTACTGTATCCGTTTTTCGGGATTTTGCTGTCGCCGATGCTGGCGGCAGGTGCTATGGCGCTGTCCAGTGTCTTTGTCATAACCAACGCGCTGCGTCTTAAAACGGTAAGCCTGGGCGCACAGACGGAAAAGGAATAAACAGACATGAAAGTCGGAGTTTTTGACAGCGGTGTGGGTGGTTTAACGGTAGCTCGATCGTTGCAGCAAAGTGGTTGTTTCAGCGAGTTGCTGTATTACGGAGACACCGCCCGGGTGCCTTACGGTAGCAAGGACAGCAATACGGTCACGCGCTACGCGCTGGAAGCGGTGGAGTTTTTTAACGGCGCCGATGTAGATTGTCTGGTGGTGGCGTGTAATACCGTGAGTGTGACCGCATTAGAGCAAATGCAGAAGTTCTCTAACAAGCCAGTTTACGGGGTGCTGGAGCCAGGTGTTATGGCACTGCAGCAACTGCAGGGTATTGATACCAGCGCCCGGGTACTGATTATTGCTACGCGCTCGACCATAAATTCCGATGCCTATCAGCAGCAGATACGAGCGTTGGGCTATAATCAGGTAGATGCCATGCCTACGCCGCTGTTTGTGCCTATTGTCGAAGAAGAGCTTTACGACGGACCGATACTGCAGGAAACCTTTAAGCATTATTTCAGCAAGCTTGAAAAGCCTGACGTGGTGCTGCTGGGCTGTACGCACTTTCCGCTGATTGCCGAGAGTATTTCCGACTACTTCAACGGCGCTAAAACCATCCATTCCGGCGAGGCCATGCTGGCTTGGTTAAAGCAGCATCTGGACTTAAGCGCCCAGTTTGAAAGCACACCACTGCACATCATAGCCACCGAAAACGTCGACGCCGTCAAGCGCACCGCCACCCGCTGGGGCTTGAAGCTGTAGCTGAATGAGTGCTGAAGTTGCAAAGGCTCTTGCGGAGGACGCCCACGAGTACGTCCCTGTAGGGCTTGAGCAGCGCCATCCATGGCGCTTCACACCTCCTCAAGAGCCTTTGCAACTGCCGGGCGCACTCATCCAGCTAATTCCTATACGGCCATGGCTGTCGACACTCCTCAAGCCACGAGTTCTTTTCGTTATCGCCTATTGCCGCCAAAGCCTGCCCCTGGGATTAACTTCCTGCCTAAGATATTTATGCCAGATGAAAATGTGGGGTGGAGAGTGTGCTAACCTCATTAGCCGCTACACCTCGTAGCCTATTACTTCTTATGCCTCTTTAATCCTTCTCTTATTTTCTTCTTGTGAAATGTAGCTACTCTCAATAGATAAAAAGGTTTATTTCCCGTATTGGGAATTTAAAACGGCGTTTAACGCTGCCTATGATTCGACGACTCCATAGCGGCTTACATATACCTCTGGAATGCCTGGTTATGGATTACGAACTAGATCGAACTGAAGCTTGATGAGCGGTTGTTAAGGCGCATGTAAGCGTTACGAGTGTTGAAGGGCTTTATGTCAGAGTGTCGAAGGCCATGGATGGCCTTCGTCAAGCGTTCATGGATGAACTTGCAGCGTCTCTGGCATAAAGCCCTTCAACGCTCCAGCGAAACATGCGCCTTAACAGCCGCTTCCTCCCAAGCCCAGCGAAACATGTGAATCGGTAGCCGCGTTTTGCTATGATATTCGTATTACTTTGGCTTTCAGGAGTTTGTACTTATGCCGCAGACGCAGCGCCCGCTTTATATTCCTTATTCTGGTCCGAATTTGTTGGAAACCCCGTTGCTGAACAAAGGCAGTGCGTTCAGTAAGGAAGAGCGTGCCGCGTTTAACCTGACCGGTTTGTTGCCGCCTCGCTACGAGAGCATTGAAGAGCAGGCTGAGCGTGCGTACATGCAGTACAAAAGCTTTGAAACGCCTTTGAATAAGCACATTTATCTGCGTGCTATTCAGGACAACAACGAAACTTTGTTCTATCGCTTACTGACGGATCATCTGGAAGAGATGATGCCAATCATCTACACCCCGACGGTGGGTGATGCTTGTGAAAAATTCTCGGATATTTACCGCAGCTCACGCGGTTTGTTCATTTCGTATTCAGAGCGCGATCAGCTGGACGATATTCTGCGTAACGCGACTAAGCAGAAGGTGAAGGTTATTGTCGTCACCGACGGCGAGCGCATTCTGGGCTTGGGTGATCAGGGCATTGGTGGTATGGGCATTCCAATTGGTAAGCTGTCGCTGTATACCGCTTGCGGTGGTATTAGCCCTGCGTATACCCTGCCGGTGATGCTGGACGTAGGCACCAACAATGAAAAACTGCTGGAAGACCCAATGTACATGGGGGCTCGACATAAGCGTATTGGTCAGGAAGAGTACGACGATTTCCTGGATAAATTTATTAAAGCTGTTACTAAACGTTGGCCGGAAGTGATGCTGCAGTTTGAGGACTTTGCTCAGCCTAACGCCATGCCGTTGCTGCGTCGCTATCGTGATGAAGTCTGCTGCTTTAACGATGACATTCAGGGTACGGCGTCTGTCACTGTGGGTACTTTATTGGCGGCGTGTCGCCAAAAAGGTAAAAAGCTCAGCGAGCAGAAAGTGGTGTTTGTTGGTGCCGGCTCTGCGGGTTGTGGTATTGCTGAGCAGGTTATGATTCAAATGACTGCTGAGGGCTTAACGGAAGAGCAGGCGAAGAAGCAAATTTTCATGGTTGACCGTTATGGTTTGGTCATGGACACCATGGATGGTTTACGCGACTTCCAACAGGCGTTGGCGCAAAAAACTGACGATTTAAACGACTGGGAATACAGTGGTGACTATCCGTCGTTGCTGGATGTAATGCATTGTGCTGAGCCGGATATTCTCATTGGTGTGTCCGGGCAGGCTGGATTGTTCACCGAGCAGGTGATTGAGGCTATGGCAAAAAATGTCGAGCGGCCTATTATTTTCCCATTAAGCAACCCGTCTAAGCATGTGGAGGCGCATCCGGCTGATGTTCTTAAATGGACGAAAGGCAAGGCAATTGTGGCGACCGGTAGCCCCTTTGGCGAGGTTGAGTATGACGGTCAGTTGTATCCGATAGCGCAGTGTAACAACAGTTACATTTTTCCGGGCATTGGTCTGGGTGTGTTGTCGGTTAAGGCGCGTCTGGTTAGCGATGAAATGCTGCGTGTGGCCAGTAAAACGCTGGCTCAGGCCTCTCCGAGCGCAAACGGTAAAGGTGACGCGCTATTGCCGGCTTTCAATGACTTAACTCAACTTAGCAAAGACATTGCGTTTGCGGTGGGTAAAGTGGCTCAGCGGGAAGGCCTGGCGCTGGAAATTGATGACGATACGCTGCGTGAGCGCATCGACAACAATTTCTGGAAGCCGGAATACCGCTTTTATAAGCGCGTGAGCATTTAAGCGTGTGCGCTGTCGATGGCCTGTTGTAAGTCTTTCAGCAGGTCGTCGGCGCTTTCGATACCGACCGACAAACGCAATAAGTCTGAAGGAACCGGGGTGTCTGGTCCTTCAATACTGGCGCGGTGCTCAATTAGACTCTCTACGCCACCTAATGACGTAGCGCGATGCCAAAGCTGAGTTTGCGCAGCAACGGCAATAGCGGCTTTCTCACCACCCGCCAGACGAATAGACAACATACCGCCAAAGCCCCCCTGCATTTGCTTAGTGGCAACGTCATGCCCGGCAAAGCTTTTAAGCCCCGGATACAGCACTTCGACGATGTTAGGGTGTTGCTCTAACTGCTCAGCAATGTACAGCGCATTTTGACAGCTCTCGCGCACTCGTAAAAATAAGGTACGCATGCCGCGCAGCAGCTGGGACGCATCTTGAGGACTGGGTACTGCACCACTTTGTGCGCGAATAGCCACTAACCGCTGCCAGAACTCATTGTTTTCCCGCGCCGCCAACGCACCAGAAATAACATCAGAGTGACCGTTTAGATATTTGGTGGCTGAATGCATGACAATATCGGCACTTAAATCCAACGGCTTAGTGAGTAATGGTGTTGCAACGGTGGAGTCTACCGCCAGTAGCGCTCCGCAACTTTTTGCAATAGCCGACACGGCTTCTATATCGGTAACTGTCCACAGCGGGTTCCCCGGTGTTTCTAACCAAATAAGAGTCGGTGCTTTCTCATTGACTGACTCTTGCAACTCTTCGAGGTTACTCGTGTCTACAAAACGTATGTGTAATCCGGTGTCCTGACCAAAGGTTTTCAGCCACTGGCGCAGCGCCCAGTACATCACCTTAGGTGCTATAATGGAGTCACCGGGTTTTAAGGCTTGAAAGACCGCTGTCGCTGCCGCCATACCAGAGGCAAACAAGCGAGCATCAACAGCGTTTTCAAGCTCTGCCAGAAGCTTTTCAGCCGGGCGATAGGTCGGGTTGTCAGCTCTGGAATACACCAAACCGGAGCGGTACTGGTTATCGCTGTCGCGTAGATAGGTGGTAGATGTGTATACTGGGGGAATAATAGATACATCTTTAATGTATTTATTGATTCCGCCTTGTGCGAGCACAGACTGTGATGAAAAATGCGTTGTCGTCATAGAAGTCTCGTAAGGTTATCGTGTAAATATCTCGTACAAAGTAATCTTAATGCGAGATTTTACGTAATAAGGAAGTAGTTCGTTTCATCCTACATGAAGGAGTATTGTAATGCGTTATATTTTGTCTCTATTAGCCGGTTCATTGTTGTTTGTCGCAAACGCAGCGCAAGCCAACGAATGTGAGCTTACTATCGATAGCACCGACAACATGAGATTTGATAAAAAGGAGCTATCAGTTCCTGCCAGCTGTAGCGAAGTGACTTTAACTCTGACGCACTCAGGTAAGTTGGACAAAAAAGTCATGGGACACAACTGGGTATTAAGTGAAGCGGGCGACATGCAGTCGGTCGTGCAGCAGGGTATGTCAGCAGGTCTGGAAAGCAATTATGTGCCAGAGTCTGACGCCGTTATTGCCGCAACTGATGTTATAGGCGGTGGTGAAGAGACCTCAGTGACGTTTTCTACTGAAGGTATGAGTGCTGACGGCGAGTACAAGTTCTTTTGTACCTTCCCGGGTCACTCAGCCATTATGCAAGGTACATTCTCTATTAAGTAACTGTTAATAGAGAATTACTGACACAATGAGATGATACAGCTGCAGCCATTGGGCTGCAGTTTTTTTTGGAGTTAACCGAAGTTTATGAAGCATTTTTTGTCGATTGCTGTATTGGGTTTGTTGTCTGCTTTTATACACACAAGTGCCGTGCAGGCTCAACAGTTTGGTTCTCGTGAAACCTTGGTCATTGTGGAACCTGTGCAGTTTGAGCAGGAGAAAAACCGAGTTGAAGCGGTGGGAACGGCGGAAGCAGCACGTTCTATCACTATTTATCCGGCGGTGGGCGACCGTGTGGTCGCGGTGTATTTCGAGCCCGGACAAGTGGTGGAAGAAGGTGAGCTTTTGGTCGAGCTGGATGCAAGACGACAAAAAGTAGCGGTTGAGCAAGCGCAAATCAACTTAAGAGATGCGCAGCGCACTGTTGAGCGTTTGCGCGAAAGTCATGAGCGCGGCGCAGTGCCTCAGTCAGAGCTTGATAATGCGGTACTGCTAAGAGACTTAGCTCGTGTCGAATTAGATAATGCCAAAATTGAGCTGGAAGACCGCTTTATTCGTGCACCCTTTGAAGGTGTCATAGGCATTACCGACGTGGAAGTGGGGGATCGCATTGACGAGCAGACGGCGATTGCGACCTTGGATGATCGCTCCTCGTTATTAATTGATTTCAAAATTCCTGAAGCGGCGGTGTCGCTATTGGGTGAAGGTGCCGAGCTTAAAGTGCAACCCTGGCGTTATTCAGGGCAACCGGTGACGGCAGAAATTGTTGAAATGGACTCTCGGATTAATCCGCAAACCCGGATGTATCGCGCCCGGGCACGCATTAATAATGAAAATGATGATTTTCTGCCGGGAACCAGCTTCCGCACGTCTATTTCTCTTGCTGGTCAGGAGTTCGCAGCAATTCCGGAAGCGGCCTTGTCCTGGGGCGTGAATAGCCCGTTTGTCTGGGTGGTTGAAGGTAAAAATGCGAAGCGCGTGGAAGTTCAAATTGAGCAGCGTTTAGCGGGTCGGGTATTAGTCTCAGGCAATATTCAGCGAGACGACTTGCTAATTGTTGAGGGTGTGCAGAGCTTACGTGATGGGCAGCCGGTTAAGTTTGATCGCACCACTTTGGATGACGGCGGGGAGCTTAGCGAATAATGTCTGATAAGCAACTCGATACGCATACCGATACTAACGATTTACCGTCGGTGTCTATCCGCCGGCCGGTACTGATTGTTGTACTCAATATTCTGATTGCCATTGCTGGTGTAGCGGCACTGATGGGTGTTGAAGTGCGTGAGTTGCCTGATGTTGACCGACCTGTCGTTGGTGTGAGTGCGTCTCTGCCCGGTGGTGCGCCAGAAACCGTCGATGCGGAAGTGACCAGTATTTTAGAAGGGGCGGCTGCGCGTGTTTCGGGTGTCAGAAACATTAACTCGCAGAGTGAAGAAAACAGCGCCCGTATCTCCATTGAATTTAACCCGGGAGTTGACCTGGACGTGGTTGCGGCGGAAGTTCGTGAAGCGGTGAACCAGGTTCGCAGAGAGCTTCCCGATGACGTTGAACAAATTAACGTTCGCAAGGCTGACAATGACGCACGCTCGGTACTGGATATTGCAGTCAGCAGCAACACCTTAACGCTTGAACAGTTAACACGCAGACTCGAGACCGACTTATCACCTGAGTTTTTGGCCATAAATGGTGTAGCTGATGTGCGCTTAAATGGTGATCGTGAACGGGTTATGCGGGTGGACCTCGACCCACTAAAGCTAGTGAGCTTTGGTATTTCGGTCACTGATGTTGCCGATGCGCTACGTCAGGCGCCTTTTGATGTGCCCGCAGGCAGTTTGAAGTCGACGGATCAGCGGCTGATTATTCGCGCTGATGCGACGGCAATCAACGAAGAGCAAGTCGAGAATATTATTATTCAGGACGACATTCGTGTGGGTGATGTCGCTCAAGCGTATTTTGCGCCGTCGGATGCCAGCAGCTTCGTGCGCTTGGACGGCAAACCGGTGGTAGGTTTGGGCGTTATCCGTCAGGCGGGCTCTAACACTATTGAAATTTCCGACCGGGCCATTCAGGTACTGGAGCGCCTGCGCGATCGCTTCCCGGATATGGAAATGACCATTACCAATGACGATGCGCAGTTTATCCGTAAGTCGGTTGCTGAGGTTGTCACTACTCTGGCGATAACCATTGTGCTGGTGGTCGGCACATTGTGGGTATTCATTGGCTCATTCCGGGCGACTATTATTCCGGCTTTGTCGATACCTGTCGCCTTATTTGGTGCGGTTGCTGCCATATGGCTGATGGGCTTTTCGATCAACATATTGACCTTGTTGGCACTGGTTCTGGCCACCGGTTTGATTGTGGATGACGCTATTGTTGTTACGGAGAATATTCAGCGACGCCGTAATATGGGGCTCGGCAGCCGCGCCGCGGCCGTCCTGGCGACGCGAGAAGTGTTCTTCGCGGTGGTTGCGACGACAGCGGTTCTGGTTGCTGTATTTGTGCCCATTGCGTTTTTACCGTCAACCGCAGGTCGTTTATTTCGGGAGTTTGGCGGAGTGCTTGCCGCGGCCGTCGTTATTTCGTCTTTCGTGGCACTGTCGCTAGTACCGGCGTTTACGGCGCGTTTGCCTAAATCTGCCGGTAAAACCAATATCTTCGGTGGTATTGGCCACAAGTTCAAAGGGTTCTATCAAAGAACACTCCATAAGGCGCTGAATGCCAGCTGGGTGATTGGCGTAGTGTCGTTACTGGCAGCTGGCGGTGGCGTGGTGCTATTCGACCAAATCGATAGTGAACTCATGCCCGATGAAGACCGGGGTGCGGTAAGAGTCTTTGCGCGTGGACCAGACGGTGTTGGTGTTAAGTTTATGGACCGACAGGCGCGTCAGCTGGAAGAGATCTTGCTCGAATATAAAGAAAGCGGTGACATTGAGTCCATTTATACCGTAGTTGGTCAGTGGGACCCGAACATTGTCTTTATCAGTGCCAACCTGAAACCGTGGGAAGAGCGGGACATTAGTCAGCAGGAGATTATTGAAAATTTACGTGAGCCATTAAGCCAGGTGCCGGGTGCACCAGGCCGAGCCTTTGGTGATAACAGCCTGAATTTGCGAGGCCAGGGCGGTGGTATTGAAATGGCTATCACGGGCGAAAACTACGCCGAAATCTTTAAAGTTGCGCGCGAATTTACCGCTGAAGTTGAGCGACAGATTCCGGAAATGGGCAACTTAAATGTGTCGTATCAGCCAACGCAGCCTCAGTTGCGCGTGAAAATTGACCGTCGCCGGGCAGCGGAGCTGGGCGTATCGCTTAGTGATATATCGTCGACATTGCGCGCCGCAATTGATGGCGATGACGTCGCTGACTTAAACGTCGGTGACCAACAAGTTCCACTGATGCTGCGCACTCGTAACAATATTATTCAGTCACCGCAAGACATGCAGAACCTGTATGTGTCCTCAAGCGATGGTGGCTTAGTACCAATTTCCAGTGTCTCGGAAATTGTTGAAGAGGGCGTGTCGGCAGAGCTTGAGCGTCAGGCGCAGCGTCGCGCCATAGAAATTGACGGTGACTTACCGGAAGAGTTGCCTATGTCTGAAGCGGTAGAGCAGTTGCGTGCGGTTGCACAGGATGTTTTGCCAGACGGCATGGGCTTAGTGTTCCTGGGCGAAGCCTCGACCTTTGAGGATACCTCTCAGGAAGTGGCAATGACGTACATTCTGGCATTCTTAATAGTTCTGCTGGTATTGGCGGCACAATTCGAGTCGGTGAACAGTGCGGTGGTGGTTATGTTGACAGTGCCCTTTGGTATTGCTGCAGCAATTTATGCGTTGTTCTTAACTGGCACGTCAATGAACATCTATTCGCAAATCGGCTTAGTCATGTTGATAGGCTTGCTTGCGAAGAACTCCGTATTATTAGTGGAGTTTGCTGACCAATTGCGTGACCGTGGGCTTAGTGTTCGCAAAGCCATAGAGGAAGCCGCGCTGATACGCCTGCGTCCAATTATGATGACTCTGGTGTCGACCATTTTAGGTGGTTTACCGCTGATATTGTCAGCCGGTGCCGGCGCAGAAGCTCGTAACTCCATTGGTTGGGTGGTATTTGGTGGCTTAGGTTTAGCCACGCTGTTTACCTTGTATCTAACGCCAGTACTGTACTTGTGGTTAGCCCGCTTCACTAAACCACGCGCTGACGAAGCCTCGCGCCTGGAAAAAGAAATGCAAGAAGCAAGGTAGCCTGCCGTTGGAGCACTGTACCTGACGTTATTTACGTCAGGTACGATTCTTATTTTATGCTATAATAGTAGCAATTAATCGTAACAAAAGACCATTTTTGCTGCTATTATGACACTTCAGCTAAACACAGCGTTTGACACGCAACTAGATTTAAAGCGACATATGAAGCAGCGCAGGAAAGCTCATAAGCTTTCTGTAGAGGCGTTGGCGGAAAAGTCGGGCGTGCCTTATGGGACTATTCGTAAGTTTGAGAGCACCGGGAATATCTCGTTACGCCAATTTCTCATGTTGGTGGAAGCATTGGGAGAGCTCAACAAGCTGCGCGAATTTCTGAAACAGGAAGAGAATCCCAAAACGATAGAAGAGGTTCTGAACAATGCTTGAAACACCTCTTCAGGTAAAAAGAACACTGACAACCGGTCAGTGCATCGATGTTGGAGCCTTGGCTGAAAATAAAACGGGTGTGTACTTTCAGTACGACAAAGAGTACCTGCAGCGTCGAAACTCGTCGTTAGCACCGTTCAATTTAGCCTTTTCGAAGGAGCTTCAAAAGGCACCTAAACAACCTCATTATGGGCTGCATGGTGTTTTCGCTGATAGCTTGCCGGACGGTTGGGGACTTTACCTACTCGATAGGGTACTACGAAAGAACGGGTTTAACCCTCAAAGGGTCAGTGCACTTGAGCGTTTAGCCGTTATTGGCGGAAATTGCCTGGGTGCGTTGTCGTATCAACCACAAACCTCGCTTAATCAGTCTCCAACAGAAGATATAGCTTTGACTGCTTTGGGAAAAGAAGCGGTTAAAGAGTTTGAGGGAACGGAAACCGAGCTCATTGAACACTTACAAACTGCCGGTGGCTCTGGAGGTGCGCGACCGAAACTAAATGCCACATTGATGGAAAACGGACAGTACTCAACGCATCCTTTAGAGAACCATCTTTGGATTATGTCGATTTGGTTAAAGCAACGAGGTTGCTATGTGGTGTTGATGATGCCAAAAAGCTTGTAAAGCGGATGTTGTTCAATTACATAATGGTAAACCAGGATGACCATTCAAAGAACTTCAGTTTTCTGGCCGACGATGAGGATAACTGGCAGCTCTCACCATGCTACGACATTGTATACAGCCCATCGCCATACGAGGAGCACATGACAGCTTTCAACGGCAATGGTCGCTTTCCCGATAAAGAAGCGCTCGAGATAATAGCTGCCCAGGCTGGTTTTAATAATTCGAAGCCCATTAATCAGATGGTGGAAGAAATCGCAGAGGCCGCTCAGTCGTTCGAGACTGAGGCGAAGTGTGTTGGTGTATCAAATACACTGATAAGAACAATAACGGAAGATATAAAAAAGCGTATTTCAACGATTAGTTAACGTCCCAACGGCGGCGGATTCGGTCGAGTTCGCCGCTGTTTTCCAGCGCTTCCAGGGCTTCATTCAGTTGGTTAAGTAATTCGTCGTTACCGGCATTTACGGAAAAACCAACAGGCACTTTTATCTCGGGTTGCCATAAAACACGCACGTTGATATCCAACTGTTTTGCCAGGTAACGGCCGACTACTTCCGGCATTATAACGGCTTCCACTTCACCCATTGCCAACTGGTTCATTGCTTCGGCTTTTGACGACGCCTGATTAATGCGAATGGCCTTATGCAGACCAATGTCCTGCAAATGCGCTTCCAGCACGGAGTGCCGGTCACCGCTAATACGTTTGCCAACCAACCCGCGTACGGATTCAGGACTGCTTTCATTGTCTAAAACAAACAAAGTAGTGACGCGATTATAATACGGACTGGAAAAGTCAAAATACTGCTGACGAATGGTGGTTTGCTCCATGCCCATTGCCATGTCGAGCTCGCCGAATCGCAGTAAACTGACCACATTGTCCCAGTCGTATTGGTGCAGCGTGTACTCTTTATCCAAATAATTGAACACCGCTTTGGTGACATCCACATCAAACCCCACTATGTCGCCGTTCTCAGAAAACTGATACGGCGGGTAGCCGGTGGCTAAACCAATGTCTTCAGCGTTACTGAACGCTGAAGAGCTCAGGCTTAAAAAGGCCGTTAGGGTGAGTGTGGAAAGTTTTTTCATTCAGTGTCCTGTTACAGAAAGTTTCGCCTTTATGTAGTCCGCGTGGCTTATGTACAACAAGTCGGCAAGTTTGCGAAGCATTGCTTCTTCGTGCGGATCAAGTTCATTATCAGTGTAGGCAACAGCCCACAAACTTTCCAATAATTGGACTTTTTCGCTGTATTCGAGGGCTTTAAGAGGCGCGGTAAAATCGTGCAGAGAAGCGGCTTCTTTTACTGCTTCTACGGCTTTATCAACAGCGCTTTGCGCAGCACTCCCTTCAAGTTGATATTCGTTTTTCAAGTCCGCTAACAGATACTCACGCTCTTCATTCGACAAGACCCCATCGGCTAGGCTAATTTCAGTCATGAGTATGAGTGATAAAAACGCCTCGTCGCTAAGACCTTCTGCATGATACTGCTTCGTCTGCTCCGCCGCTGGAGCAACATTAAAAAAGCTTTGTAAGGCTTTAAGCATACAACATCCTACTTCTGTAAATTGGGTAAATAAAAGGAAAACACCGTGCCTTCCCCCGGTGTCGATTGGACGTCAATTTCGCCCTTAAGTTTCTGTGTCACCAGGTTATAAACAATAGAGAGTCCAAGTCCTGAGCCACCGCTGTGTCGAGACGTTGTGAAAAACGGCTCGAAAATATCTTTCAACGTTTGTGGCTCGATGCCCTTACCATTGTCGGTAAAGGTAAATTGTACTCCATCTTTTGCCGGCTCCGCCGCAATGGTAATACAATGGTTGTCATCGGGCTCTGAGAAGGCGTGCTCATCCGTATTGCTGATTAAATTCGTAACGATTTGGGCGAGCGCACCTTGGTAAGTCAGTAACGACGTTGACTCGTCACAGCGTATATCAATGCTGACTTTCTTCTTTTTCACCATGGGCTTCAGGCTTAAGGTGAGTGCATGTAAATAATCTTTCAGTTGGCAGTCCACCAGCTCAAAGCTGGACTGATCAACCGCCGTTTTCTTAAAATTTTGTATGAGAGTGGCGGCGCGCTGGAGGTTACTGTTCAGCAGGTCGTAGGCTTCAAAGGTATCGTCGATAAACTGGTTAAGCTGCTTTTTCGAAATAGAGCCTTCGGTAAAGGATTGTTTCAGCTTTTTTAAACGATGCTCGCAATGTGTGACTGCGGTCACCGAAATGCCTAGCGGCGTATTCACTTCGTGCGCAACGCCGGCCACTAGCTTCCCTAAAGCGGCCATCTTCTCCGTTTCAATGAGTCGCTCTTGTGCTTGTTTAAAGTTATCGAGCGCCTTGGTTAATGACTGTGTGCGTTCTTCAACCATGCTCTCAAGTTGCTCGTTCTGGCGAATCAATAGCTGCTCAAAACGTTCGCGTTCCGCCGCACTCACTGCGCGCCCATAAATGTCGGCGAGAACCCCCACAAAAGCGACTTCGTCTGGTGTCCAGCTGCGGTGCTCTTTGCGTGTTTCGCAGCACATAACACCTATCATTTCACCCTTATGACGAAGAGGCACATCCAGTACCCCATAAATGCCGTACTCGGGTAAGTAGTCAGGGGCGAGTTCGGCGGTAATAGGGTTATTACGCGCATCGTTGGCAATAATGGTGCGCTCTTTTTCTAGTGCGGCAAAGTAAGACGGCAGTTCGGACTTTCTCAACACGAGAGTTTCAGCGTCTTGGCGCTGAGTATCAATCAAAGCGGTCGCAATCATGCTCTGCTTGTCAGGTTGTAACTCCCAGATACTGACCCGGGTAATATCCAGACCTTTTAAGGCTGAATCCAGAATAAACTGTGAGGCACGTGCTAGGTTGCCACCGTCGATTTCCGGTGAGCGGGACACTTCGAGCAAAATGTTTTCCAGTGACTCGTTCATTGTTTATCCGTTTGTTGAGCACCTGTTAACTATAACGTAATGAAAGACTTTGTCTATTGATTGACCTGTTCATTAAACGACAAGAATGCGCATTTGGACGAGCTTAACTGGACTTTTTTTACAAAGATTCATACAAAGGGAGCATATTTTAAAAGAGGCAATACCATGAAAAAGACAACATTAACCTTGGCGGTGGCGTCGCTGTTAAGCATTGCGCCGCTGAGCATGGCAGAAGAGCAGAATAATGGCTGGGACGTGTCGAACCCGCCCGGTGAATTTAAAACCATTGATATTTCAGTGAACTCCGGCACCTGGATGAACGTCGATGTCAGCCCTGACGGCGAATACATTGTATTTGACCTGCTAGGGGATATTTATCGCATGCCGTTTGGTGGCGGAGAAGCTGAGAAACTTATTGGTGGTATTGCCTGGCACATGCAGCCGGTGTATTCACCGGACGGTCGTTATATTGCGTTCACGTCAGACCAGGGCGGTGGCGACAATATCTGGTTAATGGATGCCGACGGCAGCAACGTGCGCCCGGTGACTGAAGAGACTTTTCGTTTGCTCAACAGCCCGGCCTGGAGCCCCGATGGTGAGTTTCTGGTAGCACGTAAACACTTTACTGCAAGCCGCTCATTAGGTGCAGGTGAAGTCTGGATGTATCACCGTACGGGTGGCTCTGGCGTTCAGCTCACTGAGCGCCCGAATGATCAGAAAGATCTCGGTGAACCGGCTTTTTCACCGGACGGTAAATACATTTACTTCTCACAGGACGACACGCCGGGTAAGACTTTCCACTACAGCAAAGACTCATTGGAAGGCATTTATAAAATTAAACGCTTCGAACGTGAAACCGGGGAAATTGAAGTTTTGATAAGCGGCGCTGGCGGTGCGATACGACCAACGCCGTCGCCGGACGGTCGCTACCTGGCGTACATTAAACGTGAGGACTTCAACAGTGTTCTTTATGTACTCGATTTGAAGACAGGTGAGCATAAGCGTATTTACGGTCAGATGGAACGTGACATGCAGGAGACCTGGGCGATTCACGGTGTTTACCCGACGATGGACTGGACCCCGGATAGCAAGCAGTTGGTTTTCTGGGCTGGTGGGCACATTCAAAAGCTGAATATTGACGACGGCAATGCGCGTATTATTCCGTTTAAGGTCGAGACTGAGAAGAAAATTCAACACGCATTGCGCGCTAAACAAAACGTTGAAGCCGATACCTTTGATGTAAAAATGCTGCGCATGGCACAGGTTTCGCCAGCGGGCGATGAGGTGATTTACGAAGCTCTGGGAAGCTTGTACCGCCGGGCACTGCCGGACGGTAAGCCTCAGCGTTTAACTAACAGTGACGACTTTGAGCTATTCCCGGAATATTCCCGTGACGGTGAGAAATTCGTGTTTGTGCGCTGGGACGATCAAGAGCAGGCGCAGGTAATTGTTCGTGACTTAGACTCGGGTAACGAGCAAGTGCTGAACACCGGTAAAGGTAACTTTGTTGAGCCGACTTTCTCGCCAGACGGCAATCACGTGGTGTACCGGAAAATTCGTGGCGGTTATTTAATCTCGGACAAATACGGTTTAGAAACCGGCGTTTATCGTGTGGCAGTGAACGGTGACGGCAAGCCTCAACAAATTGCTGAGCGTGGTCGTCAGCCTCAGTTCGGTGCGCGTAATGACCGCATTTATTTAATGACACCAGCGGCAAAGCCGACCTTGAGTGTGGTGAGCCTGGATACGCTTGAGCAACGTGAGTTGTATCAGTCAGAGTTTGCAACCGAATTCCGGGTATCACCGGACGGTAAGCAATTAGCCTTTGCTGAGCGCTTTAAAGTGTTTGTCACGCCTCTGGTTGAACGTGGCAGTGTCATCAACGTTGGTCCTGGTGATAAACAAATGCCGGTGCATCAGCTGTCAGTCCGCGCGGGCGAGAATATCTCCTGGACGGCTGACGGCCGCCAGCTTTACTGGACTTTAGGCCCCGAACTTTATCATACATCGGTGGCGAATGCGTTTGCGGACTTTACCGAAGCCGATTCGCTGAAAGTTGAAAATGGTCAGAATATTGGCTTTGAACAAGAGGCGATGATACCTGATAGCATGGTAGCCTTTGTTGGTGGCCAGGTCATTACCATGGACGGCGATACTGTCTATGAGCAGGGCACGGTGGTTGTACGTAACAATAAAATTGTTGCAGTTGGTCCGGAAGCTGACGTGAATGTGCCAAGTGGCGCTGAAGTGATTGATACCAGCGGCAAAACCGTGATGCCAGGCTTATTTGATGCGCATGCTCATGGTGGTCAGGGGCAGTCTGAAATTATCCCGGAGCAAAACTGGGGACAGTATGCGAACCTGGCGTTTGGCGTAACTTCTATTCATGATCCGTCGAACGACACAACTGAGTTCTTTGCGGCTTCAGAGCTACAAAAAGCCGGTAAAATTGCCGCGCCTCGCTTGTTCTCCACCGGAACCATTTTATACGGTGCGAACGGACCGGGTTACACCTCGCATGTGGACAGCCTGGAAGATGCTAAATTTCATTTAGAGCGCCTGAAGAAAGTCGGTGCATTCTCGGTGAAAAGCTATAACCAACCACGTCGTAATCAGCGCCAACAGGTAGTCGAAGCGGGTCGTCAGCTGGACATGTTAGTTGTGCCGGAAGGCGGATCGTTATTGCAACATAACCTGACCATGATTATGGACGGTCATACAACGGTGGAGCACTCACTGCCGGTTGCGAATATCTATGACGACATTCGTCAGTTGTGGGATGAAAGCGATGTGGCTTACACCCCAACACTGGGTGTTGCTTACGGCGGTATTTGGGGTGAGAACTACTGGTATGCGGAAACCGATGTCTGGAAACACCCGAAACTCAGTAAATATGTGCCCCAGGAGTTTTTAGTGGGTAAAGCCATGCGCCGTGAAAAAGCGCCGCACAACCACTACAACCACTTTAACAATGCCGAAGTGGCAACAGAGCTTCAGGACTTGGGTGTAAAAGTCCTCTCTGGTGCACACGGTCAGCGTGAAGGTTTAGCGCAACACTGGGAAATTTGGATGATGTCGCAAGGTGGCATGACACCGCTGGAAGCGTTACGTACTTCAACTATCGACCCGGCAACGGTGTTTGGCATGGATCACGCACTGGGCTCTCTGGAAGAAGGTAAACTAGCGGATATTATCGTCATTGATGGTGATCCGCTGAAAAATATCCGTGATACTGATAAGGTGACGCATACGATGGTTAACGGCGTGCTTTATGACGCTAAAACCATGGACCGGATATTACCAGCGCCTCGCGAGCGAGACGCCTTTTTCTGGGAAGAGTAAAGGTAATAGTGGCTCAGGACGCCGCCGCGGTTTCAGAAACCACCTGTCGGAACCAGCGGTGTCCTGCGTCGTGTTGTAAAAGCGGCGACCAAATCATGGTCAGTGTCAGTCCCGGAATATCAAACGGCGGCGCTTTCATGATTAGCTGATCATCGTCTTTATAAAGTTCGGCGGCTTGAGTTGGCAGTGTGGCGACCAGCCCCTGACGTGCCAAGTACATAGCGACGTGATAATTACGCGTAAATACTTTTATGTGGCGACGCTTGCCAATTTTATCGAGCGCATCGTCGACCCAACCCAGCTTCTGAACATCGTGCGGATCCATCCCGACACCGACACCAAAACCGGTTTTACTGACCCAAACATGCTGCGCTTTTAAGTAATTATCGAGCGTATAGTTATTGAGCAAAAAGTGATCTTTATGTATCAGGCAGGAAAATTCGTCGGTCCAGAGAATTTTCTGGTGAAATGACTGCGGCAGCTGCTCAAAACGGTTAATGGCTAAGTCGACTTTGCCGTTTTCTACGTCATGAAAGCTAATGTCACTAGGCGTCATTATGTCTAACGACACGTTCGGTGCTTGCGCGTCCAGCTTTTCCAGTAACCGAGGCATCAGCGTTGATGCGGCATAGTCGGACGCCATAATGCGAAAAACACGGTCACTGGTGGGCGCATCGAACTCCCGCACCGGTTGTATCATCTCTTCGACCGAATACAGCACAGTGCGCAGCGACTCCTGCATATCCAGAGCACGCTGGGTTGGCTGCATACCGTCGCTGGTGCGTACCAGAATAGGATCATTGAGCAAGTTACGCAGACGTTTCAGACCGTTACTCATGGCTGGTTGCGTAATATTCAGCTGCGCCGCCGCCCGCGTGACGTTCTTCTCGCGCAACAAAACATCCAGGTAAACCAGCAGGTTAAGATCAATATCTTTAATGGTATTCATAACTGTCCAGAATCAGTGGGATATGAAAAATCTATCGGCATTATAAATAGGGTGAATGTATAACGCTAGCGCTGTTTATTTCGGATAACGCTTAAATTTATTTGATTATTTTTATTAATCCACCATAATTAATTTATTAATGTCTTTATCAATTATATTTGGTGGTTAAGTGCTTGTCGCTGAAGAGTTCTTATCAACGCTGGGGAAGCTCATAAAGCACCAGCGATCGCTGTCTATGGATCAAGCCGAGTTCGCCAAACGCTTAGGGTGCGGCGTCAATACGGTTTATCGTATGGAAAAAGGGCAGCCTGTAAATTCTCTGACACTATTGTCCGCGTTAGAGTTACTCGGGTTACTTGAGCATTTCACCAAAGTGCTTGACGACCAGTACGCGCGCGTCGCGAACGGGCCACAACGCAAACGTCGTAAGCTGGACGAGGACTTTTCAAATGACTTCTAAAGCGTATGTGTAAACCCCATAAATGAATATAACTTCAGAAACACTGGCGCGTAGTATTCTCGATGGCTTTCATACCCATTACCGGCGCTTTCAGGCGCTGACACAGGGAGCGCGGGAGCGCTTTTTGAAGCGTGATTGGACGGCGGTGGTGTCGGCGGCAGCTGAGCGCATTCATTATTATGATCATCAGGTGGCGCTTACGGCGAAAAAGGTGGAGCGTCGTGTCGATAAAGAGCTCGACGAAGCGTTGTGGCAGGCAACGCGGCAACGGTATCAGCAGTTATTACAGTTTCACCCGCAGGCGGAGCTTGCTGAAACCTTTTACAACTCGGTGTTTTGCCGGGTGTTTGACCGTGCTTATTTTCACAATGACTATATTTTTGTGGAGACGGTTTTGGCGAACCACATTCCGGTGCCGGTGGAGAACGAGTGCCACTCTTACTTTCCGGTGGTTGATGGCTTAGAAAAAACGCTAACCAGAGTGTTTGACGACATAGGCCTGGGGGGGGAGTTTGAGAATTTTGAAAACGATATAGAGCAGCTGCGGGATAAGTTCTTCGAGCGCGCGACCGAGACCGACATTGAAGCCCACAATTTACGCATTGATGTCTTAAAAGCGCCGTTTTACCGCAATAAAGCGGCGTACATTGTCGGACGGGTGGCGACAGAAAATAACCACTATCCTTTTATTGTCCCTGTGCTGATTAACTCTCAGGGCAAACTTTACGTGGACGCTTTTATTACGCGCTCGGACAGAATGGCGACCATTTTTGGTTTTGCGCGCTCCTATTTTATGGTGGAAACCGAGTCACCGTCGGCGCTGGTCCGTTTTTTAAAAGACTTAATGCCGCACAAAACGTTGGCAGAGCTGTACTCGTCGGTGGGCTTTCATAAGCAGGGAAAAACCGAGTTTTATCGGGAGTTTTTGCATCATTTACGCCGCACGGATGATCAGTTAGTCGCCGCACCCGGTGTTAAAGGCATGGTCATGACGGTATTTACGCTGCCGTCTTTTCCGTATGTGTTTAAGGTCATTAACGACCGCTTGGGCAATACCAAAGAGTTTGGCCGACAAACGGTGATTGACCGCTACCGTATGGTTAAGCGACACGACCGGGTGGGGCGTATGGCAGATACCCTCGAGTTTGTCGATGTTGCTCTGCCGCTGGAACGAATTTCCGCCGACTTGCTGGAAGAGTTTAAGCAGCGCATTGCTAACTCCATTTCAATTGAAGGCGATACGTTAGTCATCCATCAGTTATTTGTTGAACGCCGTATGACGCCGCTGAATCTGTACCTGGAGTACGCTAATGACGCTGAAATTGATGCGGCAATGGACGAATACGGCTGGGCGTTAAAAGACATGATGGCAGCCAATATTTTTCCCGGCGACATGCTGCTGAAAAACTTCGGTGTGACCCGGCATAAGCGTGTGGTTTTTTACGACTATGACGAAGTTCGTTACTTAACGGATATGAGCTTTCGTAAGCTGCCCCAGAACGACTGGGAAGTGTCTATGGCGCCTGACGATGTGTTTCCTGAGCAGCTGGCGCAGTTTGCGGTACCGCAGGCCAAATACCGCGACCCATTACTGAAGCGTCACCCGGAGCTGGTTGAGCCGACTTACTGGCGACGCATACAAAAACACATCCGCGAGGGTGTCCTGACGGATGTGTTTCCTTATGAAGCTGAGCTGCGTTTTACGCGGAGGTTTTAAACTGCTCTTCTTCGGTTGAGCCGGTCAGTGCGGTGACTGATGACACGCCACCCTGTATCACATTGGTAAGCTCGTCAAAGTATCCAGTGCCCACTTCCTGTTGGTGGGCCACAAAGGTGTAGCCTTTGTCCGCGGCTTCAAACTCCTGTTGTTGCAATTTCACGTAGGCTGACATGTCGTTGCGCGCGTAGTCGTGCGCCAGTTCAAACATGTGGTACCACATATTATGCACACCCGCTAAGGTAATGAACTGGAATTTGTAACCCATAGCAGCCAATTCGCGCTGGAACTTGGCAATGGTGTCATCGTCCAGGTTGCGCTTCCAGTTGAACGACGGTGAGCAGTTATAGGCTAATAACTTACCAGGGTATTTCGCGTGAATGGCCTCGGCAAACTGACGGGCTTCGTCTAAGTCAGGCTTAGCCGTTTCACACCAAATTAAATCAGCAAATGGTGCATAGGCTAAGCCGCGTGAAATGGCCTGCTCAATACCCGGTTTAACGCGATAGAAACCTTCTGCTGTGCGGTCACCGGTAATGAACGGCTTGTCGTTGGGGTCAAAGTCAGAAGTTAGCAAATCCGCTGCGTTAGCGTCGGTACGTGCAACAATTAATGTTGGCGTGCCTGCTACGTCTGCGGCTAAACGCGCGGCGGACAGCTTCTGAACCGCTTCTTGCGTCGGCACCAGTACCTTTCCGCCCATGTGTCCACATTTTTTAACAGACGCTAGTTGGTCTTCAAAGTGAACCCCGGCGGCACCGGCTTTGATCATGTTTTTCATCAATTCATAGGCGTTAAGTACACCGCCAAAACCGGCTTCAGCATCAGCCACAATTGGGGCAAAGTAGTCGACATAGTTATCGTCTTCCGGTGTTACGCCTTTAGACCACTGAATTTGGTCCGCACGGGCGAACGAATTGTTAATGCGCTCAACCACGGTGGGCACTGAATCGACCGGATACAGCGACTGGTCCGGGTACATACTGCAGGCAGAGTTATTGTCTGCTGCGACTTGCCAACCTGACAAATAGATAGCCTGTAAGCCCGCTTTCACTTGCTGTACCGCCTGACCGCCGGTTAATGCGCCTAATGCGTTCACATAGTCTTTGCCGAACTTTTCCTGCGCCTTGCCGTGAATTAACTGCCACAGTTTGTTCGCCCCGTTTTTGGCATAGGTGTATTCAGGTTGTACGGTGCCGCGTAAGCGAACAACGTCTTCGGCACTGTAAGGACGCTCAATACCGTCCCAGCGTGAGTCTTTGTCCCACTGCTCTTGTAAGTCTTTCACTTGCTGTGCGAATGATAAATTTGTGGTTGTCATGGTCATATTCCTTGTTGTTCTTTAATAATGTTGTGAATTGAAATTAGTTGAGTTGCTCGTAGCCGGGCAGGGTCAAAAAGTCGACCAGCTCGTCGGCGGTGGTAATGTTTTCAAGCAGTGCTAACGCTTGTTCAAAGGGTTCGTTACTCCAGCGCTCTTTACCTACTTCGTTTTTCACGACCTCGGATTCTTCCTGCAGAAGCTGTGTGAATAAGGCTTTGGTTACCGGGGTTCCGTCAGAGAGTTTTTTGCGGTGGCGGATCCACTGCCAAATGGAGGTGCGGGAAATTTCTGCGGTAGCGGCATCTTCCATCAGACCATAAATTGGTACGCAGCCTTTGCCGTTTAACCAGGCTGCAATGTATTGCAGAGATACGCGAATATTGGTGCGCATACCGGCTTCGGTGCGCTCGCCGTCACAGGGTTGCAGAAGTAACGACTGGTCAATGTCGTTATCGTCTTCGCGCAGCACGTGCAGCTGATTGTCACCTTTAATACCGTCAACAAATATCTCGCGAACGGTATCAGCAAGGCCGGGGTGAGCTATCCAGGTGCCGTCGTGGCCGTTGTCTCGCTCAAGGGTTTTATCGGCATGCACTTTGGCCAGAATTCGCTCGTTTTCAGCCGGATCTTTACTGGGAATAAAAGCCGCCATGCCGCCCATAGCTAAGGCACCACGTTGGTGACAGGTTTTTACCAGTAAGCGAGAATAAGCGTTTAAGAAGGGCTTATCCATGCTGACTACCTGACGGTCCGGCAATACCCGGTCGGCGTGTGCTTTTAGTGTTTTGATGTAACTGAAAATATAGTCCCAGCGACCGCAGTTCAGCGCGGCAATATGGTCTTTTAAGGCGTGCAAAATTTCGTGCATTTGGAACACGGCCGGCAAGGTTTCAATTAAAACTGTGGCGCGAATGGTGCTGGTTTTTAAATTGAATTTTTGCTCGGTGAAATGGAAAACGTCGGCCCACCATTTGGCTTCTGCGCTGTGCTCCAATTTTGGCAAGTAGTAATACACACCTGAGCCTTGCTGCAGGCGTTGCTGATAGTTCAGTAAAAAGTACAAAGCAAAGTCCATTAAAGCGCCGGGAATGGCCTGCCCATTGCGCTGTACATGTTTTTCAGGCAGGTGCAAACCACGAACTCGAGCAATAAGCAGGGCTGGATTTTCACCCACTTTGTAGTCTTTGCCACTGTTTGGGTCGGTGTATGTCATACCGCCAAGGTTGGCGTCACGTAAGTTAATTTGGCCGTTCACCATGCCGTCCCAGGTAGGCGACTGTGAGTCTTCAAAGTCGGCCATGTAACAGTCGACGTTTGCATTCAACGCATTAATCACCATTTTGCGGTCGACGGGGCCGGTAATTTCCAGGCGACGCTTTTGCAAATCTTTAGGCAATGGGGCAATTTTCCAGTCGCCTTCGCGAATGTCCTGAGTGTGAGGATCAAAGTCGGGGAGGGCGCCATTGTCGTAATGAGCTTGTCGCTGCTGGCGCTTTTCCAGTAACTCGTTTAAGCGGGGCTGAAAAGTATCGACCAGCTCTGCCAGGAACTCCTGATGTTCGTCGCTAAATAAAACTTTAGCCTTGTCGTCGAGCGGCCGGCTGAATTGAAATAGATTGTTCATTTTTGAATCCGTTGTTACTGATTTGTTAACACGAATTAAGAATAGGCGCTGGTCGCACCATTAGTCTAATTTATGCAGTAAATTAACGGTATTCACACAGTTTATTTTGATGTTGCAGTTAGCTGTGTCTAAAATTCGAGCGGGGCAAGTCTGAGTAATCTTTTAAATACTATTTTAATAGTATTTAAAAGGGTATGGAGCGGCTGTAGATAGATAATTCTATTTAAATAGACTTTTAGATGAGTGTAAGAGAAGGCATTGGCCCTCTCTTACACATTACTGAGTTTAAATTTTAAAGCGTTCGACCAGTTCGTTCAGGCCGACGGCTAAGCGTGATAGCTCGTCGCTTGATGCATTGGTCTGTTCGGCACCGGACGCGGTTGAGTTAGACAGGTCGCGAATGCTGACCAGGTTCTTATCAACGTCACGAGCCACGTTGGCTTGCTCTTCTGCGGCACTGGCAATGGAGGTGTTGTGATTGTTGATTTCGCTGACCGCAGTTGCAATAAGTTGCAACGCTTCGCCGGCTTCACGAGCCACATCCAACGTACGAGTCGCACGATCCATACTGTTTTTCATGGTGGACACAGAACGGTCACTGGACTCGTTAATGGCCTTAACCATGTCTTCGATTTCAACCGTTGACTGCTGAGTCTTATGAGCCAGTGAGCGAACTTCGTCGGCAACAACCGCGAAACCACGTCCTGACTCACCGGCACGAGCCGCTTCAATAGCGGCGTTAAGGGCCAGTAGGTTGGTTTGTTCAGCAATACCGCGGATAACTTCCAGTACTTTAGTAATGCTGGTGACTTTCTCGGCAAGCTCAGTCACGTTGCTTGAGGAGTCGCCAATTTCCTGCGAGAGCTCTTCAATAGCTCTGACCGTTTCACGTACACGACCGTCACCTTGTTGCGCCTGGCGGGTAGCTTCTTCAGAGGCTTCAGAAGCGTTTTGCGCGTCCTGAGCAACGGTTTCAACGGCGGTTGTCAGTTCGTTCACAGCGGTTGCTGCTTGCTCCAGCTCTTCCGACTGCTGCTGAATAGTGCGCGTTGAGTCCTGAGTTACAGAACTTAACTCTTCAGACGTTGACGCCAACTGTTCAGAAGACTCAGAAATAGTACTGATGGATTCGCGCAGCTGCTCTTGCGTGGTGCGCAACTGACGCAACAGTTGTGCGGGTTCGTCTTCGCCTTCAACTTCAATAGAGCGGGTTAAATCACGTGCTGCAATAGTTTTCGCAAAGTCGACGGCGGCACCAATAGGCTTAACAATGCTGGTGGTCAGTACCCAGGCGAACAGTGCTAACAGAGCAATAACGACCACTAAAGCAATAATAACTGCAATGTTGGCAGCAGCTGATACATCACTTGCTTCGGTTTTAGCGTCTTCAATTAACGCCATTTCACGAGCGAGTAGTTCATCAAGTTTCTGTGAAATTTTATCGGTCAGCGGTAGAATATTGTTCTCACGAATAGAATCAATGGCATCAGTAAGGCCTGCATCAACCAGCTGATTAAACTGGTCGTTAAGTTTCCAGAACTCTTTGTCGAGTTCCATATATTCGTTGAAAAGCTTCCTGGCCTGTGGATCTTCAATGGTGGCTTCGTATTCGTCTTGATTACGTTTTAATGAGTCAATAGCGCCCAGGAGGCTTTCTCTATACTTTTTCAGGCGTGTAGGGTCATCCACATAAGTCGCCACGTTCGCAGAATGGATACGTACTCTCAGAAACTCACGATCCAAATTGTTGACGTTATTAACGGCTGGAACCTGGGTTTCACTTATTAGGTGAAGCTGGGTCTCGATGGCGACCATACGGTTTAGAGCAAAAATGCCCAGAATTAACGTAAGTATACCGATCAGTCCGAAGGCCGCGCTGGCGCGAGCCCCAATTGAGAGCTGTCGTATCATATTACTATCCCTTTTTAATCAACACTTTTTGTTCTTATGCCAACGCCAATCCAATTTTGATTTCGATCAACAAGGGCAACTTATCCCTTTTATCGGCAGCTAGCCGGAAAAACAATAGCTTTTTAATAACTTTTTTAGTTTTTCTTGAGTCGGTTCAATGGCTTCGGTTAATAAATACTCATCGGGCTGATGCGCTTGTTTTATTGAGCCGGGTCCCATGACTAGGGTTTCACAACCTAACTCTTGCAGAAAAGGTGCTTCGGTACAGTAGTTTACGGCCTGAGCTTGTGATTGTGAGACTTTTTCGGCGAGTTGTACCAAGGCTGAGTCGGGCGCTTGCTCAAATGCCGGAACCGGGTGGTGCAACGAGGTAAGTTCGACACTGCCCGGATAGCGCTTTTGTATACTTTCGGTTGCTTTATGCAAATGCGCGTAAAGTTCATCCACAGAAAGTCCGGGCAGCGGGCGTATGTCTAAATGCAATTCACAGCAGCCGCAAATGCGGTTGGCGTTGTCGCCGCCATGAATGTGCCCGAAGTTCATCGTTGGTTGGGGCACAGTGAAGCTTGAATTTGAATATTTATGCTTAAATTCTTCTTTGAGTTGCATGAGTGAAGAAATGACTTCGTTCATAAGTTCAATAGCATTAATACCCAGCGCTGGATCGGAGCTGTGACCAGAGCGGCCGGTAATGCGAATGACCTCGCTCATATGGCCTTTGTGTGCATAAACAGGGCGCATGTCGGTAGGCTCGCCTATGACACAATAATCGGGGTGAAGGTTAGCAAAGCGACTGACTTCACGTGCACCATTCATGGTGGTTTCTTCGTCAGCGGTGGCCAGTACCATAATAGGCTTGGTTTGTTGGTGGGTATCCAGTTCACTCAAAGCTTGCATAACAAAGGCAAAAAAGCCTTTCATATCAATGCTTCCAAGTCCGTACCAGCGGTTGTCCTGTTCGGTTAATTTAAAGGGATCGAAGTTCCAGCGGCTGGCATCATAAGGAACGGTGTCGGTATGACCGGACAGCAATAACCCACCCGTTCCGGTTCCCCGGCGAGCCAGCAAGTTGTACTTTCCCTGCTGACTTTTTAGTTCGTTAATTTCGCACTCAAACCCAAGTAAATCGAGCCACTCAGCCAATAAGTCAATAACCTTTTTATTGCTGGTATCCCATTTAGGGTCGGTCGCACTAATAGACGGAATAGCAATCAATTGCTGGTACATCGAAAAGAAAGAAGGTAGTGACTGAACATCCATAAATACGACTCCAGGTAAAATAGTTATTCACTATTATTGCATAAATATATTTATTCGTTTATTCTGCATTTTTAAGCATAAACAGCAATGGTTTTTTCATGCAGTACCAGACACAACAGTCACACACTGTCGTCGTGATTGGGGCTAGCGGCTATGTTGGCGCCGAGCTCTCACGGTTAGTACAAAAGCACTCAGCTTTAAAGCTGTTTGGCTGCTATGTGTCTGAGCATAGCAGTGATGCAGGCACCTTGCTCGGCGATTTACATCCGCAATATGCACATTCTTTAGCTGTACCTTTGCAACCGCTGTCGAGCGCTGCTAAAGCGGCGATTATTGAACAAGCGGACACGGTATTTTTATGCACGGATCACGCTGTGAGTGTCGCGTTAGCCCCAGAGTTTTTGCAGGCCGGTCTCAAGGTTATTGATTTGTCTGGTGGCTTTCGGCTGCACGATGTAAACCAGTATTCCGAGTTTTATGGCTTTGAGCACAAGCATTCAAACTGGTTAGACGATGCTGTTTATGGTCTGGCTGAATGGAATGCCGCAGATATCGCAACTGCGCAACTGGTTGCGGTTCCGGGGTGCTACCCGACCGCAGCGCTAATGGCACTGATGCCTTTAAAGCAAAAAGCTTTGCTGGCGAATGAAAAAGTGATTGTTAATGCGGTATCCGGTGTTACCGGCGCGGGACGAAAAGCGTCACTGACCAGTCATGGTGCTGAGTTATCGCTGCAAGCCTACGGACTCTTTGGTCACAGGCACACACCGGAAATAGCTCAACAGCTACAACAAGAGGTGCTTTTTACGCCGCATTTAGCGAATTTTTCGAGAGGCATCTTAGCTACGGCTTATGCGACCTTGAATGACGATGTTACTGATGACGATCTTGCCAGTGCTTACCAATGCTATGCCAATGCGCCGTTGGTACGTGCGAAAAGCCAAAGCCGTCCCGCTATTAAAAACGTTGTGCAGCAGCCGTTTGTCGATATTGGCTGGCACCGGCAGGGTAACCAGATCATTGTGCTGTCAGCTATTGATAACTTACTGAAGGGCGCGGCGAGCCAAGCCATTCAGTGCATCAACCTGCAACTGGGGCTGCCGGTTGAGGAGGGCTTGCTATGAAAGTCATAAAACTCGGTGGCAGCCTGTTAGAACAACCGGAAGCTTTAAGTGCGTTGTTTCAGTCACTGCAACAAAACGATGATGACATTGTGCTCGTGCACGGCGGCGGAGCGCTGGTACAACAGTGGCTGACAACGGCCGGTTTACAGAGTGAAAAGGTGAATGGTTTAAGAGTCAGCCCTGAGCAACACATGCCCTATATAGTTGGTGGTCTGGCGGGTGCGGCCAATAAAACCTTAATGAAACAAGCTATTACCGCAGGTTTAAAACCTATTGGTTTGACGCTTTATGAAGCGGGCGTTCATTGTGTTCAACAGTCTGAAAACTTAGGTCAGGTTGGCGTCTGTCAGACTCCGGAAGCTACGCCCGGACTGTTGGCCGACTTACTGATGCATGGCTACCTACCCATTATCAGCTCTATCGGCTATGGCGAAAACGGCGACTGGTTCAATGTGAATGCCGACGACGCCGCTGTGGCCGTCGCTGCCACCTACAATGCCGACTTGTTGTTTATTACCGACGTTGAAGCGGTGTTGGACGGCACTGGAACCCCTTTAAGCCATCTCAATTCAGAATCTATTCAGCAACTTACCCAGGCGGGTGTTATTAAAGACGGTATGGAGGTGAAAGTTCGCGGGGCGTTGAGCGCCGCAAAACGCTTACGACGATGTGTGCGAATTGGCAGTTGGAATGTAATGAATAACCCCTTTTCAGGCACACAGATTAGTGAGTAAGTATGATGAAACATTGTTTATCCGGGCTGGAGTTTTCTCCGGCTGACACTTTACAGTTATTGGCGTTAGCGCAAGCGCAAAAAGCCTACCCCGAAAAATACCAACACACGCTGTCAGGCAAGAGCGTGGTCACCTTATTTGAAAAGCCAAGTTTACGCACGCGGCTGTCTTTTGACATTGGTTTGCAGAAATTAGGCGGTCATGCCGTGTACCTGAACGAGCAGGGCCAAGGCATGGGCGTGCGCGAGACCGTCGCCGACTACGCCCGCAACCTCTCCTGCTGGGCGGATGCCATTGTCGCCCGGGTGATGTCGCACAGTACTTTAGAGGAATTAGCGCAGCATGCTTCGGTGCCTGTGGTGAACAGCCTGTGCGACTTGTTTCATCCCTGCCAGGCACTGGCGGACTTTCTAACCTTGCAGGAGCAGTACGGCAAGGTGAAGGGCTTGAAGCTGGTGTACCTAGGTGACGGCAATAACGTGTCGCATTCACTGATGCTAACCGCCGCCACAGTAGGCACCGATTGCACCATTATTTGCCCGAAAGGCTATGAGCCCAATGCGGACCTTGTGAAAAAAGCGAAGGCTTTGGCGAAGAAGAGCGGCGCCAACATTGTTGTAACGCATGATATTGCTGCGGTGGCAGGCGCCGACGCACTCTACACCGACACCTGGGTGTCCATGGGGGATGACAAACCTCTGGATGAAGTACGCGAGATTTTCCACCCCTATCAAATTAACGCGCAGCTGGTTGAGCACAGTGGTGCCACTTCGGTGCTGCACTGCCAGCCGGCACACCGCGGCTATGAAATTACCTCCGATGTTATGGACGGCCCACTGTCGCGCTGTTTTCAGCAGGCCGAGAACCGGCTTTACGCGCAAAACGCTTTATTAACCCTGTTATTAAACCCAACGGCAGCAGTACTGCCAGAATCTATGGAGAAAGCCTCATGAGTCACGTGAAGAAAGTTGTATTGGCCTATTCTGGCGGTCTGGACACCTCGGCCATTGTGCCCTGGCTAAAAGAAAATTATGGCTGTGAAGTGGTGGCTTTTGTGGCTGATGTTGGCCAGGGCGCCGAAGAGCTGGAAGGCGTGGAAGAAAAAGCCAAAGCGTCCGGTGCGTCCGAATGCCACGTGGTTGATTTAAAAGACGAGTTTGTGAAGAGCTACGTGTACCCAACACTCAAAACCGGAGCCATTTACGAAGGCACCTATTTGCTGGGTACGGCCATGGCGCGTCCGATTATTGCCAAAGCGCAAGTTGAGGTGGCCCGTAAAGTGGGTGCGGATGCGCTGGCGCACGGTTGTACCGGTAAAGGGAATGATCAGGTCCGCTTTGAGTCCTGCTACGCCGCTTTAGCTCCTGACTTACACGTGATAGCTCCGTGGCGCGAGTGGGAGCTGAGCAGCCGCGAGTCTCTGTTGGGTTATTTGGCGGAGCGGGATATCCCGTGCTCGGCGTCAGCCACCAAAATCTACAGCCGGGATGCTAACGCCTGGCATATTTCGCACGAAGGCGGCGAACTGGAAGACCCCTGGTGTGAGCCAACGGATAAAGTCTGGACCATGACGACATCGCCCGAGCAGGCACCGGATAAACCGGAGTATGTTTCCGTTAAGGTCAAAAATGGTGAAATTACGGCGGTGAATGACAAGGCGCTGTCGCCTTTTGAATGCCTGGATGTGTTGAATGACATTGCCGCGAAACATGGTGTCGGGCGCGTGGATATTGTGGAAAACCGTTTAGTGGGCATGAAAAGCCGTGGTTGTTACGAAACTCCCGGTGGTACGGTGATGATGGCTGCGTTACAGGCGATTGATGAGTTGGTATTGGATAAAACCAGCCGCAGCTGGAAAGCGCAGTTGAGCGAGCAGTTTGCACAGCTGTTGTATGACGGGCGCTGGTTTACCCCATTGCAGCAGTCGGTCATGAGCGCGGCACAGTCGCTGTGTTCGACCGCCAGCGGTGACGTGGTGCTGAAGCTCTATAAAGGCTCAGTCACGGCGGTTCAGAAACGCTCACCGAATAGCTTATACAGCGAAGACTTTGCGACCTTTGGCGCGGACGAAGTCTATAACCAGGCGCACGCCGAAGGTTTTATTCGGTTGTTCTCCCTTCCCAGCCGGATAGCGGCGTTACAGAAGCAGCAAAAGGGGTAGATTATGGCGCTATGGGGTGGACGTTTTGCGGCAGGACCCGATGCCGCGTTTCAGCAGTTTAATAACTCGCTGCCTTTTGACTATGTGTTAGCTGAGCAGGATATCACCGGCTCTAAAGCCTGGGCGAATGCGCTGCACAAGGTTGGCGTATTGAACAGTGATGAATGTCAGCAGTTACAGCAGGCATTGAGTGAACTGCTCAGTGAAGTGCGCGAAGACCCTGCGGCAGTCGCGGTGGGCGGTGATGAGGATATTCATTCGTTTGTGGAGGCGGCACTGATAGCCAAGGTAGGGGACTTAGCTAAAAAGTTGCATACCGGGCGCAGCCGTAATGATCAGGTAGCGACCGATTTACGCCTGTGGTGCCGTGAGCAGGCCGGAGCTCTGCAACAGTCGTTAAAGCAGACTCAGCAGGCATTGCTGGATCTGGCGCAACGTGAAAAAGACACGGTCATACCCGGTTACACACACCTGCAACGGGCGCAACCGGTTTTGCTGGCGCACTGGTGCCTGGCCTATGTGGAAATGCTGCAACGTGATAGTGAGCGCTTACAAGACGCTACTGATCGACTCAACAAAAGCCCTTTAGGTTGCGGTGCTCTGGCAGGTACGGCGTATGCAATCGATCGCGAAGCCATTGCCAGCGAGCTCGGTTTCAGTGGCGCAACGTGCAACAGTCTGGATTCAGTATCTGACCGTGATTTTGTGGTGGAGCTGTTAAGCACTGCGTCGTTGTCGATGCTGCATTTGTCGCGCTTAGCGGAAGATTTAATTTTCTACAATTCAGGCGAAGCAGGCTTTATTGAGCTGGCCGATAATGTGACTTCCGGTTCTTCGCTCATGCCGCAGAAGAAAAACCCGGACGCGCTGGAGCTTGTACGCGGTAAAAGTGGCCGGGTGGTGGGGGCGTTGACTGGCCTAATGATGACCTTAAAAGCGTTGCCATTGGCCTACAACAAAGATATGCAGGAAGACAAAGAAGGGCTGTTCGATGCTTTTACCACCTGGCAGGCGTCACTGGCTATGGTGACCTCGAGCCTGAATGGTCTGACGGTTAACCATGAAGCCTGTCGCAAAGCGGCGCAGGGCGGTTACGCGAATGCGACGGAATTAGCGGACTATATGGTGTCCAAAGGTATTCCCTTCCGACAGGCACATCACAATGTCGGAGAGCTGGTGCAACAGGCTATTCAGGCGCAAAAGCCGTTGGAAGATATGTCACTGGAAGCCTTTCAGGCAGTGGCTCCGGTTATTGAAAATGACGTTTATGACTGGCTGACGCTGGATGCTCTGCTGGAAAAACGCTGCGCGCTGGGCGGTACCTCGCCGCAACGGGTGAATGAAGCCTTAAAAGCGGCACAGCAGCAACAGCAGATCCAGGTGCGTGACGCTAACCTGGGGGATATTGGTGCCATTTTAGACTTAGTTCAGCATTGGGCCGGAGCCGGCGAGAACCTGCCACGAGCGAAGGATGACATTGTGCACTCAATTAATGAATTTGCGGTGACCGAAGTGAACGGCAAGGTCATGGGCTGTGCGTCTTTGTATATCTACACCACGGGCTTAGCGGAAATTCGTTCGCTGGGTGTTAATCCAAAAACCGAGGTGCGTGGTCAGGGTCGTATTCTGGTGGCTTACTTACTGAAAAAAGCCCGTTTGTTGCAGCTAAACCGAGTGATAGTACTGACCCGGGTGCCGGACTTTTTTGAGCAGCAGGGCTTTAACCATTGCTCAAAAGATACCTTACCGGAAAAGGTGATGAAAGACTGTGAAATTTGCCCAAGGCTGGCCAACTGCGATGAGTTGGCCATGGAATACCACCTTGAGCAGCCAAGCGAACAGTTAATTTTTCGCTCGGTTTGTTAGTCAGGTTATGGTTGCTTAAGGCTTAGTAGAGCGTTGCAATCCAGCGCTCTTCATTAATAAACGACCAGCTCCAGTCAGCCCACTTGTCACTGAGGCCTTTCGCCTGCACTTCTTCAAGGCTCATGCCATTTTGCTTCATGGCGTCAACTTCGGCTTTTGTTTCTTTCATCATGTTTAAAAAGCCTTGGTAATCAGCTTTATTGGCTAAAGGACCGTGACCGGGAATAATCACGGTGTCGTCTGTAATGCGGTTGAGTAATTGCTCGACATTGGCAATGTAACCATCGACGTCACCGCCGCTTTTTAAATCAATGAATGGAAAACGCTTATTGAAAAATAAATCGCCCGGGTGCAGTACGTTGGCGTTTTCAAACAATACCGCGCTGTCGCCGTCGGTGTGGCCGGTTGGTAAATGGAATACATGAATGGTGTCGCCGTTAAAGTGAAACGTAATGCCGGAATCAAAGGTAATGGCCGGTAGTCCCATAGCCTCAAAGCTGTCGTCTTTACTTAAACGTTCGCGGACATGGTCGTGAGCGAAAATCGTTGAGCCCTGGTTACTGGCAAACCACATATTCGATCCAACATGATCGCCATGGAAGTGAGTGTTCAGAATGTATTTAACGTCCTCACCACTGAGCTCTTTTATTTTATCGGCGATACGCTCTGACATCTGCGTGTACTGGTCATCGATCATAAACACGCCGTCACTGCCGGAAGACATTAAGATATTGCCGCCAGCGCCGGTTAGCATATAGATATTGTCCGCCACTTCATTATGTTCAATGGTGACGTCTTCGAAACGATCAGCTGTGGCTGGCAGCGCAAACACCGCCAGTAAACCGCTTACTAAAAGCTTACGCATAACTTTTCCTCGTTGATGTGTTATTACTGATATAGGTTACTTATTCAACAAGTGCAAAGATCATCACCACGCGTTTTGGTTACCAAATCGTGAACATTTTGTGACACTTTTATGTTGTCACAATCCTGTCATGCAAGCGTCCTAATCTGCTCCCGACTTAAATCACAACATGACACGAAGAAGTCGGGAGAACCCAATGAAATTCAATACCTTATTTAAGATATCTGCAGTGACCACAGCACTTCTATTAGCCGGTTGCGGTGGCGATATTAACGTGACGCCAACCGTGAATAATGGTGGTGGCTCGAATGCCGGCGGTGATACCGGGGGCGGTGACAGCGGTTCATCTAATCCATGTGCAACCTACGCAGACGTTCAGGGTGAATACGATGGTCAGGACTGCTCCTACGATACTGACTTTGCCAGTGCAACGATAGAAATTACGGAAGACATTACGTTTGATGAGTTGCCTGACGGCGGTGTGCACGTGTTTGAAGGCGCTTTGCAGATTGGTGAAGACTGTGACACCACTACAGGTTGTGAGATTAATCAAAACGGTCCGGTGATGACGGTTGAACCGGGAGCGATTTTAGCATTCACTTCCGGCGAAGCCATTATTCAGATTGCCCGCGGTGCGCAACTGAATGCTATTGGTACGTTTGATAAACCGATTAAATTTACCTCAGCAAATGAGTTTGATCGTTTAAACGTATCAGGCGACGCGCCGCGTTACGCAGACTGGGGTGGCATCATCATCAACGGTAACGGTATTACCAATGAGTGTACGGATGCTGAACGTGACGGCGGTACTTGTAACCGTGAGTCGGAAGGTATTGTCAGCTTCTACGGTGGTAACGACAACACGGACGACAGCGGCTCAATGAAGTACGCACAAATTTGGTACGCAGGCTCAGGCCCTCGTGACGGCGGTGATGGCGACGACTTGAACTCACTAACGCTGAACGCAGTAGGTTCTGGCTCTTCTTACGAATTCATTCACATTCACCAGGGGTTCGATGACGGTATTGAGTTCTTCGGTGGTGCTGCTGATTTAAGAAACATTGTCGTTACGGATACTCAGGACGACTCGCTGGATATGGACGCCGGCTGGCAGGGACGTGCGCAGTTCGTATTTATTAAGCATGGCACAGTGACAGTCGACGGCCAGACCAACTACATGGGGAACGGCGGCTTTGAGGCTGACGGTGAGAAAAACAATGGTCCGGACTATTCGCAAGCACCGGCCTCTGCCCCAACCATTGCTAACGTGACCATTATTACCACCGACGGTACATCTGTTCGTGACAACGACCCGTCAATCGCGACTAAATTTGACGATAACTTCCAGGGTCAGATGTATAACGTACTGAAAATTAAAGAGAACGGCACGGCAGACGACGGCTGTGTTTTCTTCACTTCAGACGGTGAAGCTGGCGTTGATAACGGCGAGCTCGACTTCTACAGCTCAGTACTAGCTTGTACCAATAACTTTGTTAGCACGGGTGACAATACGTTCGCTGATGGTGAGACCTACACCCAGTGGTACCAAAACGGCAGCGCGAACGAAATTCTGGACGGTTCAGCAACGGTACTGAACGATGACGGTATTTCAACTGACATGTCGTCATCTATCACGATTACGGCAAATGACTTAACCGGACTGAATGACGACTTCTTTACTGCGGTTGACTTCATCGGTGCATTGTCGAACGACGACACCAGCTCTGAATGGTATCAGTGGGTAGACAACGCAGTAACCGCCTCTGAGCAGGACTAAGTTGAGTTGCAGGTTAATGAATAGGCGCACACAGGTTGCGCCTATTTTCCGATTTTAGTGTAGGAGTTGGTTATGAAAAATCACTACAAACTCAAGCCTGTAGCACTGGCGGTTGGATTAGGTCTTGTCGCTACCAGTCCGGTAACCTTGGCTCAGCAAGCTGAAGACGCTGACATTGAGCGTGAATCGACGATTGAAGAAGTGGTAACTACCGGCAGTCGCTTGCAAGGAAGTGCGGCTGCAGTTGTTGAAGAGCGTAAAAATCAGGCTTTTGTGGCGGACATTTTAGGCGCTGAGCAGCTATCCCGCTCTGGTGACAGTGACGCTGCTTCAGCGCTGCGTCGAGTCACCGGCTTGACGTTGGTTGACGGCAAATTCATTTATGTTCGCGGCTTAGGTGAACGCTATTCGAGCGCCCGCATTAACGGCGCCAGTATTCCCAGCCCGGACTTAACGCGTAATGTGGTGCCGCTGGACATTATCCCGTCGACCATTATTGAAAGCATGGCGGTACAAAAAGTGTTTTCACCGTCTATGCCGGCGGCTTTTGGTGGCGGCAATATCGATATTCGTACGCGCTCTTTACCTGATGAATTTATTTTTAATGTCGAAGCTGGTGTTGGCTTAAACAGTAATGCGGACGAAGGCTATACTTATAACCGTAACGACGCGGGTGTTCCCGAAGGTATTCAAAACGCGATTGGTCGTTACGAAGGTGATTTTAGCTTACGTAATATCATTAATACGGATGGCTTAACCGGTAACGGCACCAGTGCCGGCGATCAGGCGCGCGCCATTAATGCGTCGTTAGCGAAGCAGTTGCCGCGTAACATGGTACTTAAGAAAGAGTCGTTAGACCCTAACTTTGATTTAAAAGCGACCTTGGGTAACAGCTTTGATGAGTCCTGGTTTGGCGGTACTTTCGGTGTGTTAGCTGCCGCTTCCTACGACAATGACTGGGATGCATCAGAGCGTCGTAATGCCGTCATTAGTAACAACGCCGAAGCAGGCTGTTCAACGTCCTTAGAAACCGCGGAAGACGTTTCTAACTCCTGTTACAACACTTTGTCTGAAACCACTGTAACCACAGAAACTGAACGTTTAAATGGTTTCTTCACTGCGGGCTATCAGCTCGACACTCACAACGTTAGCTATACCAAAATTTATCTGGAAGACTCAGAGGACGAGTCAGAATTTGGTATTAAGCAAAGCCCGAACGGCAGTAACTTAAAAACCATTGCAGGAACGGGTATAGCTAACCGCGAGCATGAGTTTAAGTATGAAGAACGTGTTCTGAATGTTGACCAATTCCGCGGGCAACACACCTTCATGGACTATTGGGGTGTTGGATTTGACTGGCAGTACACAGAGTCAAAAGCGGAAACGGAAATTCCGACCGAAGTGTCTTACCGTTTTGATGACATTTACAACACTGACGGAAGCTTCTCTGAGACTCGTGTAACAGGAGATGACAACCGGGCGATTTTCCAGTTCGTTGACATGGAAGACAACGTGAAATCTTACGGTGGTAATTTCTCACTACCTATTATGTTGTCTGGTATTGAGCTGGAGCTGAAAGCGGGTTATGACTTTATGGATAAAGCTCGTTATTACAGCACCAGTCGCTTCAGTTTGGATAACGCCTCAGGTTCACGCCTGTCTGTGTTGGATGACTTGGACAATGTATTGGGTGTTACCGGTTATTTGACGGATGAGGTCATTGACGAAAACGATTTTCGTATTACCTTCCGTGAACCGGGCGCGCCAAATGCAGACGACTATTTAGCCGCTCAGAAAATTGATGCGTATTACGGTGAGTTCGACGCCATATTCGACAATACCTGGCGTGTCAGTGGTGGTATTCGCTACGAAGACTTTAAACAAGTGTCTCTGGCGACCTCGAGCTTAATTTTCGACGAGCAGGATTTAAATAACTACTTTAATCCTCAGCGCGTTGTCGACAGTTCGATTTCCGAAGACGATATTTATACTGCTTTGTCGCTGACCTACATGGCAAGTGATAATTACCAGCTTCGCTTTGGTTATGGTGAAACAGTCGTTCGCCCGGACTTGCGTGAAACGGTACCCGTTGCTTACTACGACCCGGTTACTGACATTCGTACCTTTGGTACTGCTGGCCTGAAAAGTAGTGACTTGAAAAACTACGACGCTCGTTTCGAGTACTATGCGGATAACGGAGATAACTACACCGTTGCAGCGTTTTATAAGGATATTTCGAACCCGATAGAGTCGGTGTTACGGGTGGGAGATGAAGACTACACATTGACCTATGTTAACGGTGAGTCCGCTGAAGTGTACGGCGTTGAGTTTGAGTGGTTGCACGACTTAGGCTACCTGGCGAACGGCTTCTTCACCTCCGGTAACTTAACCTGGAGTGATTCCGAAGCGTCGATTGACCCTGCGTTGGCGGGTAACTTAACCAACCCGACTAAGCGCATGACAGGACATTCAGAGTATGTCGCTAACTTCCAGTTAAACTACGATTCTGCTAACGGTGAGCACTCAACCTCGTTGGTTTACAACGTCTTTGGTGAGCGCATTCTGGCAGCCGGTGTTGGTGGTCGTGATGACGCTTATGAACAACCGTTCCACTCACTGGACTTGGTTTACAACTACTACCCGAACTTCAACTCAAAGATTGGCTTAAAAGTGAAAAACTTGCTGGGTGAAGATCAGGAAGTGAACCAATCGGGCATTTTAGTCCGTAGTAAAGAAGTAGGAACAGTCGTTAGCTTGAGTTACAGCTACGAGTTTTAAACGAAGTAATCCCTGGTTGTTATTGTTGTAATTGCACGCCACCTCATCTGAGGTGGCGTTTTTTTATGCGTCTGCTTTTGTCATTTTTATTTCCAGCGGTTTCAGCGTGTCCAAATGCACGTCGCGTTGTGGAAAGGCAATAACAATGTCGTTTGTATTTAACAAACCATTAATCTTAAATCGCACATCAGACTGAATACGACGAATATCCATAGGCTGGTGGACGCTGGTCCAAAAATAGACATTAAAGACCAGGGAGCTCTCACCAAAGTCTTCAAAAATGACCTCAACGGGATAGTCTTTGGATACTTGCTCGTGCTCGTTTGCCGCTTGCAGCAATAGTTCACGCACCTTTTCAACGGGCGACCCATAAGCGACACCGACTGTCACAACAGAACGAATATCTGCGGAAACCAGTGTCCAGTTAACAACGCGTTGCTCCAAAAAGTAACTATTAGGAACCAACACGTGGACACCGTCGTAACGACGAATACGCACGCACCGATTGCCTATTTCCTCTACCCGACCGCGCTCCTTTTCCAACTCGACAATGTCACCAATGCGAATAGGGCGCTCAGCGATTAAAATCATGCCCGAAATGAGGTTGTTGAGCAGGTTTTGTGCGCCGAAACCCACACCAATGGCTAATGCACCGCCAAGCACGGCAAATATGGTAATTGGAATGCCTGCAACAGGAAGGGCAATAAGAACGATAAGGACATAAGCAAGAACGGAAAATAATTTGCGAAACGCGAAAACGGTATTCTGTGATGCATTGCCGGAGCTAAGTGCCCGCTTGACGAGTCGGGAGCCAACCCAGCGAATAACAATAACACCAACAATGATAAGCGTCAGCGCAATAACGACCTGACTGAGATGAATTTGAGCCTCTCCAGATTTCCAAAGCTCGGTATTCCAAATTTTACCAATATTCGTCGAAAGGTCTGCCCAGGACATTTGCATCATCAATTACCTATTTGTGAATCTTTCTTTGTAATTTACGGGAAAAACGCGTACATTGCGCGCTCATTTTTTACTCCCTCATCCTGGATATAGATTACGTGATTTCTGCTGCAAATATCACCATGCAATTTGGTGCGAAGCCTCTTTTCGAAAATATTTCTGTTAAATTCGGCAATGGCAACCGTTATGGTCTTATTGGCGCTAATGGCTGTGGTAAGTCGACCTTTATGCGCATTCTAAGCGGAGAGCAAGAGCCATCCGCCGGTAACGTGTCGTTAGAGCCCAACACCCGCATTGGTAAATTGCGTCAGGACCAGTTTGCCTATGAAGATTACAGCGTGGTCGATGCCGTTATTATGGGGCATGAAGAGCTGTGGGCGGTAAAAGAAGAGCGTGACCGTATTTACAGCAGTGGCGAGATGAGTGAAGAAGACGGCATGCGAGTTGCCGACTTAGAAACTGAATTTGCCGAGATGGACGGTTACACCGCCGAGTCTCGCGCCGGCGAATTGTTGTTGGGCTTGGGGATACCGGTCGAACAGCATTTTGGCTTAATGTCAGCGTTGGCGCCAGGCGTTAAAATTCGGGTGTTGCTGGCGCAGGTGCTGTTTTCTGAGCCGGATATTATGCTGCTGGATGAGCCGACCAACAACCTGGACATTAACACCATTCGTTGGTTAGAAGAGGTGCTGGCGGAAAAGCAAAGCACCATGATCATTATCTCGCACGACCGTCACTTTCTGAACACGGTTTGTACGCACATGGCCGATATCGATTACGGCGAGCTACGTGTGTATCCGGGCAACTATGATGAATACATGTTTGCCGCCACTCAGGCGCGTGAACAGCTGATGAACGACAACGCCAAGAAGAAAGAGAAGATTGCGGAGCTGCAGAGCTTTGTCAGCCGCTTCTCGGCGAATGCCTCGAAGGCCAAGCAGGCAACCTCGCGTCAGCGGCAAATGGAAAAGATTCAGCTGGAAGAAGTGAAAGCATCCAGCCGAGTGAATCCGTATATTCGGTTCACGCAGGAGAAGAAGCTCTATCGTCTGGCGCTAGAAACCGACAATGTGCGTAAGAGCTTTGGCGAGCAAGCGGTGCTAAAAGGCTTGAGTACTTCCATAGAAGTGGGTGAAAAAGTGGCGATTATTGGCGCTAACGGTATTGGCAAAACGACTTTACTGAAGTGTCTGATGGGCGACTACACGCCTGAATCCGGCAGTATCAAATGGTCAGAAAATGCCAATATTGGTTATTACGCTCAGGACCACGCTCACCTGTTCAAACAGGAAATGACGGTGTACGAGTGGATGTATCAGTGGAAGCAACCGAGTGATGACGAGCAGTCGATACGTGGTGTTCTGGGACGCATGTTGTTTTCTGCGGATGATATTCAAAAACCAGTATCTATTTTGTCCGGTGGTGAGAAAGGCCGCATGATATTTGGCAAACTCATTTTGCAAAAGCCTAATATTCTAGTGATGGACGAACCAACGAACCACTTAGACATGGAGTCGATAGAGTCGCTGAACCTGGCGCTGGAACAGTTTGAAGGTACTTTGCTGTTTGTCAGCCATGACCGCGAGTTCGTATCGTCATTAGCGACCCGTATTATTGAAATTACCGACAAAGGCTTACGTGACTTTGCCGGCAGTTATGACGAGTACTTGGCACAGCTGGCTGCTGCTTAGTAGAAGTTCTTTGAGTTAAAGGTTTCTTTCAGGCTGTTTGCAAAAGCCACGAATTTCTCTTTAATGGTGCGTTTGACTTTTACCTCAACCGAACCGAGCACGTGAAAGCCTTCAATGCGAATATGGGGAACTTGCTTCAGGTTTCCCATGGACGGCGCTTTGTTTTCAGTGGAGCCAAGAATATTAAATACGTTGGTGCTTATCATGATTTCTTCAGGCACGTAAATCTCGAGACTTGAAAGCATCCCGACCACTTTGATCGTCACATCGGGGTGTTGGAATACGGCATCCGTAAAGTCGAGTTCGACAGAGCCCAGGAAATCATACACCGTTATTTCACGCGGAACGGTCCACACACCTGTTCGCTCATTGGATGACAAAATAGAGACGACATTTTCCGTTGGCTGGGCGCGTCCTTCACCATAGTGTGGCGAGAATTTTTGTTCTTTCATGCTGTCGTACGACGTGTCAGGCTTCAGCTCAAGGTCTTCTACTAGCGCAGCAAGTTGACTATGCTCGGTTGCGTCCATCGCCGCATCGAGACGGCGTTCAAACGCTTCCGATGAAAGCTCACCATGACCGTAGTTCATGACCAGTTGGTCAATGGTTTCTTCGCGAACTTTTTCTAACGGACGATCTTCAAATTTCACACTCATGGTAGTTCCTTGTTGTTCTTATCTTCTTATTATGAGTCATACTGCAAGAGTTAAGCCAAAAACAAAACTTATATAAATCAGTGCGTTAAAAATTAAATCCTAAAGCTGACTATTATATTTCGCCATTATTTAGCAGAATCGACCATCTACTTTAATCTCGTTGTTCATACGAAATGACATTTTAGGAGGCAGAATGACCCACGGTGTAGGCATTACCGATGCAAAGACCGCCCTCGACGCATTAGAAGATATGACGCTTAATGTTCAGCCCATTACATTAGAAGAGTATCAGGCGAGAGTCGACAAAGCCCAGACATTGATGCGAGCCAAAGGCATCGATGCGATGTATTTAAACGCGGGTACGAATTTAGAGTATTTTACCGGTTTAAAATGGTACCCAAGTGAGCGGCTGGTGGGCGCTATTGTTCCTGTCAAAGGCGCGGTTACATTAATAGCGCCTGCGTTTGAGATTGGGTCATTAACGCAGGCGATGAAACTGCCAATGGAGACCTTGCTGTGGGACGAACACGAATCACCCTACGATTATTTTATTGAGTTTCTGAAAGAGAATGAATTGACCAAGGGTAAACTCGCTCTGGACGAATCATCGTCTTATAGCATTGTTTCAAACCTTGAGGAGCGCTATCCGGCAGCGCAAATGTGCGACGCAAAAGTGATTACCGCTGAGTGTCGCATGCATAAGTCAAACGCTGAGCTCGCACTCATACAAACCGCAATGGATATGACCATGGCGGTGCATCGTGCGACCGGGGCAATGCTACAGGAAGGGGTAACGGCCTCAGAGGTGCGGGCGTTTATTGACGAGGCTCATCGCAAAGTGGGCGCAAGTGGCTCTTTCTTCTGTATTGTGTTGTTTGGTCAGGGCACCAGTTATCCGCATGGCGTCAGTCATGAGCAAAAATTGGAAAAAAATGACTGGGTATTAATTGATACCGGTTGTAAGTTACATGGCTACCATTCTGACATTACCCGCACGTACCCATTCGGTGAGGCTAACGCTGAACAAAAGACATTCTGGCAATACGAGCGACAGCTTCAGCAAGCTGCATTTGATGCCGCGCATAACGGTAACACCTGCGAGTCGGTGGATGACGCCGTTCGAGAGGAACTTGCGAAGCTTGGTTTAAAAGCCGATTATCAGTTACCCGGTGTCCCTCATCGAACCGGTCATGGTATTGGCATGGATTTACATGAATGGCCTTATCTGGTGGGCGGTGATAAAACCGTATTGGCACCGGGAATGTGCTTTAGCAACGAGCCGATGGTCATAAAACCAGATACTTTTGGGGTTCGTTTAGAAGATCACTTCTATATGACGGACGACGGTCCGGTGTGGTTTACCGAGCCGTCGCGTGCAATGGATGATCCGTTTAATTTAGCGTGAATTAAATGGATAGCCGGAGCCATAGATGAAACCAGTGGCCTTACTGTCGACAAAAGGTGCGCATCACCGCACCTTATATTATGTCACCCATAGCGACTTATCGTCTCGTATGGCATGGATAGAGCCAATCATCGGTATTGCTAATTAACGATCTATCATACTGAGATAAGCCTTTACGAAGCGCTCTGCGCTGGCTTCATCAACCCCGAAATATAAACTCGGTTCAATGAGCTCCATTTCAATAATGGCGGGCGTATTATCATTCAATAAAGCAACATCAATTCTTGCATAGAGCAGTGTCTCGTCGACGCATCCTAACGCTCGCTCGGCTACTTCTTTGATGGCATTATCAGGATTCACCTGAAAGAATTCACCGCCGTGCTCTTCTTGAACTCTAAAGTCGCCGTTAGCGGGGCACTTTTTAATGGCATGACTGAAGACCCCGCCAAAATAGAATAATGAATATTCACCGTGCTCTACAATGGAGTTTAAAAACGGCTGCAACATGAATTCGCGACCGGCTGGGAAGTGTTCGGTCAGTGACTCTATCAATGCATCGGTAGAACTGTCCTTTGACAGTCGGAACGTATCGTCTGCGTTGGCCGAAACTGTGGGTTTAATGATCAACTGCTGATTAGGCCATTTTACTTGAGCAGACCTTAACGTGTTGGTATTAAATGACTTTCCCCATAAAGTAGGGACAGTGGGTACCTGTTTACCTTCAAGCTCTTTAAGATAGGTCTTACTAATATTCCATTTTATGACCTGCAATGAATTCATCAGTGTTGCAGAAGAGGATTCTATCTTTTCTAGTACGTTTAAAAACTCTTCGCAGTCGTCCTGATAGTCCCAGGTTGAGCGGACAATGACGGCATCATACTCATTCCAGTCGCACTGAGAATTACGCCATGAGACTGTCTCTACGTCTATTCCATGCTGCTTAAAGGGCTCTTTTAATAAATCGTCATAGCTAAAAAAGCCCTCTAAATTATCCATACTCAAAATACAGACTTTGTTTTTCATTGCTAACCTCTTCGTAAGCTGGCTATTATCCCGAGCAAGAGACTGTATCTTTTCTAGTTGGTTGATGCTACCGAAAGGCAATAAATTCGGTGTTTTTAGACGAATATAGCAAGGGCTTGCTTTAAATTTTTAACGGGCTATGATGTTCTCAAGTTGTTTTGAGGACATTATGTTTAAGTATAACTATTCAATACAGAGTACCGCTCTCACCTTTCCAGATTAAGCCGAACGCAACTCATGCGTTCGGCTGTGTTTCATTTGTTGTAATTCCACAGTTATTTATTCATTAGTTCGGTTGGAGATAAAGCCGTGCTTATGCGCATGTTTAGACCCTGCAAGGGTTCGGTATGTTTAGGTAGTCCCATATTTCAAAATGCGGGACAAAGAATGTTAATGGATCCTATTGAGCTGAGTATATTGCTGGAACGGCTTGAATTTAGCCAAAAGAACAGCTCAAGATTACTGGGGCGAATAACGGTTGGTTCCTCTGTGACTATTAAAAACAGGGAGACTCGGGAAAAATTGACGGTCACTTTGGTGCCGCCTGAGTTAGCAGAGCCCGAAGAGCAGATGATTTCCTTTATATCGCCTTTAGGGTCGGCGTTGTTGGGACTCAAGCTGGGTGATGTTGCTGTGACTGAATTTGGCAGAAGAACTGACAAGTGGGATGTCATTTCTGTAAACCAAAGAAAAGTAATTACCGATATTTAGACACTCATGCCTTAAGGAGGGTAGAGCCTTGGAGTAACTTAGTTGTGCAATAGTTTAAGTACTTTTTTAGATATTGAACAGATAAGGTGAATCCAATGAGTAAAGAGAAAGAAAAGAAGAAGCCTCAGATGACGTTGAAAGAAAAACGTAAACAAAAAAAGAAGAAGAAGCTTTCTGATGAGTAACTAGCAGGGGCTCTTCGGAGCCCTTTTTTAATGGAGAAGAAACATGGACACAAAACCAAAAATAACGATATCGACTTTTGATTTGGCCGTCATTGAACACAGCATGGAAGAAACCCGCTTGCCGCCTGAGTTTTTAGATGAACTGGAAGCTGAATTAGCTCGTGCAGAAGTGCTTGAGCCTGCTGAAATGCCGGAGAATGTTGCGAGTTTGAATAAACAAGTCACTTTTAAGGTGTTAGAAACGGGTAAGGTATTCACTAAAACACTAACGGCTCCTGATCAGGTTGATAAATTTGAGGACAGCCTCTCGGTGTTTGCCCCGTTAGGCGCTGCTCTCATTGGTTTGTCTGTTGGCCAGACAATTCAATGGAAGACCAACCGAGGTCTGCAGTCCGTTGAAATTATTCATGTGACTTAGTGTCGCAGCCTGATGCTATTGCATCAGGTGCGATGCTTAAAAATTCGTGAAGGTATTTCACACGAAGCCGTATAAAAGAATTATTTAAGCGTTATTTGAAACGAGTAGTCAGGCTACTGAACTGTGTTACTAAGTGTGTTACATCCGTTGCTCAGAAACGAAAAAGCCCCGCACGAAGTGCAGGGCTTTAGGAAGAAGTTGGTGCGGAGGCGGAATCGATAAGATCTAATAACTTATTGTTTTATAGTGGATAAAAAATATTAAGATTCAAGCGTGTTACTTACCTTGTTACTAAAACTTCAGCTTTAGTTTTTTGATTGAAAGCTTTTTCACAAATGAATCTTTTAACTTTTTGGCTATGCCCAATACTCGCTTAACACGTTGAACATAGCTATAGTGGTCTGCAACTTGTGAACGTGTAGTGGCAAATAAATTCGGGTAAGCGGATTAAATGGTTGATCTTACCTTTGCATGAGAGTGAGACAGACCGGCATCTCATCGGATTATCTGGTT
>ENA-ORDG01000042-ORDG01000042.1-marine-metagenome-genome-assembly--contig:-NODE-42-length-59683-cov-6.205399_pt1 | contig 59683 bp, 56 predicted proteins | sample MGYA00248629_ERZ508524 | MGnify/ENA primary metagenome ERZ508524 (study PRJEB26194, sample SAMN05421901) | marine metagenome | isolation source: East of Rio de Janeiro, Brazil, South Atlantic Ocean...
GATTAATGAGTAAACCGCTAAGGGTGGGTCAATTTTACTTTACCGCTAAGTGGGTCAAAATTAGATTACCGTTGACATCTGTAGCCGTTCGCCCGTTTACACGTGACCCAAGAGTAACAATTCGCTCAATTGACTCCCCGGTTTCGGCATTAACGGCATCTTGAGCAATGGCAATTCCCGGCGCCATAAACGCAGCAGCCAGAGACGCTGATAAAAAACCTAGCTTGAAAGGCGCTCTAGTCATAGTTCTTCCTCAATTTTGTTATTTTAGTTTTAAACGGTGCGCGCTTATTAACAATTACACTTACAACAGAGGCCTAGAAATATGTCAGGTGATATAAATCAATAAAAAGGTAGGGACTTGCGCTTAATTTATAGTGCGATATATTGAGAAACTGTTAACACAACAAAAGGAAACCGTTATGACACGCATAGTTGGTATTGTATTAATTATCGTTGGCGCTATCTTGCTTTACTTCTCTTATGAAGCGTCACAATCCCTCGCGTCGGAAGTATCGGAAATGGCAACCAATGAACCAACAGACAACACCATCTGGTATCTAATTGGTGGCGTTGCTGCAGTGATTATTGGTCTTTACGCCACTATTCGCGGCAAATAAAACCTACTACGTTGTAAACACGCTATGCTGACGTGTCTCCGGACACGTCGGGTAGTTTCAATGCGCTTAAAGTAGCTAACACACCGACAACGACCAGCACCCATAGTACGGCGTGAGCGCCGAAAGCTGCATCAACCCAACCAAGTAACAAACCTGCCAGCAGTACAACACCCATGACAGTATTAGAGACAGCCGTTAATTGTGCTCGATTATCCTGGTTCGCCATATCGACCAAATACGTTTTACGACCAACCCGCGCACCATGGTGGGCGACTGCGGACGCAAACAACAATAAAGCAGCAACCCATTCAAGACCGAGCCAATTTGGTGCCCAATAGAATATAGCCAGTGCTGCCGCCATGACGAACGTCGACATGACCGATGCAGCCGCCATGACATGATGGCTGGCTGAGTCAGACCAACGCCCCCAAAAGCGCCCGGCCAGCAAGCCCGCAAGTCCACTAGCCAACATAAGGCTACCTAAACTGGTTAGCTCTGTATCGCCCTGACGCTGAATAAGCACCACAATGTAGGGAATGGCGAAAGCTGCGGCGACAAGTAAAGCTCGGGTCAACACAAAATGTCCAAACTGGCCATTCTTCCAGAGCAGTGACATCGACTTAACGGCTTCAGAAACGGCATTCCCCCCACCTTCAGTAGCGCCAGCCACTTCTGGAATGCCAGCGTATAAGGCTGCCGCTAATAGCCATAAAACAACACCCGCTCCCAACAAGGCTAAAAATAGCCAACGTTGACCTTCCACTTCTGGCGAGAAAACAATAACCAAAGCGGTCAACAACGTCAGTAAACCAGCAGAAGAGGCTGCGACACCCGATAGTCGGCCTCGGCGTGTTTTAGACACCGTTTTACCGGTAACGTCCTTATTAGCAACAGAACAAATCCCCCGGGACAGGCTAAACAGTGCAAGTAGCGAGACAACACTCCAACCCAGTGCACTGTTATTCAGCGTGGCCACTGCAAACAGCATTAAAAGTAAAGAGAGAGCCTGCCCCACACTACCTGCAACCCAAAACCACTTCCTAACCGGTTGTTGGCGCAATTGCTGGGCAACAAATAGTTGAGGTAATAGTGCCAATGACTCACGCAAGGGAACTAACGCACTAATGAATATGGCAGGAGCGCCTAACGAACTTAACATCCACGGCAAGACTAAACGTGCGCTAACCAGGCTGTCACCCAGCTTGGTTAACGTCAGAGAAAGCAGCATTAACACAAAAGACTTTGGCTGATGGTGACATGCCGATTCCGGGATGTCCTTACACACCCGCGCGTCTTCATCTTCCGCTAAATAGCCGTAAACCTTTTCAGTCAACTGTTTGTCGGTCATGCTACTTTCAACTTTATTTAGAATAGGAAAGTAAATGCTGCCATAAGTTATTCAGCCAATCCACCAAATCAAGCCATTCGGCCATATCAGCAAGCTCGACGTCATAACGCGTTAATCGTGCGTAGTCTGTCAGCAGCCGTTCCGCCATAGCGTCGTCAAGCTTGTTCATGACGATGGTATTCGCAATATCAAACAGTGGGTGCCCGACTCCCGCATACTCCCAGTCAATCACTTTAATGGGAGCCGTCATAAGAATATGATTCATCGACAGGTCATTGTGACAAAGCACCGGGTACTCCAGCCATTGATCAATCGCCTGCTGGTGCTGACTTTTCTCTTCCCGAAAAGAGTTAGCCAAGGAAGGTTGATAGTTGGAAAGCTGCTGCAGGTAATGCTCTACTTTGTCGTTCAATCTCCAGTGAGGAATGCTTGGCTTAAAGGAGTGAATTTTCGCGAGAACCTCAGCCAATACCGTTGCTTTAATAGCGGGCGATAACGTTACCTGATTTAATGAAGGCGCTTCTAAGTAAGGCTGCAATAACCAGCCTTCTACTTCATTCCAGCCCAACACGTCAGGGGCAGCTCCGCTTTCGGCAAGCGTTTTCTGTACAGCAACCTCCAGGCCCCGATCAACCTGAAACAAGCCATCATTTTGCCACCGCTTTAGTACGAGATCAGAGTCATCGGATTTAAGCCGCAGCGTTTGGTTTGACTGGCCACTGGTTAGTCGAGTGACTGTTTTAGGTGCAGGTATCATCCGGCACTCTTTACCGGCTCTGGTTGTGAATTATCCTGATGCCAGCGCCACATGGCATACAACACCAGCGCCAGATAAACCACAAACAATAACGCCGTAGCGATAAAACCCTTACTGGCGTACAAATACACATAAACACTGTCGATAACCAGCCAGTACCACCAGGTTTCATACGCTTTCTTAGTCACCAGCCAAGTCGCCAGCAAACTGAATACAGTGGTATAAGTATCGAGCCACACGGCGTCGGCGTCAGTATACACAGAAAGCATATAAGCGGTCATAGCAGCCAGAGGTATCAGCCAAGCCCACTGTAAAAGATGCCACCTCAACGAGTACTTAGCCCCCCCGGGACTCTCTTGCGCTGCGGATTTTTGGAAACGCCACTGCCACCAGCCGTAACCCGCCATGACCACATAAATAGCCTGCAGTACCGACTCCATATACAACTTACCCTGCCAGAACAACACCGCGTAAATGCTGCAGCTTATGGTTGCCGACAACCAGCACCATTGTTTCTGATGCGCCGCAAGCACTAGGTACCCCAGTGCAAATAACAGTGCGGCTAACTCCCACAAAGAGCTCATCATTAACTGTTCTAACAGGGTTTCTATCACGGCTTTTCCTTAGAACGACTTGCTAACAGTTATACCAAACCGACGGGGTTCGCCATACTGAACATAGGTTTCTTTATTTACATAACCAGTTCGGGGGTCGTTCGCAAAATAAAACCCGCGGACTTCATAGTCTTCGTCCGTTAAGTTACGGCCCCATAAACTGATGCGCCAGTCATTGACATAATAGTTAACGGCCAGGTGCATCAGTGCCATGGAGTCCGACTTCTGATTGTGTGAGTTAGAGAAGAAAAATGCGTCTTTACCATCGGCCTGAACCACCCACTGCAGGTTCTCACCGTACCAGCCTTCCAATCCCAGATTGTACTGATACTGCGGTGCATGAGCTTGTTCACGGCCAGTCATGTCCACGCCGTCCTTGGTCACAAAACCTTCAATCTCGGTTTCCAGCCAGCTGGCGGAGGCAAACAGGGTCAGCCAGTCATTTAACTGGTTCCGCACCTCAACTTCCAAACCGTAACCTTTGCCTTTAGCGGCGTTCTCGATGTAGCCCACAAAATCTTGATTCTGGTTCACCCAACTTTTTAACTGCGCATCGTCTCGCCAGTGGTGAAAAATATTTACACGTGAGGTTAGCGTACCGTCGGTGTTGCTGCCTTTCACACCAAACTCAGTGCTCCATAAAATTTCCGGCTTAAATACAGCGCGATCCAACAAGTAATCCTGAATATCACCCAAGCCTTCATCATAGGCTTCACCGATTGCTTCACCATTCACACCGCCAGCTTTATAGCCTCGTGATACCGTCGCATACCAATAACTGTTGTCGGCCACTTGATAGCGCGCACTGAAACTGCCGCCCACCATGGTGTCTTTGGGTTGTGCCGTCACATCGCGGCTGTCCTGGTAGTCGTTGTTGTACCGTTCAACGCGTAACCCGGTAATGGTACTGACGCGGTCGGTCCAATGCTGGGTTAACTCACCGTATAATGCGGTGTGACGACTGACGTAATCGCTGTTGAATACCGTCAGTGTGTCATCCGCTCGATCAAAATAATCACGAGTAAGCGCCATCTCTTTATGATAGTAATACAAGCCCGCAACCCATTCGGTATCGATTCCGCCCAGGCTCTGAGGCGCGTCGGACAACCAGCGGACTTCAGCGGTTTTGTCCTGACGATCACGATAGTAGGCATCAAAGACGGCCCTTTCTTCTTCCGGTGCAATGCCTTGGTACGTCCAGTCGTCGTCATAGGCGTACACACTGTCCGCGTCCAGTCCGCTGGCCGATAGCTCCAAATGACTGTTGTCCCACCCCAGGTAATGCGCGGTTAACTTTAACGCCCGGCTTTCTAGGCGGTCATAGCCCGGTTCGTCGGATAACGTAGTGCGCGTGTTATCCAGACTGAAACTATCGTAGCCGTTGTCCACATCGTTGTAATGCGCAACCGTTTCTAACGCCCAGTTTTGGCTCAGCGCGGTATTCAATAGTAACCGAGCGCCTAACTCGTCGCGTTGTTCAGTGTCATCCCGGTCTAAATAGGCGTTTTCAATGTAGCCATCTTGCGACAACTGACTAACCGAGAAACGGGCATCACCTAAAGCCCCCAGTGAGCCACCCACGGCCAGCCCACCCATACGCTCGTTGTAGTTTCCGGCAGACAGCTGAAGCTGACCGCCCACGTCGACCGTAGGTTGAGTACTCTCCAGTAAAACCAGTCCTGCTACTGCATTAACCCCAAACCGACCACTCTGCGGACCACGGAACACTTCAACGTGGTTAATATCGAACAACGACGCGGCGCTACCCAGGCCACTGTAATCGATACCATCAATGATTAATCCCACCGATGGACTCACCGGATCAACAAATTGCGAACGCTCGCCCATACCACGAATCTGTATAAAGCGTGCGGTAGAGGTGCCACCCGAAAAGTTTACGTTGGCAAAGCTGTTCAGGGTATCTTGTAAATGTTGAGCGTGACGCTGCTGCATGGCCTCCTGATCGAGAATGGAGACGCTGCTGGTGGTTTCATTCAGTGTGCGTTGATGAAAATCACCGGTGACTTCAATTACTTCCATTGCACTGGTATCAACGGTGTCGGCGGCGCTCGCCCCTAATGGCGCACCCGCAAAGGCAGCGATCAGGCAAGTAGAAAGATAAGATTGAATTTTTTTCATGGATCATTTCCTCAAAACAACAGAGTCAGAAACGATCCGGTAAGGCTGTATTAGACGGGTTTTCTACCATCCCTACGCCAGTATTAACCGGATCAGGTTTTAAGGGTTCGCTTTCGCATCTCAGCCGTTGCCGGCACCCCTTGGTAAAGCGGCGTCAGTATAACGCAGCTTATTGCATTAACAAATTGTCTTTAAATAAACGACAGAGCGTCACCGTAAAGGTTTTCTAACGGCACGCCTTGGGCGACAAAATCGTCCCTAATAACACGCACCATTTCGAAGCGACCTGCCATGTAGACTTCGCAGTCTTGCAAATTCTGTTGGCGCGTCATTACCGCCTGATGAACCAACCCAATGGAATACGGCCAGTCTCCGGCGGCGTCTTCGAGCACTGGGTGATAGTCAAACTGTTCATGTTCACTGGCTAAACGCTCAAGTTCATCGTGCAGATACAAATCGGCCTGAGTCTTTGCGCCCCAATATAAGGTTAAGGGGCGCGCCGGCGTTGCTCGTAAATGTTGCTGTAAAATAGAGTAGGCGTATGAAAAGCCAGTGCCGCCTGCTATTAAAACGGCCGGTTTGTCACTGTCCTGGCGGTAGAAAGCGATGCCATCGGGGGCTTCTACCTTGACTTCGCCCTCAGCGCGGATCTTATCCAACACCTCCATAGCGTAGCTATTGTCAGGTGTCGCACCAATATGAAGTAACCACTCACTATCACTTGACGGGCACGACGCGATGCTAAAAGGTCGCTTATCTCTTTCACCCATGACAACCATTAAATACTGGCCTGCTTTAAACGCGACTGGCTGCGGCAATTGCAAACGCACTTCCCAAACAGCGTCCGCTAACTGACGCGAAATCTCGACTTTACAGGTCATTTGTTGACTCATTCACGACTCCATAATGTTCAGTTCGTCCCACAGCTGGTCGACACGCTGCTTAACCTCTTCACTCATGACAATAGGCTCGCCCCATTCGCGGTCAGTTTCACCGGGCCATTTGTTGGTTGCGTCCATACCCATTTTCGAACCAAGACCCGACACTGGTGACGCAAAATCTAAGTAGTCAATTGGTGTGTTTTCAACCAAAGTGGTGTCGCGAGCCGGATCCATTCGGGTCGTCATAGCCCAAATCACGTCTTTCCAGTCTCGCGCATTCACATCGTCGTCACACACAATCACGAACTTGGTGTACATAAACTGACGCAAGAACGACCAGACTCCCATCATCACGCGTTTGGCATGACCTGAGTACTGCTTCTTCATAGTGACTACGGCTAAACGGTACGAACAGCCTTCCGGTGGCAAATAAAAATCCACAATTTCCGGAAACTGCTTTTGCAATAACGGAATGAAAACCTCGTTCAAAGCCACACCCAATACTGCGGGCTCATCTGGCGGCCGGCCGGTATAAGTGCTGTGGTAAATCGGGTCTTTACGATGGGTAACATGAGTCACGGTAAACACCGGAAACTCATCCACTTCGTTGTAATAGCCAGTATGGTCGCCATAAGGCCCTTCCGGCGCCATTTCACCCGGCTCAATGTAACCTTCCAGAATAATTTCTGCATGTGCCGGAACTTGTAAGTCATTGCTTAGGCACTGTGTCACTTCGGTTTTGCTGTCGCGCAGCAGGCCAGCAAAGGCGTACTCGGATAAGCTATCCGGTACAGGTGTTACCGCCCCTAAAATAGTTGCAGGGTCAGCACCTAAGGCTACCGAAACAGGGAATTTCTCACCCGGATGCTGCTGGCACCACTCCTGAAAATCCAACGCGCCACCGCGATGCGACAACCAGCGCATAATAAGCTTATTCGGCCCCAAAAGTTGCTGGCGATAAATACCTAAGTTCTGGCGCTCTTTATGTGGCCCCCGGGTCACTGTAAGCCCCCAGGTGACTAACGGCGCTACATCGCCCGGCCAACAGTGCTGAATTGGCAGTTTGGTCAAGTCAACGTCATCGCCACTCATTACTACCTGCTGACATGGCGCCTTTTTAAGCTTTTTCGGCGACATACTAAGCACTTTTTTGTACGTTGGCAGCAAATTCAAAGCATCTCGGAAGCCTTTCGGCGGCTCTGGCTCTTTTAAAAAGGCCAAAAGCTTACCAACATCGCGTAGCGCTGTGACCGACTCTTGCCCCATACCTAAAGCCACACGCTCTGGCGTACCAAAGAGGTTCGCTAATACCGGCATATCATGACCTTTCACGTTCTCAAACAATAAGGCCGGGCCCTCTGCTTTCAGTGTACGGTCAGATATTTCGGTAATTTCAAGGTAGGGGTCTATTTCTTGCTGGATGCGTTTAAGTTCACCGCGCTCCTCGAGGAGCGCGATGAAGTCTCGCAGATCTTGATATTTCATACGCCGCTTAGCTGTTGCGTTGACGCTTCATCGATTCGAAGAATTCGTCGTTGGTCTTAGTCATCTGCAAACGGTCAATCAGGAACTCCATGGCTTCAACTTCGCCCATTGGGTTCATAATCTTCCGCAGGATCCACATTTTCTGCAGCTCGTCCTGCGACGTCAGCAATTCTTCACGACGTGTACCTGAACGATTAAAGTCGATCGCAGGGAAAACACGTTTCTCTGCCAACTTACGGTTCAAATGCAGTTCCATGTTACCGGTACCTTTAAACTCTTCGTAGATAACTTCATCCATCTTCGAGCCGGTATCGATAAGCGCAGTTGCAATAATGGTTAAGCTGCCGCCTTCTTCGACGTTACGTGCTGCACCAAAGAAACGTTTTGGCTTGTGTAGCGCGTTAGCGTCTACACCACCCGTCAGGACTTTACCTGAGCTTGGAATAACGGTGTTGTACGCACGTGCCAAACGAGTAATCGAGTCTAATAAGATGACGACATCTTTTTTGTGCTCAACCAAACGCTTCGCTTTTTCGATAACCATTTCAGCGACCTGTACGTGGCGGCTGGCAGGCTCATCGAAAGTTGAAGCAACCACCTCACCCTGCACCAAACGGTGCATTTCCGTTACTTCTTCCGGACGCTCATCGATAAGCAGTACAATAAGCTCTGCTTCAGGGTGATTCGCCGCAATAGAAGTCGCAACGTTCTGCAGTAATAACGTTTTACCCGCTTTCGGCGGTGCAACGATAAGACCACGCTGGCCTTTACCAATAGGTGCCGACAAGTCGAGAACACGCGCCGTAATATCTTCAGTACTGCCATTGCCGCGCTCTAAACGAAAACGTTCGTCTGCATGCAGTGGTGTCAGGTTTTCAAAGAGAATTTTATTACGAGAGTTTTCAGGCTTGTCGAAGTTAACTTCGCGAATTTTCAGAAGAGCAAAATAACGTTCGCTGTCTTTCGGCGGTCGAATTTTGCCGCCAATAGTGTCGCCGGTGCGTAAGTTAAAGCGACGAATTTGGCTAGGTGATACATAAATGTCATCGGGGCCGGCCAAATATGACGAGTCGGCTGATCGCAAGAAGCCGAAGCCGTCCTGCAAAATTTCCAACACACCGCCGCCGTATATGTCTTCACCGCTTTTTGCGTGCGCCTTTAAAATAGCAAAAATGATGTCCTGCTTGCGCAGACGGGCCATATTCTCAAGGCCCATTGAGTCCGCGAGCTCAACAAGCTCGTTTACGGGTTTATCTTTAAGTTCAGTTAGATTCATAGGAGGGTTTTCGAGTTATCGATTGAACACAAAGCCTTTTTATTGACTCTAGAATATTAAAACAATTGGAACGTTCGGATTTCGCGAGTTGCGAAGTCAGAAACAGAAGTTTCTCTTACTTAACAAGGCGCGCCGGTGGAGTTGGCAAGCCTGCTTGAATAGTTAATAAACAGAAAGGTATCACCAAAATTAGAGTTCGTCCAGTTTTGCTAACAAAAACGGCGCATAATGCGCCGCTTTTTGATACCGATTAAATGTGTTGGTCAAGAAATTCAACCAGTTGCGCTCGAGATAGCGCGCCAACTTTGGTTGCCACCACATCGCCGTCTTTGAATAACAGCAGCGTAGGAATACCGCGGATATTAAATTTCGGCGGGGTTTGTTCGTTATGGTCCACATTCAGCTTACCAATAACCAACTTACCGGCGTACTCTTCGGCAATGTCGTCCAGAATTGGCGCGACCATTTTACAAGGCCCACACCACTCGGCCCAAAAGTCGACCAGTACAGGTTTATCGGATTTGATGACATCTTCGTCAAAACTGTCATCGCTTAGCTGAACAATTGCGTCACTCATGGTACTCTCCGCTAAATTCTTTCGCGTGGAAATATAGAATAGTATTATTTCTGTTTTTGAATACAAGCGCAAACTGATATGCTTATAACTTATGAATAAAACACATCTTTCAGAAACTCGTTTCGCTGATTTGGCGCTTCATTCCAAATTACAGCAAGCGCTATCCAATGCCGGATTCGAATATTGTACTCCAATCCAGGCGTTAAGTCTGCCTGTTGCGTTATCTGAGCGCGACGTTGCTGGTCAGGCTCAAACCGGAACAGGGAAAACCTTGTCATTTCTTCTGGCGACTTTCAACCGCTTAATGCAGAATGCGTCGTCCGAAAAAACCGATTCAGGCCCTCGTGCCCTTATTATGGCCCCAACCCGTGAGCTTGCCATTCAGATTGCCCACGACGCAGAGCCCTTGCTGGAAAGCTGTGGCTTGAAAATGGGGGTCATATACGGCGGCGAAGGCTATGACTCTCAAAAAGAGCAGTTAGGTAATAGCCCGGACATTCTGGTCGGCACCACAGGTCGCCTTATCGACTTTTACAAGCAAGGCTTGTTCTCATTGAACGACATTGAGGTAGTGGTACTGGATGAAGCCGACCGTATGTTTGACTTAGGTTTCATTGATGATATTCGCTATTTGCTGCGCAAAATGCCCGAGCCTGCGAAACGTCTTAATCTATTGTTCTCGGCAACCCTGTCTTATCGAGTTCAAGAGTTGGCATACGAGCACATGAACGCGCCAACTAAGCTGGAAGTCGAACCGGCACAGAAAACCGCAGTACGTGTCACCGAAGAATTATTTTATCCGTCTAAGCCGGATAAGTTCCCGCTATTGCTCACGCTTATTGAAGAAGACTGGCCGGAAAAAGCCATTGTGTTCGCTAATACCAAGCACGGTTGTGAAAAAGTTCACGGCTGGTTGGTCGCAAATGATCACAGAGCCGGACTTTTAACCGGCGACGTACCGCAGAAAAAGCGGCTGAAAATTCTTGATGACTTTGCCGAAGGCCGTATCGACTTTCTGGTCGCGACCGATGTCGCTGCACGTGGACTGCATATTCCGGAAGTGACTCACGTCTACAACTTCGATTTGCCGGACGACTGCGAAGACTATGTACACCGCATTGGCCGTACTGGTCGTGCTGGTGCCAGTGGCGCTGCAATCAGCCTGGCCTGTGAAGAGTATGTTTATAACCTTCCGGCTATTGAGGAATATATTGGTCACAGCATTCCGGTCACCAAATACGACGCAGATGCTATGTTAAGTGACTTACGACGTCCTCGCCCACCACAGCGCCGTCGCCGCCATAACTCTGGTGGCAATAAAGGCAAACCACGGGGTCGACGCTCTGGTCCACCAAGGTCATAAACGCCAATGGCGCTGAAAAAGAAAAAACTGGCTGCCATCGACATGGGCTCAAACAGCTTTCATCTGTTGATGGCAGAAGTTTCAATGACCGGTTTTTTCCCAAAACCCCGAGTACTTACACGGCACAAACAAAAGGTCAGGCTGGCCGACGGGCTTAACGCAGCAAATACCATTGATGACGACGCAGCAAAACGGGCATGCCTATGCCTGTCAGGTTTTGCCGCAGAGCTCGAACAATTCCAGCCCGATGCAGTGACCGTTGTCGCCACGGCCGCACTACGTAAAGCCAGTAATCAGGCCGAGCTGCTCGAGCAATTTGAAAACGCTTTAGGACACCCTATTCAGGTCATTACCGGCGAACAGGAAGCTGAATTAATTTATTCAGGTGTTTGCAGTGTGTCTCAGTGTACCGACGACGTTCTGGTCATCGATATCGGAGGCGCCAGTACCGAAATCATTGCAGGGCACGGTTTAAGCCCAAAATACTTGCAAAGTCTGGATATGGGCTGTGTGGTTTTTCAGAATCGCTATTTTAGCGGTGGCATACTCAATGACAGCGCTTTTGAACAAGCAAAAAATGAAGCATGCTCCCTGATTGAGCCTTTTCTCAACGACTACCGCCAGCACAGTTGGCAGCGTGTGCTAGGAGCATCCGGTACATTCAGAGCCGTTAGTGAAATAGCCCACGCCGAAGGTCAAATACAATTAACGCGTGATTGGCTGAATACATTGATGAAACGCTGCGCCGAAAAAGGAGCCGTGGAGGCACTCGATTTTCCGGGCTTAAGAGAGGACAGAAAAGCGGTGCTTGCCGGTGGCTTAGCCATTCTTGCGGGCATTACTGAAGCACTTAATATAGAAGAGTTTGAGGTGACTTATGGCGCACTGCGCGAGGGGTTACTCGCACAGCTTGCCAATGAAGTAACGGCGTAACGATTATTCAGATTTCGCCCACTTTTCAGCAATGGATTTAGCAAAGTACGTCAAAATGCCATTAGCACCCGCACGCTTAAATGCCAATAAACTCTCTTCAATAACATCATCGCCCAGCCAACCATTAGCGATGGCAGCCTGCAACATGGCATATTCACCGCTCACTTGATACGCAAAGGTCGGTACGCCAAACTCGTCTTTTACCCGACGCACGATATCTAAGTAGGGCATTCCCGGTTTCACCATCACCATGTCAGCCCCTTCCTGAATATCCAACGCAATTTCATGCAGCGCTTCATCGGAATTTGCCGGATCCATCTGGTAGGTCTTTTTATCGCCGCCCTTCAAATTACCCGCAGAGCCAACTGCGTCTCTGAAAGGTCCGTAAAATGCACTGGCGTATTTAGCAGAGTACGCCATTATCTGAGTATTATGGAAACCTTCAGCTTCCATTGCATCACGGATAGCACCAATACGGCCGTCCATCATGTCTGACGGCGCTACAACGTCAGCACCGGCTTTAGCATGAGAGAGTGCCTGTTTAACCAGCACTTCGGTAGTAATGTCATTTTGAACATAACCGCTGTCGTCAATAATGCCGTCCTGTCCATGAGTCGTGAACGGATCCAGAGCGACGTCAGTCATCACACCCAGCTCAGGGCACTCTGCTTTTATTGCTTTCACCGCCCGCTGCGCCAAACCATTATCATCATAGGCCGCTTCTGCCATCTCGGACTTTGCCGAAGCCGGGGTTACCGGAAATAGCGCTACCATTGGAATACCAAGCTCGACCAAGCGCTGACATTCAGCGACAAGTAAGTCGATACTCAGACGCTCAACGCCGGGCATAGAATCAACCGTTTCGCGTTCATTCTGTCCTTCCAGCACAAACACAGGGTAAATTAAATCGTTCACAGACAATTGGTTTTCCGCAACCAATCTGCGGCTGCAATCTGAACGTCTTAAACGTCTTAAACGGCGTTTTGGGAATGCCCCTTCATTAGTCATTGCTTACTCCTGCTTTACTGCCCAGCAACCTGGTCACGACCCTGATTCTTAGCGGTATACAAGGCCTCATCTGCGGCTTTGAAAAGCTCATCCACGTTATCAAAAATACGATTGCTAGTTGAAATAACACCGGCACTGATGGTGATACGCTGTTCTCCGACATCAGTTTCAAAGCGCTGCTCCCTAACCATACTTAGCAGTTGCTCAGCAAAGAGCCGCGCATCATCAAGGTCTGTTTCCGGCAGAATAATAGCAAACTCTTCGCCACCATATCGACAAACGACATCAGCGGCTCGCTTAGCGTGCTGATTCATCAAGCCCGCTAACTGTTTTAAAACCTGATCGCCAACCAAGTGCCCATGGGTATCGTTAATGGGTTTAAAGTGATCAACATCTATCATCAGCAATGCCAGCGGAAGCTCTCTGCGCATTGTACGGCGTAGCTCCCGTTCTAAGTGTTGCTGGAAGTAGCGACGGTTATAAAGACCCGTGAGCGGGTCTTCCATGTTTTTCTGTTCAAGCTCACTATTGACGTCCTGCAACTCACGCAACGCAATTTGTAGCTCAAAGGTACGTTCTTCAACGTTTTCTTCAAGCTCTTGGTTGTATTTTTGCTGTGCCGCCAGGCGCTCCTTGCGCTGTTCGTTATAGCGCACTGCCAGTACCCAGGACAGAAGTAAAATCTCAATACCCGAGCCAAGCATGATGGCATGGCGCTGAATGAACATACTGTCGATAACGCCTAAATAACCGAGCGAGTTAGCGACAACCGATAGCAATAGACTGCACCAGGCCAATGTGAATATGCGCGCATAAAGAAAACCTTTACGCCATAAGTAAGCGCCCACTAACAGCAAGAAAAAGCAGCCCGGAGCCGCTAATATCAGCAGTACATGAATACTAATACGGTAACTGGCAAATATCCCCACCACTAAACTGGCGGCGGACAAAAATGCCATAACCATCAACCCACGTCCCAGTGTATTTCGGTATCGCTTCAACTCTAATAACTGATACGCAAATAAGGCGGCGGTTAAAAATGTCAGGCTACCGAATATGGGTATGCCCTTATCCTGGAGGTAAATAGACTCCGGCCAGAGATAATGAAAGCCCAGCCCCTCGAGAGATAGCATCAGACCGGCGAAAAACACGGTATATAACGAGTACAGACCAAACTCCGGTTCACGCGACGCGACAAACCCGAACAGGTTAAAAACCGCCATACACAGCAGAACGCCAAAGTAGATACCCTCGGCAATACGCCGATTCATTTGAGTTTCAAAGAAGCCAATGTTGGATCGCACAGCTATTGGCAAGCGCATTGAGCTTTGGCTCGACGCACTCAGATACACAGTGCCGCTGGTTCCTTTGGGAAGGGGAACAGCAAATTCAGACGTGGGAATTGGGCGTTCATGAAACGGCTTAGTATCGCCGAGCTTGTAAGTTTTTATACCTGCGTCGGTTTGTATATAAATATTTAGCTCATCGAGCAGCGGGTAAGCAATGTGCAGCACTCGATCAATATTTGAGTCTTTTAACTGAAACCGGAACCAATATTCATCAGTGGTATAACCAAAAGAAGCTCTATCTGTTTTTAATTCTGACCAGAGGTCGCCGTCGAGCAGCTTAACCTCGTCCAATGACAGCTTTTGCTCACTGTTTGTGTACTCGATATCTAAAGATGTCTCTGCTTTGGTCAGCAATTGGGCATGCGACGAAAACGCGACAGCCATACCGATGGCTAACAGCATCATCAGCAAAAAGTGTTTTGTCAGTCGTCGTGTTAAGCGCAATGCACGTTACCCTAAGTTAAATAACCGCTCGGCGTTATTCGTTGTGTGGCTCGCCAGAGCTTCTGCGGACATTCCCAATGCTTCGGCTACCGCTGCACCAATAACCGGTACATACTTCGGCTCATTCATTTTAGGACGCGGCTTAATGACTCGGGGCAGTAAAAACGGTGCATCGGTTTCCAGTACTAACCTGTCGAGCGGCATGCTCGGTAAAGCAGCCATTAACTCGCTGTTACGACGTTCATCGCAAACCCAGCCTGTTACACCAAACCAATGGCCTCTTGCCATATACCGCTCTAACTCGGCAGGACCACCGGTAAAACAATGCGTTAAACAGGTCGTACCATCATCGCAGTAGCGGTTCAACAATTCAATTTGTTTATCAATAGCGTCACGCTCGTGGAGGTACAACGGTAAGTTAAGCTCATTCGCTAACTTTATTTGCGCGACGAACACTTCTTCCTGAATATCTTTAGGCGAATAATTTCGGTTAAAGTCGAGCCCACACTCACCAATGGCAACAACAGCTTTGTGCTCAGCAAGTGCTCTCAACTCATCAGCGAAATTCTCGGGGGCTTGCTCGGCGTCATGGGGATGAATGCCAGCAGTCATCACTAACTGCTGTGGGTATTGCTCACAAAGTTTTATCGCTTCTCGCGTTTCTTCGAGCGAGGTCGCTATAATCAGCTGCCTAGTCACACCGGCTTTTTCCGCAGCCTCCATCACTTCAGGCAATACTTTCAATAACCGTTTGTTGGTTAAATTCACTCCTGCATCAAACCACATCGTTAAGCCTCATCAGCGGTTTCTTTATCGTTCGACTGAGACGGTGTATACCAACGGCTTATTTGCAAGCCCAGCTCAAACAGTAACCACATTGGAATAGCGAGTAAGGTTTGCGAAATAACGTCCGGAGGCGTTAACAACATGCCGACAGTAAACGCCCCGACAATAATGTAAGGCCGTTTGCGCGCCAAAGATTCGCGAGTACTGACACCACTCCATATCAACAACATAATGGCGACAGGTGTTTCAAAAGCAATGCCAAAAGCCATAAATATGGCCAACACAAAATCGAGATAACGGCTTATATCCGTTGCAACCGTAACGCCTTCGGGAGCCGCACCGGTAAAGAACGCCATAGCAATGGGTAAAACAACAAAATACGCAAAGGCTACACCAGCGTAAAATAACAAAGTGCTGCTAATAAGTAGCGGCACTACTAAACGTTTTTCTTTGCGATAAAGCCCCGGCGCAATAAACGCCCAGAGCTGCCAAAGTAAATAGGGAATGGCGAGTGCCAGTGCGACAACAAAGGTGAGTTTAAACGGCGTGAAAAACGGCGCTGCAACGTCAGTTGCTATCATTTGCGAGTCGCTGGGCAGCGCCACTAACAACGGCTGAGCCAACAAGTTATAAAGGTCGTTCGCAAAATACGCCAGTGCCGCAAAGACAACCAGTACAGCTAACACCGACCGCAACAGCCGGTTGCGCAATTCCAGCAAGTGATTCAGTAACGGTGAGTCACTCATTCAGTATCCTTGCTTTTATCTGACGTGTTCGATGAATTAGAGTCGTCCGATTTTTTAGAATAGGGACGCTGAACGTCGGCGGCGGCATTTCTCAGCTCAACGAGCGAGCGTTGCAACTCGGGGCTAAGGTTTTCGAGATCCTGACTTTCGGCCTGCTTTAAGTGCTCATGCAACTCTTTAATACGAAGCTCGTGGTCAAGTTCACTTTGGACTTTTTGCGTGTATTGGCGCACGCCACTGAGCATACGCTGGAAACCACGAATGGCAGAGGGAAGCCGCTCGGGACCTAGCACCAGCAGCCCGACAATTGCTATCAGCAATAACTCCCAAAAGCCAATATCGAACATTTACGACTTTCCGGATGTGTCCGAGTCGTCATGTTGCTCTTTGTCCTGCAGCGACTCTTTTTTCTTATCTTTGCTGTCCTTGTCATCAGCTTCGTCGTTCATTGACTTTTTGAAGCCTTTTACGGCATTACCCAAGTCTGAGCCCATATTGCGCAAGCGCTTGGTGCCAAACAATAAAACAACAATAACGAGCAGAATCAGTAACTGCCAAGGTGATATACCCATGTGCTTTCCTATAATCGTTTTTAGTTAAATTCGCCGTTCGATGCTTTCGGCCGGCTTCGCCAGGCTATAACAGCTAACAATACCGTAATTATACCAGAGCCGATGGTTGGCGCCGACAATTCTGAGTCGGTCCATAATAGCGTGGTACAAATGAGTCCGCTGGCACTTAACAAGGTCCAGAAGGTTGACGTTGAGGCCTGTCGTTGCGCGCGGAGCTGCGCTTCCCACCGACGGTCATTCTGCTTAGGTTGCGTTTGATACTGGCGCAGGCTGTCGTAAATCATGTTCGGTATTTCTGGCATTTTCTCCGCCCAGTAAGGCGCATTTTCTTTTACCGAACGCACCACCGCACGCCAGCCGAGTTGCTCATTCATCCAGCGCTCAAGAAACGGCTTCGCTGTTTTCCACAAGTCGAGTTCAGGATAAAGCTGACGCCCCAGGCCTTCAATGTAAAGCAACGTCTTTTGCAACAGCACTAACTGCGGCTGCACTTCCATTTCAAACCGGCGGGCGGTATTAAATAAATTAATAAGCACATGCCCGAATGAAATTTCCGCCAATGGCTTTTCGAAGATAGGCTCACAAACCGTGCGAATAGCTGATTCAAACTCTTCGATATTGGTGTGGCGGGGTACCCAGCCGGAGTCAACATGCAGCTCGGCAACCTTGCGGTAGTCGCGATTAAAAAAGGCCAAAAAGTTTTCAGCTAAATAGCGCTTGTCGTCCCGATTCAACGTGCCAACAATACCGAAATCGATGCCAATATAGCGTGGGTGCAGCGGATCGTCTTTGGCCACAAAGATATTGCCCGGATGCATGTCGGCGTGAAAGAAGCTGTCGCGGAACACTTGTGTGAAGAACACTTCAACACCGCGCTCGGCCAGCTTTTTCATATCGACACCACGGGCTCGCAAAGTATCAACATCGCTCACCGGTATGCCGTCAATACGCTCCATCACCATCACGTTATGGCGGCTGTAGTCACTGTAAACTACCGGGATATATAGCATGTCAGAGTTTTCAAAATTGCGCTTAAGCTGAATCGCATTGCCGGCTTCACGCAATAGGTCCAGCTCGTCCAGCAATGTCTTACGGTATTCTTTAACCACTTCTTTGGGCTTTAGACGACGCCCGTCGGGCAGGTGTTTCGCCGCCACAGAAGCCAGTGTTTCCATCAGCTCAAGATCGGCATTAATGGTTTCTCGAATGTCTGGCCTAATAACTTTAATGACCACATCGACAATCTCGTCCGCCTGTTTTAGCTGCGCGGTATGCACTTGGGCAATAGACGCTGAAGCCAATGGCGTCGTATCAAAGTCGATAAAACAGTCATCAATGCTATTAATGTTTAAAGACTTCTCTATAATTTTCTGTGCAGCTTCGCCGTCGAATGGCGGTACCTTGTCCTGCAATCGCGCCAGCTCAATAGCAATATCCGGCGGCAATAAGTCCCGGCGTGTCGAGAGCATTTGACCAAATTTAACCCAAACAGGCCCCAGCTGCTCCAACGCCAACCTTAAGCGAACGCCAGCCGGCTTGTCTTTGTGCTTATTGGGCATCCAAAATAGCGCATGACGACCCAGGCGTATCGTCCAGGGCAACCAACGAGCCGGAATTAAATCATCCAGCCCGTAAGTCAGTAAGGTTTTGGTGATTTTGTAAAAACGCCGAGTCCGCATTAGCTCTTCCTTTCCCCGAACTGCCTTTGCAGGCGCTCTACTTTTGCACGCAACTGCTGCATATTGTCTTTGAATTCATTAAATTCTTCGCGTGTCGGAAGCAATTGTTTCTCGTCCGTGACAACGCCTTTAAACCAACGCTTACTTTCTTCCAGTCGCTTTTCGACGTGGCTTCGGCTTTTGCGCCACAACGTCATTAACCAATGCGCTGGAGCATCCCCCAGGGTATTTGCCAACTCAGCTTCCCAGTCGACATCCAGCGACTTAAACAAGCCCACCAGTTGTTGCGCCAACATAGGGTCGCCATCAATATCAAGCTGATCAGCCTTAATCAAACGCGTTAAATTGGCGGTATCCTGCAGTTCCGGCAAAACACCAAGCTCGGTGCTAATACAGCAGTCCACGTCATCGGAATCGGCTGTGCTAATGTAAATGCCTGCGTCATCAACACTGACAGTGGTCGTAAAAGGCAGCTCTTTGAGTTTCAGACGAATACGTTTGCCTGCCAAGCGACGCAGCCTTTCAGGACTTTCTGCGTCCTTTTTTAACAGTGCATTTGCTAACTTCTCAAACAGAACCGTTGGCAATAGCGGCAATAACGTCATTAGAACTTATATCCTCTATGCAGAGCGACAACGCCGCCTGTCATATTTTGATAGTCGACTTTTTCGTAACCGGCGGTTTCCATCATTGACTTCAATGTTTCCTGATCGGGGTGCATACGAATCGATTCAGCCAGGTACTGATAGCTGTCGGCATCATTAGCAACGACTTGCCCCATTTTGGGCAATATATTAAACGAATAAAAGTCATACGCCTGGTTTAAGGTTGCAGATACGGGTTTCGAAAATTCAAGAATTAACAATCGTCCGCCAGGCTTTAATACACGCAGCATCGAGCGCAGCGCTTTGTCTTTATCAGTCACATTACGCAGACCAAAGGCAATAGTAATAATGTCAAAAGAATTGTCGTCAAACGGTAGTTCTTCAGCGTCAGCCTGCACATAGCGCACATTACCAACAACACCGCGGTCGCGCAGCTTGTCGCGGCCGACTTTTAGCATAGCATCGTTAATATCGGCTAAAACCACTTCGCCTTCCGGGCCGACCCGACGTGAAAATTGCGCAGTTAAGTCGCCCGTACCACCCGCAATATCGAGTACTTTCATGCCTTTACGAACACCACTGCAATCTATCGTGTAGCGTTTCCATAACCGATGAATGCCAAACGACATTAAATCGTTCATGACATCGTATTTAGCCGCAACCGACTGAAACACGTTGGCGACCAGGTTTTTCTTTTCACTTCTGGCCACTTTTTGGTAGCCAAAATCTATCGAATCGTCTTTTCTATCGTTCATTCAAACTGTCCCGAACTCAATTTCCTGTAGTGTACTTGATGTTCACACTTGAGCATAGTGATCACGCCTTGGTAACCATCGTTCAATAAGTGCCTGTGCGCTTTGCGGGTACTCTCTTAATAAAGTTTCTGCAATACGCTGGGCTTCCGGAATAAGCGGCTCGTCACGTTCTAAATCCGCCACTTTTAAGGCTGCCAAACCGGTTTGCCGGTGACCGAGCAGCTCACCCGGCCCACGAATTTCTAAATCGCGCTGGGCAATCACAAAGCCGTCGTTACTTTCACGCAAAACGCCAAGCCTTTGCTGAGCCGTTTGCGACAATGGACTGTGATAAAGCAACACACAGTGACTGGCAACCGACCCTCGCCCAACTCGCCCACGCAACTGGTGCAATTGCGCTAACCCCAAACGCTCTGGGTTTTCAATGATCATAAGCGAGGCGTTTGGCACATCAACACCCACTTCAATAACCGTTGTCGCCACCAAAAGATCAACGTCGCCTGCTTTAAACGCCTGCATGACCTGCTCTTTTTGTTCATGCTTGAGGCGACCGTGCACTAATCCGATATTTAACCCCGGTAGTTGTTCCTGAAGCTCGTTGGCGGTGTCTTCCGCTGCCTGACACTCCAACACGTCTGACTCTTCAATGAGTGTACATACCCAATACGCCTGCCGACCTTCGCTCTGACACACGTCTCGCACGCGCTCAACAACATCCTGACGGCGCGTATCAGGCACTGCCACGGTTGTTACCGGCGTCCGCCCCGGCGGCAGTTCGTCAATGATGGACGTGGCCAAATCCGCATAGGCTGTCATGGCCAGGGTTCTAGGTATTGGCGTTGCCGTCATAATTAATTGATGCGGATGTACACCCGCTTGCACGCCTTTCTCACGTAATTGTAACCGTTGATGCACCCCAAAACGATGCTGCTCGTCAATAATCACCAACGCCAGGTTTTTATATTCCACGTCGTTTTGGAACAGCGCATGCGTGCCCACCAATAAGTGAACATTGCCGGCTTTTAATTGCTCAAGTAGCTCGTTGCGGCGTTTACCTTTCGACTTACCACTTAACCAGGCAACATTGACACCCAGCGGACTTAACCACTGCTCGAACGTAATCGCATGCTGCTCTGAAAGCAGCTCGGTTGGTGCCATCAACGCCACTTGGTAGCCCGCTTCAATAGCGGCTAACGCACTCAACGCTGCAACCAGTGTTTTACCTGAGCCGACATCACCTTGCACAAGCCGCATCATGGGGGCTCCCTGTGCCATATCAGCAGTAATTTCACCTACGACACGCTGCTGTGCATTAGTCGGAGAAAACGGAAGCTGGCTTAAAAAGGGCTGAGTTAAACGCCCGGTTCCGGTGACTTTAAATCCGGCTTGCTGCTGTTTCGAGTGGCGCAGTTGCAGCATACTTAACTGATGAGCAATAAGCTCTTCCATTGCCAGCCGCTGCTGAGCAGGGTGTTCGCCTTGTTCAAGCGCTTGCAGAGACACATCTTTCGGGGGCTTGTGGAGCGTTAAAATCGCTTGTTCCAACGACAAGTGATGCGGTTGTAACGCATTGGGAAGTAGTTCGGATAAGGCGCCCGGTGTTAAGTAACTCAGTGCTTGTTCGATGACCTTTCTTAGCAGTCCTTGAGTGACCCCCTCAGTCATGGGGTATACCGGTGTCAGCGTATCTTCGGTGGGCATAGCCTCGTCGCCCCGCATCACCTTGTATTCCGGGTGAATCATTTCCCAGCCGGTCATGCCCCGGCGCACTTCACCAAATGCCAGAATTTTTGTCCCGTCTGCAAATTGCTTTAACTGAGCCGCACTGAATTGAAAGAACCGCAACGTAATACTGCCGGTGTCATCAGACGCCTGGCATATCAACATACGACGCCGGCCATATTTAATGTCGGCATGGCGCACAGTAACCAGCACATTCGTCGACAGTCCTTGTCGCAACCGAGCGACAGGTTCAATACGGGTGCGATCTTCATAACGAAGCGGCAGGTGCAATAACGCGTCACTGACAGACTCAAGCCCGAGCTTTTTCAGCTTAACCGCTACTTTGTCTCCAACGCCTTTTAGCACCGTTAATGGAATTCGGTGCAGCCCGTTTTCCGGCACAATGCCCCCTTACCGTTTTTCCCGCATAGCTTGCCACCAACTGTCATCCGCAATAATTTGCCCACCATCGTCAAGTTCGGGGTAGTCAATGCCTTTGCGTTTACACGCCTTCGCATAAATAGGGTGCCCGCCTTCAAAAAGCACTCGGTGACGCTCTTGCGCACTCATTTGAGGCGACTGATACATACCGGCCAGTTCACGCTGGCGTTGTGCTTCATAAAACATCACCGCACCCGCTACCGACACATTCAGCGACTGCACCATACCGACCATGGGTATCATCACATGATGGTCAGCTTGCGCCAACGCCTGCTCAGTCACCCCGTACTTTTCCTGTCCCAGCAAAATAGCTGTCGGCTTGGTGTAATCAATGTCCCTGAAGTCAACCGAGTGCTCTGACAAATGCGTAACCACAACTTGCATACCCTGCTCACGGACTGTGCTAATAGCATCATCCATCGACTTATGATTATGAATTTTCACCCAGTTCTGACTGCCAAGGGCCGTGCCACCTGACAGTCGCGCCTTTTTAGTCAGCCATACAGCATGCATTTCATGCACACCAACCGCATCGGCAGAGCGTACTACCGCCGACAAATTATGGTTTTTATGAACGTTCTCCATAATGACCGTTAAGTCAGGTTGGCGTTTATCGAGCATTTGGTTAATTCTTAAATAGCGTTCAGGACTCATTGCATTTTTCGAAAAAAGAACTAATTATTAGCAGTATACCTGAGTCGATGAATCAGTCCTAACCGCAGTTAAGCGACCCATTTCTCGTCTTTAGTAAAGGCGACCGTCAACCACCAGCGATACCCCAGCTTTATAATTTGACTGTGTATTTTTTCGCGAATGGCATCCTGTCGTAACACCGTGACAGAGAAGTCGTCGTGCCTAACAATAAAGTCAATTTCCAAAAATACAGTGCGACCTACTTTTTGAATGCGAACCACACTCGAGTCGAAGTCATTTTCTCTCTCGACCTCTTCCACAATACGGTTTAACTGCTTAACTAACTTCCCTTTCGGTTGAAAACCAATGAGCTCCTTAGCACTTTGAATTAACCCTTTTAAGGGTGTTGCAATGAACGCCAGAGAGGCCACCAATACGAGCGTCGGGTCAATATATGGCACCCACTCTTCCATCGACGCACGCATGAGTACTAGCGCACCAACGAAGCCGATAAATATGCCCGTCGACAAAATGGTATCGAGAAACCATTCGTAAGATTCGGAGCGCACTAAGTCTGACTCCAAATTTGCCGACGCTTTTTTGAAGTAGACATAGACGCCCGCGCAAACGACAGAGGATATGAGCGAGTATATCAAGGCAACGTCGATATTTACGTCAGTGCCGCCGGCGGCAATATCAAAGGCGGCGGCAAAGGCTGAATAAACACACAAGACAATTAAGGTGAGGTACTTAACACCGACTAAGAATGGTTCAATGGCGCTTTTGCCGTAAGGAAAAGACACGCTGTCGTCGGCATTGACATTTTTAGCAGCAATGAGCGACAAATAGGACAGTAGTAAGCTAATACCTGAATAGAGACCGTCAAAAAGCACGACGGAAGAGCCGGTTAACAGTCCAACCACAATGCCTGAAACAGTAAACAGTAGCGATGCCAGTACCGATAACGATAGCAGTTGGGACTCTAGCTCCGGGTCGAGCTTTTTACTGAACATTAAATATCCTTACGATAAAAGTTAGCCGATATATTGTTCATACCAAACAGCTCGCAAAGCCTTCGGCCTTCATCCGAGTAGGCCTCCGCAAAGATCCCTTCAGCCTGCTGAGTGTCTTTTAAATACTGATTCAGAAGACGATAGCCTTGTCGTATCAGTTTCAGTGCAACCGTACTGTTTCGCAAGGATTTTTTTACCACAACCGCACTGATATAAACATAATGTGACGTTGTTTTAGCGTCCTTCTCTGAAACGACGGTAAACTCGGTTTCTGCGCACTTTCCCTCTAAAAACGCCATTGCTTCATCTGTTTTTACGCGCATGGCCGAGAAGTGCCCTAGCATAGTGTCGCCTTGCATGGCGCACACAAACAGCGACATATTGTTACGTCGGTGTTCTAGCCAATACTGGCTCTCGTTATCTTGCGAGTCATAGCCAGAAATATCATCGGCCGATAACGCCACTGTTTTTTCAACAATGTCATCGACGGTGTAGCCCAATTCCTGTAATTCTGCATAGGTCAAAAACCTGGGGCTTAATTGTTTTTCGTGCATTAACTTCGTACCGCTTTTTTAGTTAATCGGCGCATTCTGACAATGCCGACAATAATAACGAATAGAACAAAACTGACACTGATAGCTGCAATGCCCGAGTATATCACTGACATATCGAGCGGTTGCTTCTGGATAAACGATTGGGCGAGTACGAACAATAGTGGTACCACCTCGAAAAAGAAGACAATGATAGCAATGTAATTAATGGTTCGGGTTTCTTTTTCTGCCTGCGCTGCATTCGATAAGTTAACCCGCTGCTCAAGAAAGCTTTGGTTTTTTCGGTAAGTTTCCAACGAGCGATCAATATCAAATTTCTCAAATAAACGGTCGGCTAACTGCTGCGCTGAGGGGTATAAAAATATATCCAAATCCCAAAACAAAATCGCTGACTTAAAGTCGCCCATTAAGTCATTAATGTCGTCCAGCTCCAGTTTCTCATCGGTTTGTATTGAATGGGTCACTCGCAAGTTAGCGCGCTTTATAGACGCTTCCCGAAACATTAATAACTCAATGATGAAAGTCAGCATTAAGTCACGCCGAATGGCATTTACTGAGGTGCCCGATAGCTCAGGATCATCATTATCCAGATTACTGTCGTAACGAAGCACAGTTGTCTTGCTCGCGTATATCTCACTGCTGTTGTACACCGCTATATTTTCCTGCCAACAGCCTTGACCAAAGGTCGGCAATAAACCCGCCGACTCCATCACATCGGACTCAAACATCTCGTTCGCAAATATCGACGGCTTTAAAATGTCTAACAGCTTTTGACCTGTACTGAGGCAAACGCGTGCTTTGCCGGACACCTGCAATCCATGGTTTGCTTTTAAGTATTCATAGAAACTGGCGTTACGCTCATCACCATTCGTTATTTCAATACCTTCACGCGATACTCTGTCGAGTAGCTGAGTAATCGGCTCACCAGTAACACCAAACACAATGGTCAAAATACATAGCTGAGTGCGTTGATTAAGCGTGAAATACACATCGCCCGGCAGCTGTTCGCAGTTGGTATCTTTTTCGCTTTCGCCATGGAAATTAAATGAAAAGCGGCCTAGCGCCCCACGCTCAAATTGGTTCCAGCTACGATTAGAAATTTCTTCTGAAAACCTGTCGGCGATTTCACTGACATAAGAACCTTGTTCAGTTTCACTGCCTTTTAGCTCTTTACCGTCCAAATAGCAGGGAATAAACACATACGCCCGGCCAAAAAACTGATCCATAAACGCCTCCTTTTGCAAAAATATACCACTGTGGTCACAATCAATGCAGTACTTTCGTGTTGCAGAAAAAATGTTGCACAAAAACCAGTGGACGGATAAGCTTCTGGACGTCCAAATAAAAATAAAAGGGTAGTTTATGACAGATTCGTCGCCGCAGCCGACAAGCGCAAAAGCACTCCTGCCTCTGGCGTTATTCCTCGTGCTATTTTTAGGCACCGGCCTGTACTTTCAAAACGAGGGAGTCGAGTACGCCTTTTATCAGCTACCGAGTCCTGTCGCCATTTTGCCCGCTATTGTGCTGGGCATACTACTGAGCAAGCAGGCCTTTGAAGAGAGAATTAACACCTTCGTTGCCGGTGTTGGTGACAATAACATCATTACCATGTGTGTTATTTACCTTCTTGCGGGCGCGTTTAGTACGGTTGCAGAAGCGACCGGAGGCGTGGATGCAATGGTGGCACTCGGGCTCAGCATTATTCCGGCGGAGTTTCTTCTACCCGGGCTGTTTATTATTGCCGGGGTTATTTCAACAGCAATGGGGACGTCAATGGGAACCCTAGCTGCCTTAGCTCCAGTGGTATTAGGTATTGGTGAGGCCACCGATATCAGTTTACCGCTGCTCGCGGGTGTATTAGTCAGTGGCGCTATGTTTGGTGACAACCTGTCAATTATCTCGGACACCACCATTGCCGCAACACGCACGCAAGGCTGTACGATGCGTGACAAGTTCCGTGCGAACCTAAAAATTGCAATACCAGCAGCTATCATTACTATTTTGTGGTTAGTAACTTACGATACTAGCGAAGCGCCTCTGAAAATTCCTGATGCCAACCTTTGGCTCTCACTGCCTTACTTCGCGATCATCGTACTGGCGGTTATGGGGTTGAACGTTTTTGCAGTACTCGGGCTTGGAATTGTCCTGGCGGCAGCTTTTGGTATGTTCACAGTGGACTACGAATGGGTTGCCTTTAGTCAGGACATTTATAAAGGCTTTGAAAGCATGCAGGAAATCTTCTTACTGTCATTGCTTATTGGTGGGCTATCTGCGCTTATTCGCCAGCAGGGTGGTCTGGCGTTCCTGGCTCTGTTCGTCGAAGCTGCTGCGAATAAAGTCAGCAAGCACAAACAACGTGCGTCAGCCATCGGCATCGCTGGCCTGACAGCATTAACTAACCTATGTGTTGCCAACAATACGGTCAGCATTCTTTTGGCAGGTGAAGTCAGTAAGCGGCTGGCAAAAATTGGTAATTTAGCGCCACGTCAAAGCGCCAGCCTACTGGATATTTTTGCTTGTGTTGTGCAAGGTGCCTTGCCCTACGGAGCGCAAGCTTTATTAATGGGGGCAAGCTTCAAGATATCGCCGTTGTCGGTGAGTATTCACACCGGTTACTGCTTTATTCTGGCGGCAGTGGCCATTGCTATTATTATTTGGCGCCGCCCGCTGGAAGACAGAGAGCCGGCGCCAGAGTCGGTCTAAGCCTAACTTAGTTAGTACTCGGCAATTCTAAAATGCCGTCTATCTCAATCTGTGCGCCTTTTGGCAATTGCTTCACGCCAATAGCTGCACGGGCTGGGTAAGGTTCTTTGAAGAACTTCGCCATCACTTCATTCACAATAGCGAACTCGCCCAAATCGGTTAAGTAAATTTGCAACTTAACCATGTCCTGCAGTTCGCCACCGGCAGCTTCGCAGACAGCGGTCAGGTTTTTAAAAACTTGCTCCGCTTGTGCAGTGAAGTCTTCACTAATCAGCTCCATGGTCTCCGGTACCAATGGAATTTGCCCTGATAGGTACACAGTTGTTCCAATTTTTACCGCCTGCGAATAAGTGCCAATGGCCGCAGGTGCGTTATCGGTAGAAATAATGACTTTTGACATACTACTTCCTTAAGCGCGTCACGCGCTGAACATCCGGCATTTTACGAATATGACGTATCACATCCGCTAAATGTTTCCGGTTTCTTATCGTTAATGCGACATCGATAAAGTAAATATTGGCGTCAATTTCTTCTGTTTTCAGTCCGTCAATATTACAACCGGTGGTCGCTATTGAAGAAGTTAACCGGGCTAAAACGCCTTGGTGGTTAATAATTTCGATTCTAATTTCAGAAATAAATTCCGCTTCTGGTTTGTTATCCCACTCAACAGGGAAGTAACGTCCCGGATCATCCTCATGACCGCGCACGTTTTTACACTCGCGACGATGAATAACCAAGCCCTTGCCGGGGCTGACATGAGCAATAATATCGTCACCTGGGATAGGTCGACAGCATTTAGCAAAGCTAACCAATAAGCCTTCCGCCCCTTTAATTGACAGGCTTTTTTCAGAAGCATTCTCGTCTTTTAATGGCTGTAACTCGCCTAACAGACGCTTCGCTATGGCTATGGACATTAAATTGCCCAAACCAATTTGCTTGAGTAGCTCTTCTTTCGACGTCACTTTAGTATCTTTCAGAACGCGCTCAAATTCAGACTCAGGAATATCATCATAACTGACCGGTCCAAGTGCTGATCGAAGTAAACGCTCACCCAACTGTTGGGCTTCGTCTGCTTCCTGACTTTTCAAATACTGACGTATTTTCGCACGAGCTTTGCCCGTTACCACAAAGTTCAGCCAGGCAATATTCGGACGCGAATTCGGTGCCGTTTTTATTTCCACCGTTTGTCCGGTTTCCAGTGGTTTGCTCAGCGAATAAGCGCGGTGATTGACCCGCGCGCCAATGCAGGTATTGCCAATGTCGGTATGCACTGCGTAAGCGAAGTCGACTGCCGTGGCACCTTGCGGAAGTTCGGTAATACGCCCGTCCGGGCTGAATACATAAATTTCTTCCGGGAATAAGTCCGACTTAACACTTTCAATAAATTCGAATGAGTTCCCCGCGCTTTGCTGCAGTTCCAGTAGGCTCTGCATCCACTTGCGAGCCCGCACCTGTGCGGTGGTGCCGGAGTCATCGGTTTTCTTATACATCCAATGAGCGGCAACCCCACGGTCAGCCATTAAATCCATTTCTTCAGTACGAATTTGAATTTCTACTGGCACCCCATGCGGACCTTTTAATGAGGTATGCAATGACTGATAACCGTTCGATTTAGGAATGGCAATATAGTCTTTAAAGCGTGTCTCTATAGGTTTGTAGAGGTTATGCAGTGCGCCCAGAACTCGGTAACAAGTGTCCACGCTATCAACAATGACGCGGAACGCATAAATATCCATAACCTCTTCGAACTTGAGCTCTTTGGCCTGCATTTTTCGATAAATACTGTGCAGATGCTTTTCGCGGCCCAGCACTCGGGCACTGATTTTATTACCTTCCAGGCGAGAGTTTATTTCGCTTTTTACCCGATCAGTAAATTCACGACGATTACCCCTGGCTTTTTTAACCTCAGACTCAAGCAGTCGTGCTCGCCATGGGTAAAGCGCCCAAAAGCCTAAATGCTCAAGCTCATTTTTAATGTCGTGAATGCCCAGCCGGTGAGCCAGTGGCGCGTAAATTTCTAAGGTTTCTCGCGCAATGCGACGACGCTTGTCCGGACGCAGGTGCTCAATGGTACGCATGTTATGCGTTCTGTCCGCGAGTTTTATCAAAACTACGCGAATGTCCTGCACCATTGCCATTATCATTTTGCGATAGTTTTCAGCTTGCGCCTCTTCTTTAGAGTTAAATTGCAGTTTATCGAGCTTAGAAACACCTTCTACGAGGCTAGCAACGGTTGAGCCAAACTGCTCGGCGAGATCTTCCTGACTGGTTTCCGTATCTTCTATAACGTCGTGCAACAACGCCGCCATAATAGTTTCACAGTCTAACCGCATATCGGCCAGTAAGCTGGCTACTGCCACCGGATGGGTAATGTAAGGTTCACCACTACTGCGCTTCTGTGTGCTGTGGGCGTCATTAGCCACCACAAATGCTTCCGCCACTCTGTCCACTTGGTCGGACGGCAGATACTCGCTAACTTGCGCTTTTAAACCTTCAAATAGGTACACCGAGAACTCCCCAGTTAAGACTGGACAATGGATATACTTTCAGAATAAGGGGATTTGCGAGATTTGCCAACGGTATTGATACCGTTGGCGAACTGATATCTTTTATTCAATGCCACGCAAAGCGTCAACAGCACGCAGCTCTTCTGCGTCTTGCTCTTGCTGAGCGGCTTGCTCTTCTACGTCTAAACGTGCGCTGTCAATTAAGCCATGCTCAATTTCACGCAACGCAATAACGGTTGGCTTTTCATTTTTGGTTTCAACGAGAGGCTCTTTTCCATTAGCAATTTGACGCGCACGGCGTGACGCTAACAAGATTAAATCAAAACGGTTACCTACACGGTCTACAGCATCTTCTACGGTTACGCGAGCCATGGTTTACTTACTCCCACTAAAACTTGAGTGACATTTTTCGAAAGGCTAAGAATTATACGGAATTCAGCCGGACGATCCAAGTAATTCCTTCAATACCTGCGAATATCTTACTTGCTGGTGCGGCATTTTGTGACGTTGCGCCATAACAATGTGCTCCAGAGCATGTAACGAGTCATTAAAATCGTCGTTCACCAGCAGGTAATCGAACTCATGATAATGCGACATTTCTGCCTGGGCTTTCGCCATACGCTTCGCTATAACCTCTTCAGAGTCTTGTCCTCGTGCTCGCAAACGCTGCTCTAAAATAGCCAAGCTTGGCGGTACAATGAAAATAGAGCGCACATCGGGGTAATGTTCGCGGACTTGCTGCGCTCCCTGCCAGTCAATATCTAAAAAGACGTCTTTGCCCTCAGCCAGAAGCGATTCGACCACTTTACGAGAAGTACCGTAGTAGTTATCAAACACCTTAGCCCATTCATAAAACTCGCCCGCTGCTATGCGCTGTTCAAACTCATCAACCTTTAGAAAGTGATAGTGTACACCGTCAACTTCTCCGGGTCTGGGGGCTCGTGTGGTTGACGATACAGACACTTGCATGGAGTCGTCGGCGTACTTGTCCAACAAGGCTTTTATTAAACTCGATTTGCCTGCACCACTCGGAGCAGCAACAATAAATAAATTCCCTGGCGCCGTAGATGCGGTCATAACGGGTACTCTTTCTAAGAAAAGGATAGCGACTGTTGGCGCCAAAGAATAACACGGTTTCACACAACGATAAAAATTCAGTAAAGTAAGGTTTTAAATAACCAGCGGTATGAGTTTGCAAAAAGAGCCAACATTCACTCCTGCTCCGTCAGGCATTCGACTTGCACTGAGCTTAGCGGTATTAGTGTTACTGGGGCTGAACTTAAGGCCTTTACTGACCTCTATCGGACCACTAACCGGCGAGTTACGCGACATAACCGGCTTGTCGTTCAGTGAAGTTTCATTGCTCACCACGATTCCAATTTTGATGATTGGCGCTATGGCGCTGTTTGCCGGGCGTGTCACGACCGCTTTGGGTTACCGCCACGGTATTGGACTGGGGCTGCTTATTTTAACGGCCGGCCTTATCGCGCGCTTATTTGAGCCCACCAGCACCAGTATGATGACCAGCGCTATTGTTGGCGGTGTCGGTATCTCACTGCTGCACATTGTTATTCCCGAGCTCACCAAGCAGCAATATTTGAAACGGCTCGGCTTAGTGACCGGTCTTTGGTCGGCAGCCCTGATGGGCGGGGCTGCGTTAGGCGCGGTTGCCACTCCCTGGGCTGCCGGCTTGCTACCTGAGCGATACCAAGCCATGGGGAGCTGGAGCCTGTTGGCGGCACTAGTATTCATTATTTGGTATTTACCCATTAACCGAACGCCGGTTGCCAGCATCCCCCCAAGACACTTACTACTGCGCGCCTACAAAGCACCGCGGGCCTGGGTTTTAGGTGCTTATTTTGCCTTGGTTAATGCCGGTTACGCTGGTTTTATTGCTTGGATAGCACCTTTTTACGCCGAGTTCGGTTGGTCTGCACAGGCCTCAGGTAATTTACTGGCGCTTTTTTCGTTAGTTCAGGTGATTGGCGCTTTAATTTTACCCGCGTTATCACGTTCACACGATCGCCGCCCTTGGTTAGCGTTGGCTGTACTCACACAAATGGTTGGATTTATCGGTCTGAGTTGGTTTCCAAATGTGTCGCCCTGGCTATGGTCGGCACTTTGCGGTTTTGGTTTGGGTGGCGCTTTCCCACTGTGCATTGTTATGGCGCTAGACCATATCGACAATCCCGTTCAGGCTGGTCGCCTGGTGTCCTTCATGCAGGGTATTGGGTTTATGTTTGCCAGTTTAATGCCGTTAGTTACCGGTTGGTTCCGCGACTTTTCCGGTAACTACACATTCGGTTGGCAACTACATATTCTCGTCGGTGTCATTATTTTAGCAATGACGTGGCAGTTTAATCCTAAAGGCTACAAAGGTTTGTTTAATTCACAGGAATAATACGAGCGACCACATCATCGACCAAAGCTTCAAGTTGTGACTGTGAAATACTGCGTCGAGCCATGGTTCTTAAGCCAATAACATTGGTTTGTATTAGTCTTGCCAACTTTTCAGGAGAGCTCTGTCTACTCAGTTCGCCACGGCTTTGAGCTTCACTCAGTGCTTCAGTAAACATTGCTTCAATCGAGTCTAAATACGCATGCACGGGCTCGCTGAAGGCTTTGTCTTCCGGCGTAAATTCCAATAAAGTTTTCACCAACATACAGGCCTTTGTCGGTGCGCAGCTCTCATCCGCTTTTGCGATATTTTTAAGATACTGGCGAAAGCCCTGCAATACCGATGGTTGCTTGGCAATGGTATTTTTAAAGTCTTCCTCAACCATAGCAAAGTACGAGTCCAACGCTTCTTTAAATAAAGATTCTTTATTACCAAACGCCGCATAAATGCTACCCGGTCGCATATCCATCGCTTCCTCAATATCTTTCATTGAAGTGGCATGGTAGCCCTGCCGCCAGAATAACTGCAGCGCATTATTTAATGCTGTCTCACGGTGAAACTGGGGTGTTCTTGGCATCCTTGTGTCCCCTTGGTGTTGCTCATAAAAAATTAAGTATAGACCGCTATTTTGGTTATTACAGTAAAGAATTTGTTAAGGACTGTGATCTAATCAAAGCCATTTCATACTAATAAGAAGTGAAATTAATGACATTGCTTTCGGTGCAATTCAGCTCGACGGGCAAGGTAAAATTATTCAGTACAACGCGGCAGAAGGTGATATTACCGGCCGTAACCCTGATGAAGTGGTAGGCAAAAACTTCTTCCGTGATGTTGCACCTTGTACCAACAGCCCAGAATTTAAAGGCCGTTTTGACGAAGGCGTACAAAGCGGTGACTTAAACACTATGTTTGAGTACGTTTTCGACTATGAAATGAAGCCAACGATGAACTGGTGCCGCAAAGCAAGGCCTCCTCTGATGCATTTCACGAAGTTGTTGTCGATTCACTCGAGTGGATGGCGATTGCCGGTCGCGTTGTACAGTTCTTCAATATGGAAGAAAGTGGTATTGAAGACTACTTACTGCGAAAAAATACGCTTAGCGACTGGGCCGACATTGTGGCTAAAGCTCGCGAAATTGCCTCTGAGGATATTACCGTCACTACCTCAGGCAGTACCGGAGAACCGAAAGCTTGTCAGCACTCATGGTCTAATTTGGCTGATGAATCTCAGTTTTTATCAGACCTTATCAAGCAGCAATCAGCCCAAGTTAATCAATTGGTTGCTCTGGTACCGTCTCACCATATTTACGGCTTGCTGTTTTCAGTATTACTGCCTGAAATTCTGGATGTACCGGTTGTTCGAGGCTTTAAAGCGTTTCAAAAACTAACCAGCGGTTCCTTGCAGCAGGGTGATCTTGTTATTGGCTTCCCCGAAGCCTTAACTCAGGCCAACAAACTGCTAAGCCATATACCCAGCGAAGTGACGTTCACTACATCATCAGGTCCATGTCCTGCGGAAACCGTAAATGGCCTTTATGCGTTGGGCGCTTCTAAAGTTATCGAAATTTACGGCAGCTCAGAAACGGCAGGTATTGGTTACCGACTCTCGCCTAACAACCCCTTTCAACTGCTCCCTCGCTGGAAAAAAGACTCTGCCAGCAAGCTACTGGACAAAAAAGCGAAGCAGCCTTACGAGTTGCCGGACGGACTTAACTGGCATTCCGATGAGACCTTTACCGTCAGCGGACGAGTCGATAAAGCAGTATCAGTAAAAGGAACTAACGTTTATCTGTCACGCATTGAAGCGACTATAGAGTCACACCCAGGGGTTGAAGCTGCAGCTGTACGGAAGAAAAAGCCTGACGAAGGCGAGGGATTAAAAGCTTATGTCGTTATGAAAAGCGGCGACGACGACCTGACAGAGACCAGCCTGAAACAGTGGTTGAGCGAGCACCTGCTCGATATTGAAATCCCCACTCATGTTAGCTTCGGAAGCGCGATTCCAACCAATAGCATGGGCAAGCGCAGAGACTGGACTCTTTAAATTAAACTGGGTTTATTTAGGCAACGCGCGCGTCAAGATGTCATCGAACCGACTGTCGGTACTTCGAGCCTCTTCCAACATACAATGACCTTCAATGCCGGCATTAGAGAGTTGCGCCATAACTCGTCGAAGACTGCTTTTATTTTCGGGTGACGACAGCGTTGACAGCAGCACAGTAATTAAGCCATTACCCAAGTGCCCGGGAGTATCGTAATCTCTGATATTTGCGCGAACAATTTCTGCCGTATGCGCCAGCGTTTTGGCGTCGTTAGTCACTTGCAGAACCAACAAAAAGTATGGGTATTCTGGGTGTGCTTTATAAAAACTAAAGCGCCGCTGCAATGCGCGTAGCATCATACGTCGGTTGTAAAAACCGGTGTGCTCGTCTTCACCACCGGTACTGCGAAGTTTCAGCTCCATTTCTTTGTATTCGGTAATGTCCTGCACCGTACCAAAGATGATCTCATCACCATTTTCATCGAGCTGATAAATACCCGACTCACGCAACCAACGAACAGTGTCATCGCTACGAATAATACGGTGCTCAACGTCACGAACACCAGACTTTTTAGCGGCTTCAATGGCTTCCGTGACTGCCTGACGGTCCTGCGGGTGCGTTTTCTCCATGACGATATCGAGGCCAGGGTCAGTCTTGCTTTTTTCTAAGCCATAGAGCTCGTACACCGTGTCTGACCAAACCGACTTGCCGGTGTTTAAGTTCAATTTCCAGTGGCCTAAGTTAGCGACCCGTTCGGCAAGTTCAAGATTCCGTTGATGTCTTTTAACCGTCAGCTCTAACTGCTTACGCTCAGTAATATCCAGCAATTGGCCTTTCCAAAGAGTGCTGCCATTAGCCTGCTTTTCAGTCACCGCGTGCCCATAAACCCAGTGGATTTCGCCATTACGAACTACTCTGTATTCTTTGTTCCACGGAATTTGGTACTTCGCCGAATCAAGCAAACTATTAACCACAGAGTCATAATCGTCTGCAACAATAATGTCTTTAAGCACACAGGTGTTTTGCTGAAGGTCGGCCACCGAACAGCCGTAAATACTTTCGATGCCTTCGCTGACAAAATGAAAGTGCCAGTCGCCATTCTCGGTTAACTCTAACTGATAGACAGCACCAGGCAGTGCGTTTGTTAAACTGACTAAATCAACTGATGACTTCTGAGCATTCATATAACCGCTAACTCATAAATATGAATAAGCGCTCATCATACCTTAAAGATTACAAAATAAGCAGTAAAAGAAATGTAAAGTGACCCATTACAAAACAAAATAAGTACGCTATATATACAAACCATAATAAAAACAGGAGTTTTTATGTCAGCGGAGAAAGCTAAGTGGCACAACGCAATATTGATTCCGGTGTTTTTACCGGCTGTTATTGTGATTACTTTGCTGGTGATAGGGACGTTAAGCGCGCCTGAAAAAGCCGGTGAACTGTTTAACTGGACGTTAGCAGGTATTACTGACAACTTTGGTTGGTTTTACATGCTCGCCGTCGCTCTTTTCTTAGTATTCATTATTGGTGTGGCAATATCGCGCTGGGGGCGTATTAAATTAGGTCCCGACCATTGCGAACCGGAATACAGCTTTACCTCTTGGTTCGCCATGCTGTTTTCGGCGGGTTACGGTATTGCTTTGCTTTTCTTCGGTGTCTCAGAGCCTGTCTTACATTACGCGGAACCTCCCGCAGGCGCGGCTGAAACAATCGGCTCAGCTAAACAGGCTATGCAAATTGCCTACTTCCACTGGGGCTTCCACATTTGGGCAATTTACGGCTTAGTAGGTTTAGTTCTGGCATATTTCTCATTCCGACATGGCCTTCCACTGTCCATGCGTTCTACGCTGTACCCGCTAATTGGCGAGAAAATTAATGGACCAATAGGACACGCCGTTGATACCTTTGCGGTGCTGGGAACCATGTTTGGTATTGCCACAACCCTGGGCTTGTCGGTCATACAAATAAACACCGGCCTCAACTATTTGTGGGAAGACATCCCCGTGGGGACCACCGTACAAGTTATTGCAATAGGTGTTATCACTCTTGCCGCAATAGCATCGGTTGTTGCCGGCATGGATAAAGGGATTAAACGGCTGTCTCTGTTGAACATGACACTGGTGCTTTTCCTACTATTATTCGTGTTCATTGCCGGACCTACAATCCACATTCTGGAAACCTTCCTGCAAAACACTGGCGCTTACTTAAGCGGCATTGTGGAACGTACCTTTAACTTGCAAGCTTATGAACGCAGTGACTGGATTGGTAACTGGACGCTATTTATCTTCGGCTGGACCATCGCCTGGGCACCGTTCGTTGGGCTGTTCATTGCCAAAATCAGTCGCGGTCGCACTATTCGCCAGTTTGTCTTTGGGGTCATGTTCGTGCCTACCATATTCACGTTCTTCTGGTTCGCCGTATTTGGCGATACCGCTTTGAATATGATCATGAACGAAGGTTACACAGCACTCATCTCTGAAGTGCAGGATAACCAGGCCATAGCCCTGTTTAAACTCTACGAAGAACTGCCTCTGACCAGCATTGTTAGCTTTGTCACTGTGCTCTTAATTATTACCTTCTTCGTGACATCATCGGACTCTGGCTCACTGGTTATCGACTCGTTAGCATCCGGTGGTATGGAAACACCTGTATGGCAGCGTGTTTTCTGGGCAAGTAGTGAAGGCGTTGTTGCGGCAGTACTGCTGGTTGCCGGCGGCTTAGGCGCGCTGCAAACCGCAGCAATAACTAGTGCCTTACCGTTCGCTGTCATTATTTTGATATCGGCGGCCGGAATGTGGCGTGCGTTGGTTATTGAAGGACACCAATACAACAGTCTGAAAAGCCATCGACATCATCATCGTCGTGGGGTAAATGCAGGACCCGACTATTGGAAAAAACGCTTAGCCGGCCTGGTCGACTTTCCGAAAAAAGAACCTGTACTGGAATTTATTAACGGACCAGCGACAGAGTCTTTGAAAAAAGTAAAAGAAGAGCTGAAAAGCCAGGACTGGCCGGCCGAATTTACTGCCGACGAAGAACATAATCGCATTATTCTCAGCGTTGAGCGGGAGAATGATCTCGACTTTGCCTATGAAATTCGTCTGCGCGACTATCTACTACCAGAGTTTGTGCTCAGCAACGACCAAAACCGCGAAACTTACTATCGTGCAGAGGTATTCCTGAGACAGGGTGGTCAGTCGTATGATCTTTACGGTTATGAATCGTCGGATATCATCAATGACGTCATTAACCAATTCGAGAACTACCTGCACTTCAGACACCACAGCCCGGGTGTTCTGCCGTGGGATCTCGAAAAACATGATGAAGATCTTAACGACGACATAGAAACCAATAAGTAATGCGAAGAAAAACAAGCTAAGCCGCTCTTCGGAGCGGCTTTTTAGTGGTCGGACTGTTGAATTTTTGCAACATGTGCGAGAATAACCACTAAGTCAGTAGGGAGTCACTATCACTATGGAACGTGTGGATAATCATCCGCAAAAACTTGCCCCCATGCCAAGTATGCTGTTCAAGTCACTATTTACCTTGCAGCGTAGCGACGAGTCTGAGGCCGATTCAGAAACCCTGGAAAAGCACTACTCCATTCCCGCTCCGGCAGCGAAGCAACTTGAAAAGTACCACGATGCTTTTGGTGGCTTTGTAAGTGATATCCCGCTTGCCATGCTTTATTGCATTGCGCAGCGTGCGCACTTAGCGCAAATGCTCGATGACAGCTTCCCCTGGCCGGCACCGGGTTTGGTGCACGTCAGCAACAAACTAGAGCGCCATGCGGTTATTCAAACCGACCAGTCGTTTCAACTGGTGTCAAAAGTCAAAGTACCTAAGCGCGGACCTGATGTGTCTCCACGCCGGTTAAGGCCCCAGTTCACGGTCGAGTTTTGGCAAAACGGTGAGAAAGTCTCCACATGCACCAGTGTTTATCAGGTCATGAAAGGCGATAATAGCAACGCCAAAGCTAAAAAAGCGCCCCCCAAACCCTTTGAGCCCGATGAAGGTTGGAACAACTTAGCGCACTGGCAATTAGGCAGCGGTATGGGTCGTCGATACGCTCGTATATCCGGCGATTTTAACCCTATCCATTTGCATCCGCTCGTGTCGCGCTGGTTCGGGTTTGAAAAACCGATAATTCACGGCATGTATATGATGGCGCGGGCCCAAGCAGAGCTCGAATGTCAACAGTCAAAAGCAGTAACCTACATAGATGTAACCTTTAAACGACCGGTTATTTTGCCTGCGAGAGTGCAGCTATGGGTAAATTTCGCGGAAGATAAAACCAAGTATGAAGTGCGCAGTGGCGACCATACATCTTTAAAACTAGAAGGGTCAGTACGGTTCGACTGACCCCTCATTATTATATTACTGCTTATACACTTTTCCGCCTTTCATAACGAAGCTAACGTTTTGCAGCAGTGTAATATCCTCTAAAGGATTCCCTTTTACCGCCACAATGTCGGCTTTCTTATTCGCTTCGATACGGCCAATTTTATCGTTCTTAAGGAAGTCAGCAGCGATACTGGTTGCCGCTTGAATTGCTTCAGCTTCCGGCATACCGGCTTCGACCATGTACTGGAATTCCAGCGCATTGTCACCATGCGCTGACACACCAGTGTCCGTACCAAAGGCAACGTTCACACCGGCTTTATACGCTTTTGCGAAGGTATCCTGAATTTTAGGACCAATTTCGCGCGCCTTCGGCCTTACGACTTCAGGAAAGTAGCCATCAATTTCGGCTTTTTCAGCAACGAATTTACCCGCCAGTATTGTTGGCACTAAATACGTGCCATGCTCTTTCATTGCTGCAATGACTTCATCGTCCATATAGGTACCATGCTCAACTGAGGCAATACCCGCTTTTACTGCGCGAAGCATACCTGCTTTACCGTGCGCATGAGCCGCTACATGAAAGTTGTAATCATCAGCAATATCGACCAAGGCTTTTAGCTCGTCGTCGGTAAACTGAGGGTTATCACCGCTGCTAGCCATACTTAATACACCACCGGTTGCGGTAATTTTAATAAAGTCGGCACCATCTTTGTAATGCTGGCGAACCGCTTCACGAGCATCTTCTTCACTATTGATAACCCCGTCTTTCGGTGTTGGGCGACCCATAAGCTGTTCTTTCCAGCCATTTGTCGGGTCCGCATGCCCACCTGTTGTCGCAATCGACTTGCCTGCAGTGTAAATGCGCGGGCCATCGGTAATGCCTGCGTTAATCGCATTTCGCAGGGCGATAGTCACATTGTCCGAGTCGCCTGGGTTACGTACCGTCGTAAAGCCAGCTTTCAGCGTTTTCATGCCGTAGTTTTGAGCAACCAGGGCCAAGTCGGCTGGGTTCTGAGTAAACTGTTTAATGTATGAGTTGGGTCCTGACTGACCATCTAAATGCACATGGAGGTCAATAAACCCAGGCAGACAAGTGCTGTCCGATAAGTCTATCAAACTACCCGAATTCCCCGGAGCATTAACCTTCACCGATTTAATATCACCGTTTTCAACTTCAATATAGCGCTCACCAACAAGTTGCCCTGATTGGCTGTCAAAAACATCGCCGCAATGCAGCCAGTCACTCGCCTGCGCAGATGTTGCAGCCAAACCAACGGCTATGCCTACTGCTAACTTTTTAAGCATGAAACTCCCCTTATTATTATGCTTCGTTTATTGGAATTTCCTGTCCCCAGAGTCGGCGAATATCAGCGTCATTCTGCATTAGCGAAGCCAATGTATAGTCTGATAAAAACCGATAGAACGTTTCCTTACCTTCGTTTATTAAATTCTTCAGCTCGCAGGCTGGAAATATCGCACATTCAGGCTTGTGACAATCTATCCAGTATTCGTCGCCTTCTAACCGACGAATGATCTTGTCTAGTCGAACATCGGCGGGGTCAACGGCCAGCAAAAAACCGCCGTTTTTTCCCCGTCGGGTTTCAATGAGCCCTTCCTTTCCCAATTGATGGACCACTTTATTTAAGTGGTTTCTGGGCACATTAAAAATGCCACTGAGCTCATCAATAGTCACTCTGTCATCGTCTTTTTTGGCCGCTAAATACATTAAAACGCGCAAGCCATAATCGGTGTATTTTTTAAGTTGCATAGGTATTAACCCTATCAGGATATAACTAGTTGTGCTCGACAAATATCAGTTGTCGATTACCGCGAGTGGTCAACACTAACCGCTCTTTATTATCGATGCTGACTTGATAAACGCGCTGCATGGCTTCACTGAAATCCAGTTCTAATTGACTCGCAGCGTCCGGACACGCCATTTTGGTGCTACCCATCAGTCGTATTTGCGCCAGCTCACCACCTAAGTTGTATTGACCGAAATAGCGGTTGCAACCATTAAAGCCGGTCAACTGACCGTCAGCCAGAAAACTCAGTGTTGGCGCTTTCGTATTCAGTGAATGCTCGTCAAACTCAACCAATTGCCACTCAACGCCCTGCACCAGCCATTCGCTGTCACCGCCACAGCCGGAATAGACATTACCGCCTTCGTGCAAATCGACTTGGTAGGGATAGAGACGTCCGCTCATGGAATCTCGACATAAGGTATTTATAACCACTAACTGCGTCTCTGTTGCTGACTCAATACGCCATTCATAAGGACTCTCTGAAACAACCTTAGCAGGCGAAACGTCGACTATGGCTTCAGTGTCTGGCGTAGTAATGGTCATATGCTGCGGGTTAACTGCCACCTGCCAAAAAGGTTCGTTGCCACGCCCCGTGAAGTGTTTTGGCAATGTTCCTTGTTCGACGCACGTCGGCAACTCCTGCCCACGCCAGGTAATGGTTGCCTCACTCCCTTTTCCCCAGTACTGGGTTATTGGGTCAGCATCATCGTTGTATCTTGCTCCAGATGCGCTAACCACTCGCTTCAAAGGTACCGAGCTGTCTTTGTAATGAAGTGTCGCCGATTCGCCAGCAAAGTTGAGCTCGACTTCTGCTGCGCCGCATTGGTACTGAATACTTTGTTTCGAGTCGCTGGTAAGTGAGCTGCACCCTGCTAAAACGGAAAGTGCACTCAAGCCCGCTGCCAGTTTTATTATCTTCATCATTTAAAACGCCTTAGCTACTGATTCTTTATCTACACACTTTACTCGCGAATGCACTTTTAACCAAACGCTCTGAAGAAACCAGCGACCAGTGCCTCAAAAAAACCGACTAAGGAATTGCGATAGATCAAAAACGTTGTTGCGAATCATTATTATTTATATTAGCATTCGCAGCGATTTGATAAACCAATAATGAAATAACCTTTCAAAAAACATTAACAGGGTAGATCATGAAAAAGACGTTACTGACTACGGCTATTCTTACAAGCTTCGCCGCTCCAGCCTTTGCAGAGGTTGCTATTGACCGAACCGATGACATTGAACAAATCAAAATTATCGGTACGAAAACTGATTCGAGGGCCACAGCGGGCTCAAGCGCGGTTATCGACGAAGAACAGATGCGCATCGAGGTACCAACGGACATTAACCAGTTAATGAAAACCATCCCCGGTGTTTATGTGCGTGAAGAAGACGGTCAAGGCCTACGACCCAACATTGGTATTCGCGCAGCTACCGCTGGTCGTGTCAGTAAAGTTACTCTTTTGGAAGACGGCGTTATGGTAGCGCCCGCCCCTTATTCAAACCCAGCCGCGTATTACTTCCCAACGACATTCCGAATGTCTTCTATTGAGGTACTGAAAGGCGCTCCGTTATTGCGTTACGGCCCTCAAACAACCGGTGGTGTGCTTAACTTAGTCACGACCCCTATTCCAGAGCAGTTTGGTGGGCAGGTATTAACTGAGTTTGGTGAAAACAGTAGCCGAGACATTCATGCTCACGTTGGTGGAACAGAGGGCCAGTGGGGCTTCTTGCTAGAAACCGTTCAACGCAGCAGCGATGGTTTTAAAGATATCGACCGCAGCAGCCGTGACGCTGGATTCGACATTGAAGACTATGTTGCGAAATTAAAATGGACGGGGAATCGCCAAAGTTTACTGGCCAAATTCCAGTATTCGGAGGAAACTTCAAACGAAACTTATGCAGGCCTTACTGACGCAGACTTCGCCGAAGATCCTAATCGTCGTTACGGGCTGTCTGAAATTGATCAGATGAACAATCATCATGACGCTATCAGCCTTAACTACAATCTGGAGCTCACTGACGCTGTTGAACTGAATGTTCTGACCTACAAAAACCACTTTAAGCGCAACTGGTTTAAAGCGGGAGTTGTTAATGGCTTAGTTGACTTAGCCAATGCGGGTGACACTGACGCGCTAGCTGTTTTACACGGCGAGCAAGATTACCAAGACATAACCTGGACCAACGGTAACCGTGGCTACGACTCTTATGGCGTTGAAGTAAATACCGGTATTGAACTGGCGTCACATTTCCTCGAAATTGGCGTACGTGATCATACTGACGAAATGGATCGTTACCAGTTAAAAGAAGTCTTCGATCAAGTTAACGGTAGCCTGGTGTTTGACTCGTTCATTCAACCAACCGGTGGCGACAACCGTTTAGAAAAAGCTGAAGCCGTCAGCTTTTGGGTTACTGACCAGTGGCAAGTTACTGACGATTTGATGGTTAACCTGGCACTTCGTCATGAAGACGTTGAATCTTCACGCCTACAATTTGCAATGCCGGACCGCAGCGAGTTAGACAGCACTCGTTCTAACGACAGCAGCGAATGGTTGCCGGGTGCCTCCTTCACTTATGACGTAAACGACAACTGGCAGGTTCTTGCTGGTGTTCACAAAGGCTTCTCTCCTTTAGGTGGCGGCGCAACCGAAAACCAGGAGCCTGAAACCAGCACGAACTATGAAGCTGGCGTGCGTTACAACCAAGGTGCTCTATTTGTCGAAGCGGTTGGTTTCTACAGCGACTTTAGCGACACCACGCAGCAATGCTCTATTGCTAACCCTTGTGACAACGGCGCAGAGTCAGGCAACTACGTCCTGGGCGAGTCGGTCGTTCGCGGTTTAGAATTCCAGGCGAGCAACACCTTTGAAGCTGGGAGCTTCCTGATACCTGTAGATGTAACTTACACCTACACCAAAGGTGAAATTAGCAAAGACAACGCCGTGTCAGGTCTAATGGATGGCGATGAGTTAAACGATATTCCGCAAAACACCTTCAGTATGCGCGTTGCTCTAGACAACCAAAACGGTTGGATTAACTACGTTGTAGCGAAGTACGCGGACGAAATGTGTGTCGATGTCGGCTGTAACCGTACCAACAGCCAATTCGACAGAACGGAGTCTGTATTTGTGACTGATTTTGTCAGCCGTTATGAGATGAACAACAACATGGCGGTTTATTTCAAAGTCGAAAACCTGTTTGATCAGCAAAAAATTGTGGCTCGCTCACCGCATGGTGCACGCCCTAACAAACCTCAAACAGCGTCATTTGGTGTTGAATACACTTTCTAAACGCCAGACTCTCTCCCTGGCTTTTTGCGGCCCCACAAGTTGGGGCCGTTAAAACGTTTTGTAATCGAAAACTTATTGGGGGTATCCGCTGGTGCTTCGCTCGTGGGGCAGAACGCATCGTCAACATGCCAGTGTTCACCAGATGCGGGATCGAGACTAACAGGCTATAATCGCGATTCTCTTAATTCAAAAGGATTTCAAATGAGCGACTTTCCCGCCTGCCCTGAATGCCAGTCAACGTTCACTTATCACGACGGTAACTTACTGATTTGCCCTGAGTGTGGTCATGAATGGTCTGAAAGCGAGCCTTCAGAAGCCGATGACGCACCACAATACCGCGACTCAAACGGCACGCCTTTAGAAGACGGCGACACTGTGACCGTCATTAAAGATCTAAAAATAAAAGGGTCATCGTCCGTCGTTAAAGTCGGTACGAAAGTAAAAAATATTCGCCTGGTAGAGGGTGATCACGACATCGACTGCAAAATTGACGGCATTGGCCCAATGAAGTTGAAGTCCGAATTCGTGAAAAAAGCGTAACTTAACTTTTGCGGTGTAATATTGAAACGCCACCGCGGGGAGAAGTGTAAAGATCCCTAAATTCATTGGTCTTTTCTGTAAAGATTCGCTAAAAAGAAAACATACACTTATGTATGTTTAGGGGAGCGATTATGGAAATACCGGTTTTGCTCGCCATTGTTGCAGGACTTTGGGTAGCACTTGTTCTGGCGGGCGGCTTAGAAGCGCTAAAACACCGTTGGCTGGTTAGCCGCATTCCGGTGCGTGTTCATGTGAATGGTACGCGCGGGAAAACCAGTGTCACTAGACTCATTGCCGCCGGTCTTCGTGCCGGCGGCAAGCGTGTTTGCGCTAAAACGACAGGCTCCGCCGCCGCAGTCACTGACCCTGACGGTCGCGAGTTCCCAATTTACCGCATCAGTGGCGCAAATATCATTGAGCAAATGCGAACACTTAAACGCATGGCAAGATTAAAGCCTGAGATTGTCGTGATGGAGTGTATGGCATTACAACCACAGTACCAGTCTTTAAGTGAGCTACGCATGGTGCGCTCTAATGTGGGTGTCATTACCAACGCCCGTCCCGACCACTTAGATGTCATGGGCCCTGGAGAAGAAGACGTCGCCTTAGCGCTGGCGGGAAGCACTCCGGTGAAAGGTAATTTATTTACCGCAGAACGTGACTTATTGCCGACTTTCGAGCATTCCTGCAAAGACAGAAAGTCAGAGTTACACGGTGTCACATTAGAAGAAGTCGAAGCGATTTCTGATGACACCATGAGTCAGTTTCGCTATGCCGAGCATAAAGAAAACGTCGCTTTGGCCTTAAAAATTTGCGAACACCTGGGCGTTGACCGCGATAAAGCCTTAAAAGGCATGACCGAACTCGAACCGGAAGCCGGCGCCATGCAGGTTCTGCACATTAACTACTTCAAACGCGAAATTGTGTTCGTTAACGGCTTTGCCGCTAACGACCCTGAGTCGACCGGTAAAATTTGGGAAAACATGATTGAGAAGTTCGGCGAAGGCCGCAAGAAGATCATGCTCATTAATTGCCGGGCTGACCGACCTCACCGTTCACAGCAAATGGCTGAAGAAGCAGGACAATGGACTGAGGCCGATAAAGTTATTTTAATGGGCTCGGGTTGCTTTGTCTTTGTTCGAAATGCCGTTAAACACGGTCTCGACCCAGAAAAACTATTGGTACTCGAAGGTGGTGAAACCACTGACATAACCGAGACTATTTTAGAAGAATCTGCAGGCAACGCACTGGTTGTTGGTATGTGTAATATTCATGGCGGCGGCGAAGAAGTCGCTCGCTTCTTCCAAAACCGTGCCGTTAAAGAGGAAGATTTATGATAGCGCTTAACATATTGGCCGTTGCCATTGGCGTTGGCTTATTTTTTACGTTACTACTGACTCATACGTTAGGGCTCGCAGCAGGCGGCTTGGTTGTTCCGGGTTATGTGGCTTTACAGCTTACAGACCCGCTAAGCCTGGCTATTACTTTACTGGCAGCCCTTATGACTTATTTGATTGTCAAAGTCATTGCCAGTTTTGCCATTATTTATGGACGCCGCCAAACCATCATCATGATTTTAACCGGCTACTTAATTGCTGGTCTGTTCGACTTATTTATTGGCAACTTAGTCAACTGGGCCGACTTACAAATGATTGCCGGCGGTGACAATGCACAAGCGCAAGTAGGCGCGCTTGAGTCAACCGTGATGATGTCGGTGATGGAAAGTAGCATTATCGGTTACATTATTCCGGGGCTTATTGCTATTTGGTTTGAACGGCAAGGCGTTTTGCAAACACTATGCGGACTGGCAGTTACCGCTGTTTTAGTGCGTTTAGCACTCATTGTCATTATGCCCGAGTCATTGCAAATGTACGAAGCCAGCAAAGCCTTTCAAATGCCCGGTTGGTAACAGGAGAACCCTATAATGAGTAGTTTTACTAAAATTTATTGGCGCTCTTCAGGTGTACCAACCTGGGGACTTATTTTCTTAATTGTCGTCGCAATTATCGTGGTTGTCGCGGCAGAAAAAATGAAACAACGCGATCCAGTCGTTGAAGACAACTACGCGACCATGGTGAACGCTGCTAAAATCATGCGTGAAGGCATGAACGTGTTGCAGCCATTAAGAGCTAAAATAGCGCCGATTAATCCGGAGTTTGACCCGCAGCGCTCGGGCTTGGTCGGTTTAGAAAATAGTATTGTAACCACTAACCATGGCGGTCGTGAGTCAAAACAAACCACCGTGAACCCAAACTGGGCTGCTGTTGCCGTGAAGTTATTAGCGGAAGCTGGAGTGAAAAAAGGTGATTTAGTTGCAGTGACTGTTTCAGGCTCATTTCCGGCTCTCAACTTAGCAGTATATTCTGCGCTTGAGGCAATGGAGGCAGATGCTGTCATTGTTGCTTCTGCTTCGTCCTCACAGTGGGGCGCTAACACGCCTAATTTCTTATGGCTGGATATGGAACGTAAGCTGCGCGAAGCGGGCGTTATTAGCCTTCATGCAGACTACGCCTCAATTGGCGGTATTGAAGATAGAGGTATTGGACTTCCTGAGGAAGGTTTACAGTCCATCAGACGCTCTATTGAACGATCTGACGTAAAGTTCATAGAGCCCGCTAACTACCAAGAGGCGGTTGCTGATCGCATTGCGATTTTCCGTGAATACTCAGCTGAGCGTAATTACACCGCTTACATTAACGTCGGTGGCGGCGCAACGGTTGTTGGCCCTCCGGGCATTGATGACATGTTCAGCTCAGGCTTGCAAACAGATGCCCCTGCACGCGCCTTTGCCATAGAGACTGTTATGGGTTACTTCTTACAGGAAGATATCCCGGGCATTCACTTCATTGGCATTAAAACCATGGCTGAGCGTCATGGTTTGCCGTTGATGCCACCCGAGGCTGTGCCTGTTGGAAATGGCGGCGTTTATTCTGCGACCACTTACAACCGTTGGTTGGCGCTGGGTTTGGCTGTCGGCTTATTTGGTCTGACTTGGCTTATTGTTCGCTCTGCACGTATTACCAGTTTATGGCAACGTTCGGGCCACAGCGGTAAAGGCACAAAGCCCATGGTTTAACACTACCCCTTATAAGGTAGCTTCTCTCCTCTAAAAGAGAGCCTTACATTTGTATCTTTTAGTGCTAAAACTATACATAGCACTTTCCATGTAAGGCTCTCTTTTTATGACTCGATACTTAACCCATAGACCCATCAGAGTTCCCAGCGTTTCTATCGCCCAAACCGCAGTTTGGAATGAACTATGAATAAAAGAAATATTGTCTGGGCGATTGTCGTTCTAGGACTCGCTTTCTTTGTTTACTTGGGGACAAATAAAGGCACAGACGGCTACGACGGTGTTGCCAGCGGTAACGGTAGAATTGAGGCCACCGAAATAAATGTGGCGACCAGAGTAGCTGGGCGATTAGACAGTGTTTGGGTCAACGAAGGCGACTTTGTATTGACCGGTGCCAAGCTTGCAAAACTCGATACAACAACGCTGGAAGCTGAGCTACACCAAGCACAAGCCCAGTTCAAGCAGGCCCAAAATGCGATTAATACCGCACAAAGCCAGGTTGAACAGCGCCGAGCCGAAAAAGAGGCAGCAGAAGCTTTACTACAGCAACGCGAGTCGGAGTTGGAACTTGCCAGAAAACGCTTAGCACGCGTTCGTAGTTTGGCTGATCAAGGCTCTATATCGGCGCAAGAGCAAGACAATGCAGAAGCTGCTGTTGTCAGTGCCAAGTCAGCAGTCGCAGCTGCAAAATCACAAATAGCGTCATCCCAAGCCGCCATTACCACGTCTATATCACAGTTTGAAGGTGCTCGATCTGCAGCAGAAGCCTCTCAGGCAACCATTGAACGCATTCAAACTCAAATAGATGACAGTACGCTTCTTGCGCCTCGCGACGGCCGCATTCAATACGTTATTGCTCGACCGGGAGAAGTAATAGGCAGCGGAGGCCGAGTTGTGAACATGGAGGACTTGAGCGATGTTTACATGACGTTCTTTCTGCCAACCAGCGCTATCGGTAAAATTTCAGTAGGCAGCGAAGCGCGTATTGTATTAGATGCACTACCAGAGTATCGCATTCCTGCTCGCATAAGCTTTATATCCGACGTAGCACAGTTCACACCCAAAACGGTCGAAACCCAGGAAGAGCGTGAAAAACTCATGTTCCGGGTTCGCGCCAGTATTAACAAAGCACTTCTGGAAAAGCATCTCGAACGCGTAAAAACAGGCTTACCCGGAGTTGCTTACGTGAAATTTGATGCTACAGAGAGCTGGCCGCAAGAGCTCGAGTCGGAGCTTGATTGATGACTCGCGAGGCTGACTTTGCTGTTTCGGTTAATAAGCTCAACTATCATTATGGCAAGCAACTCGCGCTGAACTCGGTATCTCTGGATGTCCCCAGAGGTAAGTTGTGTGGGTTGATTGGCCCCGACGGCGTGGGTAAATCGACGTTACTGTCTCTTATTTCTGGTGCCAGAGCTTTACAGTCCGGGCGGCTACTCGTGTTAAACGAAGACCTTGGTGAGTCACGTCAGCGCAAACGTTTGTATCGTCGTGTTGCTTATATGCCACAAGGGTTAGGCAAAAACCTCTATCCAACACTGTCAGTGAAGGAAAACCTCAGCTTTTTTGCCCAACTTTTTGGTATTAACGGCCAACAGCGTGAACAACAAGTCTGTCGTTTACTAAAAGCCACCCGGTTGTGGGAGTTTAAAGACAGACCCAGCGCTAAGCTTTCGGGCGGAATGAAACAAAAGCTCGGACTATGCTGCGCATTGATTCACGAGCCAGAGCTCCTGATTCTGGATGAGCCAACCACCGGCGTTGACCCGTTGTCCCGCCGTCAGTTTTGGCAACTTATCGATGACATTCGCCAACAACACCCGGACATGAGCATACTGGTTGCTACGGCCTATATGGATGAGGCTAAACGTTTTGACTGGTTAGCTACCATGAATGAAGGAAAGGTGCTTGCCAGCGGCTCTCCAACTGAGTTACTTAAAAAAACCGCGGCGTCTTCGCTGGAACAAGCGTTTATGACATTGCTTGGCAATGAATCGGCTCAAATTTTTGAGCCCTCGCGCCAACCGTCTAAAAACGACTCAGTTGCCATAGAAGCGCAAGAGCTGACCATGCGTTTTGGTGGCTTCACTGCCGTTGATAACGCTAATTTCCGCATCCAAAAAGGCGAAATATTTGGCTTTCTAGGCTCTAATGGCTGCGGTAAAACCACCACCATGAAAATGCTCACTGGTCTTTTAACACCCAGCTCCGGAAAAGCCTGGCTGTTTAATGAACCCATTAACAGTCGCGCTCTGGACACTCGCAAACGCGTGGGGTATATGACTCAGAGCTTTTCTTTGTATGGTGAGCTTACGGTGTATCAAAACTTAAAACTGCACGCCCGGCTGTTTGATATTCCCGAAGAATATGTCGAAAACCGTATAAAAGAAGTTGCCGATCAATTCGACTTACAACGCCTGTTTAAGCAACTTCCTAAGCAGTTACCCGTTGGTGAACGTCAACGACTATCACTCGCTGTCGCCATGATTCATCAGCCAGAAATACTGATTCTGGACGAGCCGACGTCGGGAGTTGACCCTGCTGCCCGCGATAACTTCTGGCATATTTTATTAAAGCTGTCCCGCGAGCATGGCGTCACTATTTTTATCTCGACCCATTTCATGAATGAGGCCGAGCGCTGCGACCGCATTTCATTGATGCACGCAGGAAAAGTGTTAGTGACTGACACACCGCAGAGCATTATTAAAAGCTGTAACAGAAGCACGCTCGAAGATGCGTTTGTTGATTATTTAGAAACGGCTTCTGAACAGCCCAGCGACACTGAGAAACCGGCTCCAGAGCTGCAAAAACAAGCAAGCCTCAAACTCAGTCACGGCTTTAGTGTAAGGCGCTTGCTTAGCATAAGTCACCGCGAAACCTTAGAGCTACTCCGCGACCCGGTGCGACTTGTCATGGCGCTGGTCGGCAGCGTTATTCTTATGTTCGTACTGGGTTACGGCATTAACATGGATGTTGATGAAATTGATTTCGCCGTACTTGATCGTGACCAAAGCAGTACCAGTCGCGACTATATTCTCAGTTTGTCGGGCTCTCGTTACTTTAATGAGCAACCTCCGCTAAATAGTTATGCAGAGGTTGACGCTCGCCTACAAACTGGCGAAATTAGCCTGGCAATTGAAATTCCCGCTAATTTCGCTCGCAATATACAACGAGGCGATAACGTCACCGTCGGTGCCTGGGTTGATGGCGCTATGCCTATGCGGGCTGAGACCGCACAAGGGTATATCCAGGGTATGCATATGGACTGGCTGCAAAAGCAACAGCAGCAGTTAAGTGCCCCTGTACCTCAACGGGCCACTATTAATATAGAGTCGCGATATCGGTATAACCCAGATATTAAAAGTCTGCCAGCGATGGTGCCGGCAGTTATACCTCTGCTGCTAATGCTGTTTCCGTCCATTTTAACTTCCCTCTCTGTCGTGCGGGAAAAAGAGCTAGGCTCCATTACTAATTTTTATGTCACCCCAACTCGCAAAAGTGAATTTTTCATTGGTAAACAGCTCCCTTATGTTGTTCTGGCGATGGTTAACTTCCTGATATTGGTTGGGCAAGCTTTATTTATTTTTAAGGTAGGGCTGACCGGCAGCTTCCTGACTTTTACTCTGGCTACGTTTTTCTATGTGCTTTGCGCCACTGCACTAGGCCTGATTATGTCCGCTTTTCTTAACAGCCAAATTGCCGCGCTGTTTGGCACCGCTCTGGCAACAATCCTTCCAGCCTCACAGTTTTCCGGAATGATAACGCCGGTCACATCATTAGAAGGGTTAGCGAAAGTCATTGGCGAAGTCTATCCAACAACCTATTACATGATTGTCAGCCGTGGTGTTTTCTCAAAAGCCTTGTCCTTTAATGAGCTGCACGTCATGTTGGTAGGGCTCAGTATTGCTGCCATTATTTTTATTGCGGTTGGCATTAGCTTAGTTAAGAAGCAGGAGCGATAAATGCGTTCTCTCAAAAACATTTCGCATTTAGGCGTAAAAGAATTAGTGAGCTTGTCACGCGACCCTATGCTGCTTTTATTTATTATGCTGGCATTTACTGTCTTCGTTTACACCGCCGCATCGGCTACACCACAAACACTTTATAAAACACCTATAGCAGTTATTGATAATGACCGTTCACAACTCTCAAATCAGTTAATCAATGGCTTTTTAATGCCTTACTTTTTGCCCCCGGAGGCCGTTTCTGCCAGTGAAGCCGATCAGCTCATGGACGAAGGCCGCTACACCTTTATTTTGGATATACCGGAAGGCCTGCAGAGAGACTTACTCAATGGCGAGCAGCCAAAAGTGCAACTGATTGTCGATGCCACCCGAATGAGTCAGGCATTTACCGGCAACGGATACATTCAGTCGATTATTAACCGTGAAGTCAGTACGTTTACCCAAGCAGACACGCAACTACCCATAGATATTGCCGTACGAGCGCAATTCAATCCAGAGCTTAATAGTGGCTGGTTCAGCGCCATTATGGAGCTCATTAACCAAATAACCATGCTGTCGATTATTTTAACTGGCGCTGCGCTGATCAAAGAGCGAGAACATGGCACCGTCGAACATCTTATGGTGATGCCGGTAACGCCTTTTCAAATTATGGTTAGCAAAGTTTGGGCAATGGCTTTAGTTGTGTTGGTTGCCTCCGCTTTTTCATTAACTGTCATTATTAAGCAAGCGCTCGCAATACCGACCAGCGGCTCTTTAACCCTGTTTTTATTTGGCACTGCACTGCACTTATTCGCAACCACGTCTATTGGCATATTCTTAGGCACTTATGCACGCTCAATGCCGCAGTTCGGCTTGCTGTTTTTGCTCATTATTATGCCCATGCAAATACTGTCAGGCGGCATGACGCCTTTCGACAGTATGCCAACTGCGGTGCAGGCCGTTATGTACTTTGCACCAACGTCTCATTTTACTGAGTTTGGCCAAAGCATTTTATTCCGTGGCGCGGGTGTCGATATCGTCTGGCCACAACTGCTGGCATTAGCGGGGATTGGCGCCTTATTCTTCTGGGTGTCATGGCGCCATTTCCGAGAGCGCTTAGCGGATATGGCGTGAACCGTTTTTTAAGTCATAACAATGGCAAATGGCCTGCCAGGCTTCTTCGGCACTATCGACAATTTCAAATAACTCTAGGTCCTGCTCGGCAATCGTACCTTCCTCAACCAAGAGGTCGAAGTCTATCAACCGCTGCCAAAATTCCTTGCCGACTAAGACAATAGGCACTGGCTCAGACTTTTGGGTTTGAACCAGAGTTAAGGTTTCAAACAGTTCATCCAGCGTGCCGAAACCACCGGGGAAAGCCACCAGCGCCCGCGCACGTTGCAGAAAGTGCATTTTCCGAATAGCAAAATAATGAAACTGGAAGCAGTATTCGGGGGTTATATAAGGGTTTGGCCGTTGCTCGTGAGGCAACACAATATTCAAGCCAATGCTGTCACCTCCGGCTTCCATCGCTCCGCGGTTTGCCGCCTCCATGACGCCGGGACCTCCACCACTGACAATCATTAGGTTTTCATCGTCGTGGCAGAGGTTGTGTTCTGTCGCAATACGCGCAAAGTCCATTGCCTGCTGATAATAAGCACTGTTTTTCAGAGCCCTTTTTGCCCGCTTAAGGTGTCCTTTAAGGGTATCGTTTTCAGGGTCTTTCTCCAGCGCCTGCTCGGCGACACCAACATCATGCTGTGCCTGCTCGGGCGGCAAAAACCTTGCACTGCCAAACACTACAATAGTGGCATCAACATTGTGCTTTTCCAGAGTCAGCTGTGGCTTTAAATACTCCAGTTGAAGGCGCACGGCTCGTAAGTCATCACTCAGCAAAAACTCATTGTCAGCAAACGCTAATTTGTAAGAGCCTTGCCCTTCAATCTTCGCAATAGACTCTTCAGACTGCTTAGCAGAAATAAGGCGGCGTCGGTGCAATTCTTTTTCTGTCATTGTTATTCGCCTTGCAGAGTTAAAATTAGCGTTCGGGATCCGCCGTGGTCTCGGTGTTCACACAGGTAAATGCCTTGCCAGGTTCCCAGGTTTAAACGCCCATTGGTTACAGGCAGAGTTAAACTACTCCCCAGAATGCTCGATTTTAAGTGAGCTGGCATGTCGTCAGGCCCTTCAAACGTATGCCGGTAGTAAGGAGCGTTTTCCGGCACCATTTCATTAAAGTGGCTTTCAAAGTCCTGACGAACCGTCGGGTCAGCATTTTCATTAATAGTCAGCGACGCCGATGTATGCCGAATAAACACATGTAGTAACCCGGTTGATACCTGCCCAAGCTCAACCAAAGCTCGTTCAATCTCGTCAGTAATGAGGTGAAAGCCCCTTGGGTGAGGAGCCAGTTGCAGTTCTGTTTGTTTGATAAGCATTTGTAAACCTGTTTGCCGTGCTTCATTGCTTGCCATATGCTTACAGTATACCGAAAACCGAAGAACAACTTAAAGGAATAACGACAATGCGTTACTTATTATTAGCCATCGCAGTTTTATTCAGCGCAACTGGCACCGCACAAGAGAATATTAAGGAAGCAACAACCAAAGCAGTAGAAGCGTTTTTATACGGCGCTAGCATTGGCGCACCCAAAGCGCATGACCGTTTCTGGGCAGAGGAGCTGACCTATACCAGTTCCAGCGGGGAGCGTTTTGGTAAAGAGCAACTTATGTCGGGTATGAAAGACGCTAAAGCCAAAGACCCAGACAACGTTAAAGTCTGGTATGGCGCTGAAGACATCGAGGTAAAACAGTTTGGTGACACCGTTGTATTCAACTTCACGTTAACCGCTGAAGAAGAAGGTAAAGTCACTAAGTACTTCTATAATACCGGAGTTTTAATTCACCGCGATGGCCGCTGGCAAGCGGTTAACTGGAACGCGACTAAAGTTCCTTAAGAGGTTCCTTAATTTCTGACAAGCCGTTCTCTGATGCCGCATCGCCATTATCTGGTTTTACATAAATGGCGATGCCTTCTCCGGTTTTATCCGTCAAACCAAAAGCTTTGCCAACACTGACCCCGAAGCCAACATTACCTGAATAGCCACCAGAGCCAGCTCCGACATAAACTGACTCGCCTTGCTTGTCTCCTGTTTTTTGCAGCAACACACCGTTAGCGCCCACTTTAGCCGCTTCCTGCTTCAGTCGCTTCAGCACGGCTTCCATTTTCGCTTGTTCACCAAAGCTCCAGGAGGCATCACTGCTTGCTTCTATAAGGGCTATTTCTTCGTAGCTGTCAGGCGCCTCCAAGTAGACTTTTACTTGTTCTACCGGAATTTCCGGTCGGGCATCACCAATAAGAATGGAGGAGGTTGGCGAGGCACAGCCAACCAACGCCAGGGCAATTAATAGCAGAGCACCATAGGTTATAACGCGCATAACTTTTCCTTTGCCAAGAACATAATTAATCAATAGCACATAAAACGATATTTCACCCGACTCTTTCAATCTCTTTAAAGAACCGTAGAATGGAAGATGATCGCGTGTTCCGAAGCTTGGAGATCTTTTTGTTCGATATTGACCTGATTAGCCGCCACTTTTTAGCCGTGTACTTTTTGTTTATTGCGGTTCATTACGCCAGTACTGCCATTGGGCTTAATAGCCGTACCTCACAAAGCCACATTCAATATGGTGAAAAAGGCAGTGCGACATGGTGGATACGTCAGGTTTTTAACCTCTTCCGCGGTACAATTTTAGTTATTTGTATTGCCCGGGTCTTTTACCCTATTGATACCTGGCTCGGCATTATAGAACCTCTTTACACACCCTGGGTGCTGTCTATTGGCATGCTCACAATGTTGGTATCACTTGGTTTTGTCAGTTACAGCCACGCCTATATGCGTCAGGACTGGCGTTCAGGTATCGACCACGACAACTCCCGGGCACTGTTAACACAAGGCCCTTTTGCGCGCTCGCGTAACCCTATGTTCTTAGCCATTATGCTCGGCCAGCTGGGTTTATTCCTAACTCTTCCCAGTGTCTTTACGCTGGTTTGCTTATTGGTAGGCGTCGCCATGATGCGCGCTCAAAGCGCGAAAGAAGAGCATGCATTAAGTGAACTTTATGGCAGTGAGTACCAAAGCTATAAAGCAAGAACTCCCCGGTGGCTCTGATAAGCTTGAGGGCCTGACGAGAAATTAAAAGGAAAGCGAAATGGATAAATTTAGAATTGATGGAGAAGTTGCAGTTATCACAGGGACTGGCGGCGGCATTGGACGAAGCCTCTCTGAACTATTCGCTCGCTCAGGTGCATCTGTTGTGGTCAGTGACCTTGATAAAATAGCCGCAGATGAAGTCGTAAATAATATTGAAGTAGATGGCGGGCAAGCCCTCGCGGTAGCTTGTGATGTGACCGACGACAATGCCTTAGAAAACTTAGTCCAAAAGAGTCTGGATAGGTTTGGAAAAATTTCACTTTTAGTCAATAACGCCGGAGGTGGTGGGCCCAAACCTTTCGATATGGATATCAAAACATTTCGCAAGGTTTTCGACTTAAACGTTTTTTCTATTTTCCGCTTATGTCAATTATGCGCTCCCTACATGGAAGAAAATGGTGGAGGTGCTATTTTAAACATTTCGTCCATGGCTGCAGAGAATAAAAACAAAGATATGTCAGCTTATGGTGCGTCCAAAGCGGCCGTCAGCCATTTCACCCGCAATATCGCATTTGACTTGGGGCCTAAAGGTATCCGCGTCAATGGTATAGCTCCGGGCGCCATTAAAACCGATGCGCTTAAAAAAGTTTTAACGCCTGAAATTGAAGATAATATGCTCAAGCACACTCCCATCAAACGACTGGGTGAGGCTGAAGATATAGCCAATGGCGCACTGTTTTTATGCTCGCCTGCCGCTAATTGGATCAGCGGGCAAATACTCACCATTAGTGGAGGTGGAACCCAGGAGTTGGGCTAACTACAGCGTTTCGATTGGTTTTAGAAAAGGGAAAAGAATGAGGCCACTTATTAGTTTGCTCACTCTGAGTATCATCGGTATGGTTATATCTCAGGCTAAAGCTGGAGACGTACGTATTGCTGTGGCGTCAAATTTCACCGCTCCCAACAGCCAGTTCACTAAGGCAGCGAGTTGCTATTGCCCGAGCCTTACTGATACAGCCTTCACTGCTGCTTATGGACGAGCCTTTGGCATCGCTCGATATGGCAAGAAAACAAGAAATCATGTCATACTTACAGCATTTGCGTGAGCATTTGGATATCCCAGTCATCTACGTTAGTCACTCCGTCGAAGAAGTTGCGAACCTTGCCTCGCACGTAATCGTACTAGAAGATGGAAAAATCCAAGCCTGCGGTACACCAGAGCAAGTATTCACCGAACAGCTATCGGCTAGCAAAGATTCTTCGTCTCAGGCATCGGTTATTTGGCAGGGGGTTATTCGCGAACGTGCGGACATTTGGCACTTAGCCCGAATTCATTGCGCTGGGGGCGACCTTTGGGGGCGTGACACAGGTCTTGAGGAAGGCAGTAATGTTGGCATAGCTATCCAAGCCAATAATGTCAGTCTGAGCAAAGCACCGCTTCAAGACTCTAGCGTCCTCAACCAACTCCCGGTGACGGTTTCAGATGTTAACGACGATAGTGACAGAGCCTTTATGATGGTTCGGCTACTATCAGAGAATACCCATCTACTTGCTCGCGTTACACGGCGCTCCGTCAATGCCTTAAACATTAAAGCCGGCGACAAATTATGGGCTCACATTAAGTCCGCTGCTATTGTTCGTTAACAAGCCGTCATCAAAACAACGAAAGCAGCCAAGGCTATCGATGAGATGGTCCAACCCATTCGCTATAAGGAAAACTCATGCGGAAACTCAGTTTTAAAGCCTTAGAAGCCTTTCATACCGTCATGCGAACAGGCTCGACAACCGCTGCTGCTAAGCAACTGCAATTAACGCAGCCCGCGGTCAGTCGCTTACTGGCCAGCTTTGAAGACTATGTCGGTTTTGCTCTATTTTATCGGGAACACGGTCGTCTGGTTGCTACCGATGAAGCCAATACACTCGTTAATGAAGCAGATGTCGCACTGGACAGCATAGAACGATTAAGCCAAATTGCACATAACATCAAAAGCACCAGTATGGGTTCCTTAAAAGTGGTGGCTCCGGTGAGTTTTGTGGCAGGGCTACTGGCCGATGTAGTGGCAGATTTTATGCGCGACCATCCAAACATTCATATTAATCTAGATTCGCGAAACCCGGACTCTACCCGTAAACTCGTTGCACACCGAGCTTTTGACTGCGGTTTTATCCAGCTACCAGAACGATACGCGGGGTTAGAGGCAACGCCATTATTCAAAAGCCAAATGATGTGTGCTTTGCATCACAGCCACCCCTTAGCATCAGACCCCGACGCTCTGACACCTGTGGATCTAGCTAATGAAGCGCTCGTTCTATTGGGTAAAGGAAGAAGTTCACGCGCTCAAATCGAGCAGGCATTCAGAGATAATAACCTAACACTCCGGCCTAAAATTGATACGCATAATGTAGCGACCGCGTGTGCGTTTGCGAAACGAGAATTAGGAATCGCCATTGTGAATGGTGCGCTTGCACAGCAATACACAGATAACCAATTAGTATTGAAGCCTTTTTATCCGGAAATTCCCATTGAATACGGTATTATCACGTCCAGTCATGCGCCTAATTCATTACTGACACAACGTTTTATTGAACACTGCCGTTCAGCATTATCTGGTTAACAACCACTAACTTAATAACATAATGTCATACCCTAATCACAAAAAAAGATAAGATTGCATACTATAAATCCTCTCTGGTAGCGTGCTCGCGTCGTATACATAACAAAAAAATAACTAACGCGGAGACGCATCATGACACAGTCAATTTTTATGAAAACGCTCATTGCCAGTAGCATCAGCCTGGCGATTTCAGGTGCTCTGTCGGCACCCGTTTCAGCACAAGATCAAAATCAAGACAGTGCAATAGATGACTCGGTTGAAAAGATTACCGTCACTGGCTCGCGTATTGCCAGAACAGAAGAGTCCGCCGCCCCTATACAAGCCTTCGACTCAGATGATCTCGCCATTCGCGGTGCACTGACGCTAGGCGAAGCTTTACAGGAACTGCCATCGGTTGGCGCAAGCTTAAACGGAAACGGTTCCGCTGGTACTTCACACGGGGCTAGCACCATTAACTTGCGTAACTTAGGCGAAAACCGCGCACTGGTATTAGTGAACGGCAACCGTTGGGTCAATGGTGCCGGTACACGTGGTTTCCGAGACTTTGTAGACCTTAATACCATTCCCAGCGCCATCGTTAAAAGTGTGGAAGTATTGCAGGACGGTGCAACCGCCATTTATGGTGCCGACGCCATTGCAGGCGTTGTGAATATTCAAACGTACAAAGACTACATTGGTACGCAGGTCAAAACTTACTATGGCCAATCCAGCGAAGGCGATCGCCAGTCAAAAAACATCGACTTTCTTCACGGCATGGATTTTGGTTCCAGTAATCTTATGGTCGCGTTGAGCTACGCCGATCAAAAACCGATTTACAGTCAAGATCGCGCCTTAACCCGCGTGCCGTTAAACGGTCTGGCCACAGGCACCGCACAGGGTATTTTTCAGGAAGACAGTCTGAACTACTTACCCTACTACAACGAAGACGGCGTCACTCGTAACCCAAATACCAACGGAGGCGACCTGAGTAACTGGCGAGGCGCCACCGAGAACGACCAATACAACCGTTGGGATAATAACTACGTTGTAGGCCCACTAGAGCGCACGGCGGCCTATGTGCAATGGGTACAGCCCATGGATGATGTCACCATGCGTATTGAGGCTCTTTACAATAACCGCCAGTCGAACCAACAGTTCAGCCCAGCGCCACCCGTGATCCGCGGCAGTCGCGGTTTTGTTATCGCTGACGACGCTCGCGTGAACCCGTTTGGAGTCGAGTTTTCGGGCGATGACTTCCGCGTTTACAACTTTTTTGACGACGTCGGTCCTCGCGTTAACGAACAAGACGTTGACACCATGCGTCTGGGCATTGGGTTTGATGGCTTCATTGGCGCGGCCTGGTCCTGGGACGCGTTTGCCAGTTACGCACGGAACAAAGCCACCTTTGTCAGCAACAACCAGTTGGATCTGGACCGTCTGGCCTTAGGTTTGCGCGCCTGTAACGACGCGGGTGTCAGTGCTGACATCAGTGATCTAATGCCAGGTTGCACGCCAGTCAATCTGTTCAATCCGCTCACCACCGATATGGTGGATTACATCCGCTTCCAGGGCCACGACACCAACGAGTCCCGTCAAACCCACGCGCGTGTTAACTTTAGCGGCCCAATTGGTGAACTGAATCACCGCGAAATTTTGGTGGCGACCGGGTTTGAATACCGTAAAGAAGAAGGCGTCGACAGCCCCGATCCGCGCATCAGCCGAGCGCCGCGTTTGAACAATTATCGTGCAACCACTTCATCACCTCGCGAAGGCACACGCGGCGAGTACGATCTGTACGAAGCGTACGTAGAAACCACCGTCCCCTTGCTGGCTGATATGGCCTGGGCACAGGATCTTGAGCTGAATGCTGCCGCTCGCTTCAGTGATTATTCGACCTTTGGTAGCACCACCAATACCAAGCTAGGTTTAATGTGGCGTGTGAACGAGGATCTTATGTTCCGCAGTAACTGGGCCGAAGGCTTTA
>ENA-ORDG01000044-ORDG01000044.1-marine-metagenome-genome-assembly--contig:-NODE-44-length-58492-cov-5.446204_pt1 | contig 58492 bp, 53 predicted proteins | sample MGYA00248629_ERZ508524 | MGnify/ENA primary metagenome ERZ508524 (study PRJEB26194, sample SAMN05421901) | marine metagenome | isolation source: East of Rio de Janeiro, Brazil, South Atlantic Ocean...
ATTCCTTTAATTGGCCCCGATTCGTCGACAGCACTGATTTTTAGGGATGAATATCGAAAGGCCTGTAATGGCGAATTACCATCAGTCAATGTCAGCACCGTGATTGAATGGCTTATGTCTGTAGACTTTGAGACGCAAGATCAAAAGCGATCAAGTCACTATGGACTGCTCCTGCACTGCACTGAACAAAGCTTCGTTCCTGAATCAGCGAAACAATGGCAAACGCTGTTCGCTAAGCTGGGCCTTACCCTGGATATTGTTAATGTCGGTTGTTGCGGTATGGCCGGTACTTTTGGTCATGAGGTTAAAAACCTGGATGACAGTATGGGCTTGTATCACATGGGTTGGCACGACGTGGTTCAACGTTACGGTAGTTCAGGAGTTTTGGTAACGGGGTTCTCCTGCCGCTCGCAAGTTAAGCGGGTAGAAAAAAAGCGGGTGAAACACCCGCTTGAAGTTATCTTACAAAGCCTGGTTTAATCACCAGGCTTTTTTATAGGTTTTACTGCTTACCTTTGGCGATGATTTCTCTTGCCATCTCATCAGCAATAACACCCGTTGGGCGATCTTCCTCTTTAGCACGCGCAAACAGCTTGTCCAGAGTGTCGTAAATAGCGCGAACACGCTTATCCGTCTCTTCCAGACTCATGTTGGCCGCTTCAGAGCAGACATGAATAACACCGCCGGCATTAATGACGTAGTCGGGCGCGTACAAAATGCCCATGTCTTTAACAGCCTGGTCATGCTTAGGGTTTGCCAGCTGGTTGTTTGCGCTACCGGCAATGATTTTCACCTTAAGTTGTTTCAGTGTTTCATCGTTAATGGTTGCACCTAATGCACAAGGTGCGTAAATGTCAGCATCAACGCCGTATATTTCATCCAAACCAACCGCTTTTGCGCCTAATTCTTTAACCGCACGCTCAACAGACTCTTCGTTAATATCGGTAACGATAAGCTCAGCGCCGTCTTCTGCACAGTACTTAGCAAAGTCATAACCGACCGAGCCTAAACCTTGCACAGCAATTTTTACGCCTTTTAAGTCTTCGCTGCCTAAACGGTGTTTTGCTGCCGCTTTTAAGCCCAGGTAAGTGCCCAAAGCTGTGTGTGGAGAAGGGTCGCCGGCCTTGTCAGCAGTACCTGCTACGTGACTGGTTTCTTTTGCAACGATGTCTATGTCTTCAGTACGGATGTTGACGTCTTCTGCGGTAATGTAACGACCACTTAACGACTCGATGAAGCGTCCATAAGCACGGAATAGCTCTTCGCTTTTAATTTTTTTTGCGTCGCCAATGATAACCGCTTTACCGCCACCTAAAGGCAGGCCTGCCATTGCACTTTTATAGGTCATGCCACGAGACAGACGTAGTACGTCAGTTAAAGCTTCACCTGACGAGCTGTAATTCCAAAGGCGTGTACCACCAAGGCTTGGGCCTAAGGTTGTATCATGAATGGCAATAATAGCTTTCAAGCCAGACTCTTGGTCGTGACAGAATACAACTTGCTCGTGATTATCAAATTCAGGATGCTCGAATAGAGACATGAATTTCAATTCCTTATTGCTTAAAAAATTGCGCGAACATTACCACGTAGGGCAACCGTTCGCTACTGAATAAAATCAATAAATACGGGTATTCAAACAGCTGTTTATCAACTTCTCTTTACAGAATTATTCAGGTGCTTCATCAATGAAGAAATAGTAACCACCCAGGTTAATGACCTCGGCCAGAAAAGCCTGACTTTCCGGCGTTGAGAAGGTGGCTTTCAGCTCTGTAACATGAGCGCTGCCGTGCATTTTAGCCAGTTGCGTAGCGGCTTGCTGTGCCGCTTCAGGCACCTCGAATTTTTCACCGTTTAAATAAAAAGTGTCATTATTTAAGCGCAGTAATCGGGCACCGGGAGCGCGTTCAATAAAAGCAGCGCCTTGCTCGAGCATTGCAGGTATTTGCTCTGCTGTTACAGGTAACTCTGGCTCTACCAAAGGACGCTTCGATTGCGATAGTAACCGGGCAATCAAGTCACTGGACTCGTCCGATGATATTGCTTCTATTAATAATGACTTAACAGCGTCTACCTGTTGTTCGGTAACCTCATAGCCAGACGATGGGGCTTGGCTATCTGGATCTGTGTAGCGCTTGGTTAGCACGTCATTAGCCATAGCGCTGTCGCCCAGTTGCCACAGCAACTCAGCTTGAGAAGGGGCTCTAAAGCCAACGGAGTAATTCAGCGACGGCTCAAGTGCTATGCCGTCGTGTGGGCAGCCTGCCGGAATATACAACACGTCACCGCTTTCGAGCTCTTCGTCAATAACGACGTTAAAGTCATTATTGACCAAGCAAAGATCCTCAGTGGGTTGCAACTCCTGTAACGGTTGACGGTTGCCCACGCGCCAGCGTCGCTTACCTGCGCCCTGAATAATAAAAACATCGTATTGATCGACATGTGGACCAACACCACCGTTTTCACAGGAAAAGCTAACCATGACATCGTCCAGGCGCCAGTCCGGCAGAAAGCGAAAGGGTTGCAGGAGTTCGCCAACTTCTGGCACCCACTCATTAACGGACTGAACTAACAACGTCCAGTCTGACTCACCAAATGATTCATATTCTTCGAAGGGACCATGAATGACCTGCCAGCCTGACTCGGTATTGGCATTTGTCTGCACAATACGGGAATCTGCACCTTCTTCCATGGCCAATCCCGCCAGTATTTCAGGACTAATAAGGTCTGAAAATGCAGCAAAGCCTTGCTTAATTAAACAAGGCTTTTTCTGCCAGCTATTCGCCAGAAAGTCTGCTATATCGAGGTTTAATGTCATACTAAATCATCAACAAACTGAATAGCACGGCCAATGTAGTTTGCTGGACTTAGCGCTTTCATTTCATCTTTTGCTGCGTCAGGAATATCTAACGCATCAATAAAGTCGCTTAAGTCAGCTGGGGTAATGCGCTTACCGCGTGTTAAAGCTTTGAGTTTTTCATAAGGTTTTTCGACGCCGTAGCGACGCATCACGGTCTGTACCGGTTCCGCCATTAGCTCCCAGTTGTCATCCAACTCGGCGGCTAGTTTGGCTTCATTAACTTCCAGCTTGCTTAGACCTTTTTGAGTCGCCTGATAAGCAATAACCGCATAAGCTAAACCAACGCCCAGATTACGCAATACTGTTGAGTCCGTTAGGTCACGTTGCCAGCGGGAGATAGGCAGTTTTTGCGCCAAATGCTGCATAATGCTATTAGCTATACCCAGGTTGCCTTCTGAGTTCTCGAAATCAATGGGGTTTACCTTATGAGGCATAGTAGAAGAGCCGACTTCACCTTCAATGGTTTTTTGCTTGAAATGATTCAGTGCAATATAACCCCAGACATCACGGTCAAAGTCGATAAGCACGGTGTTAAAGCGTGACAGGGCATCGAAGTACTCTGCAATGTAGTCATGCGGCTCGATTTGAGTGGTGTATGCATTCCAGTTCAGACCTAAAGACTCAACAAAACGCTCAGAAATGCGGTGCCAGTCAACATTTGGATAGGCCGCAAGGTGAGCGTTGTAGTTACCCACCGCTCCATTTATTTTACCCATAATATTAACCGCTTTAAATTGCTCAAGTTGACGCTCTAAGCGAACGGCAACATTGGCAAACTCTTTGCCCATTGTCGTTGGTGTAGCTGGTTGACCATGGGTGCGAGCCATCATTGGAACGGCGCGGTACTCTTTAGCTTTGGCTTTCACATCGTCGAGCAGTTGATTCATCATTGGCAACAGTACGTCGTCTCGCGCTGTTGCCAGCATTAAGCCGTGTGACAGGTTGTTGATATCCTCTGAAGTGCACGCAAAATGAATGAACTCAGACACATTATTGAGTTCTGCGTTTGATGCCACTGACTCTTTTAAAAAGTACTCCACCGCTTTAACGTCGTGGTTCGTCGTTCTCTCAATTTCTTTAATGCGTTCCGCATCTTCAACAGAGAAGTTTTCAACAATACCATCGAGTACCGCGTTCGCGTCGGCGCTTAATGCGGGAACTTCTTTAATGCCATCGACAGTTGCTAACAATTGTAGCCAGCGGACTTCGACAGTAACTCGGAACTTGATTAAGCCGTATTCACTAAAAATAGGGCGCAGCATTTCTGCTTTTGAAGCATATCGACCGTCAACAGGGGATATCGCAGTGAGTGAAGATAAGGGCAACATACAAAGTTCTCCGAGTTTAATTAAGCAATTTGAAGGAGCTGCTGAGCGGCTTTCAGCATCTGTTTTCTTGAAAAAATGAAATGGCGGCGCTTACCGCCGACTTGATTCCAGAGTATGGCACTGCGCACTCCCGCAAGCAGCAGGGCACGGATATGATGCTGGTTAGCATCGGACTTTAACACCTCTGGTTTACCGTTTATTCGAATAGGCTGACCTAATGGGCTTATTAACTCACGGTATACGCCAGCCATACTTTCTAAAATACGATACTGTTCAAAGCCAAACTCTTCTTTTTGGCGCTTTATTTGAGAAATGCGCTGACCCAGCTCGTCCAATACTTTTGGCTCTTTTAATAAGCGTCTTGAAAGGTGCAGCATTCCAATTAAATAGCGTGTGACTTCAACATCTTTCTGAGAACTGCTGCCAATTTGGCGCACTAGCGTTTGTAAGCCGGGCTGTAGATTTACTAGCCCACCGTAAACCTGCTCGATGGAGTCGGGCGACTGTTGTAAGACACTATGAACTAATGTGTCGGTAATGGATTCTGGATACAAACTGCCGCTGCGCGCTATTTTCTGTACCGCAGCGGCACTTAATGACATACCGGCTAATGCAATAACTCGTTGCTGCCAGTCGTTCATAGTTTTACCTCAAAGTCGGTCAGACGCTTTTCGATAATGCCGCCACCAAGGCAAACGTTATCAATATAAAACACGGCTGACTGGCCTGGCGTCACTGCCGCAACAGGTTCGTCAAACTCAACATGGACGTCGCCATTGTCTAATGGAGTTACCTGACAGGCGATATCGCTCTGGCGATAACGCGTTTTTACGGCACAGCGGAAAGGTTCCGCAGGCGTCTCCCTGTTAACCCAATGCAGCTGGCCGGCAATTAAGCCTTTAGAGTACAGGCGAGGGTGGTTCTTGCCCTGTGCAACAATCAGTACATTACGCTCAACGTCTTTGTCGACTACATACCAAGGGTCGTCAGAAGCGTTAGCCAACCCGCCAATGTGCAACCCTTTGCGCTGCCCAAGCGTGTGGTACATTAAGCCTTCATGCTGCCCAAGAACATCACCGTCGACAGTTTCTATACTACCCGGTTTAGCGGGTAAGTACTGTTGCAGAAAGTCCTTAAACTTGCGCTCTCCGATAAAGCAAATACCGGTTGAGTCTTTTTTGTCTGCGGTTACTAAGCCTTGTTCTTCAGCAATACGACGAACTTCTGGCTTTTCCAGTTCCCCCACGGGGAATAGTGTCTGGGCAATGTGCTCATGACTGAGCGTATAGAGAAAATAGCTTTGATCTTTGTTGTTATCCAACCCACGTAACATTTGCCATTTCTTGCCGTCATATTGGCGGCGAACATAGTGGCCTGTGGCGATATAATCGGCGTCCAGCGCTTCGGCAGCAAACTCAAGAAACGCTTTAAACTTAATTTCTTTGTTGCACATGATGTCCGGGTTGGGAGTACGGCCTGCTTTGTATTCTTCCAGGAAGTACTCAAACACGTTATCCCAGTATTCCGCAGCAAAGTTAATAGTGTGAAGCTCAATACCCAGGGTTTCGCAAACTTTTTCTGCGTCAGCCAGGTCATCGGCCGCTGCGCAATACTCGTCCGTGTCGTCTTCTTCCCAGTTTTTCATAAACAGGCCTTCAACATGGTAGCCCTGTTGTTTTAGAAGATAAGCTGAGACAGAGGAGTCGACCCCTCCGGACATTCCGACAATGACTTTTTTTACTGCATCACTCATAAATTTGCTCGGACGTTTTGGCGTACTAAAATTGGCGCGTATTCTATCATTTCCACCGCCACAGCGGTAGTCAAAGGTTTACCAAACCGGCGGCTCTTCACGCCACTGTCCTGGCTGCAGGCCTTTTAATTGGAACGGTCCAACCGCAGCTCTTATCAGCCTTAACGTTGGTAGGCCAACATGCGCTGTCATACGGCGAACTTGCCTGTTTTTTCCTTCACGTATCTTTATGCAAAGCCAGGTGTCGGGCACAGACTTTCGCTCTCTAATAGGCGGGTTACGGGGCCATAAGTCATTGGGCTCAGGCATAACAAAAGCCTCTGCCGGGCGAGTTATTCCGTCTTTGAGCTCGACACCGTTACGTAACTGCTCCAGTTGCTCTGCCGTCGGTTCACCTTCTACCTGAACCCAGTATGTTTTCCATACTTTATACTTGGGGTTCGCGAGCCGCGCCTGATACACACCGTCATTGGTCAGCAATAACAAACCTTCACTGTCTTTATCGAGTCGCCCGGCAGGATAAACGTCTTTATGAGGAATATAGTTTTTTAAGGTATCATCGTCTGCTTCGCCGCTAAATTGCGATAAAACACCGTAAGGTTTGTTAAGTAAAACCAGCTTGGGGTTCGCAGGACGTTCTTTACGTTTTTTCTGCATGAGACTCCTTAAGTGTTTATCGAAATTATTGGATTGTCGATGTGGATGCTCTAGTATAGCGGGCGCTATTTTAACCGACTCAGCAATTAAAGTGTGGTAATTTTTGTGAATGATAACAAGCTAATAGTAGGCGGATCACTAACCGATGCTTTGACCGGCAAATACGACTTTTCTTTAAAAAGCGTCATAGAGCAGTCTTTTAATGTCACTAAGAACCATCTTGGCTCTTTATTAGGCGGCTTTTTAATTCTATTTGGCATTAACGTTTTAATGGTGTTGGTGCTTATTAATTTCTTCTCGCTGGAAAGTTTTGAGAATTCACTCGAGCTGCAATTCTTAACCAGTACTATTCAAGCGGTTATTAATGCACCACTGCTGGGTGGGCTTATGCTGATGGGCATAAAACACAGCGTCGGCATAAAAACCAAAGCGACTCAAGTATTTGATGGCTTTCAACGTTTAATGCCGCTTATTGTGGTGTCACTTATTGCAACGGTCTTAAACATGATTCTGACCTTACTTTTAGGACAGCTGCACCCGAACTTAGGGTTGCTCGGGTCTTTGTATTTAACGGTAGTGCTTGCGTTAGCCATGCCTCTTGTTATTGAGCGAGGTGTCAGTCCGTTAAATGCGTTGTACTATTCTTTTCGTATTACTCATTACAAGTTACCTAAATTTATTGTCCTGTTCTTGCTTATTATGGGAGCATTATTTTTAGCCATTATTCCATTTGGCTTAGGGCTTATTTGGATGCTGCCGATGATTTATAACCTGATAGGTGTGGTCTATAAAGAGATTATTGGCGTAACAGTTATAGAGAAAGACAGACCCGAACCGTCTGACAATATTTCTATTTAAGTTTGTTTTCCTGAGGAAAAATATGCGAATAGCTACGATAATTTTATTTATTATTTTATGTGTTGCGGCACTGTTAACGCCCTGGTTTATTCCAAAAGAACCTCCTAAACAGGAAGATACTTCGGTCGTTGCGCACTTACCGCCTATTCCGGATGTCGAAATTAAAACAACCATGCCTGAATTTTCGGCAATGACAGATGTATCCGAGAAAAAAGAAGCCTTCTTTAGCTTTTTACTGCCGATGGTTGAAGCAGAAAACATTCGTATTTTGCACGAAAGGGCTTATTTAAAGGGTGTTTATGCTCGTTTTAAAGAAGACCGCTTAACCGCAGATGATAAGCAAAAAATTGACGAGTGGATTGAATATTATCGTTTAGAAGAAGACATAGCTATTGATGATAACTTATTCGGCTTGTTGAAACGTCGCATGGATATCATTCCTGAAATGATGGTACTGGTTCAGGCTGCTAACGAATCGGGTTGGGGAACCTCGCGCTTTTCCCGTATGGGTCTTAACTTATTCGGGCAGTGGTGTTACGTAAAAGGTTGTGGGCTAGTGCCAAGAAGCCGTGGAGAGGATGGCCGCCATGAAGTGGCTAAGTTTGATTCAGTCAATGAATCCGTAAAAAGCTATATGCGAAACATTAATACCCACGGTGCCTATTTAGACTTACGTTTGTTGCGCGAGCAGAAGCGTTTAGATAATGAAGATATTACGGCAAATGACTTAATTGTCGGTTTGGAAAGTTACTCTGAACGTGGTGTTGAGTACATTGAAGAGTTACGTGCAATGATACGGATTAACCGTCCTATTGTGAATGAAGTGCGCCAAGAGCTGGACACTGAAACAAGTAGCGAAGCTGCTCCTCAATAACTTTCGTTTAAAAACCAAAGAGCCCCGAATGGGGCTTTTTTAGGCAAGCTGTTTAATGCTTATGCTCTGCACGCCAGAATTCTCACTGTCATAATCATCGGATGCTACAAACTGCTTATTCTGAATAGGCTCGTCATCAAAGGCTTTGTCGCCGTCTTCTTTAGCAACACCGTCTGCCATGACTGACAGAAAATCGAAGAGGTTATTGTCAGCCAAATGTGACGGAGCCACATTCTGCATGGCGGTAAAAATACTTTCGACCCGCCCCGGGAACTGTCTGTCCCACTGATTGAGCATTTGCTTTATTTGTTTACGTTGTAAATTTTCCTGTGAACCGCACAAGTTACAAGGAATGATAGGGAATTCCATAGCTTGAGAATACTGCTCAATGTCTTTTTCTTTATTGTATGCAAGTGGTCGAATAACGATGTGCTCACCATTGTCGCTGGCAAGCTTTGGAGGCATCGACTTGAGCTTGCCGCCATGAAACAAGTTTAAGAAAAGCGTTTCAATCATGTCATCGCGATGGTGACCCAGCGCTATTTTGGTCGCTTTTAGCTCTTTCGCAGTTCGGTACAAAATGCCACGGCGCAAACGAGAACATAACGAACAGGTGGTTTTCCCTTCAGGAATTTTGTCTTTGACGATGCTATAGGTGTCTTCTTCGACAATTTTATAGTCAACGTCTAGTGAATCCAGATAATTTGGCAGAACGTGCTCAGGGAAGCCCGGTTGTTTTTGATCGAGGTTAACGGCTACGAGAGAGAACTTAATAGGCGCGACACGTTGAAGATACATAAGGGTATCTAGCAATGTATAACTGTCTTTGCCGCCGGACAGGCAAACCATAATATGATCGCCGTCTTCAATCATGCCAAAATCCTGAATGGCTTTGCCGGTTTCCCGGCGAATTCGCTTCTGTAACTTATTGAAGCTGTACTGACTGCTATTTGCCATTATGGCTCCCGTTTACCCGACTTGCTTAAAATAACGCGCGGATTATACCTAAGCGGTTCGCATCAAGCGAGGGGGCATTTGAAATCTTCCGGTTTTATGGCCAGCACGTCACAGTTTATTTGGTCGAGCACATGCTCTGCGGTATTGCCGAGTAGGGCAGCGCTGATGCCGGTACGGCCGATAGTACCAAGCACAACAAGTTCGGCGTCCAGTTGTTTGGCGAATTCTGGTATCACTTGCTCTGGTAAGCCTTGAGAAAGGTGCTGCGCATGAGTGGATATGGCAAACTCACGACCTAACGCCGCCATTCTATTAATGTGATGTTGTTCCAGTGCGTCTGAGTATTCTGTCACATCGAACTCAGGAATTTCGACCGCGATATTCACCGGCGCACTGGGATAAGCATTGACTAAATGAACACTAGCATCGAGTGTTTTACTCATTGCCTGAGCATGCTCAATTATTCGCTTATTAAGCTTTTGGTGGTGTTCTTCCTCAGAGCCTGTGTGAACGGCTGCGATAATTTGTCCATGACTTGGCCACTCGTGTTCTTTCACCAATAACACGGCACAAGGCGCTTTTCTCAGTAAATGCCAATCTGTTGGTGTAAAGAGAAGGTTCTGAAAGCTTGGACTCACTTGGGTGCCTTTAATCAGAAGCTCATGGTTATTTTTCAAAACTTCTTCAATAATGGCTTCAAAAGGACGGTTATGCCAAACAACCTCTTTTTCGATTTCCATGTTTTCAGTGTCAAACTCACTGAGCAGATCATCAATCCAGGCTTTTCTGTCAGCAATAAGGTTGGAACGCATAATGTCACGCTCTTCACTCGATAGCATTGTGGTCATTTCATAAGAAAAGTCGTAAATAGAAAGAAATAACGTGAGTTTACAGTCAGGGTTGAGTCGCGCCATGTGTAGCGCACGTTTGAGCGCTTTATGTTGTTCATCAGCAGGGTCTAAAACGACCAGTAACTTATTAAAGCTATTCATCTTTATTCCTTAATGTGAACGCGACTAAAGTCATGTTTCTTTATCTAAGAATAGCTTATGAACAGTGAATTTGAAGCCTTTAATGACCCGATGCGTGGAAAAAAGGTTTGATCAGTGTCACGAAACTCCAAAGTGCATAAACAATAAGAAGAATTCCCATAGCGGTACGAACACCACGAGCCTTTAAAAAGTTATGCAGGAATTGGCTGAAATGGCCGGCGGCTATCATTGCGGGAAGGGTACCTAACCCAAAAAATGCCATAGTTAACGCACCGCCCTGAGCCGTGCCACTAATGGCCGCCCAGCTCATTGCGGTATAAACCATTCCGCAGGGAAGCCAGCCCCATAATGCGCCGGCCAGAAAAGTATTCAAAACACCTTGGTTGTTCTTCAAACGACCTGCGAGAGGCTGAATTTTTCGCCATAGCGGCGACGCCAGCTTTTCAATATAAACCAGGCCAGAGAACCAGCCGGTAAAGTATAATCCAAGCAGCAATAAAAACAGTGCAGCAAGCCACCGGAGTACCACTGTGGTGTATGAACCATCGGGAGATATTAACCCTATGGCAGCCCCGACCAGTGCTCCAATCAAAACATAAGAAGCAACGCGTCCAAGGTTGTAAACCCAGACAATATAAGGCTTAGAGCGGACGCCAATTGCGCTGGCTATGCCACCGCACATTACTAAGCAATGTCCGGCACCCGCTAAGCCCATCATAAGGGCTGTTATATAATCAGCGCTTTGCGTCATTATCACTTTCTTGCTCTTTGTTATCAGCGTCTTTTGGCTTGTCGTCATCCATTAAAATATTCAGGCCTTGTCGCTCAATGTCTTCAAACTGGTCGGAACGAACAGCCCAGAAAAAAACGGCGATGGCAATAATAACGAAAATAATCGCCACCGGAATTAATGCGTAGATAACACTCATTTCTTGTATAGCCTTAATGAATTGGCGATAACCAGCAGGGAACTTAACGACATCCCTAATGCGGCTGCCCATGGTGCAACAAAGCCAAATGCTGCAAACGGTAATATGCTGACATTATACAGCAATGCCCAGGTAAAATTCTGCCGCATAATGCTGCGTACTTTTGTCGCACCTTTTATCACCGTTTCAATTTGCCAAAGTGACTCGCCCATTAAAATAACATCGGCCGATGTCTGAGCCAGATCTGAGGCGCTGGAAAATGTCATGGAAAGATCAGCTTGCGCAAGAACCGGGCTATCGTTGATGCCATCACCAATCATCCAGACCGTATGACCGTTTCTCTGCGCGTCAGTTATTAAACTCAGCTTGTCTTCCGGTTTTGTCTCATGGTGCCACTCCTTGATACCCAGCGAGTGAGCAACACGTTCCACTCTGTCTTTACTGTCTCCACTGACAATAACTGGGTTATATCCTTGCTGCTGAAGGGTTGTTATTGTTTCTTTTGCCTCTGGCCGAAGTTGATCATCAACATGATATTCGGCTAAAACCTCAGATTCGTTCGCAAGAATAACCTGGTGCTCGCCATTAGGTTGGTACTGCGGATGCCACTGTTGAATGAAAGCACGACTGCCAATGCGGTAGCGAATACCCTCGGCTATACCTTCTAGCCCAAGTCCCTGATAATTTTCGACACTATTAAAAGCCATAGGTTGCTCTGAAAGTAACTTCAATGGCGCTGCAATAGGGTGCTCTGAATGACTTTCAAGACCCGCGGCTAATGCATCGTTGTGCGTGTTATTAGTGTGATCAAGCTTGGTAATTAATTGAAACTTACCTTCGGTTAAGGTACCGGTTTTATCCAGAAATACAGTGTTCAGGTTTTTTACTGACTCAATAACATCTGCATTCTTTAATAAGATGCCATCATTATTCAGACGATGGATAATGCCGGTTAGCGCGGTTGGAGCAGCTAACGACAGCGCACAAGGACAGGTGGCAACAAGGACGGCTAAGGTTACCCACAATGCGTGTTCGGGGTTGATGAACCACCAGGCTAAGAAGGTAACCGTTGCGGTTAAAAGAATGCCGGCAATGAAATAACCTGCAACTTTATCAATGACTTGTTGTACTTTGGGTTTGTCAGCTAAAGCAGCGTCCTGCATGGCTATAATTCCAGCAAGTACCGTTTGCTGAGCCACCTCGGTCACTTCCACGCGAATAGGGGAGCTTTGGTTTAAACTACCGGCAACCACTTTGTCGCCTTTTATTTTTGCAGCAGGGCGGCTTTCACCGGTCAGAAGACTTTCATCCACTTGCGCTTTGTCACTGAGCAAATGCCCATCTGCCGGCAAAGTTTCTCCCGGTTTAACACGAATAACATCGCCAACCTTTAGTTGGCGAACCGCTACCTCTTCTGTACTGTCAGCGGTTTCACGGATAGCTAATTTAGGCAGCAGGGTTAAACGGTTGGTTGCAAAGCGTAAGGCTCGCTCTTTTGCTAGTAGCTCAAGAAAGCGACCAGTCAACAAGAAGAACGTAAACATTGAGATAGACTCAAAGTAAACTTCTCCAGTGTTGGTAATAGTGGCGTACACACTAGCGCTGTATGCGCCTAGTAAGGCAATGGATACCGGAATATCCATATTCAACTTGCTGGCCTGCAGGCCTCTTAATGCGCCGGCATAAAAAGGTTGAGCGCTATACAAAATAACGGGTGTTGCAAAGACTAAACTGACAATCCATAGGAAACGCTGAAGGCTCTCAGACAAGTCACCGCCCACACCAAAATAAAGCCCAAAAGCCACCATCATCACTTGCATTGTCGCAATGCCGGCAACGCCTAAGCGTTTAATGTAGCTCTTACGCTGTTTCTCGTACTGGTGCTCTGCTTCGTTAGGTTGAAAAGGCAGCGCTTTATAGCCAATGCGTGCAAGCGCTTGCAGTATTTCACTGAGTTTTAGGGCACCATCGTCCCAATGAACCTGTAAACGTCGGCTACTGACATTCACGACCGCTTTTCGAATGCCGCTTAGTCGCATCAGCTCTTGCTCTATTAGCCAGCCACAAGCACCACAGGTAATATTTTCAACGGTCAGGGTGGCAATTTGAATATTGTCACCAGCGTCCCGAATAAACTCTTTTTGAATATCTGGGTGGTCGTATAGGCTTAGCTGCTTTAACTCATCGGGCAATAAAGGTGTTTCTAATGGTCGCTCATCGCGATGCTGATAATAGGCATCGAGGTTATGCTGAATAATGGTATTGGCAACGGCCTGACAGCCCGCACAACAAACAGCGTGCTTTTCGCCTTTATAACTGACGGTTAAGTCAACGCCTTTCGGAACGGGCTGTAAACAGTGAAAGCATTCCATCGTTTAAACGCCATAAAGAAGAGGGCGTAGCGGGGTAAATTCGGACTTAGGTAACTGATACTTTTCGCTGACTTTCCATACGCCATCGAAAGGTTCAACCGTAATGGTCCATTTACCATCAATATTTTCAGGAATGTCCGCTCGGTAAGTTCCGTCTGCGCTGCCTGTCACCATTAAATCGAAATCTTTGGATGCTTGTGTTGCGTGAACAAAGTGCACTTTTAACGCACTAAGCTCTTCCGGTTTTCCAGTATTATAACGTAACTCGAACGTACCGTTTTGTGCGGTAAACTCAAAGCTGATGTTGCGACGCTGAGCTTCCTCGACGTGCTCAATAATAGCGTTAATAGTTTTGCCGCGTTTGTAATAGTCGTCTACGACCATCTGGAAGTTACCTTGACTAACAGCAAGGTAAATAATAACGCCGCAGACTATCATAACGGTGACAGGTAATGAGATGAGAAACCAAGGCCAGAACTGCTTATACCAAGGTTGTTGCATAGTAAACCTCTTACAAAAAACCCCGCCGTAGCGGGGCTTGTGATTTCCTTTTACTCGTCGTCAGAGAGCGAGTAAACATAAGCCGATATGACGTGTATTTTATCCTCACCCAGAATATCTTTCCAGGCAGGCATTACGCCATTACGACCATATTTGATGGTTTCTTCTATTTTATTAATAGAGCCACCGTAAAGCCAGACATTGTCTGTTAAGTTAGGTGCACCCAACTGCTGGTTACCGGTACCATCAGCACCGTGGCAGGCACTACAAACCGCAAAGTTTGCTTTGCCAGCTTCAACCAAGTCAGGGTCACGGTCGCGACCACTTAGACTTGCAACATAGTTAGCAAGCTCTGTAATTTGCTGGTCACTAAACTGCTCACCAAAGGCAGCCATATTTCCTTGGCGACCATCTAAAATAGACGTTTTGATGTTATGTGGTTCTCCGCCATACAGCCAATCATTGTCCGTTAAATTAGGGAAGCCTTGACCACCCATAGCATTAGAGCCGTGGCATTGAGCACAGTTTTGCAGGAACAAGCGTTGCCCTACATCGAGCGCATCTTCGTTATGAGCCAACTCTTCAATAGGTTGCTGAGCATAGGCTTCAAAGATGGGGCCGTACTTTTCTTCTGCATCACGTACCGCGCGGTCGTACTCTACTATCATCCCATTGTCCTGAGACGCCTGCATTGCCTGACGTGACTCTTCCAATGACTGGATATCCTGATTCGAGCTCTTCCAGCCCAGTAGACCCTGGAAGTTACCCAGGCCAGGGTACAGCGCTAAGTATATAAAGCCCCAGGCAAAACACGCCCAAAACAGATACGTCCACCATTTAGGCAGAGGGTTATTCATTTCTACAATACCATCGAATTCGTGGTCCATTTCCTGACCTTCTTCGATGTGTGTGTAGTTTTTCATGTTCCAACGCAGTAGCCAGACAAGAACGAATAAAAGGCCTAGCGTTAAAACAATGATCCATGCACTCCAGAAGCTACTCATCTTTCTTCGACTCCGGTTTGTCGCTATTAGTCGTTGATGAAGTCTCGTCCTCAAAAATAGAGTTGGCGGCTTCATCAAATTGTTTTTTACTGCGGCGGCTGAAAGCCCAGAACACAATGGCAATGAAAATTGCCAGGATGATCAGGCTAAACACGCCGCGCCAAGTTCCGTAATCCATTATTTATCAGCCTGCTGCAAAGCGGTACCCAGCGACTGAAGGTACGCAATAAGCGCATCCATTTCAGTTTCGCCCTGAACGGCTTCTTTTGCACCGGCAATATCTTCATCGGTATACGGAACGCCAAGAGAACGCATTACTTCCATTTTCTTCGCAGTTTTTTCGCCAGTTAATTTATTCTCATCTAACCAGGGAAACGCCGGCATGTTCGACTCAGGAACTACATTACGCGGGTTCATTAAGTGAACATAGTGCCACTCGTCACTGTAACGACCGCCAACGCGAGCCAAGTCGGGTCCGGTACGCTTAGAGCCCCACAGGTGAGGGAACTCCCAAACATGTTCACCGGCTAATGAGTAATGGCCATAACGTTCAGTTTCTGCACGGAATGGACGAATCATCTGGCTATGACAGTTATTACAACCTTCGCGGATGTAGATATCACGACCTTCAAGTTCAAGCGCAGTGTATGGCTTCAAGCCTTTAATGGGCTCGTTAGTCTGGTTTTGAAATAACAGCGGTGTAATTTCAACCAAACCGCCAATCGATACTGCGATTATCATGAAAATAGACAGCCAGCCTAAGTTCTTTTCAACAAATTCGTGTTTAAAGCGACTCATTTTCTTCCCCCTCAGGCTGTTTGTACGACGTTGCCTGCGGCAGTCTCACGACGGCCAGCACGAATGGTTTTATAACAGTTATATGCCATTAACAGCATACCTACGACAATGAAGACACCACCAATGAAGCGGCCAGTCCAGAACGGGTAAGACGCCTGAACACTTTCAACAAAGCTGTAGGTGAGAGTTCCGTCAGAGTTAGTCGCACGCCACATTAGGCCTTGCATAACACCTGAAATCCACATAGAGACGATGTAGAAAACAACACCGATAGTGTGTAACCAGAAATGCACGTTCACTAATTTAATGCTGTGAATTTCTTTTTGGTTAAACAGGCGAGGTACTAAGTAGTACATAGAGCCAATGGTGATCATTGCAACCCAGCCAAGTGCGCCTGAGTGTACGTGACCAACTGTCCAGTCCGTGTAGTGAGACAGGGCGTTAACCGATTTAATTGCCATCATTGGACCTTCAAAGGTCGACATGCCGTAGAACGACAATGACACAATTAAGAAGCGCAGGATTGGGTCAGTACGCAGCTTATGCCAAGCACCTGAAAGTGTCATGATACCGTTGATCATGCCGCCCCAAGATGGCACGAACAGGATAACCGACATGACCATACCAACTGACTGAGTCCAGTCAGGTAGCGCTGTGTAGTGCAAGTGGTGAGGGCCAGCCCAAATATACAGTGAAATAAGTGCCCAGAAGTGAACAACAGATAAGCGATACGAGTAAACAGGACGCTCAGCTTGTTTCGGTACGAAGTAATACATCATACCCAGGAAACCCGCAGTCAGCAGGAAGCCAACGGCGTTGTGTCCATACCACCATTGCACCATGGCATCGACAGCACCTGAGTACATCGAGTATGACTTAGTAAAGTCTACCGGTACTGCCAGGCTGTTAACGATATGAAGCATCGCAATAACAACAATAAAGCCGCCATAGAACCAGTTCGCAACATAAATGTGCGAGGTTTTACGAATGGCCAAAGTGCCGAAAAATACGATGAGATAAGCTATCCAGACAATGGCAATGAGGATATCAATTGGCCACTCTAGCTCAGCGTACTCTTTGGTACTGGTTAAACCTAGTGGCAGCGTAATAACAGCTGCAACAATAACGGCTTGCCAGCCCCAGAAGGTAAAGGCAGCAAGTTTGTCTGAGAACAGACTCACTTTACAGGTTTTTTGCACCACGTAATAAGAGGTAGCAAAAAGCGCACTAGTACCAAACGCAAAAATAACAGCGTTGGTATGAAGAGGGCGAAGACGTGAGTAGGTTAGCCAGGGGGTATTAAAGTTAAGCTCAGGCCAGACAAGCTGGGCTGCAATTAATACACCTAACGCCATACCGACGATACCCCAAATAATGGTCATGACAGTAAACTGCCGGACGACCTTCATATTATATTCGTTCGGTTGTTGTGGAATAGTTTGACTCATCTTTTAAATCCGCAATGATTAAGATCAGGAAAAAGGAGACTTTTACCAGACACACTCCTTGTAAAAGTACCTATATTTTACGCTTTATGTTCTAAAAGGTACAGGGGGATATTGCCAGTATCCCCATAACTTTCAAGGTTATTGCGTTTTAAAGCGGCTCACAAGTTGACTTAAATCAACACTGTTTTTATTTAGGTCCTGGCTAACGTCAGCAACTTGGGTATTTGCTTCCTGATTGGCGTGAGAAAGATCTGAAATACCCGTGATATTCTCGTTGAGATCTTTAGTAACGCGACTTTGCTCGTCAGTAGCCGACGCAATTTGCACGTTCATAGTTGAGATGTTTGCTACCGCTTCCTGTATTTGGCCGATAGCCTGTTCTGCTTTTAGCGCTTCTTCATTGGTCGAAGCTGAACGCCCCTCAACATCTGTAATGATTTGGCTAACGTCTTTTATGGCTCCCTGAATGCTATCAACAATGCCTGAAATTTCATCGGTTGAATGCTGGGTGCGTGTTGCCAGGGTTCTGACTTCATCAGCAACAACGGCAAAGCCACGGCCAGCTTCACCTGCACGAGCAGCTTCTATAGCGGCGTTCAATGCCAGTAAATTGGTTTGTTCTGCAATAGCGACAATGACACCCAGAATATTGCCAATTTTTTCCGAACCGTCCTGGAGTAGGCGGGCCTGGTCACCGGCCTTCTTAAGTTCATTAGTCAGTGCTTCAATGTTATTCACGGACTCACGCACGATAACAGCAGAGCGGCCAGCTTCTTCATCTGCCGTGTTCGCTGAGTCTGCCGCCTGACGAGCGTGTTCAGCCACTTCAGCCGCGGACGATGAGAGCTCTGTAATCGCCGTAGCAACAGAGCCTGTTTGCGAGCTAAGCTCGTCGCTTTGACGCCGACTGGTTGAAGAAAGCTCAGTCAGTTTTTCAGCAGCTTCACTTTCACGTTGGGCGCTTTCCTGAACACTTTGCACAAGTTGCTGAATTTTATGAACGAAGGTATTAAACGAAGCAGCCAGTCTGCCAAGCTCGTCTGATCCAGAGTCGTCCAAACGACGGGTTAAATCACCTTCACCTTCAGCGATATCCACCATAGCACTGTTAATGGTTTTTAGCGGGCGGGTAATTGAGCGAATAATAAGTACGAATAAAAGCATTAAAGGAACAGCTAGCACTAGCGCAAGGCCTGCAAGTTTAAAGAACTCCTGCCATAAAATAGTCGCAATATTATCGGTGTACTGACCAGTACCAAGAATAATATTCCAAGGTTTAAAGACTCTAATTCGGCTAATTTTTGGCACTAAGTTATTGGCACCGCTGCCTTTTTGCCAAATGTATTCGACAGTATCCCGGTCGTTATTACGCGCTTTGTCGACCATTTCCTGAAAGAGTTGCGTACCTTCAGGGTCCTCATAAGAAAGAACGTTTTTACCCACCAGCGACTTAGTAAAAGGGTGCTGAACCATCTCACCTTTACGATTCAGTGTAAAAATATACTCAGAACCTTCGTAACGAATATCGTCCAGTCTGTTAAACGCTTGTTGTCGAGCTTGTTCCTCGGTTAAGTCGCCGCTTTCAGCTAGTTCGTAATAATAGTTAACAATGGTGTGAGCCGAATCTAATACAGCATCCAGCTTGCGCTTTTCTTCGTCTATCAGAAGTCCGTTTAGAATAAACATCATAAACGCCACCATCAGGGCGGTACCAAAAGCCGCTATTCCCAACAAAGTGACAAGCCTTTGTGTGATGCTAAGACGCTGTATTAACTTCATTGCCGTTCCTTAACTTTTAACGTATGTCTTTATATCGTCTTAATTTACCTTTTCTTTACACAAAGAAAAGTAGACCAAAGTCAAAGAACTTGCTGATAAAACCACCGTTTATGGTGCTTGACGTCTAATCTGGCAAGGTTGTTCACCAAACCATTTGGCGACAGGTTTGTTTGTAGTTGGGTTTAACTTATCCATCTACAAGTGGTTATTTAATTTACCTAATGTTAATTATAAATAACTTTATCGAAGTGGCGAATTGGTTGGTTTTGTCACCTTCACAATTCGCCGACCGTTTGCAAACTAGGCAATGTCTGCTACTTGTGACTGAGCATTCGACAAACCTTGCTCTCGTGCCTCATCACCCATGTTTAGGCCTTCAGCACGAACGACTTCAACATCGGTAATACCGATAAAAGACAGCGCGGTTTTTAGGTACGCTTCCTGGTGATCAAGCGCACTAGCGTCACCACTTGAATAAACACCGCCACGACCTGAAGCAATATAGGCTTTTTTGCCTTCCAGCAAACCTTCAGGACCATTTTCGGTATAACGGAAAGTTACGCCTGCTTGTAATACCCGGTCGATCCAGGCTTTAAGCTGTGTAGGAATGGTAAAGTTATACATAGGTGCGCCAATGACTAAAACATCGGCGTTTTTGAGCTCTTCAATCAACTCGTTAATTAATGGCTTATCTTCAGCTAACAATTCATCAGCGCCTAAGTGCGGAATAGCGTCAGTCACTAAGTCACGGTGCTTTACCGAAATATCGCTTTCTGCTTGTAGCTTCTTAATAATGTCAGCACTTAACTGACGGCTCACTGAGCCTTCAACAAAAATACCAGAGTCTAAATGTAATACGTTCATAGGGTAGCTCCTTTAAGTCTTACCTTATTCATAATGTTAGCGTTAATACTACGTGTTCCGAATTAAATGAAAAGACGATAAAATGGGATTAAACGTTCCAAAATTAGAACACTTATGTCTATACCCAATATTGCAAATTACTATTTATTCGCCCGCACGGTGCGTGCCGGCAGTATTAATGCGGCGGCAAGAGAATTAGAGCTACCAAAGTCGACCATAAGCCGTCGGCTCAGCCAGTTAGAGAAAGAGCAGGGCGTCCGTCTTGTAAATAGGGGACGTTCAGGGTTAAAGCTTACTGACGTTGGCGAAGCATTTTTGGTGCATTGCGAGTCATTAGTTGATGCGGCTGAGTCTGCGCAGATGGTGACTCAGGCATTGTTAGAAAAGCCCAGAGGTCGTGTGAATATTAGCTGTCCGTATGCCATCAGCCAAAGTTTACTGGTCAAAGTACTGCCTGAGTTTATGGATAAATACCCCGAAGTGCAGCTGAATGTTATTGCTACCAATAGGCCGGTTAACCTCATTGATGAAAATATCGACATTGCGCTTCGGCTACGCCCGTATATTGAAGACTCCTCGTTAATTGCGCGGCCATTAACAGAGTCGCCATCAAGTTTGTTTATTTCTCCTGAGCTGTTGAACGCGCAGCCGGTTAAAGAGCCCCAGGACTTAATACAACACCCACAACTGAGTTTGCATTACACCAGCGGTCGTTACCATTATCAGCTAACCAATGAACAAGGCGACAAGCAGCAAATCAATTTCCAGCCGAAACTGATTAGCGACGACATGATGCTGTTAAAAGAAGCCGCCATTAATAACCAGGGAATTGTCGCATTGCCAAATTACATAGGACAGCAAGCGGTATCTGAAGGGCTGCTTGTTCAGTTACTACCAAACTGGAACTTACCGGTTGGCATTATGCACATGACATATTCTCATCGCCGTGGACTGAAACCTGCGGTAAGAACCTTAATAGATTTTCTTGCTGAAAAACTTCCTGAAGTAGCAGAGCACACGTTTTAAAGTTAGCGCTTACCGCCTTGATTATCCATTTATATATCTTATTTAACATAATATACATTATACGCAATAATGTAATATGGTGTTTTACGGCCCAAATCATCGGTTACTCAGGAATTCTGGTATCATGCGCTCATAGATAATAAAGAGACGGTTTTATGAAATTAGACTACAAAGCGTTACAGCCGGATATTGAAACCTGGTTAAAGAGTTTTCCTGCTGAGCTGAGTGAGAACCCATTGGTTGGTCAGTCACGCGCAACTAAGGCTTTTGGCGACTCACTGCAGCAGCATGGTACGTATTCAAATATCTATGCGTTGTTTTCGCCTGGCATTTTAAAACGTGATGTACTTAACGCGTATTTCAATGAGCATCAGTGGGAGTATTCAAGCTGGTACGACTGGGTTTATATGGCGAATCCAAAAGATGCACTTCGACCTGTTGCGGTTAATATTCCGTCAGGCTCTGCTGAGTCATTTTTAGAAGCGGTTTGGGCGTTTATTAATTTACCCAAGGACAATCGCGAAGAAGCCTATAAAGAAATAACTCAAACCTATGACACGCACAAACTGCGTGACTATATGCAACAAATACGAGATGTGGCGCCCGAAGACATACAAGGCGAACAACTGGCCAGTATTTTAGTCGCACACGAGCACCCTGCTCCTTATTACTATTGTGATCGGGTTACTGAGGAACGGTTATTCGGCCACATTGGCGTACAGGCTATTGAAGGGACTGTTCGTTCAGAGCTTCACCTTATTGAGCCTGGGCTTATTCATAAAGCCAATGGTGGCGTTTTAGCCATAGAAGTCGCTGAGCTTTTGGAAGACATTAAGCTTTGGAAGCGTTTGAAGAACGTGATTGAGTGCGGCGAGCTGGAATGGTCAACAGCAAAACCTGACTCTGGTACAGCGTTCTTCTATCGTCCTGAGCCGGTTCCGGTTAACTTAAAAGTAATTTTATTAGGTTCTCGTAATGAGTATGCCCAGCTGCGTGAGTACGACGAAGACTTTGATCATTTCTTTCCATTTCTAGCAGATTTTCATGGGCATTATGCCACTCAGAATGAGCCTGTTGCCCCCTACTTCGATTACCTTAATTACGTTTGGCAAATTGCTGATGTTTTACCTTTGAGCCAAAGTGGCTATGCGGGACTACTAAAGGTTTGCGCGCGATACACTGACTATCAGCAGGAGCTAACGCTTAACTCCGTGCGCTTGTTACAAGTATTAAGAGAAGCGAACAGCTGTGCTTTGGAGCGTCAACAAACGGAAATTGATAAGCAAGCTATTGATGACGCTTTACAACAACAGCGTGACCGCGAAGGCAATTTAGCAGAATTGAGTCGTCGTAGCATACTTGAGCAACAGGTTCGTATTGATACACATGGTGAGGCAATTGGTCAGCTAAACGGCCTTACGGTTGTAACTATGGGCGGTAGCGAGTTTGGCGAACCTTCGCGAATTACCGCGACTATCCATTATGGCGACGGCGATATTATTGATATCGAGCGTAAATCGGATTTGTCCGGAAATATTCATACAAAAGGCGTGATGATTCTCAGTGCTTATTTAGCAAACCAATTTGCACGGTACGCGCCGCTGTCGGTGTCGGCGACAGTCGTCTTTGAACAGTCTTACTATGAGGTCGATGGTGACAGCGCCTCTTTAGGAGAACTGTGTTGCTTGATGTCGGCTCTGGCAAATATTCCGCTGAAGCAGTCGTTAGCCATAACAGGCGCTGTGGACCAGTTCGGTAATGTGCAGTCTATTGGGGCTGTTAACGAAAAAATTGAAGGCTACTACGCTCTGTGTAAAGAACGTGGTTTAAATGGCGAACAAGGCGTCATTATTCCTGTTTCCAATAAGCACCAACTGAACTTGAACGAGGAAGTCATTGACGCGGTAAAACAAGGGAACTTCCACATCTATGCTGTGGCTCACGTCGAGGAAGCATTAGAGATACTCTCTTCCTGCAGGGCGGATAACTTTTTCCAAAAGGTAAAAGAAAATACCTTAGAAGATGATGAGTCAGGTCAACCTATTGGCTTTTGGCGTCGACTTTTTTCTTAATTCCCCCTCATAAACACTTGTCGGATTTGTTTAGCGTACAGCTGTACGCTAAACTGCTGCACAGTTTTTTCAATTACTTAAGGTGTTTATGAATCAGTCGAGCTTTACTCGGGAAGAGCTGCTGGCTTGCAGCCGTGGTGAAATGTTTGGTCCAGGTAACAGCAAGCTACCCGCCCCTGATATGTTAATGATGGATAGAATCGTCGAGATTAGCGAAGATGGCGGCGCTCATGGCAAAGGCTATATTCACGCAGAATTAGATATTAACCCTGATCTTTGGTTTTTCCAGTGTCACTTTATTGGTGACCCAGTCATGCCGGGATGCTTAGGCTTAGACGCTATGTGGCAATTGCTGGGCTTTCACCTGGCATGGTCAGGCGGCCCCGGTCGCGGTCGTGCATTAGGCGTTGGCGAAGTTAAGTTTACGGGACAAATTCTGCCTGAGCATAAGAAAGTCAGTTATTACATTGATATGAAACGCGTTATAAAACGCAAGCTGTTCATGGGCGTTGGCGACGGTCGTGTCGAAGTTGATGGCCGTGAAATTTATACCGCGAAAGACTTAAAAGTCGGATTATTTACCGATACTTCAACGTTTTAATTGCACGACATAAGTTTGCTTAAAACAAAAACGCCGATAGCAACAACTATCGGCGTTTCTCCTTTAAAGGAATGACAAATTAGCGAAACAAGCCGGTATTCCTTGCTTCCATGGCGTCTCTCCAGCCACCTAACCAATGCGACCTAAACTCGTCTTGAGTTTGATAAGGACAGTTATCTTTCGAACGCCCATGTAAGCCGGCTTTAAAGCCTTGAGTGTGAGCTCTTTCAAAGCGATCGCGTTTTTGTCTTTTCATAAATCTATCCTCGCCTGTTGTTCACAGTTGTTCTTTTAAAGAGGCTTTTTTATTAATGCCTCTCTACTATTGATAGACTTATTTGGAGAGAGTTCAATTGTAAAAGTGGCAGAGTCTCAGTTGACATTTTTTAACGAATTGAAACTGTGCCACTTTTTTATATAGAACGTTTAGCTATTAATTTTTGATTTACGGCGAAATACAGAAATAAGTGCGCCTAAACCCATAAAGCCGAGCAACGTGCCAAGACCTAAACTTGCACCTTGTCTTTCAACACGGTTTTCTTGTTGGGTACAGTCGTTTAGCTCGCCATCAGCTGCCGAAGGGTCAAGTTTCACCGTAACGACCACGTCGCGTGTTTGAGTTTCCCCTTCGCTGTCAGTGTACTCTTCAGCTTTTAAAGCGGTTGCAACAATAACGCCGCTGTCATTAATACTGTTCGCCTCAATAATATTGTAGGGAGCGTCACAGCTTATTGTATCGTTCAAATTAATAAACTCAGCGCCCTCTTCTGTTGAGTCGAACATAAATCCAGCTCTGTCGCGAGTCGCTAAGGTTGCTTCAACTTCTCCAGTCCCGACCACAATACCGTCATCATTAATAGCATTAGCGACTGTAGATGAGCCAGTGAAGAACCCCGGTAAGGTTGTAAGCTGTTCGTTGTCCACACTATAAATGAAGCCGGTAGTTCTCAGCTTAGACGAAATAACTTCGGCAAGGTAACCCGTCGCAACGTTATTATCGTTAATATCATTGACCGAACCCCAACGATATTTTGTGTCTTCTGTTACCGCTAAGGCTTCGCCTTCAACAAAAATAGCCGGCATTTTTATCGCGTCTAAGTCAGGATGATACGTCCAGCTTTGACCACCGGCTATACCGTTGTTGTTGACCGTGTATGCGTAACTCGAAAAGTCGTTTTCATCTTCTTCTTCACGAGGCATTAAAGTGCCAAGCTGCTGTGGTTCACCAATGACATTGCCACTAGAATCTAACTGCCATAAGAAGCCGCGAACGTCGTAGATAGAGCGGTTGGCTCTAAAGGAGCCGCTATTGCTTCTTCGGGAATAAAAGCTGAAGCTAAAAGGTTCAATATTACCGGCTGCACTATTTTTTAAGGAGAACCAGGTATTCCATGCGCAAACTTCCACAGGAGCTGTAACTATCGTTTCTTCGTCTTCAGGCGTACAGTCAGCAATTCGCTCTTCAGCTAAAGGGCTGACTGCCACACTCGCATAACCGGCTGCTAAACCTGAGTCGTTAATATCCATTAACGCGGTTTCACCGCCTAAGTATTGTGTTTCTGGTGGCGTTACCTGAGTTACTTCGCCGTTATTAAACCAAACGCCGCGAGTAATAAAATCAGAAACAAAATACTCTACTGTTTGCTCCTCGCTATCGCCATCGGTATAGGTATACTCGATAAGCTCGTAAGGTGCGGTACTGTAACCCACAGCCGAGTTAGCATTGTTTATACTGTAGAAAAAGCTGTCAGTACTATCTGCCCATTGCTCACCTGTCGGTGGAATAGGTTCTACCGCTTGGGTTGTCGTATCAAAATAGAATGCTTGATTAAGCCCTATACGCTGTTGCTGCGTGTCTGAGGTGCTCTCATTTGCTAGGTTGCGTATGAAATTAACAATTTGTTCATCTGTAATAGAGTCTGGATCTTCAATTCCCAGCCGTTCAAAGTCAATTTCTGCGGTTTCTGGTAAGCGCGAAACACCCACCACAAAATTTTGAGCGTTAATATCTCTGGCAAAGCTATGACGGAAGTTGTCCGCTGTCGGCACTTCTTCTACCTGATACAAGTCAGCGGCAGCTGACAGTGACAGCGATGACAAAATAGCGGCAGTAACAGCTTTTGTTGTAAATGTTTTCATTATTAATAACTACTCTATTCTGATAAGTTTTCGAGTTCTTCCCAACGCTCAAGATCCTGCATGAGCTGCTCTTCCAGCTCAGTAATTTCGTTCATCACAGGCTCTGTTTTCTCTAGCGGTTGTTCAAAAAACCCGGCTTCATTAATTGATTCTTGTAACTTTTCCAGTCGCGCTTCTTTTTCAGCAATAACTTGCGGCAAAGCTTCCAGCTCACGTTGTAGCTTGTAGGATAACTTTTTACGCGGCTTGGCTGAACCTTTAACCGATTTTTGTGTATTCGATTCTTGTTTTTCGTTCGAGTCAGACTCTTTTGTTGGGGCTTTGGTTCCCTTAGTTTTAGAAGAATATGCCTTAGTTGTAGGAGCTTTGTTTTTCAGGTAATGCTCAAGCTCTGTAAAACCACCCACTATCTCGGTTATGACGCCCTCACCTTCGAAATACAACACACTGGTTGCGGTGTTGTCGACAAATTCACGGTCGTGACTAACCAAGAGAACTGTGCCTTCGTAACTCGCAATAATCTGCTCTAAAAGCTCCAGCGTTTCAATGTCTAAGTCGTTGGTAGGCTCATCGAGTACCAAAATGTTGCTTGGTTTTAGCAGTATTTTTGCCAGAAGAGCTCGGTTACGTTCACCACCTGACAGCGCACTAACCGGCGTCCGCGCCTGCTTCGGTGTAAATAAGAAGTCCTGTAAATAGCTTAGAATATGTCGTGGACGCCCCTGGAACTCTATATCCTGTTTACCATCCCCCACGTTGTCCATTACAGACTGGGCTGGGTCGAGCTGTGCTCTATGTTGATCAAAATAAGCGACTTCCAGGTTTGTTCCTAAGCGCACGACGCCTGAATCCACCGGCTGGTCACCCAAAATAACCTTAATCAAGGTACTCTTCCCACAACCATTGGGGCCAACAAAAGCAACTTTGTCACCACGCATGAGCAACAAATCGAGATCGCTAATGATTTGTTGTTCTCCAAACGCCAGTGACATATTTTCGCCTTCAAAGACTTTCTTACCGGAACGCTGTGACTCATTAACCGATAAGTTTGCTTTACCCTGCAGTTCACGGCGCTGTTGTCGCTGCTTGCGCAAGTCTTGTAACGCTCGAACTCGGCCTTCATTGCGCGTTCGTCTCGCCTTAATGCCCTGTCGGATCCACGCCTCTTCTTGTGCGAGTTTTTTGTCAAATTCGGCGTTTTGGGCAGCCTCAACTTCCAGCGCTTCGTTTTTCTTTACCAGATAATTGTCGTAATTACCTGCATAGCTGGTCAGTAGACCGCGATCGAGGTCAATAATTCGAGTGGCCAGACGTCGAATAAATGCGCGGTCGTGACTGATAAACAACACAGCACCTTTAAAGGCGACAATTTGTTCCTCCAGCCAACGGACCATTTCAATATCTAAATGGTTGGTCGGCTCATCCAGCAATAACAAGTCTGGGTCAACAACCAAAGCGCGCGCTAAAGCAACACGTCTTAACCAACCACCAGACAATGAGGCCATGGTGTCGTCAGCAGGTAACTGCAAGCGCGTTAATGTTTGTTCTATACGAGTGACCATTTGCCAACCGTTGCAGGCATCAAGAGCGGTCTGAACTCTTTCTAAGTCTTGTAACACCTTTTCGCTATGCGCTGCATCAGCCAGCTGTTCGGAAAGCTCATGATATTCCGATAATAGCTTTCCGGTTTCGGCTAAGCCTTCAGCAACATAATCATAAATTTTTTGCGTAGACTGTGCAGGAGGGTCCTGAGGTAAACGTGATACTTTAGTATCACCTATCCACTGCACACTACCCGAATCTAAAGTAACTTCGCCGTCAATTGCCTTTAGTAATGTCGACTTGCCTGCGCCATTGCGACCAACCAGGCAAATGCGCTCACCGGCTTCTACGGTAAAATCGACGCCATCAAGAATCGCATCTGCGCCAAAGGCTAAATGAGCATCCTGAACTCGCAACAAACTCATTGCTCAATAAACTCCAATAATTGCTTTTCATTAAATGGCCAACGAAGTTCACCGTCATCGTTGGCTTTCACGAATACCGGCACAAGCCAGCCATATTCTTCTTGTAAGTCATCTTGTTCCGAAATATCGATGACCCCAAGCTCTACTGGCTCTTCTAATGCTAACTGATGCAGCATCTGCAACGCTTGTGTGCATAGCGGGCAATTAGGCTTAGTTAATAGGTAAACTGCCGACATTAGTGCGCCCGGGAAATAATAAAATAATGGTGTATGCCTTTATGCCGCTTGAAGTCTTCAGGTATAGACGCCTGCGTTTGGTCGTTAACTTCAAAGCCGGCTTTTTCCAAGCCTTCGACGTCAATTTTAAATTTCTTGCGGTTGTTAGAAAACAAAATGACACCGTCTTCGTGCAGCAAGTTTGCTGCGGTTTTTATCAACCCTACGTGGTCACGCTGTATATCCAGTGTGCCCGTCATTCGCTTGGAGTTGCTGAACGTTGGTGGATCCAGGAAGATCACATCAAATGCTTGCTTCCCTCTTTGCTCCCGCATCCAGCTAAAGCAGTCAGCTTGAATAAAATCGTAGTCGCCACGCAAATTGTTGAGTTCGAAGTTGCGTTCACCCCATTTAAGGTAAGTGTTCGACATATCTACCGAAACCACACGTTTCGCCCTGCTTCTGGCGGCCTGAACCGATGCTGTGCAGGTATAAGCAAACAGGTTTAAGACATCGAGCTCATTACATTTGTCCAAAAGCTCCTTGCGAACTAAGCGATGATCCATAAACAATCCCGTGTCGAGATAATCGGTTAAGTTAACCTCGAAACGTGCACCGTATTCGTGAACCGTCAGTACCTTACTTTCCTGCGAGCGCTTCTCATATTGCTGGCGACCGCTTTGGCGCTGGCGGCGCTTTAAGACGATATTGCTTTCATCAAATGGTAGGGCTTCACTTAAGGTTTCCAGCATGAACCACAGGCGATCATTTGCGACCCCGTCGGGTACTGTTTTAGGGGCTGCATATTCCTGAACCACTAAGTAATCGCCGTATATATCAATGGCAGCATTGTACTCAGGAATATCGGCATCATAGACGCGCCAACAATCCAGCTCTTCTTTGTCAGCCCACTTTCGAAGTTTTGAATAATTCTTTTTAAGTCTATTTAAAAGGTCATTACTTTTACTTTCTGTAAAGTCTGGCTGCTCTTTAGTTAAGTCATAAAGCGCTAAAGTGACAGGGATGGCACCATTTAGTAACGAATATTTCTTATGACTTCTAAGTCGTAAACGCTTCAGTAGTTGCTCGTCACCGGCAAGTATTGATAGCTGCCAGTTGTGAAAGTTTTCTTTTAAGGTTTGTCCGAAACGCTGGTAAAGCAATAAGGTCTCAACGACTTCACCTAAACGCTCACCGTAAGGCGGGTTTGTGACCAACAAGCCGGATTCAGCAGGCGCCTCCAGGTCTGTTGCGTCTCGCTCTTCCCACTCAATAACATTATTCAGTAGTACGCGACTCGCGTTACTGCGGGCAATGGATATCATTCGTCCACTACTATCAGAACCTTTTATGGTGCCTTTGAACGCGGCCTTGCCAACCTTGAAACGTTCTTCCGCTTCGTCTAGCACACTATGCCATGCGGCTGTATCATGTCCTTTCCAACGCAGGAAGCCCCAGTGTCCGCGGCCAAGGCCCGGTGCGTGATCACAGGCCATCATCGCAGCCTCAATAAGCAAAGTGCCTGAGCCACAAAAGGGATCAAAAATAGCGGGTTGAGGTTTTTCTAGCTCGGTTTTAATACCAGAGCGAATAAGAATTGCTGCCGCTAAGGTTTCGCGCAACGGCGCTGCGCCCTGCTCTGTCCGATAACCACGTTTGTGCATACCGTCACCAGAGAAGTCTAACGACCACACCAGTTTTCCTTTGTGCAGACGAACCGCAATACGAATATCGGGCTGCTCTTTTTCTATGTTCGGTCTTGTCAGATCTTTATTTCGGAAGTAGTCGACAATACAGTCTTTTACCAATTGTGCACCGAACTGAGTATGACGAATATCGTCATTACCACCGGAAAAGTCCACGATAAAGGTTTCATTATTACTAAAGACACTTTGCCAGTTAAACTGAGTCAGTGTCAGTTTTATGTCGTCCAGACTGCTGGGTTCGTGTTCACCTAACTGGAGCAACATACGGCTTGCCAAACGAGACCACATAACAATGCGGTAGGCCTGCTCTAAAGAAGCATCGATATAGCAACCGGCAAATGTTTGTTTTAAATAAGGTAATTCGTAAGCCTGTAATTCTTCGTGAAGTAGCTCTTCGAGCCCTTTGGCACAGGCGATAAAAAAACGATGCATAAATTCCGACTTGTTCATTCAGTAAACCGCAATTATAACGGAGAGCCACTTGGCTGTCTTTAATAACCCGGGAAATAACCTTAAATGAGTAATTAATAAGCACTTAACTCCAATTTGACTGAATAGTAGGCGGTTAAGTGAAATAAGGCTTGCGCTATGGAAAGGACAGGTATAGTATTCGCCTCATCGGACGCGGGGTGGAGCAGTCTGGTAGCTCGTCGGGCTCATAACCCGAAGGTCGTAGGTTCAAATCCTGCCCCCGCAACCAATTATCCTTTCTAAAGTAACTCCTTTAAATAATCTTCTGAAATTTACTTCCAAAAAGAATACCTGAAAGCTAACACAAAAACTTTATGCTAAACGCTGTCCCCAGGACGACTGTGAAGACATTGCTAAGTCGATAGTGGCGGGTAGTAATCGATTTAAGGTCACTTTTATTACTTGAAATTGGCGCATGGTCTTAATGGCAGACAACTGCATAGACTCGTCAAGCAAGACACAGGATGCAAACTCTTCATCCGCATCTATAATCATAAACAAGCCTTGATCGAACCCTGAGTTGAGCTCACATAAACGACGCTCTTCTGGCCATTCAGTAATATCTGATTTTTGAAAGTGCCAGCTTTGTGGCATTTGAGGACGGCCGAAACGCTTCCAGGCCATTGCATGTAATGCAGCATCGTCAATAGCACATGGGAGCTTGTCGCTTGGATAGCCTTCGAGGAGTTCGGTTGTTGACTGAAATACAGTCGCATCCTCAATATCCAATTCAGAACGTTCAAAATGAATGTTGACCAGCTGGTTTGGCTTATACGCTATTTGGCATGAGTTTTCTTCTGAGAGCTTAACAGAAAGCTCGCCAGATTCTTGATTGTATAGCCATAACCAATGCGGTTGTGATTCCACGCTGTTGCCCTTTATTCTTCTAATATGAGCGAAATGATTCGAATGCGACTAAATAATATACGGCTAAAGATACTAGACTCAGGTATCTATTACAAGCCGTTAACAACTTCTTTAATAAGTTTGGGACCGTGATAAATAAACCCGGTATAAACCTGAACTAAACTTGCTCCGGCAGCTAATTTTTCTTTAGCCGCAGCTGCACTATTAATGCCCCCTACCCCAATAATCGGCATTTTTCCCTGAAGCTCGTTGCTTAATTGACGGATAACATCTGTGCTTTTATCTTGCAACGGACGCCCGCTAAGACCGCCGGCTTCTGACGCTTGCGAGTCAGTTAAATTATCTCGGGCAAGTGTTGTGTTAGTTGCAATAACACCGTCAATGTTGGCATTGAGCAGTGATTTCGCCATTACAGTGACTTCATCTGCTGTTAGATCTGGGGCAATTTTCACGACTAAAGGTACGTAGCAATCGTGCTTTTTATGCAGCTCAGCTTGGGACGCTTTTAGCTTACTGAGCAAGTCATCTAATGCAGTGCCGTGCTGCAAATTACGTAAACCCGGCGTATTGGGCGATGAAATATTAATGGTGACGTAATCTGCATACGGGTAGACTTTCTCAAGGCAAATAAGGTAGTCGTTAATAGCCTCTTCTTCGGGAGTTACTTTGTTTTTGCCAATGTTAATACCAAGCACGCCTTTATAAGAAGTGGCTTTAACATTCTCCAAAAGCTTATCAACACCCTCGTTATTAAAGCCCATCCGGTTAATTATGGCTTCATCATTTACCAAGCGGAATAAGCGAGGTTTATCATTACCCGGTTGAGCAACCGGCGTGATAGTCCCTATTTCAACAAAACCAAAGCCCATTTGACCAAAAGCATCTATGCACTCGCCGTTTTTATCAAGACCTGCCGCTAAACCCACCGGGTTAGGGAAGCGAATACCCATCACCTCGCACGGTTTATCTGGAACACTCTGTTTCCAAAACAGCGACAACGGGGTGTTGTGCCAACGCTTTAAAATACCGAGCGCAAACTCATGCGTGCGCTCGGCGTCTTGGCGAAACAGCCATGAACGAATAATTCCGTACATTAGCTGGATACTTTTGGTGCACAGTTATGACTAAGTAACATCAGCTCGCGTAATGCGACTGAGAACTTAGCAAACTCGTGGCTCTTAGTAGTTTTGAAGTCAGAAAGCATTTGCTGCCAACGGTACAGCAGTGTTTCGTTCTTCTCTACCCACTCGCTTATCATCTTCTCTGGGTCTTTCGCGTCTGAGGTTGCTTTTAATACCACTTGCGTCAGTGCGCGTTGCTGCCAATCCAGCTCTTCGCGGAAAGCGGCACGAGCCAGTGCTTGCCAGTGGTTAGCAACCGGTTGGTTATTAATCTGCGTTAAGAACCAGTGTAAGTTAAGCTCAGCACCTAAACGGAAGTAAAGTGTTCCGACCGTTTTCAGGTTTTGCCCGCTTTCGTTAGCCACTTCAGCTAAATCCATAGCAGAGAAAATGGTGCTCAAGCTGGCAACGTGCTTCGCTAGTTCAGCCGGGAAGCCGTGTTCTTTGTATTTCTCTATCGTTTCTTCAATCACCTTCGCTTCGTCTTCAATCATATATTTCAGACTATTTTTGCGAAGATCATCAAATGCGCCCATGTAGAAATCCAGGTGTTCCTGAATACCATTCAACGTTGGATTTCTGTGGCGCAGGAACCAGCGGGTTGCGCGGCGGACCATGCGGCGAAGTTGGAACAATACGTCGTTTTGTACCTCAGCCGGTACTTTATTGTTCAGCGCTTCAATTTTGTCGGTAAGCTCTTCAACTTTGAAACACTCACGTGCAACGACATAAGCTGAGGCAACTTCTGCAACACTAGCTCCTGTTGCTTCCTGCTTACGGAATACAAAGTTTGGCCCCATGTCATTAACAATGTTATTGGCCAGCTTGGTTGCAATGATCTGCCCTTTCAGCGGGTGCGACGTCATTGCTTCAGCAAAACGCTCACGCAGTGGTACCGGGAACGAATCAAATAGCTCACGAGCATGGTAAGGATCTTCAGTGATCTCGTCTGTGATCAATTGTTCTTTCAGAACCATTTTTCCGTAAGCGGTTAATACTGAAAGCTCTGGACGAGTTAACCCCTGATTCGACGCCTGGCGTTCGGCCAGTTCATCATCATCTGGTAAGAACTCCAGTTGACGATTCAGCGCACCGTCACGTTCCAACTGATGAATAAAGCGCTGCAGCTCTTTTATCTGATCAGCGCCGCGAAGCGCGGTAACTGAAATTGACTGAGTTTGGCGATTACAGTCATCCAGCACAATTTCTGCCACTTCTTCTGTCATGTCGTACAGTAATTTGTCGCGTTGCTTCTGCGTTAAGTCGCCACTGGTCACCAAGCCGTTCAGCAAGATCTTAATGTTGACTTCATTATCCGAGCAGTCAACGCCACCCACGTTATCAACAAAGTCAGTATTAATGCGACCGCCTTTTTGAGCAAACTCGATACGTCCAAGTTGAGTGAACCCGAGGTTACCGCCCTCACCCACAATTTTTGCTTTGAGCTCGTGACCATTCACACGTAGTGCGTCGTTAGCACGGTCGCCGACGTCAGTATCGGTTTCCGCTTTACCTTTGACGTAAGTACCAATACCTCCGTTCCAAATAAGATCGACTTCCATCGTCAAACAGGCTTTTATCAGCTCGTTTGGCGTCATCGACTTCTTATTGGTGCCAATCATCTTTTTAATTTCTGGCGTTAACTCAATGGCCTTGGCACTTCTTGAGAAAACACCACCGCCCTTAGAAATCAACTCTTTGTTGTAATCGTCCCAGGTAGAGCGCGGTAACTTAAATAAGCGGTCTCTTTCTTTCCAGGAGCTTGCTGCATCTGGCTCTGGGTCGATGAAAATATGCATGTGGTTAAACGCAGCTTGTAAGCGCGTATGCTTAGACAACAACATGCCATTACCAAATACGTCACCGCCCATATCGCCGATAGCAACACAGGTAAAGTCAGTGGTTTGACAGTCAATACCCATTTCACGGAAGTGACGTTTAACAGACTCCCAGGCTCCGCGTGCGGTAATACCCATTTTCTTGTGGTCATAGCCGACTGAACCCCCGGACGCAAACGCATCGCCTAACCAGAAATTATATTCGGCGGAGATACCGTTAGCGATGTCCGAGAAGGTTGCGGTGCCTTTATCGGCCGCGACCACTAAATATGGGTCGTCTTCGTCATGACGCACAACGTCTTTCGGTGGAATAATTTCGCCTTCAATAATGTTGTCAGTAATGTCTAACAGTGCGCGAATGAACGTTTTGTAGCATGCCTGACCTTCTGCCATAAAGCCCTCACGGTCTTCCGGCAGCGCTTTACAAATAAAACCACCTTTTGCGCCAACCGGCACAATAACGGTATTCTTCACTTGCTGAGCTTTGACCAGTCCTAAAATTTCAGTGCGGAAGTCTTCTCGTCTGTCAGACCAGCGCAAGCCGCCACGGGCAACTTTACCGCCACGCAAATGAACACCTTCAACACGCGGTGAATAAACGAAAATCTCAAACTTAGGCAATGGCAGCGGCATTTCCGGCACCATTTCCGGCAGGAATTTCAATGAGATATAAGGCTTATCGTTGCCGTTTTCATCGGTTTGGAAAAAGTTTGTTCTAAGTGCGGCATCAATGAGCTCAACGTAACGACGAATAATGCGGTCGTCATCTAAGTTGGCAACGTTATCCAACTCGGTGTTAATGCGCGTGTGCAGTGCTTCGAGTTTTTTCTCGACATCTTTGGTACCCGGCTCAAACTTGGTGTAGAACATTTTCACAACCAATTTAGCCAGCAGCGGATACTTACTAAAGGTACTTTCAATGTAGCTTTGGCTGAATGTTGTACCAATTTGGCGCATGTATTTAGCCAGCATACGCAAAATGGTTGCCTGGCGACCATTCATACCAGCACCCAGTACTAAACGGTTGAAGCCGTCATCTTCAAGCTGACCGCCCCATACTTTAGCAAAGGCATTTTGGAAGGTCTCGCGACTTTCATCTAAGTCCAGCGAACCCGCCGTGTGAAGCATTTGGAAGTCAAGAACCCAAAAAATATGACCATCGCTGGTTTTAATCTGATACGGGCTTTCACCAATAACTCGTAAACCAAAGTTTTCGAGCATCGGCAGCACGTCAGACAAATGAATGGGTTCGTCTTTATGGAATAGTTTCAGATGCAGATGTTTGCTGTCGTCTTTCTCTTCTTGCGCACGATACAGCACCATGCCCAACTTGTGATCATCGTCTAGCGACTCAAGTTGCTTAATGTCTGAAATAGCCACCGACGGTAGTACATCTTCTTTGTATGAGCGAGGGAAAGCTGAAGAATAACGCTTGTTGAGACGCGTCGCCTGAGCTTCACCGTATGTAGACTGTAAAATTCTCTCGAAATTATCTTCCCAGGTGCGTGCAGCTTCAATCAAGTTTTGCTCCAAATCTTTCACGTTAATCGTCTGATGACCATCACTTAAACGGACTGTATAGTGAGTTCTCGCCAATGATGACTCTGAAAAATACGTCGTAAAGTCAACGTCGTATTCCGTTTTGAACGTTCTTGCCAATATACTTTGCGTACGCTCACGCAGTAAGGTGTTATAGCGCTCTTTCGGCACGTAAACCATGCATGACATGAAGCGCCCAAAGATATCTCGGCGCAAAAACACGCGAGTCATATCACGCTCTTGCATTTGCAGCACACCCAGACCGACTTCTAATAAGTCATCCTCTTCAGCCTGAACAATTTCATCACGTGGGTAGGTTTCTAAAATATTCAGTAACGCCTTTGCAGCATGAGACTGTGGTGCGAAACCAGACATTTCCAAAACACGCTCGATTTTTTCACTAACCAGAGGAATATCTGAGGTGCTGTTATTATAGAAGCTAGCTGAGTAAAGACCGATAAAGCGGTGCTCACCAATAACTTCACCTTTTTCATTGAAGCGCTTAATACCAATGTAGTCCGAGTACGCAGGACGGTGAACACGCGATTTAGAATTGGTTTTGGTCAATAGTAACAGGCGATCATTCTGAATGATTTCGCGAGCATCTTCCGGCAATGATGAAACCAAACGACCTTTATCGCTGACCGAATTTTTCATTAAGCCAAGGCTGGTCTCTTTAATCTGTTTTAGCTCATAGTCGCCTTTCACCGGGCTGAGCTCATATTCACGATAACCCGTTAACGTAAAGTTGTCGTCTGCCAGCCACTTAAGGAATTTCTTAGCCTCGTCTTTATAGAGTTTCTCGCCGGGATAAAAGTCGTTATCGAGCTCTTTAGCTACTTCTTGCAAGCGCTCACGCATTGGCTTCCAGTCTTGAACAGCCAGGCTAATTTCTTCCATTACCGAGACCAACTCTTTCTTCAGTGTCTTAATTTCTTCTTTGCTGGTCTGACGGTCAATTTCTATCAGGAACACGGTATCGACGTAATTATCTTTACTACGCGTACCGGGTTTTTGTAACTCTGTAACTTGGTGCTCTTTGTCCCGCTTGTGACTAATTGGCATGTGCAGCAGTAAGTGCGACGTGATACCCAGACGAGATAACGCCATACGCACGGAGTCGACCATAAACGGCATATCATTTTGAATGATTTCAACAATGGTATGTGGCGACTCCCAGCCGTCCGTAGGGACATCAGGATTGTAGACTTTAATAAGTGCTTTATCGCCAGACTTATATTCGTTAAAGCTGTGCCAAAGTCCTAAAACAGCACCGTACATATCGCTATCGTGACGATTGGTTAAATCATCGCTTGCAATGTTTCGGTATAACCGTTTGGCAAAATCTGCAACTAAATGCGCCTGAGGGGCTGGAACTTTCTTATTTATCAATTCAACGACTTTTTCCAGTAAAACCGGAGATTGACTATCGACCAACGACATAATTACAGAGTCCTTGAGGTTGTTGGTGAAACGTCGCAGGCAAGCCAAATGCGGCCCGCGGCCAATGAATCTATGATTGAGGTTATTGTCGGACATTTATCATAGGCTTTCAACGCTATTTCGCATTAAAAACCAGTGTTTAGACCAGATATTTCGGGGATTAAGAAATAACTATGTTATTTAACTGAATGGAAGTCTTTAGACACGACGTAAATCAACAAATTTTTGATTTTCATCGACTTGTAGGCAGAAGCGTCCTCTTATTCCCTGACTGTCAATAAACTTAATAAAGCGGCCCGCGGGAATTGCGACCCGCGTGCCGTTATCAGTGGTTACAACTACCTGTTGAAAGCCCTTGTTATAGTAAACATCACAGTATTCCTGATAGCTCATGGACAGACTAAAGACATACTGGATGATCACGTTACTCGCCTACCTTAAATAATTATTCAGTTAGACAACTTTCTACTTTTTCAAACAAGTCGCTGGCTAAGTTTGGTAAAGACTGAATGCCTTTCAACTCAGCTTTCATTAGCTCTTGACGTTTTTCGTCATAGCGACGCCAACTGACAAACGCAGACAATAAGCGCGACGCTACCTGAGGGTTAAAGTCATTCAACACTTTAATTTGCTCAGCTACCAGTTGGTACCCTTTACCATCAGCTCTATGGAACTGCGCTTGGTTCTGGGTAAAAGCAGCCAGTAACGAATAAACCCGATTCGGGTTTTTAATGCTGAAATCCGGGTGCGACATAAGCTCAGTCAGCCGCTCAACGGTAGCTTCGTTATTGGCAAGTGCTTGAGTACTAAACCACTTGTCCATAACCAGTTTTTCCCCACGCCATTGCTTATCAAAGGCCTCCAGGAGAGTTTTCGCCAGCGAATGATTTGACCAAACAGCAGCCTGCAATGCCGCAAGCTGATCAGTCAGATTGTCCGATTGATTAAACTCTTGCTCAAGCAGTTCATCGCTGTTGCTGGTTAAGGCCAGATAGCTTAAGCAGGTTTTCTTCAACTGTCGCGCCGCAATGTCTTGTGCCGACAACTCATAAGGGTGTTTAGTTGAACACTTATTGTAAACACTAATAAAGTCTTCTTTTAACGCTTCAGCGAGCTGCTGTTTAAGCGCATCGAGGTTTTCGTTAATTCGCTCAACAGGTATCACATTAAAGTTTTCAGCGATGGTTGCAGGCGTGGGTAATGTTAACGCTAAAGCAATTAAAGCCGGATCGCTGTTTCCAAGCAGTAAGTTTCGGCAAGACGTAACCGTTTGTTCGTCTAACTCTAGCTCCGTTTCGCTCGAGATAGCCTGCTCAACCTTACGTGAAAACAAGGTTTGTGCAGCGTCCCAGCGACTAAATTCATCTTGGCTGTGAGCCATTAGAACACGTAATTCATCGTCACTGATGTCGCGCTTCACTTTCACCGGTGCTGAGAAATTCTCAAACAGCGATAAAACAGGCTGTTCGGCAACATTTTCGAAGCTTAGCGTTAGCTCTTTATCTTTAAGATGAATCAGCTGTTCATCAGACAACTCCAATGGCTGCCCTTTTACGGAATACGCTGACCATTTCACCGGAATATGGAATGGTGCCTTCTCACTTTGTCCGGGCGTTGCAGGCGTTTCCTGGCGCAAGGTAATAGTCAGTTTTTGTTGCTGAGCATCATAATCTTGCTCAACAGAAACTGTTGGTGTACCCGCTTGTGAATACCAATGGCGGAAACAGCTAAAGTCAGCACCATTGGCATCTTCCATCGCCGCAACAAAATCTTCGCAGGTAACGGCTTGGCCGTCGAAGCGCTCAAAATACAGCGCCATGCCTTTTTGGAAGCCCTCTTCGCCTAACAAGGTATGAATCATACGAATGACTTCTGCACCTTTGTTATATACCGTAACGGTATAAAAGTTGTTCATTTGAACCACTTTATCCGGACGTATGGGGTGCGCCATTGGGCTAGCGTCTTCAGCAAACTGATGGCTTCTAATAACTTTGACATCGTTAATGCGGTTTACTGCTCTAGAGCCTAAGTCAGAGCTAAACTCCTGATCTCGAAAAACAGTTAAGCCTTCTTTCAGCGACAACTGGAACCAGTCACGGCACGTCACTCGGTTACCCGTCCAGTTATGAAAGTACTCATGGCCGATAACCGACTCGATGTTGAGAAAGTCCTGGTCAGTCGCAGTTTCTGGATTCGCCAATACGTATTTGGCATTAAAGACATTTAAGCCCTTATTCTCCATAGCTCCCATATTGAAGAAGTCGACGGCAACGACCATATAAATATCGAGGTCATAAACCAAGTTAAAACGCTCTTCGTCCCATTTCATCGCATTTTTGAGTGATTCCATAGCGTGTGGGGCTCGATGAAGGTTGCCTTTATCGACAAACAGTTGAAGCTCAACGTTTCTGCCATCTTTGGTTGTGAAAGTATCTTCCAGTAAGTCGAAATTACCAGCAACTAAGGCAAACAAATAACTGGGTTTCGGATGAGGGTCTTCCCACACGGCCAGGTGCTTACCTCCTTCTATCTCACGATATTCAACGCGGTTACCGTTTGATAGCAAGTATGGGTAGCCTTCTTTATCGGCAATAACCGTTGTGCGGTACTTTGCCAGAACGTCGGGGCGATCCATGAAGTAACTAATGCGACGGAACCCTTCGGCCTCACATTGCGTACAGTAAGTTCCTTCGGCTAAATACAAACCTTCAAGCGCCTCATTGGCGCTTGGGTTAACTGTATTCTCAATGGTGAGTTCAAAGCTATCGAACGCTGTTTCGAGTACCAACTGGTTATTTTCAACCTTCCACTTTTCGGCTGGAATAACCTCATTATTCACTTTGACGCTATCCAGCGTTATGTCTTCGCCATCAAGCACCAACGGTTTGCTGTGGTTGCCCTGACGCTCAACCTTCATGACATTAGTGACCCGTGTATTTTCAGGGTGTAACTCAAAGGTTAAGTCAACCGTTGAAATAGTGAATTCGGGTTGTTGATAATCTTTTCTATACTTCGCTTTCGGTAACTGTGTCATAACTTCCTTTCGTTACTGATTAAGCCGTCGCTTCTTTTTGCTCTGGCTTTTTATAAAGAATGGTCCAGCCTGTGTAGGCAAACACGATAGCAATTAATGGTGTTAAGTAGTTGAAGAACGCAAAGATACCATACTCAAATGGGCTTACCGCAAGCACCGAGAACATATAAGCACCACAAGTATTCCATGGAATTAATGCTGACGTGATAGTACCACTGTCTTCTAACGTACGAGACAGCACACGAGGATCAAGATTACGCCGCTCATATTCCTCACGGAACATGCGACCTGGCAAGACAATCGCCATATATTGGTCAGCGGTTAAAACGTTGGCACCAAAACAGGTGAATATAGTACCGGTAATGAGTGAACCGACAGATTTGCTCGCCTTTAACATACCGCGAATAAATCGTTCTAACAGACCAATTTTTTCCATAATGGCGCCAAATGTCATGGCGCTCAGAATAAGCCAAACGGTATTGAGCATAGAAACCATGCCTCCACCGCTTAACAGAGAGTCTAAGTTAGCGCTGCCGGTACTGACGGTTGTGCCATCAGACAATGCCAGCCAAACCACTTTTAACGATGCTATCCAACCTTCTTCTCCGGCAATTTGCGTGACCATTTCAGGCTGGAAAATGAGCGCCCAGACGCCACCTAATAGTGCTCCAAAGAACACAGTGGGTAGCGCCGGTTTACGCGTTGCCGCTAAATATAAAAGTACGGCAAGTGGTACCAGCATTTCCCAACCAATATTAAAGGTTCCGTGAAGCTGTGTTTGCATTTGTTCCAGACGCTGTAAGCTCACATTGGTGTCTGCGTTTAAGCCCAGAATTAAGAAGATGATGACCGAGATAACAAACGCCGGACCGGCTGTGTAGCCCATATAGCGGATATGCGCAAACAGCTCTGTACCGGCAACGGCGGGAGCAAGGTTCGTGGTATCGGAAAGCGGTGACATTTTGTCACCAAAATACGCACCAGAAACGATAGCACCGGCTGCAATAGCTGGCTCAAGCCCCATGCCTGAAGCGACCCCCATAAGCGCCACACCTATGGTAGCTGCGGTTGTCCAGGAGCTACCAATTGACAGAGCGACAATACCGCAAATAATACAGCTGGCCGCATAAAATAATCCGGGATTCAGCAACTCTAAGCCAAAGTAAATAAGTGTTGGTACGGTGCCCGAAAGCAACCAGGTTCCAATTAATGAGCCAACTGCAAGAATTATCAGCATAGCGCCTAGGGCGACTGAAATCCCCTCGGTAATACCTTCTTCTATTTGTGACCAACTAAAGCCATTTCGGAAACCAATAATAACGGCGATACCCGCTGCCACTAATAGCGCTATTTGGTTAGGCCCGTAAGAAGAATCTTCTCCGAATAAATAAACGGATGAAGCCAGCATGACAATTAGCGCGATTAATGGAATAAGCGCCTGGAGCAAACTCGGTTGTTTTGTTGTGTGACTCATTAATTTTTAACCTAAAGTTTTATAAAACCAATTAGCTGTAAGAAAATAATAATAATGGCTACAGGCGCTATGTACTTAACGCACAACAACCAGATGTCAAAAACGGGTTTATGGCTATCCAGCTCATTTTCGCTGTGTTCTCTTTTCATCACCCAGCCAGCCAAAATTGCGAGCAGTAAACCGCCTAATGGCAAAAGAATACTCGACGTCAGAAGGTCAATAATATCAAAAATTGAGTTAATCGGTTTACCTAACCACGCGCCGCTAAGCTGCGCCCACTCACTACCGGCAAATGAATGAATGGTGAGTTGTCCCAGCAACCACAAAACGAGGCCTGAAACTAATGTAGCCGGCCAGCGGCTTAAGGAGAACTTCTCTGCCACAAAAGCGACCGATGACTCTATCATAGCAATGGCTGATGTGAATGCGGCTATGACCAGCATGACAAAAAAGACAGTGCCAAGTAACGTCCCCGCGGGCATTTCTGCAAACGCCAGAGGTAATGTAGTGAAGATAAGACCTGGCCCTTCACTTGGCGTAAGCCCGAAACCGAAAACCAAAGGGAATATGGCCAAACCAGCAAGTAGCGCAACGATGGTATCAATTACGGCTATCCACAGACTGGTTTGAACAATCGATGTTTCCCGAGGTAAATAAGCGCCGTACATAATCACCACGCCGGACGCCAAGCCTAATGTAAAGAATGAGTGACCCAGAGCAATCATTACGCCGTTCACCGACAGCTTGCTAAAGTCTGGCTCAAACATGAAGGTGATTGCCGCTGAAAAGTCACCAATATTACCAACGTAAATAGCGATACCAACCAATAATAGGATCATCGCTGGCAATAGCAGCCTGACTGAGCGCTCCAGGCCGTTTTTCACACCATTACCGACGACTAAAACCGTCGCCACAATAATAAGGCTATGCCATAGCATTAGCTCGCCCGGCGATGAAAGCAGCCCGGTGAAAACGTTACCCACTTGTTCTGCCGATGCGCCTTCAAACAGCCCCTGTCCTGCTTTGAAAACGTAGGCTAATGCCCAGCCGGCAATAACCGCGTAAAAACTTAAAACCAAATACCCTGTTAGCATTCCCAGCCAACCAGCACTTTGCCAAAACGAGCTTTTCCCTGACTCCAGGGCGACAGACTTTGCTGCATATCCAGGTGAATGACGGCCCCGACGACCAATAATGACCTCGGCTATCATGATAGGAATGCCAATGCCAAGAATACACAGCAAATAAATAAGAACGAAAGCGCCACCGCCATTTTCCCCCATGACATAAGGGAACTTCCAAATGTTGCCCAGCCCAACGGCTGCTGCGGAGGATGCCAAAATGAAACTTAACCGGCTGGACCAGCGGCTTGAGATTGTTTGATTGTTTGTCATCGTATTTTAGTTATTGTTGTTATTTTATTGAGTTATATCACAACCGCTTCTGTTGTTGTCGGTTGTATTAAAAAAATACCGCCAGTTAAGGCGGTATTTCAAGGATACAGTGTCCATTAATTATTCGCGGCAAGCTCCTCGCCGTTAATAAAATCCATCGCTACGAGCAATGCCTGATCAAGGTAAGGGTCGACCTCCGTCACTTCCTCAGGAGCATCTTCGATGTCTTCAACTGGCTCCATTCCCGCTCGTTTTAATCGAGCATTGACTCGTTCAAGCTGGCGAGCTTTTTGCTCATCTTCTTTTTTCTTGCGCTCTTCTGAATTAAGACTGACCCAGGTTTTGTCTTTTTCCAGGCGATACCGCTCAATATCTTCAAAGATGAACTCAAATTCCGGCGCTTTTTCAATGCGTTTATTTAAACGTGTTTGCAGCACTTCAATTTCTGAGTCATCAACTCTATTGACAGGCTTAAAGTCTGCTTTTTTAATTTTGTCCCACGGTAGCGCATTATCTTCTTTGCTTTCGCCCCACTCTGATGGCTCCACATACGAAGGAAATACGATATCAGGCTGAACACCTTTCAGCTGCGTACTACCACCGTCAATACGGTAAAACTTAGCGATGGTGTACTGTACACTGCCCAGAGGCTCATCAAAAAAGTCGAAACGACGCGCTAACCCACGGTGCTGCTGAACAGTGCCTTTACCAAAGGTATTTTCACCCAGAATAAGCGCACGTTCATAATCTTGCATTGCCGCTGCGAATATTTCGGAAGCTGACGCGCTGTAACGGTCAACCATGACAAACAGAGGTCCGGAGTAAAATACTTTACCGTCTTTATCTTCACTCACATCAACCCGACCACGACCGTCACTTACCTGCACGACAGGGCCTTTATCGATGAACAAACCGGTTAACCCAATAGCTTCTGTCAGGGCACCACCGCCGTTACCACGTAAATCGATGATAAGACCTTCCACATTTTCAGACTGAAGGTCTTTAATCAGCTTTTGAACGTCAGCCGTCAGGTTGTTATAGAAACCGGGTATTTCAATAACGCCCATTTTCTGGCCTTCATAAACGCCTTCTTCAATGGTTTTCACTTCTGCTTTAGCGGCTCTGTCCTCTAGTTTAACTTTGTCACGAGTAACCTTAACAACACTTGGCGTGCCGCCTGCCCCTTGGCTGGACTTAAGCACCTGAAGGCGCACAGTGGTGCCTTTCGGGCCTTTTATTAGCTCAACAACGTCGTCCAGACGCATGCCAATAATGTCAACAAATTCTTCTTTATCTTCACCCTCGCCCTGACCAACCGCGATAATTTTATCTTCGGGCGATAATTTACCTGTTTTATCAGCCGGACCGCCAGGAACCAGGCTACGAATAACGGTGTAGTCATACTCTGACTGCAAAACAGCACCAATACCTTCAAGCTCTAAATTCATGTTCTGTTTAAAGCGCTCAGAATTCGAGGGCGATAAGTAGCTGGTGTGCGGCTCCACAGAGCGAGCAAAAGCATTCATTAGCGTCTGAAATACATCTTCACTCTTAGACTTCGTTAAACGGTTAAGTGCACTATTGTACCGCTTACCCAGGGTTTCAACGATTTCAGGCCACTCTTTACCGGCAAGCTTCAAATTAAGCGCATCATATTTAACGCGGCTTTGCCAAAGTTCATTGAGCTCTTCTTCCGTTTTAGCCCACTCAGCATCTTCGCGATCGTAATAATACTTATCGCCTTGTGCCGAGAAGTCCATTGGCTTTTCGTCATCGAGTAAAGACAACGCGTAAGTATACCGGTCAAATCGACGTTTCAGACTACTTTGGTAAATGTCGTAGGCGACATCGAGGTCACCGCTTTTCAGCATGTCATCGAATAAGTGTTTATATTCAGAGGCACTTTCAACATCTTCTTTCAGCAAAAACATTTTGCTGTAATCGATCATCTCGAAGTAGCGGTCGTAAATTTGCTCAGACAACTCGTTATCCAGCGTCATTCCGCTAAAGTGATAACGAGTGAAATAGGATGTAATGCGTTCACTGGCTGTATCGTGCTGAGACTCTTGCTCTAATTCCGGCAACTCATCGACACTGTGTTTTGGAGGGATAGCGTAAGCTGCAGGTACTGCGACAGCCAACGCCAATAAATAACTTTTTACAGCCAAGTGTTTCATTCAATGCTCCTAAGCGCGCAAAAATATCTTATCAGCTTTCACTTTCATGCTGAGACCATTTGCCAACTGAACCTGAACATCACTTTTGTCCAATTCAGTAATGGTTCCCGTCATGGGTTGGTTTCCAGCTTTTACCTGTACCTGTTGACCTACAGAAAGCTTGCTAAGTTCCGCTTCTTCCAGTTTAAGCTCTGGTTTTGGCTTTTTCTTAGCGGTTTTAGGCTTACTAGGTTTGCTCGCCTCAGGCTTTTTCTTTTTCGCCGGCGCTTTAGGCTTGGCAGCATTTTTTTCTTTCGCTTTTTGCGCTGCTTTCGCTTTAGATTCTTTTAATGACTCTTGAGCGTGTTCCTGATGCTCTTCAGTGACCTTATCGGCTTCGTTACCGTCAAGATCGACTCGAGCTTCACCGGCTTTAATACTGTAAAGGTAACGCCAGCTATTTGTGTAGTGACGAAGCGCTGTTCTTAAGCGTGTCTTGCTGACTTTTTCATCGTCTTCTAAGCGTTTAGCCAAATCTTCAAAAATGCCGATTTTTAGAGGCTTGGCATCACCTTTTAACGAAAAGCAGTTAGGAAACTGTTCTGCTAGATAGGCAATAACGTCTTTGCTTTTCGTTAGTTTTTCCGGTTCACTCATTCTGTTCTTCTTCCTGTTCTCGAACGTCGTCCATTAGGTTTTGAACGTATTCGTCCATTTCGTCAAATGATAATTCTAAAAGAGCCGGTTCCTCTATCCAATCGAACAAAGTTCGACGAACCATCTCTTCAAGCTGTTCTGTTGTATCGTCTTCAGTTCTCAATGCGTTAATGTGATGCAACATTTCGTTAATTTGATCAGACGCTTCCTCAGCGTAATCCTCAAAAAATATAGCGTCTTCACGCGTCACCAAATAACTATGAATATCGAATTCTGCAAACATTAACATTATTTCGACCAGTTCAGCGTGCTACAGAAGTCAGCTATTTTTTGAAAGCCTTCTGCATCTTCATCGTCAAAACGACCAATAGAAGGGCTATCAATATCAAGAACAGCGACGGTTGTGCCGTTCACAACTATAGGTGCCACAATTTCACTATTTGATGCTGAATCGCAAGCTATATGGCCTTCAAACTCATGCACGTTTTTAACACACTGCGTTTCTTGGGACTGTGCACCAACACCACAAACACCTTTTCCAAACGGGATTCTTACGCACGCCACTTTGCCCTGAAATGGTCCTAAAACAAGCTCATTATCGGAGTCGGTTAGGTAAAACCCAAGCCAGTTTATGTCATCGACAGTGTCGTACAACAAGGCAGAAATGTTGGATAGATTAGCTATTAGGTTAGGCTCGCCTTCTGTAATAGCTTGAGACTGGCGTAAAAGGTCGGAATACAACTTAGCTTTCATAGTAGTTTCAACTTAGTTATCGAGCTTGAAACGGGCTATTGAACCCGTGTCATTGTCGGAGCGGAACTGATCTTTTAATTCCCGCTTAGACTTAGAAATAATATTGCCGTCCGGACCCACCGTATACGCCTCGTCAGAGTTACCGAACCGAGCTTGGTACGCCATAACCAACTGCAGCGAATTTTCTCGTTGCTCGTCGGTTAGTTTGTTGCCGTCAGGCCACCGGCCAGTCTCAACAGATTGAACCAAGCGTTCATACACCTCAGGCGTCATGCTATTAATTAAGTCATCGAACTGCATGGGTTACCGTTTCTTTTTCAGGAACATCAACTGAACTCGGTTTATAACAAACCATATTAAGCCAACAACAATACCGCCAATAGCGATATTATAGCCCCATGACTGAGGTTGTGGTTGTTGCATAAACAAATAGGTAAAAGCGGCTATTGCAATAATTAAGGCCAACATTGAGCGAGAAACCAGCTTATCTGATTTTTCCTGGTTCAAGCGGCGCCGTTCGCGCTGAATGTCTTCTTTGCTCTGCCCCGCCAAAACAAATTGGCAATGTGGGCATTCACGAGCCTTTGATGAAATTCGTTTATTGCAAGATGGGCATTTCGTTAACGCCATAATTTTATAACCTACCTCTTATGCAGTCCTTGCAATATAAGGCTTTTGCGCTGAATTTCAAGCATAGTGAATAAGAAAATAAAAAACGGCCAGTAAGAACTGGCCGTTTTAACTGACTCAAAAGAATTTATTTTTTCTTGTCAGCGTCACCAAAGTCTTTCCAATAAGACTTAACAGTCGACTTCATTTCTTTATGAAGCAATAACATACCCAGCAAGTTAGGTAGCGTCATCAGTACAATAGCAACTGCCGACGCCGTCCAAACCAGTGTGGTATCTGCGAAAGACGCCCAGAAGAAGCCAGCAACATACAGGATACGGTATGGCATAACGCCCTTTTGCCCGACTAGATAGACAACCGCCCTGTCACCATAGTAAGACCAGGCAATAGCTGTCGAAAACGCGAACATCAGTAGCGTTAATGGAATAATATATTGTCCGTAATCGCCGAAGTAGCCGTTAGCGAAGGCTAATGAAGTCAACGCAGCGGAGTGCACCAATGACTTACCAACCACTTCGATGTCTTCTTTTATTAAGTTACCGTTCTTAATCTCAACGGTACCGTTATAGGCATCTTCGCCGGCAATGATAAAACGAACATCTTCAGCTACTGAACGGGCATGCAAAATAGTAATTTCACCACCTGTTTGCGCTTCACCATCAACCACTTCCAGCTTACCGGAGTAACGCTCAATTTCAGTGTCACTGAAGCCGTTCAAGTACTTATAAAGCTCTTCACGGTCGTCAGTATCAACGTCATTGTACTGACCAACAATAAAGTCGAGGTCACTGCGAGCAAAGTTATTCTCATGCTTCTCCGTCCACACACCAGAAGAGAGAATAACCAAACCGGTTAAAGTACAAATTAAAATGGTGTCCAGGAAAGGCTCGAGAATCGATACCAAACCTTCAGCAACCGGATCTTTGGCTTTCGCAGAGGCGTGAGCAATTGGCGCAGAACCCTGACCCGCTTCGTTCGAGAATAAGCCACGGTTAACCCCTCGGTTAAAGGCGTACGCGAAGCTTGCCCCTAAGAAGCCACCGGCAGCCGCTGAGCCAGTAAAGGCATCTCTGAAAATAGAGACGAATGACTCACCAATGTTATCAATATTGAAGAAGATAACGCTTAAAGAGCCGATAACATAAAGAATACCCATAATAGGAACAATCTTTGAAGTTACCGCTGCAATACGTTTAATACCGCCAATGATAACCATCGCCAACAGTATCGACAAAATAGCCCCGGTCCAGACAGGATCAATCTCGAAAGTCTGCTCCATCGATTGAGCAATGTTATTAATTTGCGGCATATTGCCCGTACCGAAAGAACTAACAATAGTGGCAATAGCAAAAATAACGGCTAGCCATTTCATGTTAAGGCGGCGATCCATGTAATACATAGGGCCACCAGCCATAGTGCCGTCTTCGGTTTTAACACGGTATTTATGCGATAAGGTCACCTCGACAAACTTGGTGGTCATACCCAAGAATGCCGTCATCCACATCCAGAAAATAGCGGCTGGGCCACCTAAGAATATAGCCAGTGCAACCCCACCGATGTTACCGGTACCTACTGTACCGGACAGGGCTGTCGACAAAGCCTGGAAGTGACTGGTGTCGCCTTGCGAGTCTTTGCGGTCAAATTTACCGGCTAGAACGCGCCATGCGTGTCTGAAGTAACGAACTTGTGGGAAACCAAGGTATAACGTAAAAAACAGACCCACACCCAGCAGAATGAATGGGAAATAGGCTGCAGAGCCTAAGAACCCATCAATCCATAATAGAAAATTATTGAGCGCTTCCAAGGAAGACCCCCTCTTGTTGTTATTATTGTTAATTCACTCTAGTTTTAACGCAATTTTGGCGATACTGCCAATATTGCGGTTAATACGTCTTCACCTAAACGCTGCGAACGTGGCGCAGACCAGCCGAAATCCTCATCTGGTAAGTCAGCATTGTCTTTAAATGGCATTTCCAGCGTATACGAAAGACACTTAAACTTCTCGCCCACGGCTGAATTGGCAACTGTCATATTAGCCTGGCCGGGTTCATCAAGGTCATAACCATACTTGGTCTGAAACTCTGGTGTTGCGGTTAATAAAGCAGCTTTAAAAGTGTTTTCCAAGTCCTTATGACGCTCATCGTATGACGGAATGCCTTCACAACCGGCGACGAAATTATATGGCAAGGCTTCATCACCATGCACATCTAAAAACATATCGACGCCGGTTTGCTCCATACGTTTTAAAACGTAGAAAACTTCCGGGCTTTTTTCCAAGCTTGGTTCCGCCCATTCGCGGTTCAAGTTAGTGCCTACCGCGTTGGTACGCAAATGCCCACGAACGCTGCCGTCTGGGTTCATATTAGGAACAACATAAAAGACATTATTGTCGAGCAGCTTACGAGCTACACCGTCTTCATCATCTAATAAGCGACCTAAAAAGCCTTCCATGAACCACTCAGCCATAGACTCGCCCGGGTGCTGACGCGCAGTAACCCAAATGGTGTTTTTGTGCTCTGCCGGTTCGCCAATCACCAATAAGTTAAGCTCGCGACCGTCAATGGTTTCGCCGAGTAATTCGTGATAGCAGTCTACTGACTGCTGAGCCGACTGAATTAAGTCCTGATGGCGCTCATAAGAGTACGGCACGAAATAGGCGTAATAGACACTTTCCTGCTCTGGTGTGTGGCGAATGGTCAGTTCTTTACCGTTGTATTCTGTCGGGACACGGAACCATGTTTCGCGATCATAAGACGCTAATGCTTCATAACCGTCCCAACCGTCTGGATAAGCCGAGCCCGATGCATTTTCAATGACCATGACGTGTTCAGTACCGGCTTCACCAAAAAGTTTAAAGTGAAACCACTGATAAAACTCGGATTGGTTGTCTTTATTTATTGCGAGTCGGATATTGTCGGCGCTGTCAGCGCTAATAACCTGAATGTTGCCACTATCAAAGTTAGCAGAAATACGCATAATTCACCCTTTATTAAGCAATTCTGTTGTAACAAAAAAAGCGCCCGGCGGGCGCTCTTTTAACGTTATTTAGGCAGGTTCGGAACCTTAAGTCCCGCCATAGCTTCTGCTACACGAACAACCTGACAGCTATAACCAAACTCGTTGTCATACCAAACGTACAATACAGCACGATCTTCATCGACAATAGTTGCTTGTGAGTCAACAACACCCGCGTGGCGCGAACCGACTAAGTCAGAGGACACAATTTCAGTTGATGCGGTGTAGTCTATTTGGTTAACCAACTCAGAATGCAAAGCAGTGTCACGCAAGAAGTCGTTTAACTCATCGCGAGACGTCGTCTTTTCTAAGTTCAGGTTCATGATAGCCATCGACACGTTCGGCGTTGGAACACGAATTGCGTTACCAGTAAGCTTACCAGCCATTTCCGGTAATGCTTTAGCGACCGCTTTTGCTGCACCTGTTGAGGTAATAACCATGTTTAACGGAGCTGAGCGCCCACGGCGGTCTGCTTTGTGGTAGTTATCAATCAGGTTTTGGTCGTTGGTGTACGAGTGCACGGTTTCAACGTGACCGTTGCGAATACCGTATTTGTCATTAACGGCTTTCAATACAGGCGTAATTGCGTTGGTTGTACAGCTTGCCGCTGAAACGATCGCATCACTGTCTTCAATATCGCTGTCATTAACACCAAATACGATGTTCTTGATGTCACCTTTTGAGGGGGCTGTCAGCAAGACTTTGTTTACCCCTTTCGACTTTAAGTGCAGACCAAGGCCAGCTTCGTCTTTCCAAATACCCGTATTATCGATAACAATCGCGTTGTTGATACCGTACTGGGTATAATCGACTTGATCCGGACCATCAGAGTAAATCACTTTGATGTTGGTACCGTTTGCTTTAATGCTTTGGTTTTCGTGGTCAACGGTAATAGAACCGTTAAACTGACCGTGGATAGAGTCACGGCGCAACAAACTTGCACGCTTTTCTAAGTCGCCATCGCGTCCGCCGCGAACAACTATCGCTCTTAAGCGCATTTTGTTGTTAGCACCATTACGTTCTATAAGCTGGCGAGCCAGTAAACGACCAATACGACCAAAGCCATAAAGCACAACATCACGCGGCTCAATATCGTCTTCTCTGTCAATAATGTCAGTCAGTTCGCGCTTAACATAGTCTTTAATTGACAAGTCATCGCTTTTGCCGCCAAACAGGTAACCATAAGCTAACTTACCTAAATCAACGCGTGCTGGAGACAGTTTCAACTCAGCCATTGCTTCCAGGAATGGGAAGCTTTCACGCAAGCGAACTTTCTGGCCTTCGTAACGGCGAATTAAACGGTGAGACTTGATAATGTTGATAGTTGAAACGTTCAAAAGAGAACGTCCGTAAACAAGAATTTCAACACCAAAGTTACGGTAAAGCTTGCCGAGAATCGGCTGCATTTGTTCGGCGTATTCCTGGCGTTCTTGCCAGCTTGCTAGAGTTGGATCTTGCTGGTTAGCATTCATATTGAGCCCTGTCCTCTGTACTTAATGTTCAGTGAGCGTGTTCAGTAAGCAAATAAAGTGCTACGCTTAAAAATCCGCAGTATTGTACTGAAAAGGTCGGCATGAAGCCAACTTTAAGAGAAAATCAGCTTTTAGTGATATCGTAAACGGGTGATTATGTTTAAAAGATACGCAGTTTTTATTGCCTTGCTTCCCTTAGCGGGATGTTATGACAGCGCTCCGACAGTTAGGGAAATTTGTCAGGGTACTCCATCAATGTGCAGTGACTTAAATGATGACAACTGGTGTAACTCCGAACGCCGTCAACTTATATTCAGTCGTTACGATGTCAGTCAGAACAAAACTCCCGAAAACCAATACTATTTGATGCAGGACCTGCAGGAATACAGCAAATGCATTGAGCTGGCGTCGACTATCGAACATAAAAAGCTGAAACAAAAACAGTCAAACCGTATTGAAGCTTACATTAACTCGCAGAAAAATATAAAAGCGCTGGCAAAAGAAACCGAAAATTCTGAGCACCCTCTTTGGCTTTACTGGCATTGGTCTAATCAAGGAGATACAAACGCACTTGATAAGCTGTTGGCAATGGAAGGCTCTAAGCGTATGCAGACACCCGAGCTGCAACTCGCTCTGGCTACCTATTACACCAAGCAAGACTCAGAAAAAACATTCAAGCTGCTTTACAACGCCCTACGCCTATATAAAGAAGGTGATCGCATTAACCCCGAAATACCTTCGACGTTAGTATCTATGTACCTTAAAGAAGGCAAAGCTGAAAAAGCCTATGTTTGGTCACAAGTTGCCTGGCAGCTTGGCCAGGACAACCTGGATAAAAACAGCATGAAAAATATCGTCACCGCATCAGAAGATGAATACGATGACTGGGACGATCAGGCGGAAGATATTGTCGACCAAATCAAGGATGGTCAGTTTAAAGGCCGTTACTCATCTTCATAATGCATAGCCACTGAATTGATGCAGTAACGCTGCCCGGTTTCTGTAGGGCCATCATCAAATAGATGGCCTAAATGACCATCGCAGCGGCTGCATAACACTTCAATGCGTACCATGCCATGACTCATGTCTTTTTCGTAACGTACGGCACCATCAATAGCAGCGTCGAAACTGGGCCAGCCACAATGTGAATCAAATTGGGTGTCGCCTTTAAATATAGGCTGACCACAACCGGCACAGCGATAGACACCGTGTTTATCCGCCACCAAATATTCACCCGTAAAAGGTCTTTCCGTCCCTTTTTCTCTTAAAACATAATAGGTCTCGTCGGACAGCTGTTCTCGCCATTCAGCGTCCGATAGTTTTTTCCAGTCTTTATCTGCCATTGAACAATTTCCCACCCTTAAAGAGTTGTGACTTTATTGTCATACTACTGATATAAAGCCTATGTTAAACTGAGTATTACTAATAAATTGCTGGAGTTAAGCATGCTTCGACGCACCAAAATTGTTACAACCCTCGGCCCTGCCACAGACTCAAAAGACACCTTACGAGCCCTCATTGAAGCGGGTGCCAACGTAGTTCGTCTCAACTTCTCGCACGGCAGCGCTGACGATCATATTAAACGAGCCTCTATGGTGCGCGACATTGCTAAAGAATTAAATGCCCACGTTGCCATACTTGGTGACCTGCAAGGCCCGAAAATTCGTATTGCACGTTTTAAAAATGACTACGTTGAATTAAACGCAGGTGATCAGTTTACTCTGGATGCGGAAATGGCGAAAGACGCCGGTGACGAACACGCTGTGGGACTTGATTATAAACAGCTACCACAAGATGTGAAGCCTGGCGACATTCTTTTGCTGGACGATGGTCGGCTGCAGTTAAAAGTAACTGATATTGAAGGCACCAAGGTGCATACGGTTGTCACTATTGGTGGCACGCTATCAAACAATAAAGGCATTAACCGCCAAGGTGGCGGCCTCTCTGCCGCTGCCCTAACGGAAAAAGATCATGAAGACATAAAAACCGCCGCTAAAATTGGCGTTGATTATTTAGCTGTATCTTTCCCCCGTAGTGGTAATGATATCAACCAGGCACGTCATCTGCTGCGTGATGCCGGTGGCAAGGGCTTGCTTTGTGCCAAAATAGAGCGTGCCGAGGCGGTTGCCAGTGAGCATGCTCTGGACGACATTATTCGAGCGTCAGATGCTGTTATGGTTGCCCGCGGTGACTTAGGTGTAGAAATTGGCGATGCTCAGCTTGTTGGTAAACAAAAGCTTATTATCTCTCGCGCTCGTCAGTTAAACCGTGTTGTTATTACTGCAACGCAAATGATGGAGTCGATGATAGAGAACCCAATGCCAACTCGAGCGGAGGTTATGGACGTCGCCAACGCAGTGCTCGATGGCACTGATGCGGTGATGTTGTCGGCTGAAACAGCTGCTGGTAAGCACCCTATTGCCACCGTAAAAGCAATGGCTGATATTTGCCTGGGCGCAGAAACGCACCCCTCAGCGAAGCTCGATCATAAAGATCTGGAAGAGGTTTTTTCCAGCATTACTGAAGCGACTGCCATGTCAGCAATGTATGCAGCTACGCATTTAAGTGGGGTTGCCGCTATTGTTGCACTAACAGAGTCTGGCTTTACGGCTAAACTCATGTCGCGTATTACCTCACACTTGCCAATTTTCTCGCTGTCTCGTCATGCTGAAAGTCGCAACAAGTCAGCTATGTACCGTGGTGTGTACCCTATTAATTTTGACTCAACAAAAACCAGCAACCCTATTTTAGAAGCCATAGACGTGCTGAAAACCAAAGGCCACTTGAAAACCGGTGACTTAGTGATTCTCACACACGGTGATGTTATGGAAACGGTTGGTTCAAGCAACACCTGTAAAATTATCGAAGTCCGTTAATCGTTAAAGTCTTCCATAATACTATCAAGAAGGTCGATGTATTCGTCGGCCTTCTCTACTGCCGCTTCTCGTTGGTTGTCAGACAAGCTCAAATACATATTCCATAAAAACGTATTTCTTGTATTACTGCTTTGCTCTATCTTTTTCTGAAGCGCTTCGGTTCGCAGTTGCTTAGGGTCTTGTATCAGAGCTGTCAGCTTATTGGTATCGGTTGGCTCTGTCAGTAGTATGGTTTCAAATTCTGTAAGCCATTGTGCCCGGTAATTCAGCCAATCTTCCTGTATAGAAGGGCTTTTCGCAACCCAGTCACGCAGTAACTTATCCTGTTGCTCTGTCAGGTCACCAATAATATCTTCCAAGTCACTTTCAACTTCATTAACCCGCTCAAGCTGTCGCAAAATAGGGTTTTCAGACTGTTTCTCTTCAAACTTTTCGAAACGCTCTTGTTGTTTCTCTTCTATTCTTTCAAACAGTTGCTGCTTTTGTTTAACCGTCAAGTCGTTAATTAACGCGGTTTCTTTTGACACTCTGTTCAACACGCTCTGCCAAAAGTCCAGTAAAGTCTCTTCAAAAGCGACAATATCGGCTTTTTCAAGCGTTTGGTTATGCACCTTTTCACGTAAGTTGAAGAGCGCTTCGCGATACTCGGGTATTTGAGTCTGGGCATGCCATAAATGAAGCTCATCCACTTTTTTTGCAAGCGTCGCTTCTTGTTGGTCATTGAGGTCAACGTACTCTTTTACCCGCCATTCAACTAGCGTATCTGCGAACTGGTAGCCGATATTCGCTGTGCAGCCCGACAGCACCAGGAGAATTAATAAAGCGAAGCTCAGAAAGCGCATAGTGATAACCTATTACTGACCTAAAATCAGCTGTTTAATTTTGTCTTTATAACTGCGACTGACTTTCAGCTGCTGTCCATTTTTTAACTGCAAATGGTATTCGCCATTTTGCTGATTACACAGTTTCTCGACTTGGTTAACATTGACAATAGCAGAGCGATGTACACGCTGAAATAGCTGAGGGCTTAATTCTTTCTCAAGCTCCTTCATGGTACGACGCAAAATAAAAGTATCATCGTTAGCATGGATGCACATATAGTCGCCTGCTGCATCAATCCATTTAATGTCCTTAATAGCCACCCGTGTAATTTCACCGCTGTCTTTAATCGCAATATGATCGGGGTACTGGTTTGTCGCTATATCACCACCTTCCGATAAGGTTTTCAGCAAATCTTCCGCATTCTGCCCTGTCACTTCAGCAACTAACCCCACCAATTTTTCATGTTGTTCGGTATCGAAACTGCTGTTTTCAGCAATAACTCGTTCTACACACTCTTTCAGTCGGTCGTCATCAACCGGCTTCAGCAAATAGTCTAACGCCCTTACTTCAAAGGCTTTTATCGCATATTCATCATAAGCCGTAACGAAGACAACAGTAGGCAATTCGCCCCCCTGCTCTTTAACGGCTTTTAAGACCTCGAAGCCATTCAGTCCGGGCATTTGTATATCCAGAAACACTAAATCCGGCTTTTCTTCGACGATAACATCGACAGCCGTGCGACTGTTTGGGCACTCCGGCATAAGCTGAAGCTCTTCAAAAGCTTCCAGACGCACTGACAAGCCCTTTCGTGCTAAAGGTTCGTCATCAACAACGAGCGTTTTTAAGCGCTGACTCATACTTTCTCCAGTGTTTCAAAAGGTATAACAATGGTGACACAAAGACCTGAGCCTTCGTTCTTACTCATGTTAAATATAAAGTGCTTACCGTACAGTGACTGTAAACGTTGCTTAGTGTTATTCAGACCAACGCCTTCTTTCCTGAACAGTTTATTAGGGTCAGATTCCAGTTGGGGGCCGTTATCACAGATAGTTATTTCTAAATCATCGTTTACTTTTTTCGATTGAATACTTATTTTACCCACCCCTTCGACCTGCGCAATGGCGTACTTAATCGAGTTTTCAATAAGCGGCTGGCAGATTAAACTGGGAACCAATGCCTGCTTAGTTTCTTCCTCGAGATTTATAGTCACTTCTAGTTGCTCATCAAAGCGCACCTTTTCAATGTCCAAATACAACAGCAGCGCATCAATCTCTTTTTCCAGCGGTACTTTTTTAATCGGATCGTTATCCAGTGAGAACCTTAAGAATCGACTCAACTTATTAACCATCTTATTGGCCTTGTCTGAGTCTTTTATCAAAATAAGTGTTGATATCGCATTAAGTGTATTAAACAGAAAGTGCGGGTTGAGCTGGTAACGCAGCATTTTTAATTGCGCCTGGTGAGCCATAGACGAGGCCAACAGCGCTTTCTGCTTTTCTTCCTGCAGCATTTGGTAGTATTTAATACCAAAATACAGCCCGCTCCAGCTTAAAATAATATAAAACTTCGCCAGGCTGTTTTTTAAATAAAAGAATGGGCTGTCAGGTCTGAATCCAAATTTATAAATTTCCCAGTAAGTCGCGTTATCAATAATGGCCCAAAGCACCGAAATAACATAAGACGCAACGATAGCAATAAGCACCATAAGCGGCGGTGCCATCTCCCATATTCGCCGGTAGAAATAGCGCAACGGAACCGTCAAAAGAAAGCCGGCATAGGCGCCAAGAATAATAATAAGCGTGTAAATATCACGCATTTCATGCATGAGTGAGCCAATGTAGTTCACTAACGCGTAGCCAATCCAACCGCCGGCTTGTAACAACCAGAAGAACCGGTTTCTATTTTCCATCAGCATTTGCCACTGATTCAACAAATGCTTCATGCGCTTCCTGACGCCTCCAGTTTAGACAACTCTTCAATATCGACTAAGCTTCCTGAGAACAACGCATTCACTTCGTCTTTCTGGTTGCCTAAAAACTGTAAGCCCAATTCATAGTGGTCGTTTCGTTTAATCTGACGAACAATGGCTTTTAACGTCACTTGACGGTTATTTTTTTGCTCTATGACTAGGTCGACTTTACTGCCGTTTTCCCACAAGATCTTGTCATTACTCTCTGGTAGCTCATGTTTAACCCGGCAGCCGGTTTCCGATACATCCAGAACATGACCTTTGAGGGAAACCTTGGCCCCCTCGGTAGACTGACCTTCAAGAACCATTGGTAAGAAGGCATCAAACCGCCGCCCTTTACGAATTACGCGGTATTCCACCTCATTTGGCCAACGGATGAACAGCATTTTTGTCGGGTGAGAAACAATGTAGTTAATGTCGCTTCGAAAAGCGCAAATTTCACCGTTCCCTGCTTCTAACACAAACCGTACTACGACAGGAATCGCTTCCTCGATATAGTCCCGTAAATCACTGTATTTTCGTGCATCGGGCATATTTAGAATAAGCCAGCGATCTTTTAAGGCACCGATAAACTCAGTAAAAAACCGTGCGGGCACGTTTGAATTAGTCAGTTGTACTTCAATTCTTTGTCCGGGAACCAGTTCGGTGATTTTTTTGGTGCTCATACGGGTCTCGCGCTAGCTATCTGTATGCTACTATGATCGCTAGATGTCAGTCAGTGTCAAGCAAAGGAGACGCTCTTGATCGCTTACGATATAACACCTATCGATTTACACGGTCACCTGTTCGAAGTCATTCTTACTATGGACGCCCCCGAACCAGAGCAAGAGCTGTGGTTACCCAGCTGGATTCCAGGCAGTTATCTCATACGCGACTTCTCTAAGCATATTATAGGGCTGTATGCTGAAGCTAACGGTGAAGCGGTAGCGATAAAGCAAGTGAGCAAAAACCGCTGGCGGCTGAATACAGCTGAAAAAACAGTCACTGTTAGGTATCAAGTCTACGCGTGGGACTTGTCTGTTCGCTCTGCCTATTTAGACCAATTGCAAGGGTTCTTTAACAACACCAGTTTATGTCTTGCTGTTGCTGGCCGAGAAGACGAAGCTTGCCAATTAACATTGCACGCACCAGTCGATGCGCTTGAATGGAAAGTGGCGACTGGCATGCCCCGCTTAACCGGTCAACCTCATATATGGACACCTCACATTACGCAAGTTGTTTAGTTACATAATTTCACCTTGTTGCTAACCAGCTTTGCGTGAGG
>ENA-ORDG01000056-ORDG01000056.1-marine-metagenome-genome-assembly--contig:-NODE-56-length-51995-cov-5.777977_pt1 | contig 51995 bp, 45 predicted proteins | sample MGYA00248629_ERZ508524 | MGnify/ENA primary metagenome ERZ508524 (study PRJEB26194, sample SAMN05421901) | marine metagenome | isolation source: East of Rio de Janeiro, Brazil, South Atlantic Ocean...
CGTCAATGAAAATACCACAATCTCTGCAGCATTACCTGGGGTAGTAATTCAGGTTGTAGAACATCACACAGGAGGTTGTCCTTCCGTAGATTGTGTTAATCAATCAAACTACGTAATTATCGACCATGGAGATTCAACTTTCGGGATGTATGCACATCTCACCTACAATGGAGTCTTGGTCGATGTTGGCGATATTGTCCATCAGGGCCAGCCGATTGCTCTCTCGGGAAACACTGGTTGGAGTACAGGACCTCACCTTCACTTCGAGGTGAAAGACATCTACGGACAGTCGATGCCTGTTAGATTCCATGAGTTAGCTTCTTTGACCAATGGAGTCGCATTTTGGGGCGCTTCGGTGGTATCAAACAATACTCAAACTGGGCAAGGAGTTAACCATACTACTTCGTTATGTGAAGATGATCTATTCCTCTCGTTTGGAATCTTGTTGGATTCAGATATCCCTTGTTCTGTAGCGCAGTTGGATACTGCGTACGCCCTACAAGGTTGGACTTACGGCCCATCTGGAAGGGTCGGGGTAGGACAATACGACATTAGTGCAGGGCAATGGAACTACTGGTGTTACTATTCGAATTCAAACGGCTGGTTTGATATCGATCTTTCATTCAGCTCATCCACGCATGATGACTCTACTTACTTCATGGTCTACTCCGCTGATTCAAACTGTGTGTCATATCAAGCGTGGGATGCTTCAATCGGATTGTGGTTAGAGTAATCGGCGATTAACAACGGGCCTGAGTTTCAAATTCCTATTGGGTAGCGTCTGAAAGGACTGACTGGAACCCCTTCGAGTGAGTGCCCCCAGCGAATAGTGGGTCATAGATTGATTTAACATTCTGAAATCAGTTCTCGGACACAATGCTTCTTCTCCATCTCAAGTAACCGTAGGCAGGTAGCGACCAGCAGGATACCGATACCACCCATGCGACCAGTGAACCAGTGTACAATCCGAACTCATCCAAAGTTGTCATCGCGAGCAAGGCATAGACTCCAACAGAACCTCCTCCAAGCAACATTGGTGCAGCTGCTCCCCTCGGTACTGAGGCCTCTTGAGATATCCAAAGAGCCACCATCGACGTTAGGAAAATTGCTGGGAAAACCGATGCAAGTCCAGCAACTAATGAATAGCCCAAATTAGCAATCCAAACCGAAATTCCAATGGCAGTAGCGGCCATCAAACCTCTAGTAATCAACATCGATTTGCTTACCTTTTTCGTTCCAGGAGGTGTTGCTCGTGGTTTCCAACCCAAAGACAAACCCAAGACCGCGGTTAGGGCAACACCGGCAATCGCAATCTCTTGTGCGCTGAGGGAATTGCGTGCCTCATCTACAGCAAGTATTGCTGACGTTCCGACCAATGACCAGATCAATAGAGAAACAAAGATTGTCGCCACTAACCCCTTGCTTGAGGATAGATTAGGAATCATCTCAGGGAAGTAAATCCACACTGAAAGGAAGATGGCATTCGCCAACATACCGAGCGGTACTACCGAGAGGCTAGCCATCAGGTCAGCATTCTCTTGTGCAAGCGACATTCCAATAACTGCTGGAATGATTGTCGTTGGAACTGTTCCTATGACTCCGCCCACTAAACCACCATATCTCTCAATTAGCACAGTTACAAGCGTCGCAACTAGGCCAGCGCTAATTGCAGCCAGTAAGATCTGCTCGAGCACAAATGGCTCAGAAGCTCACGGCTCATAACTTCGTGGCCAAGATTAGACGACGAGGGTAATGAGCTCTAGAGGCAGTAGTTGCACACAATGTTGTCGCCTTCTTCCCAAACTTCATCTGGTTCTTCGTTACCGCAGCCTCCACAAGTCACATTATCTTGACACGTACGTCTGTTGTGTCCTTATACACCACAGATACCACACTTGTATGTTCTATTCCCATTGGAATCTTCAATCATTTCATCGACTCCCGTGTAGATCCAACGGGACACCTTGTAAACGCCGTACAAGTCCCCTGAGAGTCCCAACGCAACAAATAGCGATGTGTCGGCAACCACATCCACGATATCCCATACGCCCATGGCCAGACTGACGAATGTATTGGTCTAATTATTTGCATACGAACTCAGATATTGTATGCATGGCTCGAAATGGGCGCCGTTCCAATTAGAGGCAATCGTACCGCTAGCGTCTGAACACCGCTTCAGTACGACGGACGATTGATTGACGTTGAATGTCAGATTATTCAGTTTTCACAATATGCTATGGACTGAGTTTGTACATTCTCGCACCCAAGATGCCTAGAATACCAGCCACTATGGTCATGTACGCATTGAGTCCCAACGATACTTCATCTGCAATGTAAGTCTGGTCATGCATCGTATACCACACCAAAACAGCTACCAGTGCTAAAATGCCTGCTGTCCCCATGAGCAATGGGACCATCCACGTTTTTCCAGGATTGAGAAGAGACAGTAAGATTGCAATGCTTCCGATGGCAATGACAACCCACAGAATATTCGTAGTAGTGCGTCCGGCAGATTCCATATCGCACATCGGTTCGTAAGCAGAATCACTCGTTGCACATGCAGTGGAATATTCAAGGGGGTCACCTAGGTCTCCGTCTACTGAATAATATGCTTCATGAAGACCAAAATGGGACCCATGGAGACGATCATCGTTGGGATTCATCCCTTCATGTGTACGCCAAGAATGACCAAACATTCCCCATACTACGAGCGCTAGACAGGCAAGAATCATTCCAATTGCAAGATACTGTCGTATTTTCCCGGACATATTTTTCACTCCATTCACTTGACTCGATTAGTAGGTGGGACGCTACAATTTGCCCGTTCAAGAGATGATGGTTTCTGATCTGGCCACGATATTGCTCGAAACCCACCACGCATCGCCAATGGACCACAGATAGAGCACCGGCCAGAGCAAGACGGTGAGAAGCAATGGGAACTGGACGGCGAACCAACCGGCAGCCTTGCGGTGCTGACGGTTGAAGTGCTGACCGATGAAGAGGAAGGGAACCAAGGCCAGCAGGAAGGCGATGATCGGCCGTAGGGCTCCCCAAGGGCCGATTCCACCGCTGATCTCGTACCAGATGACCTTGACGACTCGAATCGGATTGACGCCTGAATCGTCATCGTCATCGTCGACGATCTCGACCACGAACTCACTGCTCATCAGCCACCGCTCCCGGCACTGGCGCATGAATCTGACTACGGATTGAGTGGGGCAAAGGACAACAATGTGCGGTTACGAGGACGCCGTGTGCCGCCTCGAGTTCTGCTGACGGGCTTCCCGCCATTCTCGACATACGAGCAGAATGTCTCGCAAATCGTACTCGAAATGGTCGCCGAGCGTGGAATCGAAGGCTTAGATGTTGAAACCATGTTACTCAGCGTCGATGAGGCTGGTTCGAGAAGCGTTGCCGAGATGATCTCAGACGGTTCTCGCTTCGATGCTATAGTCCATCTCGGATTGGCCGACAAACGACAGCACATCAGTCTCGAGAGGTACGCATGCAACACACTCAACTTCACCGAGGTTGACAATTCGGGCCGAATAGAATCTGGCGAGGTCGTCGCAGGCGCCCGGGAAGTACACCAAACGACGACCTCGATACATGTCTTGGACGAAGAATTCGACGCCGACGAGCAAGTCGTCTGGAGCACGGATGCCGGCGGCTATGTCTGCAATGAGACTTACTTCCGCACCCTGAACGCCATCCACAGCTCATCAGCAACCGCATCCGACGGCCGCAATCTACCCGCACTGTTCATCCACCTACCCGCGCCAGAGCACATTCCACTCGATTCACAATTCGAAATCGTTTGCCGAGCCGCCCAAGCAATCGCCAGCAAACCGCGGCTCGAAGTCGTCGGAGCACTGCTCTTCGACGAAACAGGCAGAATCCTGACCTGCCGCAGACCACCTGAGGACGCTTGGGGAGGCTGGTGGGAGTTTCCCGGAGGCAAGGTCGATAAAGGCGAAAAACAGGAAGAAGCATTGGCTCGCGAACTGCTCGAAGAACTCGGAATCAACGTCATCCCCCTCGCCAAAATAGCCGAGCTGTCACACGATTACGAGGACCGAACAGTCGACCTCCACATCTGGGATTGTGGCGTCATAGATCCTATTTCGGTCGAGCCGACAGACCATGACCAAGTACGTTGGTTATCGCGCGAGAATCTCGCAGATGTCAAGTGGCTTCCGGCCGACGAGCCGCTGATTCTGCGATGGATCGAGAGCGGGATTCCTCAATCCTGATCATCGTTCATCGTCGGCCTGCCATGCCTGTTGAACCACTCTGTCGAGCTCCCGTCGGCTGCCATCCCGTAGCCATCGCCGACGCTTCTCGGCACATGATTCCGCCCTTCATGCCAGGTTTGTTGCTCAAGCCAGAGGCCGAGATCCTCGCCGATGAGACTGACATCGATGACGCCGCCAATCGGCCTTTCATTGACGACGAAGGCGATTTTTCCGGCGAAAGCCGCCTGTCGAGAGAGTGCGAATGTAGTGGAATCTCCGTCAAGATCGAGGCTCATCGCATCGAGTGCCGTGTCGAGAATCCGGTGCTTGCTTGCAACCTTGAAAACGAGCTCCAGCGACTTTGCTTCACCGACCAACCGCATCGTTCCTCGGTCACTCGGAAACTCCTCCCTCGTGGGCATCACATCTGTTTGCCAGTCGGGAAATATCGCTTGGATGGAATCGACGACGCGTTGCGGTTCTTCATGCGGAAGCAGCGTCGTCGCGACCGTGATGGTAGGCTCCATGAAGCGTTCGGGGTGGACTCAGGTCATCATCTCTGTGGGGGTTTTGGTTTCGAGTCGTCAGACTCGTTGGGACAGCCTCCGATTCCTATTTGCTCGACGTAATCGCTCCCACCGTCACGAATGGTTCAAACGGGAATCGTTTGAGGCCGCGCCATGACCGAGCGCTCGTCGTGGATGGGAGTAGCGTTGCTGGCGGCGCCAACCCTTTGTGTCCTCGCGATTCGATTCAGCATCACCGCGCTTGAGAATGTGCTCAAAGAGGATCTTGTCGCACAGGCCGTGATACATGGTCTGGCCCTTCTTCTGGGGATTGTGATGTTCATGCGCTATCGGGTGGTCGCGGATCATGAATTTCATCGCTCAAGCGCCATCAAGAGCCTCTCGAAGATGTATCAGATGGAGGATCGTGGACTCTGGTCGAAGGGGGATTCAGCTCTGGAGCGATTGGAGATGCAGGCACGTGCCCCGACCAAAGGCAGGGCTGGAATCCGCATGCAACACCGCATGGCAGGCAGCATCGCGGATCTGAACAAGGAACGCGATGAACTCGAACTGAAGGAGGGCGACGCCCGAATGGACATCGATGTCCATGTCGAGGGTGTCGCTACCATCGTCGATGATGCGCTGGCTGGTGAGACTGCTGGAACCGGGGATTCGGGCGCCGTTAGCGCCCGAGCAGAAGCTTCCGCACAGCGCCGTCTCGCCACCGAATTGGCCAAGCAAGAGCGAGTTCGCGCCAAGCAAGAACGCAACGCAGAGAAAGCAGCATTGAAAGCCGAAAAAGCAGAGGCTAAAGCAGCAAAATCAGAAGCAAAAGCCGCCGCGAAGGCCGAAGCCGCCCGCGCCAAAAAATCGGCCAAAGCGGCGAGTCGCGGAACTTGGGCTACAACAGAAGCATCGACAGAGTGGGCTGGTCCGGCGACGACGCCTCAAACTCGTTCAGTGACCTCGTGCAAGGAATGTGAGACGGTGAACAACAGTGACACCGCGTACTGCAGCAACTGCGGCGCCTTCCTCTGAACCGTGGCGTGGGGTTGAAAACAGGCGCTTCGAAGCCGGTGGACAGTGGTGGTCTGATGAGTGGCAAGCGGGATTACTACAAGGTCCTCGGCGTTGGGCGGAAAGCCGATGATGCCGAGTTGAAAAAAGCCTTCAGATCATTAGCGCGAAAGTTCCATCCAGACAAGAATCCGGATGACTCAGAGGCTGAGAAGAAATTCAAGGAAGTCCAAGAGGCATACGCGATTCTCTCGGTCCCTGAGGAGCGACGCAAGTACGACATGTTCGGTCATGACAGGCCGGGTGGCTCGCCGTTTGGTTCTGGCGGTTTTCAAACTGTCAACATCAGTATCGATGACCTCTTCGGCGGCGGCTTCGACAGCATCTTCAGCTCGCTGTTTGGTGGTGGCGGCCGCCGTACTCGCCCCGCTCGCGGTGCCGACCTTCTCGTCCATCATGCGATTTCGTTCGAAGAGGCCTTTGAAGGCGTTGAGGGTGAGATTGAAATCGATGTGCTGAACCGCTGTTCGTCGTGTGAAGGCAGCGGTTCTACAACTCCTGATGGCATCCGAACTTGCCCTACTTGCGATGGGCGTGGACGAATCACTCGAATCGAGCGGATCGGTCCATTCCATCAGCAGATGACCAGCGATTGTGCCGCTTGTTCGGGTGATGGTCGAATCATCCAGAATCCCTGCAAGAATTGTCGAGGTGAGGGCAGGGCGGAGCAGTCGAAGAAAGTCAGATTCTCAGTTCCTGCCGGCATCAATACTGGTACTCGACTGCGCATGAGCGGTCACGGTGAAGCGTCCAGGTCAGCCAATGGCAGGTCGGGCAATCTCTACATCGAGATCGATGTGAATCCACATCGATGGTTTGAGCGTGATGGCGCAGATCTGTTGATGGCTCTACCTGTAAGTTACGTCGACCTCGTGCTCGGTGCGACCAAGGAGATTCCACACCTCGATGGCCAGGACCTGAAAGTCAAGATTCCAGCTGGTTCGCGCCCTGGCGAGACGATCACCATCCAAGGGCGCGGCATGCCCGGAGTAAGGACCAGAAGCGGTAGAGGCTCAATCATGGTGCTGCTTAAACTCGTCATGCCCGGCAAGGTTCCTCGCGCCCTCAAGAAGCAACTCGAGGATCTCCGAGATGAACTCGGAAGTGGTCACGGCGACCTCGTCGACGATATCATTGACGAGGCTCGCGACAGGCGTCGCTCCTGAGGCAGCGTACCAGTAGATTCAGGACCACTCGATGCTTCGGTTTGGGACCGCAGCGAGCGGCTCGCCATCGACCAATCCCGACAACTGGAATCCAAGGTTCGACGGCTCGCCTTCAAGGGTCAGCCGAAGGAATGTCTTGCTTCCCTTGCGCAGAGTGTCGAGGAAGATCTCGTCACCTTGGAAGAGATGTCTGGGTGAGACATCTGCGATCGCCAAAGTCGCACCCTCGGGTGCATGGACTCGCATCGCAGCCAATTCCCAAGGCGAATCGGCGATTCGAATACCGACGAGGAGAGTGGCGCCACCCTCGGCGATTCGCCAGATGCAGATCTCGACCTGGGCCGTGTTGTGCCTCAGCAATGGCTCGCCCCAGTCGGCAACCACAGCTTGCCAAGGACTGTCACCCAATTGATGCAGGGCGGATTCGAGAACTTGCTCGTCGACCACCTCCTCACTCAACAATGCGGTGAGGCGCTCGCGCAACCTGCGCAAGCGGCGGCGCTCATGTGCTTCGATCTCGATATCTGCAGCCCCGCCGAAGAATTGGCGTCGGTTCCAGTACAAGACTACGAAAGCAGGAGCCAGTAGGAAGACGCCGGCGAAGACGTAGTAGGCTAGAAACAGATCTGATTGGTCAACATATTCCACCGGTACAGCAGGTTGTGAATCTCCCAAGTAGACGAGTGTGAAGGCGTAATGTCCAGAGGCTGGGAAATCCGGCGTTCGCTCGACACGAACAGCATGAATTCCGGCAGGCGCATCGATGGGCATCCCCAGTGAGGTATTCTCGATCGCGCCCGTGGTTTGATTCAGAATCAGAATCTGATAGAATAATGCTGAGGGAATTTCCTCTTTCAGATAGAATTTCGAGCCGTTGACATCGCTGATCTCGAAGGCGAAGACATCTACATCCTCATTCATTAACATGTATGCATTTACTTCCTCACCGAATTGGAATAGCGGTAATTCGCCGGCTTCATCTCCATCGGTCCAGAGTCTATCTGGCGCATCGCCGAGATAATCTCCATCTCCTACTCTTTCCTGATGTAAAGCAAGACGCCACCATGTGGTCGTGATTGCAACTATGCGAATCTCGATAGTGATGGTGTCCTCACTAGTTATGACGTGAGACGGCCAAAGATCTACGCCATCTTCGACAGCGAGTATGCTGCTTCCGTCTTTTTCGTGTAGCCAGATTTCGAAAGTGGCGCCACTCGGGCTAGACCACAGAGTGAACCCAATTTCCATTCTAGATCCAGCCTTAAACAGAAGAGCATCCCCTTCTGCGTCGTTCGAGGTTAATGTTCCCAAGTAATCGTACGCTGGTTCTCCGTCCGACCCGCGAAAATCTAATGCTGGCTCACCTTGCCAAGGATTGCTCAACTCACCCCAAGGGGTCTCGGTGTCTGCGGAATATCGAATCATCGAGAATTGATATGCTGCATAACCACCCTCGGCGTCCTGTGTGAATCTGATCCAGAGTTCACCATCGCTCGGATAATCGAATTGATGCCAACCAAGTTCTTCATTGACTTCAATATCAATCAATGATTTCGATGCGTCATTGCGTTGCCAGAATTCGTATTCAACCCCACTGCTCGTTCTAATCATCGGGATTCTGATGACATCCCCAGCTTCGCCAAGAATCAGAATCGCGTCCTTATCAGAACCACTTTCGAGAGCGCCGATGAAGGAATATCCGTAACTGTAGACGATTGACCCTGCGTCGCAAATAATCAGTGTACAGGGCCATGTCGCCTCGAATGCTCGGGAATCTACTGTTTGACCTGCGGAGGGCACTGTGTTAGGTTCATCATATCCACTTTCAATTGTGGTCAGGTTGTCGGGGAACGGGCTGACCACTTCGCTTTTGGTATCGTCTATTGAGGTTCCATCGTCGACCAGGAGACGAATTGTGACATTACCTAGTAAGAATGCCGAGAGTTCCACCTCATGTGAATCGCTATTTGTATAGAGGTGACCATCCATTTCCAATTGTAATTCCATTCCAACACAACTGATTTTCAGACAGGTGATTCGAGACATCCAAGGGTGTGGATCTACAATCTCAAGAGTGTATTCGAATAGGATGACCTTCTCTTCGACAGGCTCTTCTTGGGCGGACGATATCGCCGTTGCAGAGGTCAGGATGAGTAGGGCCAGAAGGCCTGCGAGGGCTCGTTGCACGCTTGGGCGGGCTGGCTTCTCCCTTAGAATGCTTCAAGCGAAACGCATCGCTCGCGCGGACGATGAGTGAGACGGCCGACGAGCGTCCTCTGGCGCGCAGTGTCATTGCGCGGCATCGCTTCGGGCGTCTTTTCGCGCTCGGAGACCGCAGTGCTCCGTCTTCATGGACTCCAGCCTTGGTTCTGAGTGAGGGCGACCCAGAATTGCCGCTTTCTCTCGCACCATTCTGCGCCTCGCGCGATACGGAAGGAATTCCGGCTTCGATGTCGATGGAAGTGCGAGGCGACCTCTGCCTGCCCTTTGGTGGAGCCGAGACTTGGCAGGCTGAAGAAGGACTGATCCTGCCTCCGAGCCTCATAGAGTCGGATGGTGGCAAGGGCTCGGCTGGTGCCCAGTTGTTGCCTATTTCGTGGCAGGCTCTGCACCACGATGCTGCCCTACTGGACGATTCGCTCGAACCCTCGGTAATCCCCCTCTTGGATGCACCACAATTGGCCGAACGCCCCGGTCTGTTGATCGAGGCGCTCGACGCCATCAGAACGCGTTTCACCACCTCACTGATTTGGACCCCCGGAATCGGTGGCCCAGACAACTGCGCCCTCCTGACTTGGATGGGAGTAGATCTGTTCGATCTCAACCGCTCACGACAGGCTGCGGCCCACGGCGTACTGCTGTCCGGAGATGGGCCGCGAGAAGTAGAGGAAACCGCCGACGAATCCTCCGATATGGATGCGCAAATCGCCGCTTGGTCACGAGCATTGGCGGCGACCCGCGCAGCGATCCGCAACGGAACACTGCGCGAATTGGTCGAGCGCCAAGCGCTCTCCAGCCCACGCTCGGTCGAGCGCCTGCGCCGCCATGATGCGATGCTCAGCGAGGCAGCGGCGCAGAACGCAGGCCGCGCAGGACTCGCGAGTGTAGTCCCAGAAGGAAGACGCCTGCGCGCCCACGCTTACACAAGTCGGAACGACCCGCTCATCAGCGAATGGCGTCGAAGGGTCGCAGAAATCCATACCCCACCAGAACACCAATCGAAGGTTCTGGTACTGCTCCCATGTTCGGCTCAGAAACCCTACCGCCTCTCGCAGAGCCACCGCCGCTTTCAGAGGGCAATCAGTACCCGAGGCGTCCACGAAGTGATGGTCACAGCGCCTTTGGGCTTGGTCCCGCGCGAGCTCGAGGATATCTGGCCCGCAGCGCACTACGACATTCCGGTCACTGGTGAATGGGATGTCGACGAATTGCGTGTGATTCAAGAAATGACCGAGCGCTACTCGACTCGCAATGGCTTCCAGCGAATCATCAACCATTCAGGACTCGAACTCAAAGCGGGCACGATCGAAGTAATCGACACCCGAACAGGTGAATCTGCCGGTTCACAATCAGCCATCGATCGACTCGAAGCAGCAGTCCGCACAGCAGCAGAAGAATTCAAACTCCCGAACCCAAAGGAAAGCCTGCACCGCCTACACAAATTGAAAGCGCTTTCAAGATTCCAACACGGAACCGACGCCTGGCTTGAGGAGACGAAGATTTCCGGCCGCCCTCCGATTTTCAGAATCAACCGCCACGGTGACCAGATCGCACTCTGGAACCCCCGTAGCGGCCGCTTCTCCTTCTCCAAAGCATGCCTTCCCGCATTAGCGGAATCCAAGGCATTACCCCGGGTCGACTTGACTCCCGAAACGGTCTGGCGCGGAGACATCTTCTCGACGAATCTAAGCCGAGCAGACGATGACATCCGCGCCGGAGACGAGCTTCTCGTTTACCAGAACGGCGAGTTGGTCGGCAGCGCAAGGGCACAAGCAGCAGGTTGGGAATTCCCTAATGGCTCGGGAAGACTGGCAAAGGCACGGCACCGATTGTGAAGCCTCACCCTTTGGGTGGGATGCGCAGCGATTAAAGAGGGGCAGCAGGTCGGCGAGCCGCTTGAGGTGACTTGAATGGCTCGAATGCACAGTGGCGGAAAGGGAAAGAGCGGCTCTGTCAAGCCCAATGTATCAGCTGCACCCGAGTGGTCTGAGACCGACAAAGCGACGGTCGAAGAACTCATTCTGAAGCTCTCTGGCGAGGGCCACTCGACCGCGATGATTGGCTCGATTCTACGCGACCAACACGCAGTTCCAGATGTTCGCCTCGTCACTGGCGAGCGCATCACTCAGACTCTTGCTCGCAATGAGATCGGCGGTAAATTCCCTGAAGACATGATGAATCTCATGCGCCAGGCATTGCGAATGATGGACCACCTCGGCTCCAACCGCAAGGACCTGCACAATGCTCGGCAACTAGAGTTGACCGAATCGAGGATTCGTCGCCTCGCTCATTACTACCAGTCCGAGGGTCGACTCGACTCGGAGTGGGCTTACAAGAGAGACCAACTCCGACTGATGGTCGAGTGAAATCTCCATCGATGGGGATTTGAACCACCCCTCATCCAGCATATTCGATGCACTCGTTACTCGAAGCCGAGCAATTCGTTTCCGTTGCTTCGACTCTGCTCGATGCGGCGGCGGCGATCAAGGGGTCGAGCGCACCGATTCTGCTACTTGCAGCACCTTCTCTGGCCGGTGCCCTCTCGCTCGCTCCTATCGAAGCCGCTCTGCTCGATTCCGGGCTGCCATATCGCCGAAGGTTCCGCCTCGAAGCGCCCGAGGATGGGGCGTGGGTGCATATCCAAGGGCCTGGGAATGATGCGGGGCCATCGTTTCGGGCAGACCCACCGCAACTGACCATCGCTGGTGAGGTGGTTGAGGGGCTGCACGGTCCCGGAGGCGATGTTCATCGTGGTCCTTTGACCACCGTTGCGCAGGCCCATGCGCTGGCTCAAGCGATCGCTCCGAAAAGCCAGCGCCTGAAGAGAATGCGTCCTTGGCTTATTTCGGGTAACTGGCTGCATTCTGCCCTCGACACCACCTACGATCCTGTCTTCACAGCCTTGCGCGACATGCTTGTCGAGGAGGGCACGGTCAGCGTCGTGGCGCTGCCCGAGGTCGTTGATTCCGACCTCAGCGCAACGCCTTGGATCGAGCCGCTCGCCTTGGAAGCCATCTCGGCTCGATGGCCAACTCTGGATCTTGAGGGGCGCGCCCGCTCCCTCTCTCACTTGATGCGCCCCGTCTTGGCCAGCAGCACTCCCTCGACGGCGCGAATGGAGGAATTGGGTTGGCATCGCGTCGTCGCCGCAAACTGGAAATCAGACCTGGCCAGTCAGATTACTCGCTCCGCGCGGATGTGGAAAGAAAGGGGAGCATCGGCAGCTGCCGGTGAATTGGTGGATTCTCTTCTCAGAAGTGGCCAAGCGCCTTCATTCGAGCCGCAGGATTGAGTCACAGCCTTCGCACGGTAGTCGAAGTGGCCGCACGTCTGAATCAACTTGGATCGATTCACCGCACTTGGGACAATCGACGCGCGCACCACCGTGCCGACTGCGTGGGAGCTTCTTTGAATCGCTGCGCGGCGACACCAGAGCGACTGGGAAGACGAGCAACATGCTCGAAGCCACGACGCCGAGCACGAATGGCATGTCGAGGCCGAGAACATACAATGCGAGAGAAAGCCCGCCAAGCACGACCACAGTCAGCATGGCGGGCACCTTCGCCCGCTTTCTGGTCAAGAAAAGCCCAAGCCCTAGAGCTATGCAGAGCATGAAGACAGAGACCATCGCTGAGACCAGCGGACTGTAGAGGGCGCCACCCGTGGGTACGAACTCGACACGGAATGATTTGTCTGGGTCGAGGTCGGACTCATCGACCGTTATCATTTCCATCAAAATCCATCTCCGATGCTTGACATCGATATCTTCAGCGGCCACTCCACCCAAACCCTGCAGGGCGCTGGAGCGAATCTCGACATGGAGCGAGACGTCGTTGTAATAGTCGTCTTGAGTCTTGCGGATGAAGGATTCTATCAATTGCTGTCGCTGACCTTCTGCGACGCTGTTAGAGGTGTCGAATGTCAGCGTGATAGCCTCTGAACTGAAGGCACGGGTATGGCCCAGATCGATGTTGATGTCCATCGGCCCGAGATCGATTGGATTGACTCCGAACAGAGCTTCAGCATCGATTGAAAGCCCATTAGCGAGGAATGATTTCATGTCTGAAGCAGAACCGATCAAATGTCCTTGAAGCGCCAATAATTCGGAATCATCGACCCTTCCATTGTGGAAATCCGAACTCGGGATCGAGTCGGCATAAGTCCGCAGATTCCGCCACCAACTATTCGATGAGAGACTGTCGTTGCCTATGTTATCGAGCCCCCAACGCATCCATTGCGACATCGCGCCATCGATTTCGATAATCACCACGCGCTCAACGGAATCACCGTCGAAACTGGCATCGATATCGACATTTAGAGCAGAACCACCAGACCGTAATGGCTCAGCCGCTGGATACCAACCCCCTGAACCTCCGCCGTCCTCGCCCGCCGTGATGTCATGTGTACGGGAGGCTTCGATGCGCAGAGAGGTCTGTGGGATGAGGTGGAAATCCGTGCGGAAGTTGCCCGAGTCGGTGGACTCGGGGATCTCCCAGACGAAGGTGACCTCGACGCCGTCGTTGACCGGAGTTGCGATCGGTCGGTCGGAAATGGCTGTGTTGGCGACGCTCATGCCTCCCGTTGAAGCCGACCACATGCGGTCTGCGAAGCCGGACTTGAGGACGATTGGGAAGAAGACGAGTCGGCCTTTGACACTGGCTTCTTTCATGTCGATCTCGACCAAGGGGAATTTCATCGAGATTTTTGCTGGGTATTCTGTCGAGCCCCAGATGAAGCGGATTCCCGCATCGTCTCCGGGGCTCGAAAAAGACAGGCTGCGGACCGAGAAGGAGATTTCGACAGTCTCACTCTTGAGGATTTCTCCGGCTTCGACATTGACTGGTATGACAACTTCGCCATTGCTGGTCAGGAATAGTCCAGCGCCGGCGTCACCTTCGAAGTAGGTGCCGCCGATGTGGACGCCGATGGTTGCATTGATCTGGATTCCAGCGGCGGCTTCGACCTCGAATGGGATTCTGAATTCCCAAGTCGCGTCTGGGTAATTTCCCTGTAAGCCCCAGACGACGCTCCAAGTTCCGATCTCGACCAAGCCTTGGACCGAGGGTGTGACGAACGTCTCAAACTCCTCCTCCAAGTCGGCTTCGAAGGGTGTGAGGCCGCCGTTTTCGGCTTCGCCAGTCAAAAAGAGATTGAATTCATCCATCTCGCAACAAGCCCCTTCTGCCTCTGCAGCCGCTGGCAGAATAGGCAGGCTGGTGATAAGCAGCAAGGCCGTCAGAAGCGCGGCGCGAGCCTGATGACGGTGTGTCATGCGGCTCGCTGGCTCGACCCCTGTCCTTGAAACCGACGCCTGCCGGCATCCGCAGGCGTCGATTATCGAATCTCGGCGCCAAAGGCGCCGTGCACGCGAGGCTCAGCCGTGCAGGAAAAGCAGTTCCACAGGACCGTCATCGGGCAGTGATTCGATGCGTGCGAAGCCGACGCGTTCTAATTGCACAAGTGCTCCCTCGACTAATTCGAAGCCCTCAATCATACCTTCCTCAACCACCAAGTCGTGTCCAATGCCTCGAGTCAGGCGCGCTTTACGCGCCATAATTTGAGGCAGCCAGTGAACTATGGCGCGCCTATCACTTCGCGACCATGATTCGACCCTAGCCACGCTTGTTCCTGCGTCGATGTCGACATCTGCGTAATCTTTCAGACGCAGCGGACCTCCTGTCTCATCTGCGTCTGCAGCCTCGATCAGAATCGCCCCATCTCCAAGTTCCCACTTTCGTGACCCTTCGACGGCACCATCAGGATGTCGGGCGTTGGAGATGCTCGTGCCAGGCCCGCCAGAACAGCCGCTTGCATCGAGCGACAGCAAGCGCGGGTCGCGCACGAACGAGCGGCGCTCACAACGAGCATCGATTTCACTCGAATTGAACGATTCGATCGTCTGCATCGAAATCGATATATCCTTCTGAGTCAATCCCAGATCAATCCAAAATGCGCGCAGCGCAGCGGCATCGAAGCCACGTCTGCGCAGCGCTGCAAGAGTCGGCAGACGCGGGTCATCCCAGCCGGAATATTCCCCATTCTCAATTGCCGCGCGCATGCCGGAGGTAGAGAATCCACCAAACTCGTGAATTTTGACGCGACCCCAGTAGAGGGTTTGGGGGTAGGTCCAGCCGAAGTGTTCGTAGAGTAGCGTCTGCTTGCGGGTTGAATCCATCAGATCCTTGCCGCGAACGATGTGGGTGACTCCTTGTTCGTGGTCTTCGATGGCGCTTTGGAAGTCCAATAATGGCCAAACATTGTGAGCCTTGCCGACAATGGGATGTGGTGTGTGTTGAATACGCAACGCGGGCCAGTCACGCAACGCTGGATTTGGTAATTCGAGGTCGGTCTTGACCCTCACGACCGCACCTCCCTCGGCTATATCGCCGTCGTTCATGGCCTGCCAATCAGCGAGGTTCTCTTCGACGCTCCGAGTTCTGCAAGGGCAGACTTCTCGGGCGTCGCGTAATTGTTTGAAGTCAGACGCTGTGCAGCGGCAGACGTAGCCGAAATGGCCGCTCAGCATCTGTTCTGCGTGTGCGAGGTAGACGGGCATTCGCTCGCTGGCTCGAATGATGATGTCGGCGGGGCGGCCGGCGAGCCATTCGTATTGGGCTTCGATCCAGTCGTAGGCTTCGGGAAGGGGTGGTTTGACCTTCGTGTCGGTATCGTCGAAACGGAGGACCACCTTGCCGTCGTACATCTTGGCGTACTCGGAGTTGATGGCGACGCCACGGGCGTGGCCCAGTGTCAGCGGCCCGTTGGGGTTCGGGGCGAATCGCAGGACGACTTCGCCTCTGATCGCTTCAGGGAGTTCCTTGAGACCGACGCGTTTCTGTTGTTTCTGGCGTTGAAGCGCTTCGGGGTTCGTCGCTGCGAGCGCTGCACGGGCTGCTTCGACGCCTTCACTGGCTGCGAGTTGGTTGGCGGCTGCGACCTCGGATTCGACGAGTTCCTTGAGGTCGCGGGCTCGGCCTCGCAGGTCGGCGCGTTCTCCGAGGAGTCGGCCGAGGACCGAACCCGCCTGTCCGGCGCCGTCGTATTCGACCGCATTCTGCAGGGCGTACTTACGCACGGTGGCGATGGTGTCAGCATCCCAATCCTGTGCATCCGCCATCAATATCAGAGGTTGACCCGTGAAATGAGGCATTTGACGCTTATGTGACTCACCAGTCATCGAGTGATGATTGCACGACTGCGCCACCAGAGCGGCTGCGGACGGGAACTGGGCGAGAGTGCATCTCCTGCCAGAGGTCGGATACTGTCGACCAACTCCATCTCAAGCAGTCGTGTGGGGTCTCGCCTCCGAGCAGGTCTGGCAGTGCTGCTCGGGTCCGTTGGTCGGAAGGATAGCCTGATCCGAGGTCGATTCCGAGGCGAGCGCTGTGTTCGGCGATGGCTGCATCCCGTGTCACTTTGGCGATTATAGAAGCAGCGCCTGCGACAGGGTCGGTTGCATCCATGCCGTGACGCGCATCGATTTCCCAATGCGCCCATTCGCCGCCCAGTGCTGCCCTCAGACGTCGTGCGAACCTCGCCTCGTCAACATCGCAGGCATCGGCGAGGATCGTTCCGCCGTCATCCGGGTCGATTGCAGAGCGTATGGCTTCTGCAAAGAGCTCGATCTCGAGGCTGTTGAGGTCGGAATCGAGTCGATTGACATCGATTCGTGCCGGCTCGCAGACGATGGTGCCGATGCCCCAGTCACGCTGCCTTGTGAGTTGTCTTATCGACTCTTGAATGGACTCTCGGGCATGAGCAGTCAGGTCTTTCGAATCTCTAACGCCCAGGTCGACCAAGGATGATAGATCCGTAGCGGGAATCGCCAAAGCAGAGACGACGAGTGGGCCGATGACGGGGCCTCGACCCGCTTCATCAATGCCGATGAGCCAGTCACTCATGGGCCGATTGGATAGGCTCAAGGGTCTTCATCATCGCGCAGTTCTTTGCCTAGATTGTCGAGTCTATCGTTGAAATCGTCGAGGTCGAGAAGCAGATTGTCGGGGTGAATCAGGTCGTCTTCTTGCATTGCGTCGGCGATTTCGATGGCATCCAGAATTGCATCCTCGACGAGGGCTTCCTCGAGAACCTCCCCCGCACTCTCGATTACGTTTTGATCCGGTGCGGGTTCGGCGATGCGTGAATGGTCACCGGATTTCTCGATGAATTCTGCACGGAAACTCGCTACATCCGTTGTTGGACTCTCGATGATTTCTGGTGCTTCCTCACCTCCACCCTCGAACTTCGTCAACCATTCCTTTGGTTCTTCGACCGCGTCTTCAGGGTTGTTTCTGCCATGCCAACCACGTTCTTTCTCGATTCGATGGCGAATCGCCAGCACCAGCCCGACGGAACCTATCACGCTGATAGCTAGAATGAGGATTGTTTCAAGCCATGTTTGTATGAATTTCGTGAATGCTGATGGTTCATCTTCGCTTGGGCCTGTGGGATCGCTTCCTGAGGCACCGGCGATCGTCGCAGAGTGGTCCACACTGAAGATGACCGAAGGGTCTCGAATCGAGCGCGCTTCGACGGTGAGAATCGCCTCTGTCTCGATCGGTGCTTGCTCGGGAACATCCATCCAGACCTCGAAGATCACGCTCGTTCCCTCAGGTACATCGAGAATCTGGAACGAGCGGGTCTCGTCCCCGATGTTCTCCGAAGGGGTACCCGTGGCTGCAATTACTCCGAAATCGGTGAAGACATTGCAATCGACACTAACGACCAGACCATCGGCACCATTGCCGGTATTCATCATCTCCCAATAGGCGGTCAAACGCCCATCGACAACCTCAGCATCAGAGCGCATCAATTGCCAGGAGTGAACAGCTGCGACGGCCACATCGAAGGAGACTTCAGCGGGAACCCAGCCATCGACTTCGACTTCAATTGTGACGCCACCAGCAAGGCCGGCGGCGAGCCCAGAATCCAGCAGAACCTCCACCTCGATTCCATGGACGGTCTGTCCGGGGCCTAGGAAGCGGGTGTAATCGGCGATGTTCACGCTGAGCCAATCTGGCATTTCGACAATGCTGAGATTGAAGAGGAAGCCAGCATCTCCAGTGTTTTCGATGAATAAATCGACCATGCACGTCTCGCCAGGTGCGGTATCGAATCGACAATCGACATCGGTGATTCCCAGCGCCGCTCCCGATCTCGGGACGATGATGACACTCTGAGTGAAGGTCTCGACCTCTTGGACTCCTTGAGCCCAGATCTGAATCTCCATCATCAGAAATCCAGATGAGAGGAATGGAGATTCGACTTGCAGCCGAACCATCGCAGTCTCACCAGGAGCCATGTCCTCGAGCGAACTTCTGTCGTAGATGATTGCCGTCCAACCCTCGTGTGCGAAGGAGTGACCTGCGGTGCCGATCTGGTTACCGTTCTCGTCGAGCGGAGCCATGTTGATTCCGAGTGAGTTCGGCGTGTTGCCGATATTCTTGACGAAGACTTCGAGATTTACTATACCACCCGGTTCGATCGAAGCGTTTCCTCCTCCCTCGACCAATTCGATGGCATTCAAGATGCCGTAGCGCATCGAGAAATTGTACCAATCCTCAGCTCCGTCCGAGTCGCCGACCAGATGGACGCTGAAGTCGTGCAGTGAACCAGCGAGGGGAAAGCCGCCATCGACGATCGGGGCTTCGATGCTGAACTGGAGCCACTGAGTCTCGTCCGAAGGTGCATCGTATGAATGCCCGACTTCGGGCGTCGTTGGATTGGACCAACTGAGTGTCCAGTCGACCGGCCCACTGACGTCCACGAGTGCAGTCGTGTCCATCTCCTCACGATTGGTGAAATTGACTCCAATGCCAATGGTGGCGCCGGGGTCGATGTTGAAGATCGAACCCGATTCGACCCCGAATGTCACATCATCCATATCGAATTCCCAAGGGAAATCCCAGTATGCGGTTCTGTTGAGGACGACATGATCAGCCGCCTGCTGAAGCAGCAATGTCCGAGAGGCGTTGATTCCGCCAGTACTTGGCAAGCCGACTGAGGGCTGACCCGTGATTGTCACATGGATGACGCAGGCTGCAAGGTAAGTCCCCTGGATCGAAGGGTGTTTGTCATCACTTGCATAGAGAGCCGAGAACGGTGTGCCATTGGCGGTTGAATTCGCAGAATCGTCATAGATGAATGCGAATGCCTCCCCGACCGGCGCGATGAATACTGGTCGCTGTGAAGTGCTGAGATTCTCCGCGTACATCAGGTAGCCATCACGCAGATGACCGTGCATCGTAGGATAATCTGGATACCTCCACTGGTTGTTCTCATCGCCGAATCGATATCCCCAGGTCTGGAGGAAAATCGTATCGCCACCCTTTGCTTCGACCCGCGAATCGATGTATTCTGCGCCATCGAGACTATCCTGCCAATAAGTGGAACTGGTCGGAAATCCAGGAACCTGACTCTGATCCTGCAGAATGACGTAATCATGTCGTTGAGCCAGACTCGTATTCCATTGTGTGCCCGACTTCGCCGCTTCATCACCATGCCATGCGAGAGTCTTACCCCCGCTCGTCAGAGCCTCGACATCGGAATTATGCCCCGCGGCATTCAGCAGGTTCTCTACTCGAATGTTCAATTGGTTGTTCGAGGTGTAGGAATTACCCAGCATCAGGATGTCCAAAGTGGGGGTTCGAGCCGCGGATTCTGCGCTTTGGGACGGCTCCGAAAGAGGGCTCGGCGTGTGCAAAGAGGTCACCAAGACGAAAATGAGCAGAAGGGCCATCTGACGCTCATTCATGAGCGAGGCCCCTCGTTCTGTGCCTTTCATCCCTACCCCTCGATGATGATTCCAGGAAAGGAAGGGTCTATGGGATAGGGTGCTGCTCGCCCTTCATGGCATCAGTGTGGCCATTCAGGAAGAAAACCGCCGCGCCGCCGGCTCCTGCAAAATCGAAGGAGCAGTTGGTCGTGGAATACGAGAGAAAGAAGGATGATTCTCAGGAGAAGAAGATGGTCGACAGATCACATCTCGAGAAGAAATCCTTCCTCGAAGCGATGGCGCTCCTCGGTGGAGACGATTAGAACCGGTCGCTGCTTGGGAGCGAATGGCTTCAGAGCACCGGATCCGGAATGATTTGGCCCAAGGCGTCGATGTCGAAATCTCCGGCTTGAATCGGCACGCGCAGGCCGAATTCTGAACTGACTGCGGGATCGACCTCGCCGAATTGACCTATTTCCACACCGTCGAGAAGAACTCTCGCTCCCCGGCCAAAGATCCATGGCCCTTCGCCTGCGGGAAGGGCTTCCCAAACCACCTCCGAGAGGTCCGCACCAAGGTCTCGGAGCAGAGCCTGTACGAGCCCCTTGGCCGCAGCGAATCCAGCGTCGACTTCCGCGCAGGCCCAGGCGGCTCGACTCTTGTTCCGTGCATCGATCACCACAGTTCCGAGTTCGTAGACTCGCTGCGGCAATTCGTGATGGCGATTGGCGCTGAGAAGTTGCAGGAGACTTGGAAGAATGTGTTGTCGCAGAATGGTGTGATCCTTGGTGATCGGGTTGGTAATCTTCGTCACTCCGCCCTTCGGATTCCAGCGGACGCTCTCGAACTGGTCACGCTCACAGGAGAGCGTGAGGCTCTGGGTCTCCTGGAGGTTCAGTGAGCGCAGACTCTGTCTTGCTCGTCGGTGCAGATCCGAGGACTTCAGAGGAATCGCGTCCATGTGGACTTTTGAGAGGATTCTGGGCATATTTTCGTAACCGTATCCGATTGCTATGTCTTCGATGACATCGACTGGATGCATGATGTCTGAGCGCCAGCGTGGCATGGCGATGACGTGCTCACGTTCCCCGACCACGAGGTCGGCCCAGCGCTCGCCGCGCTCTACACCATCGGTAACCGCTCGGCTTGCGAGTAACTGACCTCCCATCCGATTTATGGCCTTGGCGATCTGCTCCGATTCAAGGGAAAGTCCGAGGATTCGCTCAATCAGTCGGTCAGATATACGGTGTTCGCGCGCTTCTCCCACCGGGGTCAGTCGGACCTTGCCGTCGCAGCCGGTGACCTGAACACTCTCGACGCTGCCTCCGCGTTCCGCAAGAGACAAGCAGACGAGCAGAAGACAAGCCTCACAAGCGCGCTCGTTCCATCCTGTAACATCGATGAAGAAGTCAGTGGTGGAAGCGGTCACGGTCGTGTGGTCGCCATTTATGATGGGGGGGAAGGAAAGGATGTCGTCGTTTGAATCGAGGATCACTGGATAAACGTCGAGATCTGCCATCAGGTGAGCGTATTCGGTGCCTTTGGGGTGCTCTGTGAGAATTTCATCGATACTCATCTCATGGCTCATCGCGAGTGGCACGAAGGCATGATCGCCCGGTACAGTGATGACTCTGAACGGCGGTGCCAAGGTCGCGAGGTCATGGACTCCGATCGATGAGAATCTTCGACGCCGGCCGAGGCTCAGGTGGAGCTTCTCCTGATGATCCATGAGTGACTGGATGAATTCATCTTTCTCAGCCGCAGTCTCGCCCGTATCCACGTCACGAACTACCGCGCCGAGAATGACTGGACGAACCGTCTTGAGGCTGGTATCGACACTCATTTCGATGCCACTATCCTTGACATCGAAGAATGGCGGCAGCAAAGCTGAGCCGAGGAAAGAACGTGCTGCTCTCGCCATCGTCTCGTGGCTAAGCAGATCGGGTCTGTCCGGAAAAACCTCGATTTCAATTCCATTCTCATCGCTGCCTTCGACGACACAACCGATCTGTGAGAGACGGGACAGCCAATCGTCTGGATCATATTCGTCGTCGTGCCGAGCCTGAATGGAGCGCAGCAGAGAGTGCTGCAAGGTTATCGTCGGCATCTGCTCACCTCAGTTTCCGAGCCACATGGGAAGAGGTCGCTCGTAGCCGATGAGCCTCAAGCCGGAGATCGCGGCTGTGTCATGATCGAGGGCTCTGAGGTTGCTGCGATTGATCTGGGCAAGATCGGCGACGCCCAATTCGCGCATCCAGCCGCGTAGAGTGCCATCGAGCCAGCCGAGTACCGCTTCGATATCATCGTCGGCTGGCGGAGCCACGACGGCGACGCAGCCAGCTCCGATGGCGATTAGGAGATCCTCGGCAGCGGGCGCTTCATCGAGTTCTATGAGGAGATTTCGGCCCTGAGTGACGAGATTCATCGCTTGAGCGGCAAGGCCGATTCGAGGCAGAGCAGAAGCGGCTCTTCCGCCACCGGGCAAGGCAGCATCGACCACCGCTCCGTCGAGGTCGAGATCGACAACCAGTCGAAACAAGTGATCGACTCGCGCCACGCTGTCCTTGAGGAAGACCAGCGAGTCGTCTCTCATCCTGCTGTATAATGAGACCAGAAGGGCTTCGACTTCAGCATCATTGATGGCCGGCAAACCGTTCAGATCCAGTACCATGCCGGCGCAGTTCTGAATCACATTCGCAGCCTGGAGAAGATTGGACTCGTCGATGAGTATGAGGTCGTTATACCTCGGTTCAGTTCTCACCAGACCGGGTTGAACCGTTCCATATCGGCCGGTTGCAGCAGTCATTCTCTCGCATTCCACGATCCATGGAAGTGGGCACAATAATCCATGCTCCTCAAGGCCTGCTGGGAGTATCAGCGACAAGGTGTCGAGAGCGCTGTGTTCCGGTAGCCGGTCTCGACTCGAGGGCACCAGACCAATACCGTCGAATCCTTCGGCGACGGAGTATTCAGGCCTCCCACCAATAGGAGGTCCCGCTTCCGTCGGAACCAGAACAAGAGCATCGGGATCCAATTGCAGGCCGAGAGGATCGAGATGCTCTGACAATTCTTCGAGTTCGTCTTCCGTTATCGAGCGCATCGCAGCACCTTCACCGGGTGGAGGGCAACTTCCAGCGACAATCACACGCCCTCCCAGCATACCGAGTCCCGGCTCCGTTCCAGCAGAACCGAGGATGATCAGCACACCGTCTTCCATCGCCGCTCCAGCCATCTTCCCCACGTGCCCGCGTACGATGATGACGCCACCGCGCATTCCTGCACCGGCCTCCTCGGCGGCCGAACCCTGGACGATGATCTCGCCGCCTGACATCCGGTGACCGACACGGTCACCGGCGTCTCGCTCGACAGTTATTCGACCAGAGGTTTGGAATGCGCCGAGCATCGATGCGCAGCCGCCCTGTAGAGTGAAAGTGCCACCTTCGTTCATGGCGCCGGCGCATTCGCCCAAGTCTCCCAAGAGCAGAACTCGCGACTTGGGAGGCAAATGTGTAATCACACCGATCTCCCCTTTTTTTGGTTTCTCATCACCTTGCTTGCCCCATCCGATGCGGACCAGCAGGTCGCGATCGAGCGCCTGCTCGAGCATTCCGTCGAGGTCACGATTCAGCTTGACACTCTTCGCCGTGACCTCGCGCATGGTACTCCCTAACGCAGAGAGGAATGGCCACTGTCTTCATACTGACGGGCCATTCGACTCTCTAACAGACGATGTGACGAGAAATCTCGACTGACCAAACAGTTCGGGTTGCGGCGAGTGAAGTGATGGGGATTTTATGAGGCGAAACGAAAGAGCATCATTGATAGAGGGCAGGCGAGGGCATTGGAACGCCCAAAGGGCGCATGGGGTTCGGACGATGGGGAAGATCAAAGTCGCAATCAATGGATTCGGGACGATTGGAAAGCGCGTCGCAGACGCCATCGATGCACAGGATGACATGGAGATAATCGGTGTCACCAAAACAGGTCCTTCTTTTGGCTGCGACCTCGCTGTAAAAAAGGGATTTCCCTTGTATTGCACCTTCGATGATGAGGCACGAATTGCAGCCTTCGGCGAGCAGGGCTACGAGTGCAGCGGAGGAATCTCCGACCTGCTCGCCGCAGCTGATGTAGTCGTCGATTGTTCACCTGGGAAAATGGGTGCTGACAACCTCGCCAAGTATCAAGCGGCGGGCATCAAGCATCTGTTTCAAGGCGGCGAGAAGCATTCACTGACAGGCCTCTCGTATACTTCCTGCGCCAATCACGAGGCCAATCTGAACGCCGAAGGAACACGAGTTGTTTCTTGCAACACCACCGGACTCTCCCGCACTCTTGTGCCGCTCTACGAGCATTGTGGCTCGTTGCAGGTCGAATGCACGATGATACGACGAGCCGCTGACCCGGGTGATTCGAAGAAGGGCCCGATAAATGCGATCAAGCCGGTTCTGAATGTTCCGAGCCATCACGGACCTGATGTGATGACGGTGAAGCCTGAGATCGAGATCAATTCGCTCGCCGTCGCCGTTCCGACGACGATAATGCATGTCCATTCGATAATCGCTGACCTTCCTGCCGGCCATGGTCTGACCACCGAGTCGGTTCTGCAGATGTGGAAGGACACCCCGCGAGTCATCGTCATGCACGGTGCTGAGAACCGTCTGACGACCACAGCCGAAGTCATGGAGATGGCTCGCGACATCGGTCGCAAATGGGGTGACTTGCACGAGATCTTCGTCTGGGAGGATGGAGTGAAGTTGGTTGGTGACCGATTGTACTACTTCCAAGCGATTCACCAAGAGAGCGATGTCATTCCTGAGAATGTCGATTGTATTCGCGCTTTGATGGGTACTGAAACTGACTGGCGCGCAAGTGTTGCAAAGACCGACGCAGCCATCGATGAGTACTACGGTCTTTGAGTTGAGTTCGAAGTTTTCGTCGCCATTCGAATTTCGAACTTCGGAAAGATCTCGAGGCGAACTTCGAGTCGACAAGCCGATTTGACCTTTGGTCAATCAGCATGAACGGTCAAAAGCCCCTCATCGGTCGGCTATCCTCATGAATGACCGACGACTCGTCGTTTCAGCCCTCGTGATGCTGATGATGAGTGGCTGGAGTGGCGCTGCTCTGGCGGCGATTGGGGATGCTGACGTCGATGGGGCGAAGTATGGCGATTCGAGAGCGGACGATGCGACTTGGGGGGCGGTTTCAAATGCCTTCCAATCCAGTTATGAATTGCGACAAACGACTGGCTTGATCTACTCGCCTTACGGAAGCTTCGACCCACTGAGTGAGCCGATGCCGCTCGGCCCCGAGACTCTCTACGATTCGAAGGCTTTGACGCGGACTGGATATGCCGTCGTTCAAGCGGCTTCAGCCGATATGACGACCGTGGCTTCGATTCTCGAAGACATCGGCATCTCAATCGCGGATTATCTACCCGACGATGCTTTCGTCATTCGCATACCAGCGAGCCGCGATACCGCAAGCATCCTGAAGATTCTCAACGACAGGGATGAAATCCGATGGGCCGGCGAGATGCCGATTGCATGGCGAGTCGCACCGAATGTCGCACTTTTAGCAGGACGACTCTCACTCAACGTCGATCTTGATCTGATACCCGCAGAAGACCTCTCGGACTCAGAACTCTCCGATCTTGAGGCCGACCTCGAATCGATCTCCACAGAAACAGGTCCTCGCGGAATATGTGACGCTCACCTCTGCCAGCCTCGTGGAGTGAGTGCGTTCTGGATTCCAGTCTTGGCGATGGACGGCAGAATCCTCTACATTTCCGAAGCATCAAGAATCACCATTCTCAATTCGAATGCCAGCGCCATCGCTGGCATCACACAGGCATTCGTCGATTCCAATAACACGCTGAATGGCTCAGGCGAAGTCATCGCGATCTCCGACACTGGCTTGGATGCCGATCACGGTGACTTCGACGGCCGGGTCCGCGGAATTTACAACCAATTCGGACCTGACAACTCAGCAGCCGACCGAAACTCAGGACACGGCACTCATGTGACGGCGACCTTGCTCGGCGACGGCACAGGGGATTCGGGGGCGATGGGGATGATTCCTGCGGCATCTTTCCACTTCTACCAACTCGAAGTCGATTCGTCTGGAATTCTGGCGCGTTGGGGCTCGCTTTACGACATGTTCACGCACGCCTGGCAGAACAGCGCGCGCATTCAATCGAACTCCTGGGGCAATGAGAATCTGGTTGGAGAATACACAGCCGACTCACGCTCAGCTGACGCTTTCATCGTCGATAATCCACGCTTCATGGTGCTTTTCCCAGCAGGAGAATTGGGAGCAGATGGCACCGACACGATCACCCCTCCTGGAACTGCGAAGAACGTCCTCACGATTGGGGCTTCCACCACCGGTTCGCTCGGTTCGGATGCGGTTGGTGCTGTTCCAGGTTTCTCTTCGTTGGGCGCTACTCTCGATGGGCGGATTAAGCCGGATCTCGTAGCGCCGGGAGTGCTGATCTGCTCTGCTCGGGCAGAGGAGGCTGAATCTGCGACTGGTGCCAGCTGTTCCGCCGCGCTGCACGATGACGGCTCGACACCTCTCTATATGGCGCTGAACGGTTCTTCGATGGCTACTGCTGTTGCCGCTGGTGGCGTTGCTATGGTGCGGCAACATCTGCGTGAAGAGGGTGGAATCAACGAGCCTCGCTCCGACCTCATCAAGGCCCTTTTGATCAATGCGGCAACGGATATCGGCGCTGCCGATATTCCGAATGCCGCTGAAGGTTGGGGGCAGATCGATGTGGCTAATTCGATTTCGCCGATGCAGGGCACGACTTCGCTCGATCTGCTATACGACGACTCACGCCAACTCGATCCAGGTCACAGTTTCGTCTACACGTTCGTCGTAGACAATGCTGCGGAATTCGATCTGACACTGGTCTGGGTCGATGCTGAGGCTTCTTCGATATCGAACCAGAGCGCGGTCAAGTTGGTCAACGACCTCGACTTGACCGCAACAGCCCCCGATGGCACTGTGTATCACGGCAACGTCTTCGCCAATGGCTACTCCGCAACCGGAGGGTCTGCCGACGGACTCAACAATGTCGAGCGCATCAAAATCGGGTCTGGACAGAGTGGAACCTGGACGATCACAGTCGGCCACGCAGGTGGAATCACTCAGGACTTCGCTCTCGTCATGACTGGTCTGCTGCACGAAGAGACATCATCCGATCTGACTGTCTTCGCAGGTTCGCTCACGACCTCGGTGTCGAACCCTCTGCAGGGAGACACTATTCTGGTCGAGGCGGCTTGGAGGAATCAAGCGGCCAAGGGGACTGGCCAGTACACGGTCGAAATCGAGGATCTGACCGCAGGCAACATCATTTACACATCACAACAGAATTCACTCGCCGGCGGTGCGACGAATTCCTTCTCTTTCCCTCACGTCTTCTTGAGCACAGGAGATCACCTTCTCGAGTTGAGACTCGACACCGGCGACGATGTGGTCGAACTCAACGATGAGAACATCGGCGTCGATAACAACAAGATCCAGATGACGATTCAAATCACTCAGATAGGCGTCAGATTGACGCCGTTGATGGAAGATGGATCATATCCGTCGAATCAGGCGGAACTCGATTCTGCACATACTCAAACCCTCGATCCTCGGACGGGGAGCCTCGTCTCTTACGATCTCGTTCTCGCCAACGAGGGGACCGAGACGATCAGCGTCGGACTCTCGGTCACTCCTGTTCAGAGGATTGATGAGAATGGCATCATGCAGGCGCCGCGCGATGAGTGGTGGAAACTCCTGAATGAGTCCGGACCTTGGGAATTGGCTCCCTTCGGCGATGCTGGAGATTCGGTCCGCGTGACGTTGACTCTCGAAGATGTCGACGCCGATCTGACCGATGGTGCGGGCGCGCGATACGCACTGCCCGGCACCTTCGTCAACGATCTGAATCTGTACGACAAGAATGCGCCGACGGTCGCTCATACAATCAGACTCACGACCATCGTCGAGAGGGTCGAAGGACTCTATACGATCCTCGCCGGTACCGGCGACGACCTTGGTGGCGAGCCCGGCGAATTCGCCACCTACTCGCTCTCGATTCGCAATACGGGCAACGGACCGACTCAATACTCAGTCTCCTGCAGCAGTGATGAGCGCTGGAGGATACACATCGGTAGCAGCGAATCGGATTCAGTCGTCTTGGATCCACTCAGCAGGTTACAGTTCCTGCCTCTGCCGATCCATGTCAAGATACCAGCGGCAGTCGATGGACAACCTGCTGCAGGTCTCACAGAGGATGTGACATGCGTCACGACCTCAGTGCAGGACGCATCGGTGACGACGACCGAAGTGGCGGTTGTCACAGTCTTCGAAAGCCACGATTTCAGCGTTGATCTATACAACTCGGAAGGTGATGTGTTGGGTGCCATGGCCCTTGCCGACGATCGTGCCGTGCTCAATGGCGACATCGTCGTCACCGAGCTTCTGCTGTCGAATGAAGGAAACATCGAGATGTATTTCGAGATGTCAGTGTCTTCGGCATTGAACACCTGGGCAGCACAGATATCCTACGATGGTGAGGATTCAACGGATTCACTGACCTTCTCGGTCGATGCTGGCGACAGTGCTCTGGTCATCGTCGAGATGATCGTTCCAATGAATGCCGAGATGGGGACGAGGAATACTCTGACGATTCGCACTACTCTTGGTGATGGTCCGACGATGACGAATGGTACCCGATTCATAGTCCAGGAAGTCGCTGCCTTGGAAACTTCAGACGATGGTCTGATTCGCATAGCCCTAGGTCAGACGGGCACGAATGAAGTCTGGGTTCGGAATGCTGGAAATGTCCCACTGATCCTCGATTGGACCGTCGGCAGCCTGCCCGAAGGCTGGGTCGGTGGATTCCAGTCGATCATCCCCGCCGAACTCGACATGAACCGCGAGGCATTGGTCACCATCGGTCTCGAACTGCCGGGTAATCTGCCGATCGGCCTTCTCGATGAGGGAGTTTCGATAATCCTCGAGGCGACCACTCCGGGTGAGGACATCGTGGTCCACACCTTCGAACTCGCCGTCGAGGTCGTTCCTTCGATATGGATCGAGTTAGCGCCGGACTCGAACAGCTTGAGCAACATCGATGCCGGCTCTGAGGGCCGGTTCACGATCACGGTGCAGAATCTCGGAAACGTGGATACTGGAGTCACTCTGGAGATCCAAGGCTTGGAAGATTGGCGCATCAGCATCGAGCCGTCGTCAATAGATTCGATAGTCACAGGCGGCTCGGTCGATGTCATCGTCACGGTCAGCCCTGATGATGAGGCTCAGCCAGGGCTGATGTCATTCACCGTACTAGCGAATTCAACCGATGAGGGAGGGATCAATGTCGTCACCGACGATGTCCTCGTTCTCGAAGTCAGCCGGGCTCGTGACAGCTCTTGCAGCGGCATCGGTTGTCTACTCGTCAGACTCGGGCTGCCGAAGTGGACGCTGGCAGTCCTCTTCCTCTTCGCGCTTGCCGGACTCGGTGTCGCCATGTCCCGAATGCGTGGTAGCACAGCATCGTCGATCCGGCCTGAAGAGGAACTCATTCCGACGGGTTCGGCTCTCCATTCTGGTTCCCAGATTGAAAGGCGAGCTGCTGCGATGGACACCGGTTCTTCGGGAGAGGTCCTCAGCACATCCGTCTCCGATGATGAGATTTCAGATGCCCTGGAGGCCACCGTACCATCTCTCTCACTACCACCCGTTCCGTCCGGTGCAATGCCGCTGCCTCCTGGGGGTCTGCCGGATGGCTGGACGATGGATCAATGGGTGGCTTATGGTCACCTCTGGTACGAACAGAATGTCTGACAGCCTCAGCCGAACTTCAACATCGTCTGACTTAATACGAGAATGTGGCCCGCTCAGGCTATGAGCGGTTCGCTTGTCCTGTTCGGCCCACCGGGCGCAGGCAAGGGGACTCAAGCTGGTCTGATCGTCGACCTGACTGGTAAACCTCAGGTGTCGACTGGAGAGATGCTGCGAGCCGCAGTCAAGGCCGAAACTTCGATGGGGATGGAAGCGAAGGAATACATGGATGCTGGATTGCTAGTGCCTGATTCTGTGATCATCGGCCTCATCGAAGAGAGATTGACCGAGGCCGATGCATCGGCAGGGGTTCTCTTCGATGGTTTCCCTCGGACGATCCGCCAAGCGGAGTCGCTCGAGGCTATCGCTAATGTCGTCGCGGTGATTTCGATCGAAGTTTCAGATTCTGCGATAGTCGAGCGAATCGTCGGGCGTCGGATGGATCCTGAGACCGGTGGAATCTATCATGTCAATTTCAATCCGGCTCCCCCAGAAATCGTCAGTCGACTCATTCAGCGCCAGGACGACAATGAGGCGACTGTGCTCGCACGTCTGGCCGCTTATCACGAACAAACCGCCCCCCTCGCCGCTTGGTACGGCGAACGTGACTTGCTGGTCAGCATTGATGGTGACCATTCTATCGACGAGGTCGCAGCTGCTGTCGAGACTGTAGTTCGTGGACTTGCCTGAGGTGGATGCATGGGTCGAGGAGGTTCCCGAAAGGATGCGAGACGGCGAAGGCTTCGAGCGGCCGATGCAATCGGGCACCTATCGGATGTTCTGACTGAGAATGTCCACTCTGACATCGATGTCGCGGACATCGCTGCCAGAGACATCTTGCGCACCTCGAAGCGACACGGCTCGCGCCCTGATGCCTCTATCTCGACTCTCATCTGCCGCTCTTGTGAAGCCGCACTCGTGCCGGGAAGAAATGCCAGAGTTCGAATAAAAAATGGCTACAGAATCACAACCTGCCTCACATGTGGTGGAGTCCGTAGACGATGTATGAGCACAGAGGAGGTGGAATGAATGGGGGGCATACCCGCTGATGTTCGCAGCAGAGCCAATGGAGATGACATCGCGATTACGGTGCGGATCGGACATGGAGGCGTGACCGATTCAGTGGTCTCCGAGCTCATTGATCAGCTCTCCAAACGGAATCTGGTCAAGATCAAAGCGAATCGTGGAGTGACAGTCGGCTCAGCCGAGCGCAGCGAACTCTTCGAGATGCTTGCTACAGCAACTGACTCCACTTTGGTTCTTCAACGCGGAAACGTCGCTGTATTCTGGTCCGGCGTCGGTTGACTGAGTCGAATCCGACTTGCTCCCGACAACATTCGATGGTCACTTATTTAGAGGTCTTGTTTGTGGCGGCGTCATGATTGGTCAAGAGCAGGTCGTGCTAATCATTTTCGCGGTCTCTTTCATCCTCATCCTCTCCGAATCAGTCCACCGAACAATAGCAGCCTGGTTCGGCTCTGTCGTGCTCTTGATTTACGGCCATTCGACCGGTGTTTTCACTCTCGCGCACGATTCTTCTCTCGAACATACGATGCTGGGGTGGATCGAGTTCGAGGTAATCGGCCTGCTTATGGGAATGATGGTCTTCGCCGCCATTCTGGAGTTGTGCGGATTCTTCGAATTCATCGCCATCAAAGCAGCCAAAATGAGTGGCGGCGACCCATGGAAACTCATCGTCCTTCTCGGCACCTTCACTACGGTAATCTCTCTGCTCATCGACAATGTCACCGCGATCATAATCATTGCTCCTGTGACCTTGAAGATCTGCAACAAGATGGAGATAAATCCCATTCCCCCTCTGCTCGCTGAGGCGATTCTATCGGACACCGGCGGCGTTGCTTCGATGGTCGGCGATCCTCCGAACGTGATGATCGCAGCAGAAGCCGCCAATCTCGGCCTTGAATCAACATTCGGCTTCAATGGATTCTTGTTAAAACTAGGAATTCTGACGTTGATCGCCTGGGTCGCGACGCTCGGTTACATGCGCTGGTATTATCGAGATTGGGTTCATTCGAAACCGGCGAACGTGGAATATCTGCTCGAGGAGGATGAGTGGGATTCAGTCGACGACAAGCAATTGATGTACACCACGATCGCCATCCTGCTGCTGACTGTGAGCATGTTCTCAGCCAAGGAGTTCCTCGGTCTGGAGATCGAGATTCACGCCATCGCTCTCTCAGGTGCAGGACTCGCGCTCGTCGCCGCCCGCCCTAAGGATCACGAATTGAGAGGTGGATTCATGCATCTAGTGACAGAGAAGATCGAATGGTCAGCACTCTTGTTCTTCGCAGGCTTGTTCATCCTCGTCGGGGCTGTTGGCAATGTGGGATACCTCGAGGATCTGGCGGTCTGGATATTCGACAACTTCGGTAGCGATCCGGTGATGCTCGCAGTTGCAATCGTCTGGGTATCAGCGATCGCGAGTGCTATCATCGACAACATTCCTTTCACAGCGGCGATGATTCCAGTCATCGTCAGCATCGTAGAGGCCAACCCAGAACTCGACATAGCACCTCTGTTCTGGGCTCTGGCGATGGGGGCTGGCTTCGGAGGCAACGCAACTCCAATCGGTTCCAGCGCCAATGTGATGACAGTCGCAATCAGCGAGAGAGGCCCTCGGCCGATCACCACCGCAGAATGGGTGAAGGTTGGTCTGCCGGTGATGATGATCACCTGTGTAGTCGCCACAGTATTCATCATCGTATTCCACGGCACTCTGTACAGTACAGTCTGATGAATCACTATCTGCATTCATTCCCCACCTCATCCCTTGATTCCGTTATCGAGGTGCCTCCGACACTCTGAAGTCTCAACCGAGGCAGCGTGGCTCATGCAGGAGTGCGAGGTCTGTCACATGATACTCAGCCAGAGCGGCCCATGTCCTCTGTGTGGGTCGAATACTGACGAGAAGTCATCACCCTCCGGTGCAACCTCAACCGACTTGGAGATTGAAACGGAGGCCGAGATCGAGCTGCCATTCGGCCTCGCCGACAGTGATTCGGTCGTCGACTCCAATCGACTACCATTCGGCCTCGAAGATGCACCTGAAGATGCACCTGAAGATGCACATGAAGATGCAGTCGAAGGAGCGGATTCGGAGGAAGAATCAGAACTTCCGAAAACTGCTTCGAATAAGGCTGGAACGCCACCGTCTGATAGTGTCGAATTACCCTATGGAATCGACGATATGTATCACAGCCCTCTTGATTGACGGTTTCCGGCTCTCTATACGCTGTTCTCGACCATCTCGGAACGACCCGAGTAGTTCATATAGCGGAGGTAAGTCGCCGACTTGCTTTTGGTGCACCCTTGTATGGGCACATACAGGGGGAAGTGGTCGAGACTGTTCCGCCCTGCGGGGAGACGGAGTGGTCTGAGAGACCAGATAGAATCGATATGCCTGGACACCAGAGGACTCACAATGAGTCCTGTGTCAAGATAATAATAGAAAGTGGGTAAGTAGAAATTACAAAATGCTACAACCCGACTGGGGGATGGCTCGGCTCGAGAGCCGACGAAGGTCGTGACAAGCTGCGAAAAGTCGCGGGGAGAGGCATGAATCTCATGGATCCGCGAATTGCCGAATGGGACCTCCTGGCGCTATGCGCCATTCCACAAATGGAAAGGGAACCCCCCGAACTGAAGCATCTCAGTAGGGGGAGGAAAAGAAATCAAACGAGATTCCGTTAGTAGTGGCGAATGAACACGGAATCGGACAAACCGAATCTCTCGGGGAAACCCGAGAGAGATGTGGGGTATGGACTGTCTCAGCCTAAAACATCGAAATGGAAATCGCCTGGAACGGCGTGCCACAGAGGGTGAAAGCCCCGTACATGCAGATGTGATGGCTTTGTGACAGATTCCTGAGTAGCGTGCGTTGGATATCGCGCGTGAATATGGGGGGCAGAAACCTCCAATCCTAAATACTACTCGAGACCGATAGTTAACAAGTAGAGTGATCGAAAGCTGAAAAGTATCCTTAGCGGGATGTGAAAAGAACCTGAAACCAGTCGGGAACAGGCTGAATATGCGTGAAAGCGATGATATGAGCAGCGTGTATTCGTGCGTTTCGAAAAATGCCCCTGGGAGTTCTGATCATTGGCGAGGTTAAGGAGTTGATCTCCGAAGCCGAAGGGAAACCGACAAGTCCGCAGCCGCTTATGGCGGTCAGGGACGGGATGTGCTCGTCCGAAGTCAATGGTGGGAGACCTGAAGCCCGTCGATCTATGCCTGGCCAGATTGAAGCCCGGTGAAAGCTGGGTGGAGGATCGAACCGTTGCTGATCTGCAAATCGCTCGGAGGAGCTGGGTATAGGGGTGAAAGTCCAATCGAGATGGGCAATAGCAGGTTCCGCGCGAGACTACTCGTAGGTAGATCTCCGCTGAGGTAGATGATGATGTAGAGCACTGATTGGGTATTTAGGGGGAGCAATTCCTCGATACGCTGTCAAACTCCGAAGTTGTCATCGCTGTAGACGCGGGGAGTGAGCCACGGTGGGTAAGCTACCGTGACGAAAGGTGAATAAACCAGCTCAGTGTTAAGGTCCCAAAGTACCAGTTAAGTGTTAATCTGAAACGGCGTCCGTGGTCGAAGACAACCAGAAGGTGGGCTTAGAAGCAGCCACCCTTGAAAGAGTTCGTAACAGATCACTGGTCAAGCTTGCGGGCCCGGAAAATGGACGGGGCTCAAACTGGTCACCGATACACTGATCCTTCGAAAGAAGATGAGGTAGCGCGGCGATGTGCTCGGGTAGAAGCGAGGTTGTGAGATCTCGTGGACCGTGTACATATGAGAATCTAGGGAAGAGTAGCAGCATAGTGCGGTGAGAATCCGCACCACCGAAAGGGTAAGGGTTCCTCGGCAATGATTTTCAGCCGAGGGTTAGCCGGTCCTAAGGTCAATCTTAACCGACTTGATCGAAAGGGAATTGCGTTAATATTCGTAAGCCTCTCTGCAATAATGGTAACGGCTAAGGCTAGTTCGTGCACTTCAGTCATGGAGTGTCGAAGCGTTCGATAATCGTGTGGAGAACCGTCATGGTGAGAAACACGAGAAGGCGTGAGTGAAAGACGGATGAGGCCTTGGTCCCATGAAAAACCGCAGAAGATGACCGTACCGAGAACTGACACAGGTACCCAAGGTGAGTAGCCTAAGGTGTGACGGGTAAAGTACCGCGAAGGAACTCGGCAAAATAGCCCCGTAACTTCGGGAGAAGGGGTGCCAGCTCTGAAGAGAGCTGGTCGCAGTGACAAGAGGACTCCGACTGTTTAATAAAAACATAGGCGACTGCTAGATCGAAAGGTTGTGTATAGTCGCTGAATCCTGCTCAGTGCCGGTATCTGAAATCGGGGTTCAACCTGACGAAGGACCGGTAAACAGCGGGGGTAACTATGACCCTCTTAAGGTAGCGTAATACCTTGTCGCTTAATTGGCGACTTGCATGAATGGCCCAACGAGAGTCCTACTGTCTCCGCGGTACGTCCGGCGAAATTGACATTACTGGCGCACAGTCCAGTACCCTCAACCTGCAAGCGAAGACCCCGTAGAGCTTTACTGCAGCCTGGCGTTGTACAATCGCACTTTACGTGCTGAGTAGACGGGAGACGTTGATCCACGGGACGCCAGTCCCGTGAGTAGTCGTCCATAGAGACACCGTCCTTGGAGTGTAATTGTACTCACTCTTCATGAGAACACCGCTTGGTGGGCAGTTTGGGTGGGGCGCCACGCGCTCGAAAACATAACAAGCGTGCCCAAAGGTCAGCTTAGGTGGTTCAGTCTCCACCGTTAACTGTAAGGGGAAAAGCTGGCTTGACTTGGATCGGACCAATAACGATCGAAGATGCGAAAGCACGGCCTAACGAACCAATGTACCTCATTTCTGGGGGTCATTGATAACAGAAAAGTTACCTCGGGGATAATTGAGTTGTCACCAGCAAGAGCACACATCGACCTGGTGGCTTGCTACTTCGATGTCGTCTCTTCCCAACCTCCTGGTGCAGCAGCTGGGAAGGGTGGGGTTGTTCGCCCATTAAAGGGGATCGTGAGATGGGTTTAGACCGTCGTGAGACAGGTTTGTTGCTTTGCGGTTGAGGCGTGTAAGATGCCTGATCGGAAGGGTCCTTTAGTACGAGAGGAACGAGGACTCGGAGCCACTAGTTTACCAGTTGTCCGGCAGGGCAATGCTGGGTAGCCACGCTCCATGTGGATAAGAGCTGAAAGCATCTAAGCTCGAAGTCACCCGAAAGACGAGGCATCTCAGGGGACTCGTAGAAGACGAGTTTGATAGACAGCGGGTGTAAGCACCGAGGTTCGCCGAGGTGTTCAGCCCAGCTGCACTAACCCCCCGAGCATTCATTTTTCTACACACCAATATTTTAAAATTAAATTGATACAGGGCTCTATTGTGGGCCTCTGTCCAATAGGCAGATTCGATTCTATCACCAATCACATTCGAAGGAGAGTTGTGCACGGCCACAGCGGAGGCGTAATACCCGGTCCCATATCGAACCCGGAAGTCAAGTCCTCCTGCGTCGATCTCTGTACTGTGGTGCGAGAGCCCACGGGAACTATCGTCGCTGTGCCACTCTTCTTCACCTCCCCGCAACAATTTTAATCAATATTAGGCGAAGCCATTTTCCTATGAAACATGACACTAGGTGAAAACATGGGAATTCGAACTGGCGACATTCTTGGACACCCACAAGTAGGGGTCTACTTGAGTGTCGTCGGCGACGTTCTGTTTCATCCTGCTTCTCTTGATTCTGAGACGATCGATGAATTAGCTGCTTCATTCGAGTTGGAGATGCAGCCATTCCTCGTCGGTGGTTCAGCCCTTCTTGGCAGCCTGATCAGTGGCAACAAGAAGGGGCTTGCAGTCGCTGACATCGCGACCGAATCAGATCTCCAGGCTCTGACGAGTTTCGGCGAGGTCGTAGTCATGGAGAGCGGTGTCAACGCGGCGGGCAATCTCGTCGCTTGCAACGACCACGGCGCGATAGTCAGTCCGGTGATTCCCGGTCCTGGATGTCAGATGATCGGCGATGTCTTGGGAGTTGACGCTATACGGTCCAAAGTCGCTGGACAAGAGACGGTTGGCTCCTTGATGGTCGCGAACAACAAGGGAATTCTGACTCATCCAGACATCACAAGTGATGAGGTCGAGAGAATAGAGGCAGCCATGCGAGTACCTGTGATGGTCGGAACGGTCTGCTTCGGCTCACCATATGTCGGCGCAGGTGTCGCCGCATCTGATTCCTATGCCTTGGTGGGTTCGGGCTCAACGGGACCCGAATTGAATCGTATCGAAGATGCTCTCGGACTGATCTGAGACTGTCTTCAACTGAAGTTCGAAGCATCGAACTCAGCATCCTTGTCTAGTCGACGTGTGACTTCAGGTAACGGATACTTCAGTCCAGTTGCAGTGTTGAACAGAACCACGGATTCGTTCTTATTGACCAGCCCCTGCTCGATGGCGACCTCCCAAGCCGCGAAAGTCGCCGCACCTTCGGGACACATCAGCAAGCCATCTGTTCTTCCGATGTGATCCCTCGCGCGCATGATGTGTTCGTCATCGACCGCGATCGCGAATCCGCCTGATTCTCGCACCGCCCGCAGAATCAGGAAATCGCCTATCGCTGCAGGCACCCGGATGCCACTCGCTTCGGTCGCGGCGTTCTGCCAGAACTCCGCATGTTCGACGCCGTCCTGCCAGGCTTTGACGATTGGAGCACAACCGGTTGACTGGACGGCGACCATCCTCGGTAGTTTGCATTTGATCCAACCGAGTTCGAGCAATTCGTGGAAGGCCTTCCACATCCCGATCAAACCAGTCCCACCCCCTGTCGGGTAGAATATCACATCGGGAAGATCCCAACCGAGTTGCTCGGCCAATTCAAGCCCCATCGTCTTCTTCCCTTCGATTCGATATGGTTCCTTCAGGGTCGAGACGGCGAACCATCCGATCGATTCCTTCCCCGCATTGATGATTGCCCCGCAATCTCCGATCAATCCGTTCACCAGATAGGTGTCAGCGCCTTGCGCCTGGGTCTCAGAGGTATTGATGAAAGGAGTATCATCGGGACACAGAACCGTGCTGCGTATCCCCGCGCGTGCAGCATAAGCAGCCAATGCAGAGCCGGCATTTCCATTGGTTGGAATCGCCAGATGCTCGAATCCGAATTCCTTTGCCATCGATACCGCGAGAGCAAGTCCCCGAGCTTTGAAGGAACCAGTCGGCAGACGAGATTCGTCTTTGACCAGCACCTCTGCTCCATCCAACGCCATATGCTCGATACTACGCTCCAAAGCCACAATCGGTGTCACCACTTCGCCCAAGGAGACTCGATTAGCTGCATCTGCCACCGGCAGGAGCGGTGAATACCTCCAGAATCCAGCCTCCTCCGAGGTCTCGATATCCTCGCGACTCACCTCTTCCCGCATCGCTGCCAGATCATAACGAACCAGAATAGGTTTTCCAGCAGACGAAAGCGTATGTGGGACACCCTTCTCGATGATCTCCCCAGTGTAGGCACACTCAAGATGGGTGACGAAGTCGCGACTCATTCGAACACCAACTCGTGACTTCGAATCATCGTAATCCTCTCAGATGGCGGTGGGCGCAATGTGACCGTCTTCTTTGTCATCTTCTGAACGAACTCGATTCCAGACATTTTTCATCAGTTCGTCGTGATGCTCTTTGCAGTAATGGAATCGGTGATAAGCCTCTCTGAATGAATATGCTTTCTCGCCAGTCGCAACGAGGAATCCTTCCGGCGATAGGCGGCTGATCTTCTCGCCTTCAGCCCCGCAATCCGCGTAGTCGCATGTCGGCATCATTCCACCTCATTCATTACTCTGATTTGTCTTCTTCGGGCTCGATCACGATCAGGGGTGCATTGGCTTCGACGCTTTCACCCGGTTGACAATTGATTTGTGAGACTATTCCCGAGAGCGGCGCATGAATCTCGTTCTGCATCTTCATCGCTTCAAGAACCATCACCACATCACCCTCGGAGACACTCACTCCGAGTTCGACTGCAATCGAGACGATCTTACCCGGAATGGTGGAGGATATCGTTCCCGAACGCTTGCTTCGTCCGCTGCGTTTGCGTTTCCTCGCACCTTCTCGGTCGTCCTTGCCACCGCTCACTTCTATGGTGAATTTCTTGCTGCCGACGGTGACTGCCCAGACACCGTCGACCTTTTCGAGTTCGACGTCGAATTCTTCGCCGTCGACCTTGACCTTACGTTTCTTGGTCATCAGATCACCGAGGGGTACTCCTTCGCGTGCGGGCGCGAAACAGGTTTCGTCGCCCGATGAGAACTCGACGATGGTCGCGCGACCAAGCCTTGCCTTGGTCACGTGAGGCTGCGGGTTGCAGCGAGGAGCCGCTTTCTTCCTCGAGGATGACTGCGGCTATCGCAGCGGCGAGCATTCTATCCTTCTTGCGAGCCATTGCCATTCCTCATAATGGGATGTTGCCGTGCTTGCGAGCGGGTCTGATCTCTTCTTTCTCGAGTAGAGCACCGAGGGCTCGGCTCAGTTTCGCGCGGGTTTCTCGTGGTTGGATGACGTCGTCGAGATATCCGAGGGCTGCGGCTCGATATGGGTTGGCGAATGTCTCCTCGTAATCGTCGATCAGGCGTTCCCGTTCACCAATCGGGTCACCCGCGGCGCCGATTCTTCTGCGATGGATGATCTGCACGGCTCCTTCAGCCCCCATCACTGCGAGCCGGGCGGTCGGCCATGCTACATTGTAATCTCCACGAATGTGTTTCGACGACATCACATCATAGGCGCCACCGTATGCCTTTCGGGTTATCACGGTCAGTTTGGGGACTGTGGCTTCGGCGTAAGCATAGAGCAGTTTCGCGCCGTGGCGGATGATGCCCCCCCATTCCTGACTTGCACCTGGAAGGAAACCCGGGACATCGACGAATGTCAGGAGTGGGATGTTGAAAGCGTCACAGAATCTTATGAATCGGGCTGCTTTGACTGAGGCATCAATGTCGAGGCAGCCCGCGAGGAATTTCGGTTGGTTGGCGACGATACCGATTGTATGACCTCCGAGTCGCCCGAAGCCGATGACGATGTTCTGTGCATAGTCGGCTTGAACCTCCAAGAAGGCGCCATCGTCGAGGACTTCCTCGACAGCGTCAACGATGTCATAGGGGAGAGTCGGATCCAGAGGGACCAATTCGTCAAGGTTCTCACATTCCCGGTCGGGCGGATCTGTCGTATCCTTGATCGGCGCCCGTTCGAGATTATTCGATGGTAACATGCTGATCAGGTTTCGAACCAATTCCAATGCATCATTGTCGTCTTGGGCGGTGAAGTGTGTGACACCGGAGCGGGTTGCGTGGGTTGCAGCACCTCCGAGGTCTTCGAAGGAAACCTCCTCGTTGGTCACCGTCTTGATCACTTCCGGACCGGTGATGAACATGTGTGCCGTTTTGTCGACCATGATGACGAAGTCGGTGATGGCTGGCGAGTAGACAGCGCCGCCAGCACACGGACCCATTATCACCGAGATTTGAGGAATCACACCGCTGGCGCGGACATTTCTGAAGAAGATCTCAGCGTAGGAACCCAAGGACGCCACTCCCTCCTGGATGCGTGCTCCGCCACTGTCGTTGAGACCTATCACCGGCGCCCCCGTCTTCAGAGCCATGTCGAGAATCTTGCATATCTTCAGGCCGTGCATCTCACCCAATGAGCCGCCGTAAACAGTGAAATCCTGAGCGAAGCAGTAGATTGTACGACCCTCGATGGTGCCATAGCCGCAGACCACGCCATCACCCGGAATCACGTTACGATCCATGTCGAAATCCGTGCATCTGTGTTCGACCAGTGAATCGACTTCCACGAAGCTGCCTTCATCGACCAATTGCTCGATACGCTCGCGCGCGGTCATCTTGCCGCGCGCGTGTTGGGCAGCGATACGTTGCTGCCCGCCGCCGGCTTCAGCCTGCGCCTTTCGCCGGCGCAAGTCATCGATGCTATCCTGCACGCCTGACATGTGACAGTCTGCCAACGCGGCGAGGCCGCCAATGAGCATTCCTGAAGAGACGATTGTCCGAAGATTCACACAATCGGTTGCTTGAAGGCTCTGCGGCGGGTCGCCACCAAGGACGGTATCATGCGAATCGTGGTGGCAAAACCGGGTCTCGACGGGCACGACAGGGGGGCTAAGGTCATCGCTCGTGCTCTGCGTGACGGTGGACACGAAGTGATCTACACCGGACTTCGCAGGACTCCGGCTGAAATCGTCCGAATCGTCATGGACGAGGATGCCGCAGCCGTTGGACTCTCTACCCTATCCGGCGCACATGCGATTCTCATACCTCGTCTATGTGGCGGTTTGCGTGAAGCGGGAATGACCGACGTCGTCGTCTTCGCTGGAGGCATCATCCCTGAAGAGGATCGTCCTGCCCTCTTTGAGGAGGGCGTTCGGGCTATCTTCGGACCGGGCACGACCACTTCGGAGATTCTTGATTTTCTCAAAACACTCGATGAGCGGGCCGAAGCCGGGGAAGCGATAGGGGTCGGCGAAGATCCAGGGTGGCATTGGGAATGAGCGAGACTGACGAATTACTGATGGCCGCCAAGAATGGCGACAGGAGGGCCTTGTCGAAGTTGCTGACCTGCCTTGAAGAGGGTGAAGAATCTCCAGTCCCCGCGGGATCGGGTGACTCGATAGGGGTCACGGGTCCGCCCGGGGTCGGCAAATCGACGCTGATTGGTCGCATGGTCGATATCTGGGTGGCTCGAGGCGAGTCCGTCGCAGTCCTCGCAGTCGACCCCTCCTCACCTCGAAGTGGCGGTGCTCTTCTCGGTGATAGAATGAGGATGATGAGTGCTGATTCGTCAGATTCGTTCTTCGTTCGCTCGCTGGCCACGAGGAACCACCCTGGTGGACTGATGGACTGCCTATCTCCGATGGTCGATTGTCTGGCGGAGTGTGGCTGGAGTCGAATTCTGATCGAGACCGTCGGCGCTGGCCAGGCGGAGATTCGAGTGGTAGCCTTCGCTGAGCGGATATTGCTCGTCGATGGACCCGACAGAGGGGATGTCATCCAAGCGGAGAAAGCCGGAATCATCGAGTTGGCCGACTTGATCGCAATCAACAAATCCGACTTGCCGAATGCAGCGCGGGCGGCAGACTCGATACGCTCGGCCCTATCGGTCGGTGAATTGGAGCGAACCCCCGAGGTTCTGCTCGTTTCCGCTCACGATGGTAGCGGAATCGAGAAACTGGTCGACGCTATCGATGCCGTTGAAACCACGACAGGCAGAGAACGGCTGCGAATCCGTGAGCGTTTGATCTCTGCCTGGGATTCCACACTCCTCGGAGCCGACTCTTTCGATGAGGTGATGGCTGCCTTGGAGACCGGAAGCATGACGCTGTCTGAAGCGGTCGAGAGCATCAGGAAAGGTTGAATTCAGCCGCGTGACAGTTGAATAGATGAATCGTTGAAGAATACCGACAAGTGCGAGGTGAATGAATGAACGATCCTGAGATTGCAGTCGACGTCGATCATATCGAACATTCTGTCGGCGGCGCTGGCGGACACATCTTCCGACGTCTCCTTCACATCTCGATGTTCCTGATTCCGGTGATGTACCACCTCTATGGTGAGACCATTGCCGCATATGTCTCTCTCGAACCGCAACAATTCGTCATCGCCGTCGGTCTCATTTTCATCATCGTCGAAGCAATCAGAATCCGCTTTGGCATCATAATCGTCGGTCAGCGCGAATACGAAGCAACGCAGATCAGCGCGCTGGCATGGGGCGCCTTCGCTGTCTGTCTGACCCTCATAGTCGCCCCGCAGTCAGGCGAGGGAATCGAGGCCGGACTCTACACCATCCCAATCATCTGGGGTCTCACTTTCGTCGACCCTGTGATGGGGGAGATCAAGCGTACGAAGAGGGGACTGAAGAACGCCATCATCGTCGGCCTCGTCCTCTCATACGCTATCTGGCTAGGCGCATCGGTGTTGCTCGGTACCCCTGCATGGGTCGCGGTCATTCTCGCACCATTGACGGTTCTCGGTGAGATCCCTCGCGTCAAGTGGATCGATGACAATGCGACGATGATCCTTTTCCCGTTGACGGCGCTGCTTCTGCTGACTCCTTTCCTATGAGTTACTTCAGTCACATTTACAACCCGATTTCATCTCGCAGTGTTTGATAGAGATGTCCAAGTCTGAAGAATCCAGCAACATCGCTGAATCCCCGCTCTCTCAGAATTTCTATGTCTTCGTCTGGACCTTGGCTTCAATCGCTTCATTCGCGATCTTCATCGTCTATTGGTGAGGAACACTTCATCCGAATCGGTCAGATGACCTTCGACGGACTTCGCCACCATGTTCATGACCGTTTGTCGCTGACCTGAGAGTGTGTGTGGCATCGCAGGTCTGCTGGGTAATGGTAGTTCCCTCGAGGCGAGAGCCATGGCTACCGCATTGGCCCACCGAGGCCCTGACGGGTCTGGCGTATGGTCGGCTGAGGTTGGTACAGGAAGCGGTTCTGGGACTGTTGCATTCGGCCATGCGCGGCTCTCGATAATCGATCTTGCCGGCTCGCGCCAGCCTCTTGGCTCTGACCATGGCTGTGTATTGATTCAAAATGGCGAGATTTACAATCATAAGAAATTGAAGCGAGGTCTTCGAGATTATCCCTTCCTGACCTCGGGCGATGGAGAGACGATTCTCGCGCTCCATCGAAGCCATTCAGGTTCTTCACCTTCGGTTGCTGGCAAGGAGGGGGTGAATCCGGCGCAGGCCCATGTAGGGTGGGTCTCGAAGTTGGATGGCATGTGGGGTTTCGCATTGTGGGATCCTGCAAGGGAGGAACTCATTCTATGCCGAGATTCAATGGGAATCAAACCAATCGTGAGAACTCTGCTGGACGATGGCACACTGCTATTCGGCTCCGAGGTGAAGGCTCTTCGCGGGCATGCGGATTTTGTCGCGCAGCCAGACATAGATGCTCTGGTTGTGCGTTTGGCCTACGAGTATCCTCTCGACCGCACGACTCTCTTCGAAGGCGTAATCTCAGTCGCACCTGGCACTGTTGAGACTTGGGGCTTGGATTCTGATGGACGAGCTGTGCTGACGGGTGTAGCGCGTTATTCACACGATCTCGTCGCGCCTGAGGATTCATGGGATGTCAAGACTCAGGCGCGGGTTCTGTTGGACAGTCTGCGGTGTAGTATCGAAGACCGGTTGATGGCTGATGTGCCAGTGGGTATCGTTCTTTCAGGTGGGCTCGACTCAAGCTTGGTTGCCGCTCTTGCACATGAGACCGCCCAGGCTGCAGGAAAGGCGGTTCCAGCCTGTTGGACCGTTGCTGATAGTGAGGATAATTCCGATTTTATCGCCGCTCAAATGGTTGCACAGCATCACGATTTAGCCCATCATACTCATATCATGCCTGAGACTACATTCTGGGAAGATCTACCTCGATTCGCCTGGCACGGCGAGGACCTCGATATCACTGTGGTTTTCTGGCAATCGGTATTCGATGAGATGCGAAAGGATGTGACCATCGGCCTGTGCGGTCAAGGTGCTGATGAATTACATGCAGGATATCCCCGTTATCGGGATCCTGCAGGTCATGCGAGGCTGATTCAACACAGACTCGATCTTGCAGGCGGTGTTGACGAGTCTGCTTTGGCACGAGGTGATGGGGAGGCGTGGTCGTATGACTCGATTTCTCCCGCGCCTAATATGCAGGGATTGACCGAGACATTGCAATTCGAGATGGATCGGGGACAATTGGCGAATTTCCAGTTGCGTCTGGGTGACAGGCACAGCATGGCTGCAGGTCTCGAGCTACGAGTTCCCTTCCTCGGTTCTGCGCACCGATCCCAAGCACATCTTCTGCCTCTAGACTGGCGTTTGTCGGCCGATGATGAGAAGATGGCTCTGCGAGAGGCGGCAGCTCTGACCGATCTGCCGAGAGAAATCGTCAGGCGACCCAAAGTCCCCGCGGGAACTGCGACGAGTCCTTCACTCGTCGCCACTCTCATCGACGAACTTCTACCACGGGCAGAGGAATGGGCTCTCGAATATGGTCGTCTTACTCCACAATTACTAGATCAGCCAGACATGGCTATCGGACTCCGTCTGTTTCACGCCATGCACTTCACCGATGCAGGAACCAGCATACGAAGTGGTTCTCTTCTGGATGTTCTGGAAGATGTCGGCCCGTGGCCGACTCAGTGAATCAACCGACCGGCCTCGTCGAAGGAATGACCTTCGTGCTCAAGCAGTCGAATCTTCGTTGCCTGTCCGCCCAAGCCACTGTAATTCCCAATCATCCGGTCACTGCGAACCACTCTGTGACAGGGTACGAGAAGAGGCCAAGGATTCATCGCCATGACCGAGCCCACGGCTCGGCTCGCACCTTTGCTGCCCGCCAACTCAGCTAATTCTCCGTATGATACCACCTTACCAAAATGTGTCTGACCGACCAAGGCATCGAGTGTTCGTTTCTGAAATCCAGTCAATCTCGATGAATCGAGTTCGGGAAGAATCTGAGATTCACCCGAGAAGTAGGCACGGAACCATTCTCGGGCAGCTGCGAGATGAGGATTTTCTTCAGTCGATGGTTTTTTTTCGCCCCAACCGACTTCGGTCAAGCCATTTGTCGACGCCTCGACGAAGATAGGTCCCAGAGGCGTGAGAATGCAATCCCTTGCCATCATTCGGATTCAATCCTCGGAGTCCTTGACATTTTCGTTCTCTTGAGAACTCTCTGACTCATCTTCTGGAATCTCCATTCCGACGATCTCATAATTCGAAGGAAACAATGCGATTGCGACTCCGCCGACAATCGCTGCCAATCCAAGGTAGAACTGCTGTTGCACCATTATCAATTCCAATCCTAACGCAAAGAGTACCAAACCACCGATGTTCGAAACCCAAACAAGGGTCTTGAAGGTGTTAAGCGAAACACCGGTGCTGTGCTCGGTCCGCTTCGGACCGAATTCAGCACCGAATCTAACTGGATCTTCTTCTTCCATTTTCATCACCTGTCAATCATGAGGATCGCATCCGTCGGGCAGGCCAGAACGCAGAGTTTGCAGCCCGTGCAAGGCTCGCGCAGTATGCGAGCTTTGCGGTTGACATCGACGTTCATGATAGGGCTCGCCATCGGGGTGTCGTACACCTCGATCGCGTCATCATCACAGACGATGGTGCACTGGTCACAACCGATGCACAATTCCTCCTTCACCCATGCCACAGCGTCCTCGCCACCCTTGAGGTTTGCACGCTCTTCGGCCTGCATCGCGTTCATCATCATCCTGATGCGACGCTGCTGTTCAGCCCGGCGAATGGTCAGGTCGGGGATATCCGTCATCTGTACCATGGGCGCCGGTGCTGACTTCTTAGCGGCTGCGGTTGGCCATCTCGTCACCTTCATTCGCAAGATGTAGCACGCATCGCGCGTGAGCGAGAATGTTGAGGTCGAACTTCGCTGGTATCAGGATTCGATGGCTTGGCTCGGATTGACCATCGGTCCAGCTATCTGGTTGGCCATGGTGATGTTTCTGTCAATGCAAATCGCTTGGGTTTCGCTCGCCTGCGGTGGAATCATCGGATTCTTCCTCTGGTTGGTCGCTTTGGGTTATGACAATCCTCGTATGGCGAAGGCGACGCTCTGGGGTATCGCCATTAATTCTGTGCTGGCGGGTTACTCTGCTTATCTTGCCTTCTTTTGAGGGAGACAATCTTCAAACGGTATTCACCGCGATGATGAATTCACTGACGCTTGGCTTCGACTTGGCGAGCGAGGAAGGAGACGACATCGAGAATCTCGAAGTCATGACGTGGGTCGCCTTCGAACTTGAGGCACTCAAAGTGGCTGACGCACTTCGGGCAACTCGTCAGCATGATTTCTGCGCCCGTCGCCTTGACCTCATCGAAGCGCTGCAGTCGCAGCGCTCGACTGTTCTCGTTGCATGACATCATGCTCGAGACTCCACAGCACAGCGCATCTTCGCCGGTGTGTTCCATCTCGACCAGATCCACACCGCCCACCGCGCGAATCAAGTCGCGCGGTTCCTCATAGATGTTCATCTGACGGCCCAGCCTGCACGGATCGTGGAAGGTGACTGTGACGTCATCGGCGACTTCTAGGTCGGGTTTGAAGCCGTTTTCGATGAGGAATTCCGTCGTGTGCATGACCTTCATGTCCTCGAGTTCGTAATCGAGAGCGAAGGTTCGGAAGCACTCGGCGCATGATGTGACGAGCGTCTCGATTCCGCTCTCGTTGAGTTTCTTCTGATTGTAAGCCTTCAATTTCTCGAAGACTTCTGTCAAGCCCTGCCACTTCTGGTCATGGCCGCAGCACTTGAGGAAATCACGGCCGAGATAGGTCACTTCCTTGTCCATCTCGTCAAAAAGTGTGAATGCCGCGGTAGTCGTCTCACCGAGGTTCATCGAACCCTCGTTGACGTGGCTGAAGATCATCTCTTGATCGATGTAGTCGACGCAGCCTGGATAATAGCCGACGGTTGAATCGATTGGATAATCCTCGATTGAAATGAACGCCTCATCCGCGTCTTCCGCCGCCTCCGCCGCCAGAACTGCTTGTAGAATCGTATGTGGGATTTCCGCTGCCGGTGGTCCCCCGACGATGAGGTTTCGACGGATGTCCATGTACGAGTCGTAGTCGACCAATTGTGGGCATGCGTTGGTGCAAGCTGTGCAGGTCAGACAGGAATAGAGTGGAACGCCGTCATCTTCGTTATTCCAAGTGTTGTAGATGATGTTCAGTTTGTCGCCTGCAGTGAACAGTCTGACTGGACACGCATCATCGCAGAGGTCACAGCCGTAGCACTTGTTCATCTCCCACTCGTAGCCGCGCGCCATATTGCGCATCAGCAAGAAGACGAGCGCGCCCACTCCGAGACAGGGGATGAACATCGAATAGGTGAGTTTGGCATCGAGACTCTTCGGATTCTTGTGGAAAGTCGGGTTTGCCATCGCTAGAGTCTCGAAGTCAGCGTCGGCGGAAAGGTCTGTGCGGTGAGCCGCGGCACCATTTCCATCGAAGAGAAGCGGCTGGAATGCCTGTGCTGAGAAGGCTGTGAACATCGTGACTGTAGAATCGACGTCACTCGAAGTCACGGTGTATTCGAGGCTGTATGAGGCCGCGGAAGCGAGTTTGAGAGAGGTGCTGCCGCATTCTCCTTCACTAGTGCTCCACAATGTTGCGCCGGCTTCATTCTTGATCGTCAATTGCTGAGTGTGGCTGCCTGCGTTGCGCACCGAGGTTCGGAAGGTGCAGCCGACATCGACTGTGACTTTTGAAAGACCGAGATCCTCGATCCACATCGTATCACTCCACGAGTTGCTGACGGACGAGCCGTCTTCGTTGCCATCGTAGGTCAGAGTATCGCCCGCAACATTTCTTCCCGAATCTGCGTCCGCGTGGCCGTTGACATCAGCGAAATCCATCAATATGTTCTGTGTAGGTTGGAAGATTCCCCACGCCGACCAGTAAACTGCGGGAATGACACACCAATCTCCGACATCTTCGGAATCATCGAGTCCTGACCAGACGCCGAGGTTGGAGGAGTCGCTGAAAGTCAGACATCTATCCTCCCAATCAGCCCAATCATCGCCTTTTTCGTAGTAGACCAAAGTGTCGGAGGGCTGACCCCTCATCTCTTCGAGTTCCTCGACCTCATCCATGGCGCCAAGGCCGCCGTAATCCCAGAAGCCACCCTCGTAGATTGGCCAAGTCGCAGCCGATATCAGCACGGCGACGACGAGCGAGCCGATTGCTACCTGCTTACCCAATGCCGGCGTCAGTCGAGCACCAATTGAATTGAGAAGGAACCACCTGACGCCGAAATACAGCAACGTGAATACGAAAATGGCTGTCAGAATCCAAGGAATCGCGTTGAATACTTCAGCCGTCCAAGGCGCCTGACGACCACAGTCGAAAATGTGATGCGTATTCGCCCAACAGAAGTCTGTTCTGTCTTTGGCATACAATTCGAGGAAGATGTTGATCGAGAAAACAGAAATGAACCAAACATGCGCCAGATAAACCGCTCCTGCGGTGGCGAACCAAGGGTCTTCGACACCGCGCTTCTCGCGTCCACCTAAGAAGGGAGGAAGCGTGAGGATTCCAACTGGGAAGCCGGTCAGGAAGGCTCCCCACCAAGCAGCGTTCCACGAGATCACTGGTGAGCCTAGGAAAGCTCCAATCGGACCGGCAGGAATCACGAATTGAGGGAGATATTCGCCCCATCGCAGATAGCCGTAGGAGAATAGGACATACCAGTCTGGAAACACGAATCCAGCCTGAGCGAATGGGTCGGCAGCGCTGTGCAGTGGAGGTGGAATCAGCCAGCAGTAGAATGCCAGAACCATCATCATCGCAGCGAAGATGATTGAGTCTCGTAGGGCTTCAGTAGGCCAGAAGGGTTGCCCCATGTGGACCCTGCGTCGCTCTTCTTCTGACTCCAGCAACTTGCTCTTCTCACGAACATAGGTGTCCGCAATCCGGCCGAATCGATCTATCATGCTCATACCAAGTCCTCCCGATCAATGCGGCTCCGCAATCCCCTGAACCCAGACGATGAATAAGTGCACCAATATCAGCGCTGTGACGACGACGGGCAGAATGAAGACGTGGAGGAAATACATCCTCGTCACAGTCTGCCCGGAGAGCGATGTTCCTGCGAACATCGCCGTCGCGACCCAGCTTCCGATGAGGGGGGTCGAGTTGGCCATGTTGATGCCAATTGTAGCCGCGCCGAACGCGAGGCTGTCCCAAGGCAGCAGATAACCCGAGTAACCGAAGAAGATGGTGAAGAACATCAGGGCGACTCCGATCAGCCAGTTGAGCTCACGTGGGTTACGGTAGGCGCCCGTGAAGTAGACTCGACACATATGCAGGAAGACCGAGGCTACCATGAAGTGAGTCGCCCAATGGTGGATCGAGCGGATGATGTAGCCGAACGGCAATTGCACCATGATGTACTCCATCGAACTGTAAGCAGGAGTCGGGTCGCCCTCTCCGCCTGGAACATAGTAGAGTCCGAGAATCGTTCCCGTGATTATCAATATCACGAAGGCGAGGAAGGAGATTCCGCCCAAGCAGTAGAGTGGGTACCAGTACCAGATGATTCGCAGTTTGTATTTCTCAGCGTGCGTCAGAGGCATCTGTCGGTGCATGCTGTAATACGAGTCGCGACTCATCCCCCAGTAATCCTGGATGCGGAATCTGGTGTCGAGCCAGGAAAAAGCCCAGAGGAATGATTTCTCGGCCAGACCCATGCTTCCAGCGCTCGTCTCGACCGCTCGTAGGATATCCTTACGCGGCATATCTTCGCGTTCCTTGCGCAAGGTGAAAGCGACGAGCACGACAACGAGTGCGATGAAAAGCCAGAGGAACCAGAATTGCAGCATCATCTCACCTCAGTCACAATATGTGTACCAGTCCTTGAAGTCGGGCAGAGCCTCGATCAGATCGCCACTCATGACCCACGGAATCAAGGGTAATCCGACCGGCGCGGGACCTCCGGTCCGGCGGATTCCTATGAAATCGAATTCGGCGCCGTTCGAGCGATTTCTGTTTCGATTCTTTTCTATGGTTGTTGGGTCGAACCTGCTCGAGTGGCAGATGCAGAACAATTTGTTGCCACTCGAATCGACAGCACCCGGCGACCATTGCTGTTTGGTGAAGTCGTTGTTCACCAGTTGCCAGCCGGGGATGCAGCAGAGGTGTGTGCAGCGAGAGAAGATGACGATTAAATTGTCGTGAATAGAGAGGGCTTGTAACGTTGGGTCTTCGTCGAGTTCGTACCCGTTACCGACATACTTTCCACTCTCGGTGTATCCGTCGACGAATTGGAAACGGGGCTTGTTCATGGCGACCGGGGTCACTGAATTTTCTTCATGGGGGACATAAACCACGTTCACGGGCAGGCCGGACCATACGCCTTGAGCGCCGGCCATTCCAGTGTTACTCGATGCGGCTGCATCGACGAAAGCGGAATATGACATCGCTTCGAGATGCCGGTCTCCATACCAGGTGGAATCTTCTGCACCGGTAGGAACCCAGAATCGGACCGCCGAATCACCTCCTGATGACCCTGTTGCTCCCATCAACAATGAAGCGAAGCCGATGCTTCCAAGGCTGGCCATGGTGATCACTCCAGCAGCCGTATTGAATGAGTGGCGCATGAATTGACGGCGATCGATGATGGTATCACTCGATCCTTCCAATTCCTCGCTTCCGGGAAGCGGACGGAGTCTGAATTGTCTTACCATGAATCACACCTCGTATTGCTTCCAAGCCTCGGGATCATTCGGCGGGATGTACTTGTTTCGCCTGTGCTTGACGACGATGACATCAGGAAGAACGAAGCGAAGATAGACGATTCCCATGAGAATAATGGTCAGTAGAGTCATCCCCATATGGAATGACAATCTCTGCTGGTCCCAGTGATTGAAGAGTCCGTAAGAGAGTGTGCCGGCCCAATAGAGGGTCCATAGAACCCCCCAGAGTGCGAATATGACGACGAGCCAAGAATCTCCTGATGGAGAGATGCTGGCTCGAATGATGCTACCCGGTTCAGGATCGTTGAAGACACCATGATCGACTGCAGTGGTGTAGACCTCCTCACTCAGACTGACTCCCTCGAGAGCGTCGCGGGCAGCCTCGACACTGACCTTTCCAGCCCGGACTTCCCGTAGGAGTCTCAGCACCACGTCATCCCTCAGAGTTGATCCCCCCTGCGCAGGTGTTTGATTCGGAGTTTGAGTAGATTGCTGCGGCCGGTATGGTGTCTCGATAGTCCATATCGCAGGAATAATCCACAGAAGAGTATGACGAGTATGACGGCGCCGAATCCGAGCAAGCCCAGCCAATGCGCTCGCAGAGCAGCTCCCATCTCGTGCAAATCAACGTGGCCTTCCTTGGCTGCAGGAGGGGTGATTTGTCCATTGCCGCTGAAGATGGTTCTGGTTTCACCATCGTCGGCCCCTTCATCGATGGAGATTGAAAGGCGGTTCCAACGGTCTAGTTCGGAAGGAATCCCGTCGCCGTTAACTGAATTGCCAGCCAGCCAGAATGTCACGATGCCTTCACCGGATTCTGGAGCTGCCCAGATAATTGTCCAGGTTCGTCCCTCTGTCTTACTTCCAGATCCTGCATGTGTTAGTGTTGCAGTATCGTCCTCCC
>ENA-ORDG01000067-ORDG01000067.1-marine-metagenome-genome-assembly--contig:-NODE-67-length-46814-cov-4.367888_pt1 | contig 46814 bp, 44 predicted proteins | sample MGYA00248629_ERZ508524 | MGnify/ENA primary metagenome ERZ508524 (study PRJEB26194, sample SAMN05421901) | marine metagenome | isolation source: East of Rio de Janeiro, Brazil, South Atlantic Ocean...
GTTACACCGCCTTGTGGCGATCGTTCTCCGGTTCTATCTATAAATGTTACGGTGGCATATTCTAAAGGAACTGCTGCGTCTTTATCGACTACCGTTCCTGTTACATTTACTTTGTCTTGGGCGTTTGCAAAGTGGGTTAAGCTTAAGGTTAAAAGTAAAAATAGAGATTTTACTAAGAATAGTTTTTGGGTCATTGTTAAGTTTTTATTTGCCTGTAAGACCAGCGGTAATCCAAATCGTTTAATGAGTTTTCGTTAAAATTGAGTTAACAAAAAACCCTTTACAAAATGTAAAGGGTTTTTTATCGAAAGCTTGTTTAGCTTACATTTTCTTTTTCATCTTTTTAGCACGCTTTTCACGCATTTTTTCTTCAACTTCTAAAAGTTGATTGTACTGAGCTTGCGTTAAAATGTCTTGCATCTCTTTAAGACGATTCATTTTTAAGGCTTTTAGGTTTTCAACTTTTTCTTGCTTGTTAAGGCTTTTATCGTTAATGATTTCATCACGTTTTACCTGAAACTCTAACATTTTATTTCTCACCAAAAGAGGTTGTTCACCATTTAAACCTAATTTTTTAGTCAACATTTTAGACTGTTTGTCAGCCTTTTGCTCTTGTTGTGGTGTGGTTTCAGCAATGTCGATATTATATTGCGCTTGAGAAAATTGAAACGCAAATACAGTTACAAATAGTAAAATTAGCTTTTTCATAATTTTTATTTTCAATTTATGAAAAAGAGAGCAAGTTATCTGTTAATCACTGGTTAAAGAGTCTAAAGCTTATATTAAATCTTTAATTTTTTCGGGTGGTCGACCAATTACAGCTTTATCGTCGTTCACAACAATTGGGCGTTCGATAAGTTTAGGATTTTCGTGCATGGCTGTGATAATTTCATCTTCAGAAAGTTCTTTACCTTTGTAATTCTCTTTCCAGATTTTTTCATTTTTACGCACGAGTTCTTCTGCTGAAATATCTAAAAGCTCTAATACCTTTTTAATTTCTTCTTTCTTCATCGGAATGTCTAAATACTTCACGATAAGAAAATCTTTACCCGATTCTTCTAAAATTTGAAGTCCTTCTCTAGATTTAGAACATCTTGGATTGTGATATATTTTGATCATAATTTTATTTGTAATAATTATTATACTTCTCTATAATATAGAAAATATTTTTTGCACTACCTACAAGCTGATCGTATTCATAAAGAATTTCAAGGTTATCAGCTAAATACGGTCTTACTTGTTCGTGCGCTTCTTTTCTTGTGAAAAAACCTCCAATCTCTACATACTCAAGTCTAGAATTGTTTTTTGATAAGTAAAATATTGAAGTACTTAAATCCATAAATACCTCGATACGACCATTAATTTCTCTTTTTGAAAAACAATTTTCATAAACGGGTTTGATTATACAATCACCGTCTACACCATTTAAAGATCGAATTAAGGTTGTATTTTTAGGAGTTAAAAACAGTTTCTCACCGTTTTCTTGTTTTACTATAAAATTAATTTTACTTGTATTATACCAATGAGTTCGTCTTTTAACCTTACCAAATATCGTATCGCCATTTTTAAGAATAGCATACTCATTTTTAGTAGTTTCTTGTGCATTTATACTTGATGCAGCCAGAAATAAAATTAGAAAAGTTACTATTTTAAACATGATTATATTTCTTCACGTTGCCCCATCATCATGAGATAGGCTTTTAAAAATTGATCGATCTGGCCGTCCATTACTGCATCGACATTTCCGGTTTCTTCAGCGGTACGAACGTCTTTTACCAATTTATAAGGATGCATCACGTAATTTCGAATTTGCGATCCCCACTCGATTTTTTTCTTGCTAGCTTCAATATCTTCTCGTTGCTCGAGTTGCTTCTGAAGTTCAATTTCGTACAACTGCGATTTCAGCATTTGCATCGCTCTAGCTCTGTTTTCATGTTGCGATCGCGTTTCTGAACAAGAAATTTGAATTCCCGTAGGGTGGTGAACCAATTGTACTTTCGTTTCAACTTTATTTACATTTTGCCCGCCGGCACCACTAGATCTTGCGGTGGTAATTTCGATATCTGCCGGATTAATTTCAATTTCGATAGAATCGTCGACCAACGGATAAACATAAACCGAAGCAAAAGATGTATGGCGCTTGGCATTACTATCGAACGGAGAAATACGCACTAATCGATGCACGCCGTTTTCGCCTTTTAACCAACCAAAAGCATAATCGCCTTCAATCTCTAAAGTTACGGTTTTTATACCGGCAACATCACCTTCTTGATGGTTAAGCTCTCGAACTTTAAAGCCTTGCTTTTCTGCCCACATTAAATACATACGCATCAGCATACTTGCCCAATCGCAACTTTCGGTACCACCGGCACCGGCGGTAATTTGTAAGACTGCCGAAAGGTCATCGCCTTCTTCAGAAAGCATATTTTTAAACTCTAGATCTTCTAATAGATTTTTGAGTTTTTCGTAGCGATTAGTAAGGTCGTCTTCAGAAGCTTCCCCTTCTTTATAAAATTCGAAAATAACTTCTAAATCGTCATAAAGCGTTAGGGCTTGCTCGTAGCTTTGTACCCATTTTTTTTCAGCATTAAGTTCTCTAACTAATACTTGCGCTTTTTGAGGATTATCCCAAAATCCCGGAGCTAATGTTTTTTCTTCGAGATTGGTAATTTCGATGCGTTTGGCATCTACGTCAAAGATACTGTTTTAGGGAGGTGACACGTTCTTTGAGATCTTTTAAAGTATCTTGGGTAATCATTAATTAGTTTTTAGTGTGAATGAAACAAAAATAGAAGTTATACCGACTTCAGAAAAAGATTTAAGCATAATTTCTGAAGAATAATTTTTTAATTATTCAGCGACCGAAACTCCTTTAACCAAAAGTTTTGCTGAAGCCGGATTGGATGCTAATGGTACGTTATGAACATCGCAAATACGCAGCAGCATTAAAACATCGGGTTCGTGCGGATGCTTCTCTAACGGATCTCTAAAAAACAACACCATTTTACATTTCCCTTCAGCGACGCGACCGGCAATTTGAGCATCGCCACCAATGGGTCCAGAAAGGTAAGGTTCTACTTTAAAACCTGCATTTTTCACTTTATTACCAGTGGTTCCGGTAGCGATAAGCTGAATATGATCTTGCTGAAAAAAATCTTCATATTCTTTTAGAAATTTGACCATTTCTTCTTTTTTACCGTCGTGTGCGATGATAGCAATTTCCATTTTCTGTTGAATTAGTTGTATTTTCTTTCACCTATAAAGAAACATATTTTTTAGTAAATAGGCTTTTTCTAGCTCTTTTATTTCTGAAGTAATTTGATAATTGTAGCAAAGTGCTTTCAGCTTAAAGAATTCTTGTAAATTTGATCTTAAAATAGAAAAATAGCGATGATAGATTTAAAAAGCGATACCGTTACCAAACCCACACCGGCGATGTTAGAAGCGATCATGAGTGCAGATGTTGGTGACGATGTTTATAAAGAAGACCCAACCGTAAACTTGTTAGAAAAACGTTTAGCTGAATTATTTGGGAAAGAAATGGCTTTGTTTTTCCCAACGGGAAGTATGGCTAACCAAGCAGCGATCAAATTACACACGCAACCCGGAGAACAATTAATTTGCGATAAATGGGCGCATGTGTATAATTACGAAGGTGGTGGCGCTTCGTTTAACAGCGGAGTTTCATGTAAATTGGTCGACGGTCATCGTGGAATGATCACGGCTAAGCAAGTAGTTGAAAATATTAATCCGCCAGATTTTTATCATAGTCCGTTAACCTCGTTGGTTTGTTTAGAAAATACTACAAATAAAGGCGGTGGCGCTTGTTACGATTTTGAAGAAATTAAGCAAATTCGAAAAGTTTGCGATGAGCACAACTTAGGATTACACTTAGACGGCGCCAGGTTATTTAACGCATTAGTAGCTAAAGGAGAAAGCCCAAAACAATACGGAGAAGTTTTTGATACGATTTCGGTTTGTTTATCGAAAGGTTTGGGTACGCCAATGGGATCCGTTTTAATTGGTGACGAAAAACTGATGAAAAATGCTATGCGAGTTCGTAAAGTTCTTGGTGGCGGAATGCGACAAATAGGTTTTATGGCAGCGGCAGGTTTGTATGCCTTAGAAAATAACGTAGAACGTTTAGCTGAAGATCATCAACGCGCACAAGAGTTGGCGAAAACGTTAAGCGAGCAAGCCTACGTGAAAGAGGTAGAACCGGTTGAAACCAATATTATTATTTTTTATTTGACTGAAGGAATAAATGAAGTAGATTTTTTAAAACGCTTAGAAGATCGTGGCGTTATTATTAGCGGAATGGGACAAGGAAAATTAAGAATTGTCACGCATTTAGGTTATACGCAAGAAATGCATGAAACATTTACGCAAGTTTTAAAAGAATTAGTGTAAATATCAAATTAAGAGACTTTCAATTTTGGCGAGTTTTTATCTGCCAAAATTGAAAGTTTCTTTTAAACTTCAATAAACGATTTAAAACCACCGTAAAGCATTCGGTTAGCGTTAAAAATCATTTTATCAGGATCGAGAAGAGGTTTTACCAAAGTTTCCATTCTAGGATCTTGCGGTACTTTTTTATTCGCTTCATCTCTAATTTCTTTTGAAGAAAAAACCACCCAACCAAAAATGAGTTGTTCGTTTTCTTTTACTTCCATAGTTTTTGTAAAAGAAGCGGTTCCTTCAACTTGTAAGTCATCACCGAGAAACTCCAAATAGGCGAGTGCGCCGTATTCTTTCCAGATTTCAGCAACTTTTTCTGCAACAGTTTTATATTCTTCTACCTGAGCTTTGACGATCGGGAAAACAAATCCGTCGATATAATTTGGCATTTTTATTCAGTTTAAAAAAATTTCAGCAACGAAATTTACTCAAATAAAGTATATCCAAAAATTAGAGAAATAGAATGATTGCCTTTAGTATCCCAACGATCGTAATTCACCAATAAATCTCTTTCGAAACCAAATCTAGCTTCGGCACTCAATCTTTTATATTTAAAACCAGCACCAAATACCAAGTTGTTTTCACTTGTTATATCGATATTATTATGTTGTTGAAACTGAATTTGAGAGCTTATACTAAAGTCGAGTAAATAACCTGCATTTACAAAAATTTGAGCATCATCATTTAAAAACATATAATATCGAACGCCTAAAGGTATTTGTATAGAAGTATAATCTAAGGTAACGTCTTCAGTAGGGTCGGTAATGTAATCGTTTTTAAAAACTCTTTCAGTTTCATTTTTATGATAATGATAGGTAGGTTCTACAATCAATGACCATTTATCTTTATTAAAGGGTAAGAAAATTTCTGCTTCAACCCCAAATCGAAAACGCACACGAGTATCAAATTCTGTGTCGTAATAGTAGGTAGAAGTACCATCGATCACTTTTAGCGAAGAAGCTATTAAGCCCGGTCTAATATTTAATTTAAAAACATCACGATGGGTTTTATTTTTATAATTAATGTATTCCGCATTCTTACATTCGTGATACCTAATAAAAAACCGAGTAAGATCGGCTTCTTTATAATCGGTATTTTCAACATAGGTTAGCGATATATTATCACATTTTAAATGATTAAGTAACTCTTGTTTGTAACTCGCATTGGTTAAAAGTTTATCATTAAATTCTGCGACAAATTGCTTATAAATTAAAGGCTGAATTTCTTCTTGCGGTAAAGCATAGAAAAAACGCTTTAGATTACTTTCTTCGTAGGTATATAAACTAGCTGCATCACCTTCGATCAAGGTTTTAAGAAGAACGGTTTTGGTTTTAAATTCCGGATTTCGTTGTTTACTTATTTCTGAAAGATTAGTGCTAGAGTAATCTATTTTCACTTCCCTTTTAATGTACTTGGCTTGATTGATAATGACGAATTCAGAAATCTCGGAAATGCTTTTAAATGTTGACGTAGCATTTTCTGAAGCTTTAATTTCAATTTCTGAAGGATTATTTTTCCAATCAATATTCTTAATTAAGGTTTCGTGTTTACCGCTGTTGTCGATGTAGTAGCCTTTTTCAAATTCGATCTGAGCTTGTAACTGAAAGCCAATAGCAATAAAGGCTAAGACTAAGATGTTCTTCATTATAATGAGTAGGTGTTTTTTACGGTTTCAAATATAGAATTTTAGATGAAAACCTAAAGAAAATATGTTATAAATAGAATTCAGCTTAGAAAAATCTACTTTTCTTTCTTCTTTTTTCTCAAACCTTTCTGCTGAATAACTGTTGCTAAGCCAATCGCCGCCACGACTGCAATACAAGCTGAAGTTCCCAAAGCGCCACCAAAATGATTAAAAAACTGGGCTTTGTTCAAATAAATAATAGAAAATATAAGTCCGGCTAAAATCACATAGATCGGATGATGCAAAACTTTGTTAGAAACCATTCCCACAAATGAAGCGCCAATGAAAACCACCGGGATTTGTTGCGCAAGATTTTCTTCCACCAAAAAAGGAAAAAAATAAAAGAAAAGCCCCACCAATAATGATGGAAATGCCGATGCTAAAACCGCTCCCCATTTTAAATGATTATTAAGGTAATAGGTAATTAAACTACCTGCAATTCCGGTAAAAATGATTATAGAATAGAAGGTGATCATAAAAAGATGTAAATAAGTAATGAAGTAATGGCAACTCCGCCAAAAGCTAAAGTCCCTAATTTTCCGCCAAAACCATTAAATAAATTTTTGGCTCCGATAAAAAGTAAACCGGTAATTAAGCAGGCAAATAAAACAAAACTATAATTAGATGCAACGCTTTGTTGAGACATACCAATAAAAGCTCCACAGTAAACCGTTGCCGGTATTCTTTTTACGGTTTTAGAATTTGGTTGTAAATAGGGCAGAAGTGCAGCTAAAGTACCTACAATTCCTGCTGCAATTACCGCTCCCAGTTGCAAATCGACATTAAGAAAATAAGTAAAAATACCACCAATAGCGATGTAAAAAATATCTTGCAGATCGGCTAAAAAATGATCTTCTTGCGTGGCAGAAATATGATAATAACTATAGGTAATCATCGAAGTAACTAGTAAAACTCCTAAGATCATCCAAATTTCATCAACTTTCTCTAACAAAATGGAGGTAAGAAAAACCAGATGAATAGCTATGATCACAAAAAAAGTGACGACGCTAATAATCTTCTTCATAAGAAGTAATTAAAAAAGCCTTGCGATTTACAAGGCTTTAAGTTTTTTATTTAAACATATCCATTCCCGGGATGTCTGGCATACCATCTTTTGCGGCTGCGCCTAATTCTGCTTCATTCATATCAGAAGCTCTTTTAATGGCTTTATTCAGCGTTAAGACTAGATAATCTTCTAATTGTTCTTTATCTTCAAGTAACTCTTCAGCTACTTCAATATTTTTAATTTCTCGATTTCCGGTAATGGTTACTTTAAGCAAATCGTCGCTCGATTTTTCTTGCATGGTTACCGTATCTAAGCGCTTTTTGGTCTCTTCAACCTTGGCTTGCGCTTCTTTTAATTTGTTCATCATGTCTCCAAACATAGCTTTTTGTTTTTGGTTATAAGAGCAAAGTTATTAAATACTTAGAATGCTTCCTCATTTCTGGCGAAATTTTACCTTTGTGGTCATTCAAAATTGAAGTAAACGAAGATGATAAAAGAAGAAATATTTCCTCCTAAAGCAAAAAAAATAGCGAAAGAACTAAGTATTCACGGCGATACGAGAGTCGATAATTACTTTTGGCTTAATGAGCGTGAAAATCCTGAAGTTGTAAAATATCTAGAAGCTGAAAATGATTATAATGAAAAGATGACGGCGCATACCAAACAATTTCAGGTCGATTTGTTTGAAGAAATGAAAAGCCGAATTAAAGAAGACGATGCTTCTGTTCCTTACAAATTAAACGGTTATTGGTATTATGTTCGTTTTGAAGTAGGCAAAGGTTACCCGATCTATGCTCGTAAAAAAGAAACTTTAGAGGCTGAAGAAGAAATTTTATTCGATTGTAACCAAATGGCAGAAGGTCACGCCTATTTTAAGTTGAGTGGTTTAAGCGTGAGCCCAAATAATAAATTGGTAAGTTTTGGAGTCGATACGGTGAGTAGAAGAAAATACACCATTCAGATAAAAAACTTAGAAACGGGAGAAATTCTTCCTACAAAAATTGAAACTACAACCGGAGGTTCTACGTGGGCAAACGATAATAAAACGCTTTTTTATACGCGTAAAGATGAAGAGACCTTACGTTCAGATAAAATTTATCAGCATATTCTAGGGGAAGATCCGGCTAACGATATTTTGGTTTATCAAGAGGAAGATGAAACCTTTAATGCTTACGTCTATAAATCTAAATCTAAAAAATACATTATTATCGGTTCAAGCAGCACGATGAGTGACGAATACCGAATTTTAGATGCAGATCAACCTCGTGGCGATTTTAAATTGTTTCAAGAACGTGTTCGTGGTGTAGAGTATGGCTTTTCTCATTTTGAAGATCATTTTTACATCATTACCAACAAAGATGAAGCGCAAAACTTTAAACTCATGAAAACTGAAGTGAATAAAACAGCTTCAGAACATTGGCAAGAAGTGATTCCGCATCGGGAAGACGTGCTGTTAGAAGATATGGATATCTTTAAAAATTACCTCGTGTTAAGTGAACGTTACAATGGTCTAAACCGAATTCGAATTATGAGTTGGGATAATCAAGAAGATTATTACTTGCCATTCGATAATGAAACTTACACTGCTTACACAGGCACCAATCCAGATTTTGATACCAATATTTTACGTTATGGTTACAACTCGTTAACCACTCCTGCTTCGGTGATCGATTTTGATATGAAAACTAAAGAAAGTGAGGTGAAAAAAGAGCAAGAAGTTCAAGATCCTAACTTTAATAAAGAAAATTATTTATCTGAAAGAATTTGGGCAACAGCGCAAGATGGTACCAAAATACCAATGTCTGTAGTTTATAAAAAAGGAATTCAACGTGACGGAAGCAATCCGGTATTGCAATATGCCTACGGAAGTTACGGTCATACAACAGATCCTTCTTTTTCTACTTCAAGATTAAGTTTATTAGATCGCGGATTCATATTTGTGATCGCTCACATTCGCGGCGGTGAATATTTAGGTAGAAATTGGTATGAAGACGGTAAAATGTTAACCAAACGAAATACGTTTACCGATTTTATAGATTGCAGTAAATATTTAATTGAACAAAAATATACTTCAGCTAAACATTTATACGCCATGGGCGGTTCTGCCGGTGGTATGTTAATGGGCGGAATTTTAAATATGGCTCCGCAATTGTACAACGGTGTGATTGCTGCTGTTCCTTTTGTAGATGTGGTCACGACCATGTTGGACGATAGTATCCCGTTAACTACCGGAGAATATGACGAATGGGGAAACCCGAACGATAAAGAATACTACGAATATATGAAGTCCTATTCACCTTACGATAATGTAGTTGCACAAGATTATCCAAATATTTTAGTTACGACCGGTTTTCACGATTCTCAAGTACAATACTGGGAACCCGCAAAATGGGTGGCTAAATTACGGGAGTTGAAAACAGATGAAAACAAATTGCTTTTTCATACAAATATGGATGCCGGTCACGGCGGTGCTTCCGGAAGATTTGAAGCCTTAAAAGAAGTCGCGGAAGATTACGCTTTTATTTTAGACTTAGAAGGAATTAAGCAATAATTAAAAAAATTATTGTAAATTTGCGATGTTTTGCGAAAATGTTTCCTGCTTCACTTGGAAACATTTTTATATGTTAACGACAACTTCAACTTATGAAAGAAGACTTAAAGGTTTATAATGATGTATTGCAACTCATAGGTGATACCCCACTTATCAAACTCAATAAGGTTACTAAAGAATTAGAAGGTAATTATTTTGCAAAAGTAGAAGCCTTTAATCCGGGACACTCCTCAAAAGATAGAATTGCACTTCATATTATAGAAGAAGCAGAGCGCAAAGGCATTTTAAAACCTGGCAGCACAATTATTGAAACAACCTCTGGTAATACTGGTTTTAGTATTGCAATGGTAAGCGTAATTAAAGGTTACGATTGTATTTTAGCTGTAAGTTCTAAATCTTCAGCAGATAAAATAGATATGCTTAAGACGATGGGCGCTAAGGTTTATGTTTGTCCGGCAAATGTTGCTCCAGACGATCCTCGTTCATATTATGAGGTAGCAAAGAGACTTCATCGAGAGATGAAAGATTCGGTTTACATTAACCAATATTTTAATGAGTTAAATTTAGACGCTCATTACCAATCTACCGGACCAGAAATTTGGAAACAGACAGAAGGTAAAATAACGCATTTAGTTGCTTGTAGCGGTACCGGAGGAACCATTTCTGGAACGGCTAAATATTTAAAAGAACAAAACCCGAATATCAAAGTAATTGGTATCGATGCTTACGGTTCTGTATTGAAAAAATACCACGAAACCAGAGAATTAGATCCTGAAGAAATTTACCCATATCGAATTGAAGGTTTAGGGAAAAACCTAATCCCAACTGCAACAGATTTTGATGTGATCGATAAATTTATCAAAGTTACCGATGAAGATAGTGCGCATACCGCAAGATACATCGCCAGAACAGAAGGATTATTTGTAGGTTATACGAGCGGAGCTGTTTTTCAGGGAATTAAACAACTAGAAGAAGAAGGCGAATTTAACGAAAACAGTAATGTGGTAATGATTTTCCCAGATCACGGTTCTCGTTATATGAGCAAAATTTATAGTGACGATTGGATGCACGAACAAGGTTTTTCTGATACTAAAAACAATGTTGGAGCAGAAAAAATAGAATTCGTAAAGTAATTTTGCGATAATAGACAAAAAACACCTTAGAAATTTCTCTAAGGTGTTTTTTTGTGATTAAACTGTTGATAATTATAGGCGGAAGCCTTAGTATTTACGCATAAAAATTATATTTTTGCAACTTGGTTTAAACTTAAAATCATATGAAGGATTTATTTGAAAAAATATATAGAGATAAAGGACCATTAGGAAAATGGGCAGATCAAGCAGAAGGTTATTTTGTATTCCCAAAGCTTGAAGGAGAGATTGGTAACCGTATGAAATTTCAGGGAAAAGAAGTAATTACCTGGAGTGTGAACGATTATTTAGGTTTAGCAAATCATCCTGAAGTAAGAAAAGTAGATGCTGAAGCAGCTAAAAAATATGGTTCTGCTTATCCGATGGGAGCTCGTATGATGAGTGGTCATACCGATTTACACGAAAAACTTCAAAATGAGTTAGCAGAATTTGTACATAAAGACGCAGCTTATTTATTAAATTTTGGTTACCAAGGTATGGTATCTACCATTGATGCTTTGGTAGGTAAAGACGATGTTATTGTTTACGATGTAGATGCACACGCTTGTATTATCGATGGTGTACGTTTACATTTAGGAAAGCGTTTTACTTATAAGCATAACGATGTTGCAAGTATCGAGAAAAACCTAGAAAGAGCTACTAAAATTGCCGAGCAAACCGGTGGTGGAATTCTTTTAATTTCTGAAGGAGTTTTCGGAATGCGTGGTGAGCAAGGAAAGCTAAAAGAGATTGTTAAGCTAAAAGAAAAATTTAACTTTAGATTATTTGTAGACGATGCGCACGGTTTTGGTACCTTAGGTAAAACCGGTGCCGGAGCAGGAGAAGAGCAAGGCGTACAAGACGATATCGATGTGTATTTTGCAACCTTCGCAAAATCGATGGCAAGTACAGGAGCTTTTATCGCAGCAGATCAAGAAGTAATCGATTATTTAAAATACAATTTACGTTCGCAGATGTTTGCAAAGTCTCTTCAAATGCAATTAGTTGAAGGTGCTTTAAAACGTTTAGATATGTTACGTTCGATGCCGGAGTTAAAAGAGAAACTTTGGGAGAATGTAAATGCCTTACAAAACGGACTAAAAGATAGAGGTTTCGATATTGGTACTACGCAAAGTTGTGTAACGCCGGTATATTTAAAAGGAAGTATTCCTGAAGCGATGGCGTTAGTTAAAGACCTTCGTGAAAATTACGGAGTATTCTGTTCGATCGTAGTTTATCCTGTAATTCCTAAAGGATTAATTTTATTAAGAATGATCCCAACCGCTTCTCATACGTTAGTAGATGTTGAAGAAACTCTAGAAGCATTCTCTGCTATTAGAGAGCGTTTAGAGAACGGAACTTACAAGCGTTTATCGGCTGCCGTAATGCAAGCAATGAAATAGAAAAAATTACTTTTATATTAAAAACCGCTATATTTTATAGCGGTTTTTTTATTTTTAGAAAAACAATAAATTTCGAAATGAAAAAACTTATACTTATTCTTCTAATTCTATTACCTGTCATTTCATTTGCTCAAGATTATAAATTTTATGAAGGAAAAATATATTTCAAAAATGGAGAAGTGAAAGAAGGTTTGGTAAGGTTACCTGTTTCTGCGAAATATTTAAAAAGTTATGGTAATAGTCTTCAGTATAAAGAAGATGAAGATTCAAAAAAAGAAAGATTTAGGAAAGGTAAAGAAATTGAGAAGGTCATTGTAAAAATTAATGGTAAAAACTGTTTATATAAATATATACCGGTTAAGAAAAATAAATACAAGATATTTCAAGTAGTCAATGAAAATATATCACCTTCATTATACGGTAGGCAAATGCACGGTGGGCTTCCCGGAGGAGGTTTTGTATTTTACGGTGAAATGAGTGAATATTATATTTACAGTCCCGATTTTAAAAAAGCCTTACCTTTATTAAAATACGCTAGAAGTTTTCGGTATTTCAGAAAAAGAATCAAAAAATATTATCCAGATTGTAAAGACTTAATTTCTAGAATGAAAGAAAACAAAGACGATTACGATTTTGAAAATATTCCTGAAATAGTAGAAGAAGCAAGTTATTGTTATTGAGATTATTCAATCACTTCATCTTCAAAACCGTCTTCACGGTCTTCTTTTAGTTCTTCTTTTTTCTTATTGAGCTCTTTTTCCTCCTTTTTATCTTCCATGATATATTCATCGGTCGTATGCATATCGATTCGGTAAGAAACGCCTAGTGCAACTTGCCAGCGAGAAGGTGTGTCTCTAAAATTCACTAAGCCGGAAATATCAACTTGGAAATCATCATTAAATAAATAAGCAGCTCCTAATCGCGCAATATCATCACTATAAAAATCACTTTTTATAATTTGAGCTTCTGCAAAAAATGAAAGTTCTCGCGTATACGCATGTGTTAAGGTGAAAATACCCGAATAAGAAGGAACATCTGTACTAAATTTATCGCCTATAAAATTCATCACAAAAACCCATCTTCCTAAATTGTGTTGTGTGATTATGGCAACTTGTGGTGTTACTCCATCATTTTCAGGAGCGATAAAAGGATTATCGGCACTTCCGAAGAGTAAATTTAAACCGGCATACACAGAAACTGCAGGAATCAAATCACGTAACTGAAACGTATTATCTGCCTTCCAGCTATATAAGTTTGGCCCTTCAAGAACTCGTTTGCGATGCGGGTCGAAAACTAGATATTTTAAGCCTAAAGTGTTGCTTTCAAAATTTCTATACGTACTTTCTACATTAGATGCTCCAACAATATATTTTTGATTAGCATTTAAAAAGCTTCCGCTTAAATTAGCTTCTAAGCGCTCAACTAAAAAACCATACCTTACTTCATAATCTAAACCCCATAAAGTAGTTTCTGTATTGAGCAAATCGTGATTATCTCTTCCTGCTCTTAAACCGGCTTCACCTTGCAAAACTCCATTTCCTACAGAGAAGGCTCCTTGTGATCTTCCGGGACGGTTGGAATTGATGGTTTCGGTATATTGAGCAAATAAAAACTGACCGGTAAGCAATAAGCCGGCCGCTAAGAAGTTTTTCATCTTCATAAAGATTCGGTTTTGTTCAAATATAGAACAGTTTTTAGTAATTTTTATAGGTATTAATAAGTTTTTAATAGTAGTAATTAATAGTTTTGTAGAAAAAAGAATTATGCAAGAAGCATCATTAGTAGGTTTGGTAAAAACGCTACTTATAATATTACTTATTTATTTTGGATTGAAGATTATTTTTAAATGGTTTGGCCCATTGATCTTGAAATATTTTATGAAGAAAATGGGAGAGAAGGCCTTTAAAGGTTTTAGCCAAAACGGAGGATTTCCTAATCAACAAACACAACAACGCACCGAAAATAATATTGATAAAAATTCAAAAAATAATAAGAAAGAAAAGAAACCTGTTGGTGAATATATCGATTACGAAGAAATTGATTAAATTCCCGTTTTTCTTATTTAGTTGAAGCAAAATTTATGTCTATAAACTTTAAAAAAATTGTCCCGCATTTGTTCATCATTGCGGGATTTATCATTGCAGCACTTGCTTACTTTAATCCGGTTTTACAAGGGAAGGTGATTTTTCAAAGCGATATCACTCAGTATATTGGGATGTCTCACCAACATAAAGAGTTTAAAGAAGAAGCAGGTGAAGAAAGTTATTGGACAGACGCTGCCTTTGGCGGAATGCCTACCTACCAATTAGGCGCAGAATATCCTTACAATTACATCAAACAACTCGATAGGGCTTTACGCTTTTTACCGCGTCCGGCAGATTACTTATTTCTTTACTTTATTGGTATCTATATTCTCTTTCTAAGTTTAAAAATAGACTATAGATTAGCTGCGCTTGGTGCATTAGCATTCGGTTTTTCAACTTACTTAATTATTATTCTAGGAGTCGGTCATAACGCAAAAGCACACGCCATCGCCTATATGCCGATCGTTTTAGCAGGAATAATTCTCACTTTTCGTCAAAAATATCTTTGGGGCGGATTGTTACTTACCTTAGGAATGGCGTTAGAAATTAATGCTAATCACTTCCAGATGACGTATTATTTATTGCTGTTAGTGATCGTTTTAGGTATCGCTTATTTAGTTGATTTTATTCAGAAAAAGCAACTAAAACAATACTTTACTGCAATTGCGGTAATGGTTGTGGCTGTGGTCATTGCTATTGGAACCAATGCGACCAATATTTTAGCGACAAAAGAATATGCAGATTTTAGTACGCGTGGTGACACCGGACTTACCATAAAGCCTAACGGAGAACAACAAAACAATCCTGCCGGACTTTCTTACGATTATATCACAGAATATAGCTACGGAATTGCAGAAACCTTCAACTTATTTATTCCTCGATTTATGGGCGGTTCAAGTTCAGGAGAATTAGGAAAAGATTCAAATGTATATAATGAGTTGTTGAAAATGGGAGCCAGTCCGCAACAAGCATTAAATTTCACTAAATATAGAACAAGTACTTATTGGGGAAATCAAACCTTTATTGGGGCACCGGCTTACATTGGCGCAGTGGTTATTTTCCTTTTTGTATTGGCTTTATTTTTAGTAAAAGGTCGATTTAAATGGTGGATCGTAGGAGGTTCCATTTTAGCTTTATTACTTTCTTGGGGAGATAATTTTGCTCCGCTTACAAAGTTTTTTATCAATACCGTTCCGTTGTACAATAAATTTAGAGCGGTTTCTTCGATACAGGTGATTTTAGAATTATGCTTGCCGTTAATGGCGGTTTACGGACTTCATAAATTTTTCAGTAATAAGAGAACAGATGAAGAAAAAGAGCACGCTTTAAAATGGGCAGCGATGATCACCGGTGGTTTAGCACTTTTATTTTTAGTAACAAAATCAATGTTCTTCGATTTTGTTGGTGCACAAGACCGACAGTATTTGCAGCAAATAGGTCAGGGATTTGTACGAGCTTTAAAAGAAGATCGTAGGGCAATTTTTAATGCCGATACCTTTAGAAGTTTAATTTTTGTGCTTTTAGCAGCTGCATTAATTTGGGCATATTTAAAAAATAAATTGAATAAAGGATTAGCGATTGCTGGTCTCGCCTTATTAATCGTAATTGATTTGGTAGGCGTTGACCGTCGTTATGTAAATAATGACGATTTTGTACAGGAGCGCCAAATGAAAAAACCTTTTCAAGCAAACAGTGCCGATCAAGAAATTTTAAAAGACGATGGTCATTATCGCGTGTTAGATTTTTCGGGAAGTCCTTTAAATTCGGCTAGAGCTTCTTATTTTCATAAATCGTTAGGAGGTTATCACGCTGCAAAACCTGGGAGAATTCAAGAGTTATTCGATTTTTATATTTATGAAGGCAATCAGCAGGTATTAAATATGCTGAATACCAAATACATCATTCTATCAAATCAAGGTCAGGTAATGGCGCAACCTAATCCGCAAGCTAACGGAAATGCTTGGTTTGTCGATAAAGTGGAATTTGTAGAAAATGCCAATGAAGAAATTCTGGCTTTAGATAGTTTATATACCAAACAAACCGCAATTGTCAATCAAAAGTTTTCTGCTGAAATTCCGCAGCAACAATTCGCAGCAGATTCTACAGCTCAAATTCAGTTGAAATCTTATCAGCCCAACGAATTGGTGTATTCCTATTCAACTCAAAAAGAACGTTTAGCTTTATTTTCTGAAATTTATTATCCGCACGGTTGGAAAGCCACTGTAGACGGAGAAGAAGTTTCAATTTTACAGGCAAATTATGTGCTACGAGCAGCCATGTTACCGGCAGGAAATCACGAGATCGTTTTTAAATTTGAACCAGAAGTAATTCAAACCGGAAGTACCATTACCATCGCAAGTGGCGGAATTCTGTTACTTTTACTTATCGGTGGTTTGGTGATCACTTTCCGAAGAAAATCGGCTTAAAACTAATTTTGTGCAATGCAAAAGGTACTTATTATCACGTATTATTGGCCTCCTGCGGGCGGTCCCGGCGTGCAACGTTGGTTAAAATTCGTGAAATATTTACGAGATTTTGAAGTTGAACCTGTGATTTACGTTCCTAAAAATCCGCATTATCCCATTATTGATAAAAGTTTTGAAGCTGAAATCCCTAGCGGAATTACGATTGTAAAACAATCCATTAAAGAACCTTATCAACTCGCCGGAATCTTTTCTAAAAAAGAATCGAAAACCATTAGCTCCGGAATTATAAAAGATGAAAAGCAGCAAGGTTTTTTACAAAAAATGATGCTTTGGGTGCGTGGTAATTTATTTATTCCCGATGCGCGCATGTTATGGGTAAAACCTTCGGTGAGGTTTCTTTCAGCTTATTTAAAAGAAAATACTATTGAAACGATTATTACTACTGGACCTCCGCACAGTTTGCATTTAATTGGTAAACAACTCAAAGAAAATTTAAAGTTGAATTGGATCGCAGATTTTCGTGATCCGTGGACGAAAATTGGTTACCATCAAAAGTTGAAATTAACCAAAGCTTCGCAACAAAAACATCTTCGCTTAGAACGAGAAGTTTTAGAGACCGCAGATCATATTTTAACGACGAGTTTTACGACGAAAAAAGATTTTTCAAAAATCACTAAGAAGCCGATTTCCGTGATCACCAATGGTTTTGATGATGATGAAGTGGAAGAAGTAGTGCTAGCTGAAAAATTTAGACTTTCTCATATCGGTTCGTTACTTTCAGAACGTAATCCGCTAGAACTATGGAAAGCTTTACAGGAGCTAGTCTCAGAAAAAGAAGATTTTGCGAAAGATTTTGAATTAGTATTAGCCGGTAAAGTGAGTGAAACTGTGGTTGCTTCCATTAAAGAGTATCAGCTGGGAAATTATTTAATCGAAAAAGGTTATTTATCGCACGAAGAAACGTTAATTCAGCAAAGAAAAGCACAAATTTTATTGTTGATCGAAATTGATAAAGAAGAAACACAAGGCATTATACCCGGGAAGTTTTTTGAATATGTAAAAGCCAATCGACCTATTTTGGCGATGGGACCAAAAGACTGGGATGTGATTCAATTATTAGAAGAAACGCAAGCCGGAAAGTATTTCAATTATACTTCAAAAGAAGAAATAAAACAGCAAGTTTACGCTTGGTACCAAGAATATAAGTCGGGAAAATTGAGGGTAAATTCTTCCGAAGAGAAAATTGAGCAATTCCACCGAAAAAAATTAACAGAGAAATTGGCAAATGTCATTCAACAATTCAACTAAATGGGAATCGTTTTAAAGCAATCGTTCAACAATATTTTAACCACTTATTTGGGTTTTGCCGTCGGTGCGTTAAACGTGTTGTTTTTGTATCCCAATTTTTTAGTTCCTGAACATTATGGGCTTATCACGTTCTTACTTTCAGCAAGTACGTTGGTTTGGCCATTAATGGGTTTTGGTGCGCCAAATACCTTGATTAAATTTTATACCGCTTGCCATTCTGATAGCGATAAAAATCGGTTATTGACGACGATGCTCGTGATTCCTCTAATTGTAAGTGCAATTTTAGGGGTTTTGGGAGTTGTATTTTATCAAGCTTTACTTAATTATTTTGAAAGCAATCAAGCTGTTCAAAATTATATTGGGCTCATATTTATTATTAGTGTGGCGATCTCGTATTTCGAATTGTTTTATGCTTGGGCAAAATTGACTTACAAAAGTGTATTTGGCAATTTTATGAAAGAGGTTTTTCATCGAGTAGGAGTTACTTTTTTATTGCTCGGCGTTTACTTCGATTATATTGGCTTAGAGGGTTTTATTTACGCGCTTACAGGAATTTATATTTTAAGAATGTTTATTTTAATGGTTTATGCATTTAAATTGCTTCCGCCGAAATTAGAGTTTCGTTTGCCCGATAATTTTTTACGCGTCGCAAAATATTCATTTTTAATATTGATTGCCGGTTCTATTTCGACTGCTTTACTCGATTTAGATAAGGTGATGATCGAGCATTATTTACCTATCGAGCAGGTTTCGGTTTACGCGATTGCAGTTTATGTAGCGTCGGTAATTGCGGTGCCTTCGCGAGCAATGAAGCAAATTGCCATGCCGATTACCGCAATGTTTCTCAATAAAAACAAGAAACAAGAATTGGCGAAACTTTACAAGCAAACTTCGGTGAGTTTGTTGTTGGTGAGCGGACTCATTTTTACATTGATCATCACTAACGTTGAACAGTTGTATGAATTGATTCCGGACGAATATCAAATTGAAACGGGAATTATTATTTTTCTCTGCGGAATTAAACTTTACGAAAACTTCTTAGGCAATTGTAACAGTATTCTTTTTAATTCAGATTATTACCGTTTGGTATTAATGATCGGGATTGGCGTTGTGATCTTAGCTATTATTTTTAATATCGTTTTTATCCCAAGGTTAGGAATGTGGGGCGCGGCGATCGCTACATTTTCTACATTCTTTGCCTTTTTTAGTGTGAAGTTATTTTTGGTCTATCAAAAGTTTCATATGCATCCGTTTACTTCAAAAACGCTACCAATCACAGGTTTAATTATCGTGAGCTCTTTGGTGTTTTATTTTTGGAGTTTCGATATTTATCCGTTTTTAAGTATTGCGATTAAAGGAATTTTAACTACCGTTTTATACGCGATCATCGCTTTTAAATTGAATTTATCTGAAGAGCTTACGCAATTTCTTCAGCAGCGAAAAAAGTAAATTTTTAATTTATTTCTTCACTCTGAATTTGATTAACAGCATTTAATCTTTGATCTTAGAGCGTCGTTTTCAGCTTTTTTAATTCTCTTGATTTTCGATGAAAAAAGAAACCCCTTTCATCCTTAACCGAAGTCAATTCTGAAAGGGGAAAAAACTAACCAACCAAAAACTATCTTACTCGAGAAGAACGCGAAGCATTATTTGTTCTGCTTCTAGCATTATCTGCTGTACTTCTTGAAATATTTCTTGTACTAGATGTACGAGATTTTACTTGCTGTGGTTTTCTATTACTCATACTTCTTGCATTTGTATTTTGTGATCTCGATCTAGTTGAAGCTGAAAAAACACGAGACTGTTTATTTTGTTGAACAGTTCTATTATTTGCGTTTCTGTTGCTTTTTCTAGTAGGAGTTCGATCTACCGTACTCATCGATCTTTGATCGTTTCTTCTTATTTCTCTGGTATTCGAATTTCTAGTAGTTACTGCTTTATTTCTAGCATTCGAATTGGAGCGAGTAGTCGAAGCGTTTGTTCTCGTTCTTGTTGAATTGTTATATGCTAATTCACGTCTAGTATTTGTTCTTGTCCCTCGATTATAAGTAGTAACTCGTTGTGACGGTCTGTAAAAATTACTTCGACTTCTACTATTTACGTTATAATGTTTTCTGTAATTTTTATAAGTAACTCGAGTTGGTCGATAATACGTTCGGTAAGGTCTGGTGTAAACAACACATCTCGATCTTACAGGAACCGAATAATATCGGTGCCAAGGTCTATACACATAACCTCGATTATACACATTTATATATCCTGAAAAATGAGCAAAACTACCGTAGTTATTGTAATAGATGTTTAAGCCACCAACTCGTGCTAAACGTCCAAAATTGTTATAATAGATTTGCGTATTACCAGCCTGAATTATTCTACCGTAATAATCGTAATAAACTGGTATCGATTCAATTTGAATAACCGCACCATAATCATCGTATTGCACGTAAGGATCGTAATTATAGCCACTGTTGTAACTAATATTTACATTTGGCGTATTTATATTGAAATTGAAATTATTTCGGTGTTGGTAGTAAAAATCAAACTGACCATCTGGATAAATAGCAAATTCTACATTTCTTTCGACAAAAATAATAGAAGAACCATATCCATAATTATAAGTCGTGGCGTTCGACTTGTTTTCAGCGGAAGCAGTTAACCCAATAAAAGCTAACATGACTAAGGTGATTAAATTTTTCATAATTATGGAATTTTAAGTTAATATGTTTTTTAGAAAACAAACTGCGTGCCATAATTTTAAAATACTGATTATCATTAATTTAATATGGTGTTGAAGTTCTTTTTTTAAATGAAAATTAAACTGAATAAAAAAATGAGATCTTAAATTAAGTTCAGGATGACAAAATCTTATGAAGTTGAACTTATTATTTTATTGAATGTCCGCAATAAATCATAATGAAGTGTCGTCACCCTGAACTTGATTCAGGGTCTCATCGCAATAGGTTGTTTTTTAATATATTATGAGATTCCGGATCAAGTCCGGAGTGACGAAAAAAACGAATTACTATAAATTACAGATAATCAACTTTTTTATAAAAAAACAGAAAACCCTTAAGCGAATGCCTAAGGGTTTTCCAACTAACCAACCAAAAAATTAATTATGATGTAAACGATTTACATCGATAATTACGTTTTATATATTTCAATTACTATGCCAAGTTATAGTTTCTCTTTAAGATATTTGGCAGTGTAAGATTTCTTGTTTTTTGCAACTTCTTCGGGTGTCCCGGTAGCAATTAAATAACCACCATTTTCTCCGCCTTCAAGACCTAGATCGATCACATGGTCTGCACATTTTACCAAGTCCATATTGTGTTCGATCACAATTACAGAATGACCTTTTTCAATTAAAGCATAAAAAGATTTCAATAGCTTTTGTATGTCGTGAAAATGAAGTCCGGTTGTAGGTTCATCAAAAATAAAGAGCGCTTTATCTTTCGTAGTTCCTTTTCCTAAGAAAGAAGCGAGTTTTATACGTTGCGCTTCACCACCGGAAAGGGTAGAAGAGCTTTGTCCCAATGTAACATACCCTAAACCAACATCTTGTAAGGGTTGTAATTTCTTTTTAATTTTAGATTCATTATGTTTTTTGAAAAAAGCAATGGCATCATCAATGGTCATATTCAACACATCATCAATGGTTTTTTCTTCGAATTTTACTTCTAAGACTTCTTTTTTGAAGCGTTTACCGTGGCAGGTTTCACATTCTAAATGAACATCGGCCATAAATTGCATTTCGATGGTCACTTCACCTTCACCTTTACAGGTTTCACATCTTCCGCCATCAACATTAAAACTGAAATGTTTCGCTTTAAAACCTCTAACTTTCGCTAAATTTTGACTTGCAAATAGGTTTCGAATATCATCGTAAGCTTTAATATAAGTAACCGGGTTAGATCGAGAAGAACGACCAATTGGGTTTTGATCGACAAACTCAACGTGTTTTGTATTGCTGAATTTCCCTTCAATTTTAGTTAGCTGACCAACTTTTTCTCCATAACCGCCGGTTTCTTTCAGAATAGAAGGATAAAGCAGGCGTTTTACCAACGTACTTTTACCACTACCTGAAACTCCGGTCACTGCGGTAAAAATCCCTAACGGAAATCGAACATCTATATTTTTAAGGTTATTTTCTCTAGCGCCAATAATATCGATGTAATATTTAAAATCCCGACGTTTTTTGGGGACTTTAATTTCCATTGAATGATTTAAATATTTAGCGGTAAGCGATTTTGATTTTAAGATCTCATCGTAATTTCCGGTAGCGACCACTTCACCACCAAAAGTTCCTGCTTCCGGACCAATATCTATAATTTCATCGGCAGCTTTCATAATATCTTCATCATGTTCAACTACGATCACCGTGTTACCTAAATCTCGAAGATCTTTTAAAACGCCAATAAGTTTCTCGGTGTCTTTAGGATGTAAACCAATCGAAGGTTCATCTAAAATATACATCGAACCGACTAAACTACTCCCTAACGAAGTTGCTAAATTAATACGTTGTGATTCTCCACCAGAAAGTGTATTTGATTTTCGGTTAAGCGTTAAATAATCTAACCCAACATTAGAAAGAAAAGCTAAACGGTTGTTGATTTCTTTCAATAAACGTTTCGCAATATGCTCGTCGTGTTCACTTAATTCTAATTTTTTGAAGAATTCTGCAACTTTATCTAAAGGCTTTTCAACGAGATCGGTAATTGGTGAACCACCAACTTTTACATAGTTGGCTTCTTCACGCAAGCGTTTTCCTTTACAAACCGGACATTTGGTTTTTCCGCGGTAACGAGAAAGCATTACCCGATTCTGAATTTTGTATGCTTTGGCTTCTAATTCTTCAAAAAATTCAGTTAAACCGGTAAAATAGCGATTACCATCCCAGAGCAATTGTTTTTGTGCTTCCGTAAGATCGTAATAAGGTTTATGGATTGGAAAGTTGAATTTATGTGAATTATTAACCAACTGATTTTTATACCAACTCATACTTTCACCACGCCAAGGAAAAATAGCTTCCTCGTAAATAGAAAGTGAAGTGTTAGGCACGATTAAATCTTCATCTAAACCAATTACATCACCATAACCTTCACATTTTGGGCAAGCGCCGTAAGGATTATTGAAACTGAATAAATGAACGTTGGGTTCGTTAAAAGTGATTCCGTCCAATTCAAATTTATTACTGAAATGCCGCGTATTTTTGTCGGCTAATTTTTCAATAAAAAGTTCTCCTTTACCTTCATAAAACGCTGCTTGAATAGAATCTGCCAACCGATTATAAAAATCTTCATCATCTTTTTTAATAATACGGTCAACCACGATAAAAGCTTCTTCAGACTTTATATTTTTTAAATTCGCTTCATCAATTCGGCTTACTTCATCTTTAATTTTAATTCGGCTATAACCTTGCTGATTTAAAACTTTTACCTTCTCTTCTAAGCTTCGACCTTTTTCAACCAGAATAGGAGCGAGGAGTAATAATTTTTCACGCTCCGGGAAATCTTTTATGTAATTCACCACATCGGTGACTGTATCTTTTTTTACTTCATCACCAGAAACGGGAGAAAATGTTTTCCCGATACGAGCGTAAAGCAATTTTAAATAGTCATAAATTTCTGTGGAAGTTCCCACGGTCGAACGCGGATTGGTAGAATTTACTTTTTGCTCAATTGCAATTGCCGGCGCGATCCCTTTTATATAATCTACTTTAGGTTTATCTAAACGACCTAAAAACTGGCGCGCATACGAAGATAAACTTTCTACGTACCGACGCTGTCCTTCGGCATATAAGGTATCGAAAGCTAAACTCGATTTCCCTGAACCGGAAAGCCCCGTAATCACCACCAATTTATTTCTTGGGATTACCGCATTTATATTTTTTAAATTATGGAGCTTAGCGCCCTTAATAATGATATTTTCCTTCGGATTTACTTGAGCAATATCTGGAGTCATAGCTGTTTTTAGAATAATTCACAAAGATACTTAATCTATATGGGCTTGTAAAGTAGGAATATGATTATACAAATGTTAAAATTTTTAACTTGTTTGTATTTGTTAAAAATATGTTGTTATATTTAGCTCTTTCAAACAAACCCCAATAAATCTAAGCGCCTATATAGCAGAGTTACTTCAAATTAAAATTTATTAACCCAAAGTTTAATTGACTTAAGATTTTTCTTAAGAATTGAGGTAACCACTATGAAAAAAATCGAAACTACTACAGACGCGACCCTTGTTAGGCAGTATTTAGACGGAAGTGAAGACGCACTTTCTAAATTAATTAATAGACACCAACAACGTATTTACAATTTTATTTTCTCGAAAGTTTTTGATCGAGATATCACCGAAGATATCTTTCAGGATACTTTTATTAAAGTAATTCGAACGCTTAAACGAGGTAAATACAACGAAGAAGGTAAGTTTTTACCTTGGGTAATGCGTATTGCTCATAATTTAGTGATCGATCATTTCAGAAAAAATAATCGTATGCCTAAGTTTGACAATAGTGGCGATTTCAATATTTTTTCAGTTTTACACGATGAAGATCTAAATGCTGAAAAATTAATGGTGAAAGACCAGATCGAAAGCGATGTACGCGAGCTTATTAAAGAATTACCGGAAGATCAAAAAGAAGTTTTGGTGATGCGTATTTATAAAGATATGAGCTTTAAAGAAATTGCAGAACGTACCGATGTAAGCATTAATACAGCCTTAGGTAGAATGCGTTACGCGCTCATTAATTTACGTAAAGTTATCGATAAGCATAATATTGTGCTCACAAAATATTAAGTTGATACAATAAGGCGTTTTTTTTATCGTTATTATGATGATACTAACAAAAAACGTCGCTAATGGCAAAACTTTACCTCAACGAATCACCCAATGAAAAGGTGGAAAAACTAAGACCAAAAAAAGAAACCATCAAGTTTCTTTTAAATTATTCGAAAGCACTCCATGTGCTCGATGGTAAGCATATGCAATATGAAAACTTACTTAACTAAAAAATAAAACCCGTAAAGTTATTTACGGGTTCTTTTTTGCTTTTTATTCAGGTTTTCTTCGTAGGCTTTTAAAACCGACTTTCTGCCGATGGTTTTGGTAATAATATCGTTTTCTAACTTCCAACCGCGAGCGGGAGAGTATTCTCGACCATACCAAATAATTTGTAAGTGAAGTTTATTCCACAACTCTTTTGGGAATAAGCGTTTAGCATCTTTTTCGGTTTGCTGTACGTTTTTACCGTTCGATAAATTCCAACGGTACATTAATCGATGAATATGTGTATCTACAGGGAATGAAGGAACATCGAAAGCTTGGGCCATCACCACGCTGGCGGTTTTGTGACCAACGGCAGGTAAACTTTCTAAAGCTTCCATATCTGCGGGAACTTCACCATTATATTTTTCAATTAAAATTTCTGAAAGTCCGTGAATGCCTTTCGATTTCATCGGTGAAAGTCCGACGGGTTTAATAATTTCTCGAATTTCTTCAACACTAAGCTTTACCATTTGGTAAGGATTATCGGCTCTTTCAAAAAGAAGCGGCGTAATTTGATTCACCTTTACATCGGTACTTTGGGCTGAAAGTAAAACTGCAATTAATAAGGTGTACGGATCTTTATGATCTAACGGAATTGGGATCTTTGGGTAAGTTTTTTCCAGCGTATCGATCACAAATTGCACTTTTTCAGCTTTGGTCATTTTTAGGTTGAATTAAATATTCGAATCTCAAAAATATGAATTTTGAATTTATTCGGTAAGCCTCGGCTTGAACTTGTTTCAGAAATAAAAAAACGTCAACTCAAATTCTATTCAAGTTGACGTATCTTTTATATTAGTATTGAATTTGAACCTAAAATTATTTTACCCATTTATAATAACGAGCACCAATTAAATTAGGTTTTTCAGTTTCTATACTTTCTAAAATCCATTCTTTTTGAGGAGAAAGCACACTTGCTGTTTTTTCTTTTTTATGCAGCTGATGGTAGATTTCAATATCGATAGATTCAGATTTTTCTAGCGTTTCAAAAAGCGCTTGCTTTTCGATGACTTTTTCCCAACCTTCGACCAATTTTCCTTCAAAAACTTTCGATTTGGCTCCGCTTCCATAAGCAATAAAACCAAGCGTTTTTCCGGTTAAATCTTCACCTTTTTCGTAATAATCGCAAAGCGTAGAAAGCATTCCCATAAACATTGAAGCGGTGTACATATTACCGATAAGTGAAGAAGCACGTTCTGCCGGCGCAAATTTTTCAGCAACAAAAGAACGGTATTCTTTAGATTTACTAAAAGCTTTAAGTTTTGAGAAATATTCAGGATCTTCTTTTTGGTATGCTTTTGCTAATTCAGGATGATCTGCCGCATAAATTTCAGCAAACATACGACGCGCCTGAAACGAGTAGGGAAGATGCATGATAATTGCCTTCCAAGAATCGTATAAAATTCCTTCTTCAGCTTTTAATTTTTTAAACTGAAAGTAAGCATCGGTCGTACGTTCAATATAACAATCGTTAGAATATTGTCCGTCAAAAACCGGTTGCTCTTTAAAGATCTCGATTTCACTTTCTAAAACACCTTGCCAAGCTTCATTATTGGTAATCCCAATATTTTCTTTTTTGACGGTACGATGTGGTTTAAAGAAATCGAAAACACCTTTTGTACTCACCGAAAAATTATTTTCAACCTCCATTAAACGTGGATCTTTACTTACCAATAAAGCCACAGCTCCGGCTCCTTGCGTATATTCTCCGGTAGATTCTAAGTCGTATTTTGCGATATCGGTACAAATTACGATCGCTTTTTTCTCGGGATTAGCGCGAACAAAATCTAAACAGTTATGAAACGCATCGACACCTCCAATACAAGCAAAGGTAAAATCTACGGCATCGCAATGGGTGAATTTGTTTTCGCCAAAATAATCATCCATCATCCCGACTAAATACGAGCCAATGGGTTTAGAAGCATCGATTCCACTTTCTGAGCCCACATAAATACGATGAATGTCTGAAGGCTGAAGTTGTTCTTTTTCGATAAGCTTAGTTAGCGCATTGGCAGCAAAAACAATCGCATCTTGGTGCACATCTGGTAAAGCCATATTAATTAGCCCGAGGCCTTTTTCTAATTTTGCAGGCTCGATATTTCTGGCAATCGCTAAGTCTTTTATAGGTAATTGAATTTTCGGTATATCGTAACTTAGGCTGTCTATTCCTATTTTCATGGGTAGAATTTATCAACTGAAAAACTTGAAATCGTCTAAGAAATCAAGCTTTTTACATACGGTTATTGGCATACGAATTTATTATGCTGAAGAATTTTAAACAAGTAAAATTTAGTCTAATTGCCTATATTTATTGACCTCATAAGGAAACTATTCTTTTTCTGAATTATATTGAATTTAGTAGTTTGATTTAAGTATTGTTTTGAATTTTTAATAGTAAAACAAGCTCTAAATCTTTCTAAAATTCTTGTAAATACTCGCCAATGTTTATATTTTACCGCTACTTAACATAGAAAAACAGATTTAAGCTATGACAATATTAAAAGCAGGAGATGCAGCTCCAGAATTTTCAGCTAAAGATCAAGACGGAAATGTACACGAATTAAAAGATTATAAAGGAAAGAAATTAGTGGTTTTCTTTTACCCGAAAGCAAGTACACCGGGTTGTACGGCAGAAGCTTGTAATTTACGTGATAACTGGGAAGTTTTCCAGGAGAAAGGTTACGAAATTTTAGGAGTAAGCGCAGATTCTGCCAAAAGACAAACCAATTTTAAAAATAAGCACGAATTACCATTCCCACTTTTAGCAGATGAAGAGAAAGAAGTGATCAACGCGTTTGGTGTTTGGGGACCTAAAAAGTTTATGGGGAAAGAATACGACGGCATTCACCGAACTACTTTTATTATCGACGAAGAAGGAAAAATAGAAGAAGTGATCGGGAAAGTGAAAACCAAAGCTCACGCCGAACAAATTTTAGGCGAATAGTTTATTATTTTATAATAAAAAGTATGTGATTCCGGATCAATTCCGGAATGACGTTTTAAAGAGCTTTACTAAACTAATATTATTCTGCGTAGTAAGCGAAAGCTTGGTAAATAACATCATTTGGGACAGTGCAATCTATTTTGCATTGTCCTATTTTTTCTAAGAGCACAAAATTGATGTTCCCGTGACTATTTTTCTTATCGTACTTCATTAATTCGATAATTTGCTCGATATCCTTTTCTGTAAAACTTACTTTTTCAAATGTTTGTAGCAATACCGATTTAATTTCTGCAACCTCTTCGTGAGGTAAATTGGTAATTCGGTTAGAAATGTAAGCGGCAAGAATCATTCCGATCGCAATGGCTTCTCCGTGTAAAAGCGTTTTCTTTTCAGTATTTGTTAGAAAATACGATTCGATAGCGTGACCTAAAGTATGCCCAAAATTTAAGGTTTTACGAATGCCGTCTTCATTTAGATCTTCAGTAACCACATTATTTTTAATGATGACGCTTTCATAAATAAGTTGCTCTAAATCGGCTAAAGAAAGTTGAGAGAGATCGCTCATTTTCTTCCAATAAGCTTGGTCTTGAATTAAACCGTGTTTCAGCATTTCAGCTAAACCACTTTTCATTTGATTCTGCGGAAGCGTTGCCAAATAGCCTACATCAATTAAGACCATTTCAGCATTGCTAATTACACCAATCTGATTTTTTAAATTTCCTAAATCTACGCCGGTTTTTCCTCCAACGGAAGCATCAACCATTGCTAAAAGTGTGGTGGGAATATTAATATAAGCAATACCACGTTTAAAAGTGCTGGCTACAAAACCTCCCAAATCGGTTACAACGCCGCCACCAAGATTCAGTAGTAACGATTTTCTGTCGGCATCCAACTCAGATAAAGTTTGCCAAACTCCGTTACAAGTTTCAATGGTTTTGTGTTCTTCGCCGGCTTCAATCTCAATAATTTCAATAGTGATATCGATTTCTAATTGCTGAAGAAAAAACGAAGCACAATTTGCTTGCGTATGCTCATCAACTAGCAAAAACAATTTAGAAGGTTGAGTATCTTTTATATAAGTATTCAGTTGTGAATAAACCTCTTGCCCGAAAACTATAATATTATTAACAGATTGAATTGATTTCATTAAAATATTCGTTAAATGTGATTCGAAATTACTTAGAAATTTCAAATTATTGTTATTTCGAACAGTATATTTGCGAAAAATTAAAAACTTCAATGGTAACAAAAATCTTCAATAATACAAAGCGTGCGTTTGCGCTTAAAAGTGATAAAGAGTTAAAAAAAGCGCTATTTATTTTCGGGATGATGAATCGTCCTTCGCTTGTAGCTGTAGGAACTCGAATGACGAATTTAGCACTTAAATTAAATTTACCGGTAGACGGCTTAATTAAAAAGACCATTTTCGAGATGTTCTGTGGCGGAGTAAGTATGAAAGACTGTGAACCCGTAATGGAAAAAATGTATAAAATGCACGTACATAGCGTGCTCGATTTTTCTAAAGAAGGAGAAGATGTAGAAGAAGTTTTTAATGAAACTTTAGAAACCAAAAAAGAAATCGTAAAGTTTGCAAATGGTAAAAAAGAAATACCATTTACCGTATTTAAACCTACAGGAATTGGTCGTTTTGAAATTTGGGAAAAAGTTTCTTCTAAAGAAGAGTTAACCAAAAAAGAACAAGATGAATGGGATCGCGTTAGAAATCGTGTAGATGAGATATGTAAACTGGCTTACGATTTAGATACGCGTATTTTAGCCGATGCAGAAGAATCTTGGATGCAAGATGCTGCCGACGATCTTTTAGAAGAAATGATGTCGAAGTACAATAAAGAGAAAGTAATTGTTTATAACACGTTACAATGTTACCGTTGGGATCGACTTCAGTATATTAAAGATTTACACAAAAGAGCAAAAAATAAAGGCTTTAAAGTAGGAGCGAAGATCGTGCGTGGTGCTTATATGGAGAAAGAAAATGCACGCGCAGAGAAAATGGGATATCCTACACCAATTTGTGAAGATAAAGAGGCAACCGATGTTAACTTTAATGCTGTGCTTTATTATGCAATGCAAAATTTAGATGATATTTGGTTATATATAGGTACGCACAATGAGGTAAGTACCTATCTAACGATGCAGTTGATGGATGAAAAAGGATTAGACAAACGTGATGAACGTATTTGGTTTAGTCAGCTGTTTGGGATGAGTGATCATATCACTTTTAATTTAGCTTTAAATAGTTTTAATGCCGCAAAACTAGTTCCATTTGGTCCGGTGAAAGATGTAGTTCCCTATTTAATTAGAAGAGCGCAAGAAAACTCTTCAGTAAAAGGACAAACCGGTCGTGAGCTTGCTTTATTAAGAGAAGAACAAGATCGTAGAGATGGTAATTTCACCAAGACTATCGCTTAGGCATATTTCTGAAATACAATTCTTTAAACCTCTATTTTAACATAGAGGTTTTTTTATTGGCTTAACTTTAAATCAACCTTAACTTAACTTTAAGTTTAAGAAAATAGAGATTTCATAGGTTTGAAATGAACAAAAAAAGCAATGTTTAACTAATTTCAAAATTTATGAAAAAGACAAAATTTATTTACCTCGGTTTAATTGCAGCAGCAAGTTTCGTTTCTTGTAGTGATGATGACGATAATTCTGCAAGTGATATTCCAGATGAAACCGACAGAGCAGAACTTTATGTAACTAGCGGAAATACCGGAAACGTTACCGTTTACGATTTTTCAACAGAAACTCCGATGGAACAAACCATTCAAGCATCTGGTTCTTCAAACGAAGGTGTTTATTACGAAGATGATAGTGATGAGCTATATGTAGTATCAAGATCTTCAAATCAAGTGAAAACTTATATGGGAATAGAATATTTCTTAGAAGATCCTGCTTTTGAGATCGAAGACGGAGTTTCTTCTTCTAGCGATCTAGAAAGTCCAAGAAAAATTGCTGTAGACGATAACATTGTTGTTGTGGCAGATAATGCAGATGTCGATGGTAACGATTCAACAGATGACGGGAGATTTTTTGTATACACAAAAACAGCAGACGCATTAACCCTTAGAAATGTTGTAACGGTAGATTTCGCAGTTTGGGGTATCACTTTTAAAGATGATCATCTTTTAGCTGTTGTAGATAAAACTAGCGATCTAGCGATTTTTGAAAACTTCGCAGCTAACTTTACCGCTACCGCAACAGAAATGGCAACTAAAACCATTACTATTGAAGGAATCAATAGAACTCACGGTATTACTTACGACGATGATAACGACGTATTGGTAATGACCGATATAGGTTCTGCAGATTTAGATGATGATGGTGGTTTTCACGTAATTACCGATGCTACAGCTAAATTAAATGCAACTGCAGATGGTGAAAGCTTAGCTCTTGGTGATCAAACTAGAATTGCTGGTGCGAGCACAATGTTAGGTAACCCGGTAGATGTTGCTTTTGATGAAGAAACCAGAACAATTTTTATTGCTGAAGTAGCTAACGGAGGTGGTAGAGTATTAGGTTTCTCAAATTCTGATTATGAAGCAGGTGGTGATGTAGAACCATCAATCAATAATCTTTTAAGCGGAGCAAACTCGCTATATTTTCACGAAGAAGACTAATTGTAATAATTAGTAAGAAATAATCTTAATTATGTATTAAATCCCGTCATTACTATGGCGGGATTTTTTAATTTGCTGCTACGATGAAAAAATACTTTAAGCTTGTAAAAAACACTTATACCGAATGGATGAAAAACAATCCGTTTGAGCAAAGTGCAGTAGTTGCCTATTATACATTATTTTCTTTGCCTTCGTTATTGGTGATCGTAATTACGATTGCCGGTTATTTTTATGGGCGAGAAGCAGTACAAGATCGAATTACTTCAGAAATAGGCACTTTTATAGGTGAAGGAACCGCTGAAGCTATTGAAACTATGATTTCTAATGCATTATTAGAAGGGGGTTCTATCTTAACTATTTTATTCGGAATAGGAATGTTGCTTTTTGGTGCTACAGGAGCATTTTTTCAGCTGAAAAAAGCAATGAATAGAGTTTGGGGAGTTCGGCCCAAAAAAGAAAATTTTAAACGTATTCTATTAGACCGAGCTATTTCTTTAGGGATGATTCTCGTGATTGGTTTTATGTTACTCGTGTCTTTAGTTATTTCTGCAGTGATACAAGGCTTAGGAAATTATTTACAGAGTTTTGCTCCAGAAATTACCTCGTTTGCCTTATCAACTTTTAATTTTTTGATTTCTTATATTTTTATCGGAGCTATTTTTGCGGGAGTCTTTAAACTGCTTCCAGATATTAGAATTGGTTGGAAGGTAACTTTTACCGGAGCTTCAATAACAACCATACTTTTTCTAGTAGGTGAATTTTTGCTTGGTTTTTACTTTGGCCAGAGCGATCCAACTTCAGTTTATGGCGGTGCATCTTCAGTCATCTTAATTTTACTTTGGGTGTTTTATTCTTGTTTAATTATGCTTTTTGGGGCAGAATTTACCGTGCAGTATGCTTTATTTAGAGGCTATACCATTAAACCGAATAGTTTAGCAGAACCTGCTGAACGACAAGAATTAGAAGAATTAAAAGAACGCGAAGAAGAAATAAAAAAAAAGAGTGAACTTTTAAAAGAATTAGAAGCAGAAGGTCCCGGTGAACATGCCGATGAAGAATTTAAGAATTAATAAAGTTTAACGTACTCAGTTTAAGCTTTATCACATCTTTAATACAAGAGCATATAGCATTTTTTTATTTTTGAGCTGAAAAGAAAAATTAACTAAAACTAAAAATTGTTATGGACAAGAAAATTGCAATTCTAGCAACTGACGGATTTGAAGAAAGCGAATTTACTTCACCTAAAGAAGCGATGGAAAAAGAAGGCTTTCAAGTAGATGTAGTAAGCTTAAAAGCAGGAAAAATTAAAAGTTGGGATGTAGATAACTGGGGAAAAGAATTTGATGTAGATAAGACCATCGATGAGGTTTCTGCAAAACAATACAATGCTTTAGTCTTACCAGGTGGCGTAATTAATCCGGATACTTTAAGAACTAACGAAGAGGCACTTGTTTTTGTAAGAGACTTCTTCAAACAATCTAAACCGGTAGCAGCTATTTGCCACGGACCGCAAACTTTAATTAATGCAGATGTAGTTGAAGGAAGAACACTAACTTCATTCCCATCGATCAAGAAAGATCTAGAAAACGCAGGAGCGCTTTGGGTAGACAAAGAAGTTGTGGTAGACGAAGCTTTTGTAACCAGTAGAAATCCTGATGATTTACCGGCATTTAATGCGAAATTAATTGAAGAAATTAAAGAAGGTAAGCACGAATTACAACACGCGTAATTTTAGAAAGTAATTGATTTTAAAGAAATCCGTGGTAGAAATACTGCGGATTTTTTTTATTTCTGAATGCTATTTTTAAATAAATGACCGCCGCTAAGTCTATTCAGCATTTTCTTTTCGAAATTCCAGAAAAATTTGAATTGTCCAAAAATTGTCCCGATCACAATTAATAAAACTTGATAGAAAGGAAAGATCAAGAGGATTCGAAGTAAATAATAACCCAAACCACCAAAAAAGAAATCTTTACCAAAATGGCTTCGATCTAGATTAATAAATTCTAAAAAAGGTTTTGCAACATATACCGATGAAGATCCTGTAATAGCAAAAACAATAAAAATAATTACAAGCTGAAAATTAGAGCGAATACCCCATTTTTCTTTTAATTTTCGCATAAAGCTTACTTCAAATTTTGATTGTATTCTTTCTGAAAGAATAAGAAATAATGAAAAAGTAAATAATTTACTTCGTAACCGTAATCGGTATCGTATTGATAATCGATTTGCTGCGGATAAAGTCCTGAAGCAGCATATTGAGAACTGATCACACGATTATTAAACGCTACTACATATCGCCAGTTTTTTTGCTCTAAATAACTTTGGCTGTAATAACCTCTTGGCCGTTGTGTAGCTAACCAAGAATTAAAACCGGGTTCAAAAATAATGATCTCATAATCTAAACTATCGTTAGCAATTCTAAGCGTATCGTTTTCTACTTGGGTAGAAGAAGCAGTTTGCTCTGAAGCTTTTTGAGTTCCAGAGCAAGCTGCAATCATTAACAAAATACTTATGATAACGATAAGATTCTTCATCTTTTATTCTTGAAGTGCTTTAAAATCGATAATAAAACTACCCGGATATTTTTTAGAAACTTTATCTCTAAAACGTTCCGCTTGGTCTCTGTTATTGAATTTACCTAAAATTAAGCTATAAACCTTAATGCTTTGCACGGTTTTAACCTGTACCGTTACATCTTTTTGATAACTAATTTTAAGGTTATCTGCCAGACGAATTAAATTAGCAACTTCTTGAAAACTACCTATTTGAACTCCAAACCAATCGGGCTCAATACGTTCAATGTTCAGCTCATAAAACTCATTAGGTTCTACATTACTTACTGCTGAAGTATTGGTTGAAGTTGGAGTAGTGGTCGTTGTTTCTTGATTATTGGTAGCACCTTCATTTCCGGTAGCAATGGTTTCTTCTGGTATTCCTAAATCGTCGATAGTGTCGTTAGCATTACCAACTACTTCGATAACCACATCGGTAACACCAATAGGTACATACCCCAGTTTTTGTGCTGCAGATTTTGATAAATCGATAATTCTTCCACTTACAAAAGGTCCGCGGTCGTTAATTTCAACAATAACAGTTTTATTATTGGCTAGATTGGTCACTCTTACTTTGGTGCCAAAAGGTAAATGCCGGTGTGCTGCTGTTGCTTTATTATGGTAATATTTAACTCCGCTGGCGGTTCTTCTTCCTTCAAATTTATCGGCATAAAAAGAAGCTTTTCCCGTTTGTACTTGGGCAAAACTAATAAGACTTACAAATATGAAGCAAAGTGTGATTAAGAATTTCTTCATTATCAAAAAAGGTTGGTTTAGTTTAAAATTTCTATAATTTGATTGGCTAATTCGACACCAATTCTGTCTTGCGCTTCGTTGGTAGATCCACCAATATGCGGACTTAACGAAATATGCGGACTCATTAAAATCTTAAGTTCAGGCCTTGGTTCAGATTCAAAAACATCTAAACCTGCAAAAGATAACTTCTTGTTATCAAGAGCTTCAACTAGTGCTACTTCATCAATTACTCCACCACGTGCTGCGTTAATTAAACCTGCTCCGTCTTTCATCATTTCTATTTCTTTTTTACCGATCACGTATTCTTTTTGAGCAGGAACGTGAAGTGTAATAAAGTCAGCTTGTTTTAATAGCTCTTCTTTGCTAATGGTTTTAATTTTGAAATCTACAGTTTGACCATCGAAGAAATCTAATTCGATCGTTGCTTCTTCTAAAAATGCATCGGCAGCAATCACCTTCATCCCTAAACCAAGAGCAACTTTTGCGGTAGCTTGGCCAATACGACCAAAACCAATGATCCCTAATGTTTTTCCTTTTAGTTCAACTCCTTTAGCGTAGCTCTTTTTAAGCTCTTTAAATTTACTTTCACCTTCTAGAGGCATATCGCGGTTGGCATTTTTAAGAAAACGAACACCGCTTAGTAAATGTGCAACCACTAATTCTGCTACACTAGCTGAAGAAGCTGCCGGCGTGTTGATCACTTTTACGCCTTTTTCTTTAGCATATTCTACATCGATATTATCTAAACCAACGCCACCACGACCAATAATTTTAAGGTCTGGGCAAGCATCGATAATATCTTTTCTTACTTTAGTTGCGCTTCTTACTAAAATTACATCAACCTTATTTTCGTTGAGGTAATTAATTAATTGTTCTTGTGCTACTTTGGTAGTGATTACTTCAAAACCGGCACTTTCTAATTTATCGATTCCGCTTTGAGAAACGCCATCGTTTGCTAATACTTTCATTATAATGTTGTTGTGTTTGTTTAATTTAAGCTTGTGTTTCTAACTCTTTCATCACGTTTACCAATGTCTGAACGCTCTCTAAAGGCAAAGCATTGTACATTGATGCTCTATAACCGCCAACGCTTCGGTGACCGTTAATTCCGTTAATATGCGCAGCTTTTGCTAAATCTTCAAAAAGATCTTTATATTTTTCATCTTTTAAGTTGAAAGTGGCGTTCATCATCGAACGATCTTCAACTGCTGCAAAACCTTCAAATAAAGGGTTTCTATCTATTTCATTATAAATGAGCGCAGCTTTTTCTTCATTTAATTTTTGAATACCTTCAACACCGCCTTTTTCTTTTAACCATCTTAACGTTAACATCGATGTATAAACCGCAAAAACCGGTGGCGTGTTAAACATACTGTCTTTACCAATATGGGTTTGGTAATCTAACATCGATGGGATTTGGCGTGAAACTTTCCCTAAAATATCTTCTTTGACTACTACTAAAGTTGTTCCTGCAGGTCCCATATTTTTTTGTGCTCCTGCATAAATAATGCTGAATTGAGAAAAATCTAATTTTCTACTGAAAATATCACTACTCATATCGCAAACCATCGGGATTCCGCCGGTGGTAGGGAAATCTTTGATCTGCGTTCCAAAAATAGTATTGTTGCTCGTGCAGTGAAAATAATCTGCATCGGCAGGAACGCTATAATTTTTAGGAATGTAGTTGAAGTTTTTGTCTTTAGAGGAGGCAACTTCTTCCACTTCGCCAAAAAGCTTCGCTTCTTTAATGGCTTTAGAAGACCAAGTTCCTGTATTTAAATAAGCGGCTTTCTTTTCTAATAAGTTGTAAGCAGCCATTAAAAACTGAGTGCTGGCTCCACCTTGTAAAAATAAAGCTTTGTAACCTTTACCTTCTAAACCAAGAAGTTCGATAGCTAATTTTTGAGCTTCATCCATCACCGCAACAAAATCTTTACTTCGGTGAGAGATTTCTAATATAGATAAACCGGAATTATTGAAATTTAATACGGCTTGAGAGGCTTGTTCAAATACACTTTGTGGCAAGATGCAAGGTCCTGCGCTAAAATTGTGCTTTTTCATAAATTTTTATTTTGTTGTATCATAAGAAAGCTAAAATTACAAAGTATCTCAACTTTAAAAAAGCTTATTCTTATAAATTTAATAGGAATTGTATCGTGTCTACATTATCTGCAAAATCTGATAACTTTGGCTGTTGTGTTTTGCCAAATTCTATATGATTTGGCTGTAAATTTTGCGAAACTATACATTGTATATGTTCTTCTTGTTCTGTCAATTTTGAATTTAATTCTTCTAAACTCGAATATTTCTCGTAAAATAAAGTAGCAATGGGAGAGGAGAATGACTTGTCTTCCTTCAGAATTAAAAATCCGTTATCAAAAAGTTTAAATTCACTCATTAAATAAACCGCTTTGTTGTAGTCATAATTATTAGCGTATTTGTTTTGATTGATAATCGGGTTCCACTCATAAATGGCTTGAAATAATTTTTCAAACTGAAAATCTTCAGGAACAAATATTTTAGAAACGTTGCGACAACCTAAACCGTAATACCTAAAAATATCGTCTCCGAGCGGAGCTAATTCTTCTTTCGTTTCATCACCGGTTATAATAGCAACAGAATTTCTGTTTTTTCGAATAATATGAGGATATTTAGAAAAATAATATTCAAAATAACGAGCGGTATTGTTGCTTCCGGTAGCGATCACGGCATCAAAATTCTCTAATTTTTCTTTCGTAAACCTTATTTTTTCACGGAAAGCTTCGTTTTGCTGAATTAAAAATTCAACCAACACCGGTAATAATTGTTGATCGTCTTTCGATTGTTTGATCAAAATAATATTCCCGGAAATTAAAACGGAAAGAAAATCGTGAAAACCAACTAACGGAATATTTCCCGCCATAATCACCGCGACTGTTTTCGCAGGTTTTTCTTTTAGATCGTAAGCCGCTAGCCATTCATTTAAATTTTCAGCCGTAAGTGCTACTGCCCATTGCTGTAAAGAAAAATAAATATTCTCTTTGGTAAACCAACCATTGTAATGAATAGAAACTTCTGTTTTTTCCTGAAGTTGTCGATATAGATCTTTATGTTCTTCGGAATAAACTTCGTTCGTGAAATCGTTTAAAAACTTACCTAATTCAATAAATGCTTCTTTACGTTCTTCTAGCGTCATATTATTTGGTTATCTATGCGAATGGCTTTATTTTTGTGCAAAGTTACGTAAACTAAAAAGAAAAAAATGGCTATAATTATAACAGACGAATGCATAAATTGTGGAGCTTGTGAACCTGAGTGTCCGAACACCGCGATTTATGAAGGAGCAGACGATTGGAGATATGCAGATGGTACCGATCTAGAGGGTGACGTAGTTTTACCTAGCGGAAAAGAAGCTAATGCAGAAGAAGCTCAAGAGCCAATTAGCGATGAGTTTTATTATATTGTTCCCGATAAATGTACAGAATGTAAAGGTTTTCACGAAGAACCACAATGTGCGGCAGTTTGCCCGGTAGATTGTTGTGTTCCTGATGAAGATCACGTTGAAGAAGAAGAAACTTTACTGGCGAAGCAAAGTTTTATGCATCACGAATAAAAATTTGATACAAAAAAAGCCTCTGAAATTTCAGAGGCTTTTTTATTGAGTTTATAACTAGAATTACTCTAGATTATATTTCTTTAGGTAAACCGAGTCAGAATCTGGATCGTAACTTTCTACGATAAAATTACCGTCGTTATCAAAATAACCAAAAGAGTTTTCATTTTCTTTAGCTAAAATGTAAAATTCACGGTCCGGCATTTTTCTAATTTTACCGTACATTTTTTCTTTTCCGTCTTTTTTAGACATCATGGTATATCCATTCTTATCGGGTTGAATGGTAAACATTTCGTTACCGGTACTAAATGTTGTTGATTCAGTAATTTTAACCGGTTTTCTACTTACTGCTTGATTGGTTTCATTATTATTTTCTACCTGTAATTTTTGATTAGCAGTGTATTTTTGCTCTTTAACTGCAACTTCTTCACCTTTAGAAGATTTTACTTTGGTTTTAGTAATTACAGTTTTCGACATTTTATCTTCATTTTGGGCAAAACCAAAAGTAAATGATAGTATGGCTAAACTTAAGATTAACTTTTTCATTATCAATGTATTTTCTAATTAGTTGTTTCAAATTTAAAGCTAGATACTGTTAAAATCTGATAATGGAAGACTAATGTTTAGCTAAACTTTATTAGAAGTGCGGCTTATTCATTTAAAAAGTCTAAAAAAATAAATCAAATTGTATATTTGCGGTCATAAAAATTATAAGCTCAATGAAAGCAGGAATTGTAGGATTACCAAACGTAGGTAAATCAACATTATTTAATTGTTTGTCGAATGCGAAAGCACAAAGTGCAAACTTTCCTTTTTGTACGATCGAACCTAATATTGGAGTGGTAAACGTGCCGGATCCTAGATTACGAAAGTTAGAAGAATTGGTAAATCCCGAGCGCGTTATTCCCGCAACGGTAGAGATCGTGGATATTGCAGGATTGGTAAAAGGAGCAAGTAAAGGAGAAGGTTTAGGAAATCAGTTTTTAGGGAACATTAGAGAAACCGATGCTATTTTACACGTGTTAAGGTGTTTTGATAACGATAATGTAGTCCACGTAGACGGTAGTGTAGATCCTATTCGAGATAAAGATACGATCGATATGGAGCTTCAGTTAAAAGATCTAGAAACTGTAGAAAAGAAACTCGATAAAGTTAAAAGAGCTGCTAAAACCGGAAATAAAGAAGCGCAAAAAGAAGAAGAAACACTTTTAAAACTTAAAGAAGGTTTAGAAGCTGGAGTTTCGGTAAGAGCGATTGAAATTGAAGAAGATGCTCGTAAAGACTTCGTTAAACCTTTACAATTTATTACCGATAAACCGGTGATGTATGTTTGTAATGTAGATGAAAATTCTGCTGTTGAAGGTAATAAATATGTAGAGCAAGTAAAAGAAGCGGTAAAAGACGAAAACGCAGAAGTGATCTTTTTAGCAGTAGGAACAGAAGCCGATATTGCAGAATTAGAAGATTATGAAGAGCGTAAAATGTTCTTAAACGATATTGGTTTAGAAGAAGCAGGTTCAGCTAAATTAATTCGTGGCGCTTATAAATTATTAAATCAGCAAACTTATTTTACAGCCGGAGAGAAAGAAGTAAGAGCTTGGACGGTTCACGTGGGAGCAACCGCACCACAAGCCGCCGGAGTTATACATACCGATTTTGAAAAAGGTTTTATTAGAGCTGAAGTAATCGGGTATGACGATTACGTAAGTTTTGGTAGCGAAGCAAAAGTAAAAGAAGCCGGAAAATTAGGGGTTGAAGGAAAAGAATATATCGTGAAAGACGGAGATGTAATGCATTTTAGATTCAACGTTTAATTTTTTTAGAAAACTATAACACGTAAAGCCTATGAATTAGTTTCATAGGCTTTTATTTTTGCTGCAAATTCTAATAAAAGAAATTAGAATTAATTCATCCAACTAAATTAAAATAACTGTTATTGAATTATTTGAGGTGATTACTTAAACAATTGACTATAAAATGTTACTTTGCGCCCTCAAATAGGAAAATAGGCGAAATTTTAATAATTACTCGTGACGAAACTGTATTTTTTTATTGCTTTTTTTAGTGTAAATCTTCTCTCTTTTGGGCAGTCTACTTCAGTTTCTATAGATTCACTAAATACTTATCTTAACGATGCTTATATTTATGGTGAAAAGTCAGATTACCTAAATGCTATCGTTTCGGGTAAAAAATTACTAGAGTTATCTTATAAACAAAACGATTCTACTTATATCGCAGAAGCCTATTATGTGCTAGGTTATATAGATGAAGTGATTGAAGAATACGAGCAAGCCGAAGAAAAATACAACAAAGCACTTGAAATTATCGAGAAAAAGCAAGATTCTGTTTTTTTGGTAGATATTTATAATGGTTTGGCAAATGTTGCTTCTCTTCAAGGCCGCCGAAAAAAATCTGACGCACTTTATCACAAGGCTTTATATATTACAGAATTAATAGAAAATAAATCTGATAGGGATATTATTTTAAATATTTGTTGGAATTATTTAGATGACAATAAATATGAAAAAGTAAAAAAATACCTAGAAACCTTAAGATCTTATCTATTAGAAAATTATGATGAAGATATTAAGAAAAATCAAATTGTTTTCTATAGTGATTTAAATTTTGTTTTAGGTCGCTATTATGGCGAGTCTAAAAACTATGAGTTAGCTCACGAAAATTTAGATTTAGCGATAAGTTTAGCCGAACGTGAAAATTTATACGAAGAGCTAAGTCAGACTTTAGAATTTAAAGCTAAGTATTTAAGAGAGCAAGAAAGGTTTGAAGAAGCCTTAAATTTTACACAGCGATATATAAAAAGTAAAGAAAAAAAAATAGATGAAGACCTTTTAAAGAAACTTCAAGTAGAACAGGTTAAATACGGTGTAAATGAGTACGAAAGAGCCTTAAAAGCATCAGAGAAAGAAAAAGAATTAGTAGCGTCGATAGCATCTTCTAAAAGTAAATTAAGTTGGCTTTACCTTATATTAAGTGTAATTTTAGGTATTTCTTTAATTGTGATCATTCTAGCTTCTTTCCGAAGAAAAAAATTAATTAAAAGCTTAAATCAAAAAAACAGTCAGCTAGTTCAAGCGCAAAAAGACGCAGAAAAAGCCGCTGAGATAAAATCTAATTTTATCTCGAATGTTAGTCACGAACTTCGAACTCCACTACACGGTGTTATTGGGATTACTTCTTTATTGTTAGGCGAAAAAGAAATGTCTAAAGGTAATCGAAAGCTTCTTAAATCTTTAAAATTTTCAGGAGATTATCTTTTAGGGCTCATTAATAATGTGCTTTTAATGACGAAGTTAGATAATGGGAAAGTTCAGGTAAAGCCTCAATTAGTAGTAGTTGAGAATTTAATTAGCGCCATTAAAAGCGGAATCACTTTTTCTGCAGAAAAAAAAGATGTAGAAATTAATTTTCAGGTTGCTCAAGACGTTCCCGATAAAGTAATTTTAGATACCAATATTGTTTCAGAAATATTGATTAATTTAATTGAAAATGCGATTAAATTTTCAAAAGGAGGGAGGGTTACTACGCACATTCAGGTAAATAAAGATTTTGAAATTACCGATGAAGCCTTAACACTTCGCTTTTCTGTGGAAGATAACGGTAGTGGAATCCCGGAAAATAAAAAAGAAGAAATTTTTAATAAATTCTCTCAAGTCGCTTTAGAGCGTGATATGCTAGAAGGAACCGGTATTGGTTTATCGTTGGTTAAAAGCTTATTATTACATTTAGGTACCGATATTCAACTTGAAACTGAGATAGGTAAGGGTTCTAAGTTTTATTTTGATCTTGCTTGTAAACTTATTCCAGATGAAGATGCTAAGCCAACCTTATTAAAAGAAAATCTGAAGTTTTTATACGCTAACAAAAAAATATTATTAGTTGAAGATAATCAAGTCAATAAAATGGTTATTGAAAAGTATTTGTCTTCCTATGATATTGAATTAGAAATGATAACCGACGGGAAGTTAGCTTACGAAGCACTTTTAGAGAAAACCTACGATTTAGTATTGCTAGATATAAATATTCCATCGATGAATGGTTATGAAATTTCAGAGAAAATACGAGCAAAAGGTATTAAAACACCGATTATAGCTGTAACAGCTTCAGAACTTTCAGAAATAGAAGAGAGAGCTTACAAAGCCGGTATCGACGATATTATTATCAAACCATTTCAAAAACAAAAACTTATTCAAACACTATCAGAATTCTTCAACGAATAGTGTACAAGTTTGTTAATTAATTTCCTAAAAAGAAGTTTTATTTTTTGTTAAATGATGCTATCTTAGCCTGACATCCTAAGATTTTATGGCAGAAGAAACAAAGTACACAGAAGATAACATACGTTCTCTCGACTGGAAAGAACACATTAGAATGAGACCCGGAATGTATATTGGTAAACTGGGAGATGGTTCTGGAGCAGACGATGGTATTTATATTCTTCTTAAAGAGGTGCTAGACAACTCTATAGATGAGTTTGTCATGGGTTCTGGTAAAACCATCGAGGTTTCTGTACAAGGGCAAAAAGTAATTGTTCGAGATTATGGTCGTGGTATTCCGCTTGGTAAAGTGGTCGATGTAGTTTCGAAAATGAATACCGGTGGTAAATACGATACGAAAGCATTTAAAAAGTCTGTTGGATTAAACGGTGTTGGTACCAAAGCAGTAAACGCACTCTCTGCTTATTTTAGAGTAGAATCTACACGAGATGGTAAATCTGCTTCTGCTGAATTTGAAAAAGGAGAACTCACCGACCAAGAATTCTTAGAAGAAACTTCTCGCCGAAAAGGAACCAAAGTTTCATTTGTTCCTGATGAAAGTATTTTTAAAAACTACAAATACCGTAGTGAATATATTGTAAAAATGCTGAAAAACTATGTGTACCTAAATCCGGGTTTAACCATAGTTTTTAACGGAGAAAAATTTTATTCGGAAGATGGATTAAAAGACTTACTTTCCGATAGTATTCACGAAGACGACCGTATGTTCCCGATTATTCATTTAAGAGGTAACGATATTGAAGTCGCGATCACCTACAATAGATCTCAATACAGCGAAGAATATAATTCGTTCGTAAATGGGCAACATACCACACAAGGAGGTACGCACCAAGCGGCATTTCGTGAAGCGATCGTAAAAACAATACGTGAATTTTACGGTAAAAATTACGACCCATCAGATATTCGAAAATCAATCGTTTCTGCCATTAGCATAAAGGTAATGGAACCGGTTTTTGAAAGCCAGACCAAAACAAAACTAGGTTCAACCGATATGGGAGGCAATTTACCCACGGTTAGAACTTATATTGTCGATTTTGTAAAGCGTCAGCTCGATAATTATTTACATAGAAATGCAGAAACAGCAGAGAAACTTCAGCGTAAAATCTTACAAGCCGAGCGTGAACGTAAAGATCTTTCCGGTATTCGAAAACTGGCAAGAGAACGAGCAAAAAAAGTAAGTCTTCACAATAAAAAATTACGTGATTGCCGCGTGCATTTGGGCGATGTAAAAAAAGAAAGAAACCTAGAAACGACCTTATTTATCACCGAGGGAGATTCTGCGAGTGGTAGTATTACCAAATCTCGTGATGTAAATACACAGGCAGTTTTCAGTTTAAAAGGTAAACCCTTAAACAGCTTTGGCTTAAGTAAAAAGATCGTTTATGAGAATGAAGAATTTAATTTACTGCAAGCTGCGCTAAATATTGAAGATTCAATCGACGATTTACGTTACAACAATATTGTGATCGCTACCGATGCCGATGTCGATGGGATGCACATTCGATTACTGTTAATCACTTTTTTCTTACAGTTTTTCCCGGAGCTTATAAAAAAAGGACATCTTTATATTTTACAAACACCATTATTTAGGGTTAGAAATAAGAAAGAGACCATTTATTGCTATTCAGAAAAAGAAAAGCAAGACGCTATTAGAAAATTGACCGGTAAACCAGAAATTACTCGATTTAAAGGTTTAGGTGAAATCTCTCCGGATGAGTTTAAATACTTTATTGGAGAAGATATTCGTCTAGATCCGGTAATGCTAGATAAAGATACCGGTATCGAAGATCTGCTTACTTTTTATATGGGCAAAAATACCTCAGACAGGCAAGAGTTTATTATTGATAATTTAAGAGTTGAGTTAGATGTGATCGAAACAGAATAGCCTATGAGATTTAGTAACTATAACACCATACGATACGTTCCGTTTTTATATTTTTTTATAATTACCAGTATCGGTGTTTTAGGTTACTTAGAGTTTAAATTTGAGCAAGAAGATTTATTTTATGCAGAAGTAATTTACTGGATTTTCTTAGGGGTAATGATCGTACTTTTACTGTACATTTATAACTTCGGAAAAATCTTTGAATACGATAGTGATGGTGAAGCATTATGTTTTAGAAATTCGGGAGCTGTACTTTCAGAAACATTAAATTACAGAGAGAATAAAGCAGAATTTCCGAAGCATAAATTAAAAAAATATAAAATAAGCGATTACTTAATTTTTAAAAAATTAAGTATCTACGTTAAGTCAAATTATTTAGGACAAAAACAAGTTAAAAAAATTGTTTTTGATATTACTTTTGTAAAGCCTAAACGCATCAGTTTAATGAAGGCTTCACTTAATAAAGTTGTAAAAACCAATAGCGAAAAATTACATGAGCGAAGATCAAGAAAACAATAATCAAGAACCTATAGAAGAACATACTAATCAAGAGGTAATTACCAGAATTACCGGGATGTATAAAGACTGGTTTTTAGATTATGCATCTTATGTAATTTTAGAACGGGCCGTGCCTGCGATCGAAGATGGTTTTAAGCCGGTACATCGTAGGATCATGCAGTCTATGAAAGATCTAGACGATGGTCGCTATAATAAAGTTGCTAATATTGTTGGTCACACCATGCAATATCACCCGCACGGTGATGCGAGTATTGGTGATGCAATGGTACAAGTTGGTCAAAAAGAATTATTGATCGATACTCAAGGAAACTGGGGAAATATTTTAACCGGCGATCGCGCAGCAGCACCTCGTTATATTGAAGCTCGACTTTCTAAATTCGCTTTAGAAGTAGTTTATAGTCCAAAAGTGACAGAATGGCAAGCTTCTTACGATGGTAGAAAAAAAGAACCGATCAATTTACCTGTAAAATTCCCGCTGCTTTTAGCGCAAGGAGCAGAAGGGATTGCTGTTGGTTTAAGTACCAAAATTTTACCACACAACTTTAACGAACTTATCGATGCTTCCATAAAACATCTACAAGGGAAGCGTTTTAAACTAGTACCCGATTTTGCTACGGCTGGTATTATGGATGCCAGTAATTATAACGACGGTTTACGCGGAGGGAAAATTCGAGTGCGAGCAAAAATTAGTCAGCAAGATAAAAATACGCTGGTCATTACAGAAATTCCTTTTAGTACGACCACATCGAGTTTGATCGATTCGGTAATTAAAGCCAACGAAAAAGGAAAGATCAAAGTAAAACACATAGAAGATAACACGGCAGAAAATGTAGAAATTGTTATTCATCTGCCTAATAATATTTCTCCAGATAAAACCATCGATGCGCTTTACGCATTTACCAATTGTGAGATCTCGATTTCGCCATTATCGTGTGTAATTATCGACCACAAACCACATTTTATCGGAGTTTCAGAAATACTTCGTTTAAGTACAGATCACACGGTAAAACTGCTAAAGAGTGAACTTGAAATTAAATTAGACGAGCTTCAAGAACAGTGGCATTTTTCTTCTTTAGAGCGAATTTTTATTGAAAAAAGAATTTATCGTGATATTGAAGAAGAAGAAACCTGGGAAGGTGTAATTAAAGCCATCGACGAAGGTTTAAAACCGCACATTACCCATCTAAAAAGAGCGGTTACCGAAGAAGATATTACAAGACTTACCGAAATTAGAATTAAACGAATTTCAAAATTCGATTTAGATAAAGCCCAACAAAAAATTGAAGCTTTAGAAGATGAGATCGCTCAGGTAAAACATCATTTAGAGCATCTCATAGATTTTGCTATTGCTTATTTTGAAAAGCTAAAAAAAGATTACGGTCAAGGTCGTGAGCGTAAAACCGAAATTCGACTTTTTGAAGATATTGAAGCGACCAAAGTTGTGATTAGAAATACTAAACTTTACGTGAATCGTAAAGAAGGCTTTATTGGTACAGCTTTAAAGAAAGATGAATATGTGACCGATTG
>ENA-ORDG01000074-ORDG01000074.1-marine-metagenome-genome-assembly--contig:-NODE-74-length-43841-cov-6.450187_pt1 | contig 43841 bp, 40 predicted proteins | sample MGYA00248629_ERZ508524 | MGnify/ENA primary metagenome ERZ508524 (study PRJEB26194, sample SAMN05421901) | marine metagenome | isolation source: East of Rio de Janeiro, Brazil, South Atlantic Ocean...
GCCCTTTGTGAGGTTGCTTCGATCTGAGCCAGAAACTTTTTTCCCCTCTCAAGGTCCGCGCGCTCCGTCTGGACAATTACTTCCCTTTGGATTTCCTCCTTCGCCAAACGCTCCGTTTGGGTAGCGGATTCCGCTGTTAATCTTGCTGTAGTTTCTGATTCGAGAGCGTTTCGCACAAGGTTGAGGGTAAGGATCTGACGTTTGACTTCGTCTTCGACGAACCGTCGGTTCGTCCGCTCAGTTTGGACTTCGTCTTCGGCGGATTGGACTTCGTCTTCGGCGGACCGTCGGTTCGTCCGCTCAGTTTCGAGTTCCTGAGCGAGGACTTTACCTCTGAACTGTTCAACGGTGGTTTGCGCACGTTGGTAATAGAATGAATTGCTCTGTATTTCTGACAACAGAGTCATTCCTATTCCCCAATCTCCTTCGTTACCAATATCCAAACCGGCCTGATAGAACTTTTGGTCTTTAATCCTTGTTTCGATTTCATTAAATAAGTCCTCAATCGAAGGCTTCCGCACGTCGAATAGGTTCACTAGCCACCTACCTTGAGCGCGGTCGAGTGATTCGGATGCGCCTAGGTAATCCTCTGTATCAGAAAGCTCTTGAGACCAGCTCAAATCACTCGTTATGCCACGGTATTCAACTATTGAAAAAACAATGCCACCTAGAAGACCTATCACCAGCACTCCGATGAAGGAGAAAATCAATAGGTTCCGTTGGAGAGTACGTTTCTCTACATTCTGGTCTTCCATATTTCCATTTCTGCGGGATTACGAATAACTGAGGTGGACCCCATTAGTTGGACAGGTTTGGGGTAAAACTAAGTGAGAGTCCCGCCGTATTTCCAAGGTCTGCCGATGGACCGTTCCGTGTCCGTCCACCTCTTTCGATGGTTCATCTGATGCTGCGGAGTGTACCTCAGCCGGTGTCCGGTAGCCTAGGGCCTGATGGGGTCGTTGGTTGTTGTAGAAGCTGAAGTAAACGTCTAGTCCGGCCTTGGCTTCCCTTCCATTGGAATAAGCCTTCAAATAGACCTCTTCATACTTCACCGTGCGCCAGAGCCGCTCTAAGAGGATGTTATCAGCGTACCGCCCTTTCCCGTCCATGCCGAAGGTCCCGCATTCATCGGGGCTGATCCTGACTCCGTGTTGTTCCAGGAGACCGGGGAAGGGCTCGCCGGTGAACTGGCTACCCTGGTCGGTGTTGAAGACCTCTGGCGTTCCCTTGCTCAGCGCTTCCTCCAATGCCTTGACCTAACACAGCGGGTTATTTAGGCACCGTCACCTGCAGGCAAATATTATTAGGACCGAACTAAATCACGCGTGATAGCACTAATCGAGACGATTTGCACCAGACTTAAAAACCGGTGGGGGTGACCCTGTGCCAGTTATGCCTCTAGACGAGCGAGGTAGGGGCTATGCGACTAGCCCTGGTAATACTCCTGCGACTCATCAAAGGCACACTTCTACAGCGTGCGGCCAGTGAGTGGGGGAAAGACATTCTCATCTAGTCTTCCGCATTGAACCAAAAAAACCTTCCTCTCAGCAATTTGGGAGAAGGGTTCAATAATTACCAATATATCGTGCGGGGCAGAAGTTCTAAGCTAGATATTAAAGGGTTACCCCCATCTACTTGCCGGTAACTGCCTTTTCTACTTTTCTAGGTACATGGCGTGCCTGAGTCGTGCTTAGTTTTTTCAATTATTTTTTCAAGTTATGCTTGTACACCCATGTATAACTATGGATGCACATGGAATAGTTTTGAGGCTAAAGATGGGTATTTAGATACGGTACAATACGCTTTACACGCAGGGGGTCACAGGTTCGAGTCCTGTACCGCCCACCACGACTAAACCAGAGCCGTTATCGTGGACGTATTGGCCTTCCAGAAGAACCAGATGACGGTGAGGATAACAACCCTACCCGACTCCCTTATTATGCCTGGCGGGTAAGGGAGATTCAGAGGGATATTGTCATTCCATCTAATCGTTTTCAGACATAGAAACTATGCCGAAACTCCCTCCACTGGATAAAAAAATAAGGTTAACCTTGCGCCGCATGTATTTCTGCTAGGCGCGGGCGCTAGCCGTGCAGCGATTCCGAATGGAGACCGCAACGGGCGCGTATGCACCTTGATGAATGATCTTATTTCAGTCGTTGGCTTAGAAGATATGCGTGATTCGGCTGGCGTTCGGTGGCGTGATTCTAATTTCGAAGTGGTATATGAGGAAGTGTCGCTACAACCATCAATGAAGGCGATCACCACCGGAATCGAGGAAAACGTACACGCGTTTTTCTCTGGTCTTGAATTGCCAGACACTCCCACCGTTCACGACTACCTGGTTCTCAGCCTTAGAAAAAAATGCGATTGATACTTTCAATCGGGACCCATTCTCGGCGCAAGCCTACAAGCGTAATCTTCATGTTGGGTTCCAAAAATGGTCGGGGTGGGGCGACTCGAACTCCCCGGCCTCTTCGTCCCGAACGAAGCGCGCTAGCCACTGCCCTACACCCCGATGTTTGACTATGTCCGGCGCCGAAGCGTTACCCACGCAGTGCCCAGGAAGCTAGCGGGTGTCAATTGGACTTTGTTTTAGCCAAACCAGGCAAAGAATTACGAGAAGAACTGCGTGAAAACGATGTCGTCCCGATGAATCACTTCCTTGGGAAGGGCATGGGATACACCATTTGTGCTTCCCGACGCTCGGGGAGATGAACCACCAAGCATGTCGTTCAAATCGCTTGAGCTATAGTTTACGAGACCTTTAGCAAAACAAAATCCAGACTCACCGTTCGTTAATGCTATGCAATCGCCAGTTTCGAATGATCCTTCTACTCGGATGATTCCTGCCGCGAGCAAGCTGCGATCTCCTTCCTCGACCGCTTGTTGCGCTCCTTCATCGACTGTGATGCTGCCTTCGGCCCGTAGAATATGTGCTCTCCACCCTCTCCTCATGCGTTTGCTTTCCCTAGGTGAAACCAAAGTTCCCAACGGTCGCCCGTCGATAATATCGAGCAAGATATCTCTTTGTTGACCCGAAGCAATCACGAATGGTATGCCGAAGTCCAATGCGATCTCTGCAGCCCTTAATTTTGCGCGCATTCCCCCTAACCCTATTCCCCCACTGCCGGAATCAGTTGAAGAGGATTTTGCCGCATTGTACATCTCTAAAGGAATGCGCTCACAGATTTGTGGAATAAGTTCTGCAGAGGGGTCTAAATTAGGGTCGCTGGTATAAAACCCACCCACGTCCGACAGTAGGATAATCAAGTCGCTCGAGATTCGTCCGGCTACGAGCACCGCCAAGTTGTCATTCCCTCCAAATGCGGCGCCATTGGTGACCGCATCATTTTCGTTGACAATGGGAACCAAACCGGCCCTTAAAAAATCATCAATATGGTAGAAATAATTCTTGGGGAATCTGTTTAGCACATCCGGCCGTGTTAACAGTATTAAGGGCGCTAACCGGCCATAGTTTTGAAAGGCGTCCCTAAAATGGGACATGAGGCGAGTCTGACCCAAGGCTGATGCAGCAGAGCGATAGGCTCTAGACGGAATTCCTCTTTGACTCCGAACCGCTGTGGATTTCCGGCCGAACTCATTTTCGATGAGTTGGTGACCCGTACGAATCGCACCAGAGGATACTATTACTATCTCTTTACCTTGGTTGATCATCCGATCAACTTGATAAGCCAAGTGATTTATGAAATCGTCATTCGGGGACCCGCCCTCATTGGTTACGGTACTGGTCCCAATCTTGATCACGATTCTCTTGGCGGTTGTTATGTTATTGCGATTCATTGTTCAACCGATGTTTGGTCGGGATTTGAACCCGCCACTACACCCCATTCAGGCGCGCTACCCAAGCTGGGCTGCATCCTGATATCAAATGGAGTTTGAGCTCTTGCTCCTGGCGATTTTGCATGGCTTTTCATTGTTGGAGCGCAAAACACGGGAAGGCATCCTCGTCCTGAAGAATCGAGATGTCAAATAATGACGTTCATCGTCTCCAAGAACTTCCACTCCCGGACAGATGCTCCGACCCAAATTGGACGGTCGCTAAAAGGAGCAGGAAGTGAACCCTGATGGTTGTGTATGTATCTCGAAATTATAGCATCAACCAAGAACGCGGTAGTCGGTGCATGCATCGCGCCGTGCCCCGAAAACCCGACGGCATGAACTAGGATCGATCGATAGAGTTCGATGCTAATGAGGGGACTACAATCAGGAGTCCCGCCGTAATAGCCAGACGTTGTATCGTTTAGAACCCCGTATAAGGCGGGCCAAAACCCCCGAATTTCCTTGTATACTTCTCGTGCGAAATTCTTTTCCCCTACCAGAGCAACTATGAATAATTTCATCCTTACGGTAACCATCCTGATCTTTCTCACAGGCATTGCGTGCAGTGCACAAGTGGAAGAGTCCAGTCTCGATGAAGGCACCGTTGTTCCAAAGATTTCTAGAGAAGCAACAAATCTCCCAGCTCAAAGCGAGCCAGAGATTCTAGCTACACACATTGCCCTTCGCGTGCAGGCAGAGGGACCGTGGTTAGAAATCGGCCAGACCCAGACCGAAGCCGAGTATCTCGCGCTTGGAATCCCTACGGATGAACTGGTTCGAGAAATGACTCCTGAAAACGAGGAGTTAATCCTCGCGCTTCTGGATATTGACGCTCCGCCAACATCAAACATAGAAGGCGTCCTTGCAGAAAGTAGTCAGGGTCGGGTGTTCTATCTCCGTGGAGAAGACAAAGACATAGTAACCCTATACGGGTGGAGCAACTTCCACTGGAGCTGGGAAAACCCACAAGGCCTCACTTACTGGAAAAGAGAGGTCCGCATCATTGAGGGGGGAGGTTCATGAAGCCTTCGCCCATCTTTTAATTGGGGATTGACGGGGACAATCAGATTTTACGGTCTTTCGATATATAAGCTACAAATTGCATCTCCGCCAATCTGAGAGACTCCCGGCGGTAGTTGCGGGAGCACCACTCCCGGCTTACCCCGAGTTCCTGCGCTATATTCGCCACCGACTTCCGGCCTAGGTAATGATGTAAGAAAGCAGCCACCCCTTTTTGGCCCGGCGTTGGTCCCATAGTCTCAACCAACTGAAGAGCAGCGGGAATCAGCAATCCGCGGAGGACCTTCTGCTCCCTCCATTTCCCACCCGAATTCTCTCCTTTCTTCTTGACGACCCGATTGTCATAGGACACCCGGGACACTAACCCGTGCTATCCTGTCGCAGCCAGTGTTTCCGAATCCGATACGATCCGTTGGTCTATACGATTTCACTAAGAGGAAGCTAAAATGCCGAATTTCACCTATGGCGACGTCCAGATTCACTATGAGGAAGCCGGGTCTGGATTCCCGCTTCTGGTTACACCGGGCGGTGGTCTGAACTCCCTGGTCAGTAATTGGCCTGGACAGGTGTTCAATGCCATGGACGAGTACAAGAGCGACTTCCGCTGCATCACCATGGACCAGCGAAACGCCAACGGCGGCGAGTCCAAAGGGCCGGTCCCCGTCGACGACCCATGGGGCGCCTTCGCCGATGACCAACTAGCGCTGATGGACCACCTTGGAATAGACAAGTTCTTCTTCATGGGCTACTGCATCGGCGGTCCGTTCGCACTCAAGCTGATGGAGCGGGCGCCCGGCCGGGTCGCGGCCGGCATTCTCTGCCAGCCGGTTGGTCACAACCCGGAATTTCCAGATTCGATGTATGATTCCGGGCGTGATATCTGGGCGCCGGGACTCTTGGCCCAGCGGAGTGATGTGACCATGGAGACCTGTATGCAGTATCTGGAGAACCTGTATCGCGTGAACAATCCCGACTTCGTGTACGCTGTGTCGCGTGATTTCGTGCGTTCCTGCCAGACGCCGATGCTGGTCATGCCGGACAACACGCCGTCTCACTCCTACGAGGCTGCCATGGAAGTTGGGGCGTTGGCGCCAAATGCCGACGTGACCGTGTACCCGTGGAAAGAGGATAAAGATGTGATGGCCGCGACGATAACCCAGGTGCGCGACTACCTATTGGCGCATCAACCGTAGGCTTCGACTAAATGACCGTCATTAGCCGATGGCTAGCACCGCGAGACCCACCGATCAGGCCGGGTCTCGCCGTTATTCGTACAGCCCCAATTGCATGCCTTTGGTCTCTTCCAGGGCCTGCCTGAAGTCTCCCCAATCTCCGTTTGCGGGGCCCTCGCCCCAGCCGTCGAAGTGGACCAGGTCTTCCAGGTCCAAGCGGTCACGCCAACCGGCCGCCTGCAGCACCGGCTCTTTCGTGAACTCCACGGGGTAGCCCAAGCACAGGTACGCCACAGGAATCACATGGAGAGGCACGCCCAATATCTTCCGCAGTTGGGCTTGCTTCAGAATGCTGACCCAGCCGACGCCGACCCCCTCAGCCCTGGCAGCCAGCCACAGGTTCTGCACGGCGCAGCAGGTTGAATAAAGGTCGGTCTCCGGGACCGAATTGCGCCCCAGGACCACTTCGGCCCGGGTCGGGTCGCAGGTCACGCAGACATTGACCGGCGACTCCATGATCCCTTCTAACTTCAGCGATAGATAGTGGGACCGCCGCGGCTCATCGAAGAAGCTGGAGGCGGCCTGACGTTCCCGGTTGAATAGGTCTTTGACTTTCTCGCGGATCGCAACGTCCTGGACCATTATGAAATCCCACGGCTGCATGAACCCAACGGACGGGCCATGGTGGGCGGCGCGTATTATCCGGGCCAACACGTCCGGTGGGATGGGGTCGGTCTTGAATGTCCTTATGTCGCGCCGGGAGAAGATGGCACGGTAAAGACCGCGTTGCTCCTCCTCGGAGAATCTATCCGATTGGACTGGCGAATCAGATGCCATGTTTCCCTACTCCCAAATTGCAAAAAGTTCGGACCGCCAAGTACGGCGGCCAAAATAAAAAGCCTCCGTCTCTGAGGATGGAGGCTTGGCGTACAAAACTGCCCACTCGATCCACGAAGCGGCATTGCTAGCGCGGCAGGTCTACTGACTCTTGGATCTTCACTCTTCGGCGCCTTCCGATCCTTCCACGGAAGGACAGTGACTGGCTAACGCCGTGCGCCCCAACGGGTCGGGACGCAACCGGCGATCGCCGTGCCTAAGAACTCCCCAATCACAGTGGCGGGCCCGTGCCGGAGTTTCACCGGCTTTCCTATTCTCCCCGATGGGGTTTGGTAAAAACCCATCGGGACACCGCGCGCTATTCTGTTTCCGCCCGCAAGGTTAGGCCATGGCATTCTGAAAGTCAACGCCGGTCCCCCTCAAACGCCCCAAAACATGAAGGAATCTGGTCTCACCGTTGGGCAACTGCTTCTCCGATGTGGACGTTTCCGTTGGTATCGACGCTCCGGGCTTCAGCAATGCCGAGGTGCGGGCGAATCCCAGGCGATTGCGGGCCTGATTCAGTGTTTCCTGGGAAGCAGATTGGAACTTGGCAGCCTCGGCGTAGATCTTCTGGGCTTCCAGCTCTTCGAGGGCCGCAGCGCGCATCACCTGGGCTTGGGCCATCATCTTTTCGGAATCGATCGATGCCCGTTCCACCATCTCCGAGCACTCCCATTCGGCTGTGGCGCGGGTCCGTTCGATCTGCTCCGCCGCCTGGCGTTTGGTGTCCTCGATCAAAGTTTCCCGGTATTCTTCGGCTTCCTGACGGATCGCGGCGGCCCGTTCCCATTCTTCATGGGCTTCCACGTGTTTTCGGTCCGCTTCACTTTCCAGGTAACGGGCTTTCTCCAAGGTGCGCTCGGTGTCGGCGATCAGCTCTCCGCATACGGTTTTCGCCGCTTCAAGTGTCTCGTTGGAGATATTCTGGCGGGCGTACTCAGCTTCGCTTTTCGAGCGCTTCGAGGCCGTCAAAGGGTCATTGCCGTTCGCCTGACCAATTTGGGACTGGACCCTTGGACCTGATTCCTCGGTGTAAGGGCTGGACCCGTTGGTCGATTTACTTGTATTCGAGTTCTCGGACGTCAATGCTCACTCCCGTTGGGCTTGCCACAAGGTGGTCTAACACGACATGTTCAGGTATCTAGTTTGCCAACGACAGGCATGAATCTGAAGTTCTATGCGGTCCACATCAGCCGGAGCGACGGGGTCTTGTTTGGATACTTGGGAGGACCCAAAGTGGACGTAGGGGTCCGGTTAAATGGACCCGCCGGGCCAGCGGGTCTAAAAAAAGTCGGGAAGCCACCGAAATGAAGGCAACAGGTGACGGGGTGGACAAGGTGGGAACCGGAGATTTTCTTCCGGGTACGTCCAAAGATCGTATCGAGAGGTGCGAGAAGATGTGAAGAGCTTGGTCCGGCCTTAAGTGGCTCTTGAAGAGAGGCATTACATTGCTTTTAAAAACCGTTTGGGGTTTACATGTTAATAAAGGGTCATCCGTTGGAGGCGGTTATATGAGAACACAGATGCTTTCGATAATATCCATTGGTATAACCATTGGCTTTCTGCTCGGGATGGGGGTGGTGGCGCTCCTGCGGTCCTTGTTAGACGGTCAAACACCGGGATTGGAAGTAGCGTTCATGGCCATGGTCGTCTTGATGGGCGGAGGTCTGGTCTACTACGTGGTCAAGCCCGTCCGCTAGGTCATGAGGCCAGCGTTTTTCCGGGTGGGGCCCGTTGGCCGAGTCATCTAGACGAACGAATCAGATTGGGGGAATGAGCGGGGCAACAAAAAAGCCGGCGGTTTCATCGCCAGCTTTTTTGTTTACGTGTCTGTTGGCCGAGGGCCTATTTATCGTCGGGCGGTTCGGAGGCCATCCAGGATATCTTCAACAACCTTCTCTAGCAATGGCAGATAACTGGCCGGTGCGTCGGCGATCTTTCGGTACACCCGGCTGGCGGCATCAGTGCCACCCCGCCGTCCATAAGCGCCCGATGCCTCAGAAACTTTGCCAGATCCGTCCGCCGGTCCGTTCTCCTGTTCCAAGTCGCCTTCTTCCAAAGTAAGGAACCAGCGAATGGGTTTGTCGTACAGTTCGCATAGTTTGTCCAGCAGGTGGTCAGGTACGGCGCGCTGTGACCGTTCCCAGCGATGTACGGTCATCCAGGAAACACCTATGCGCTCGGCAACCTTTTCCTGACTTAATCCAGTTCCGTTACGGGCCCGGCGGAGGCGTCCGCCGAGTCCGGGAATGCTAATTCTCATAAAATGCCCCGTTCAGTTCATTGTACTTATACGATTGTCGCAAAGCTTAGATTTAGCTCCCATACCCAGGTCGGTAAGCGGTAAGGAAAAACGGGAGTTAGAAGATTGGATTTCGTCATAACAGCACTAAATTATATGAATCGCGTAAGAATTCAAACATGCCCGAAACGGTAATTCCACGAAGTTGCAGTGGGTGCGTCAAGGCCGTTCATCTGCTTTTTAAGCTGAGGACTGCCTCATTTACCAACTGATTGTAGTCCTTGCGACGGAAACCCATCGAGAAATTGGCGTATAGTTTTCTAATAATTGTGTAATGGTTTTATTGCTGGTGTTGGAATCAACGACCTGAGCGTATGGCTTCTTTTGACGGAATGCGCGGCACGAACACGGTTTTCGGACCAACGGTGACCTGGTGAACAACCTGGACGACCGATCTACCTATCTAGAATCAGACCCTTCCGGTCTGCACGAGCGGCTCCAAACCTTACCTGACCAATGCAAAAAGGCGTGGGTCCAAGCTAAACAGACGGATTTCCCCGAAGATTGGCGACAATGCACGGAAGTGATCATCGCGGGTATGGGGGGCTCGGCGATCGCTGGTAACTTGGCCGCCGATCTGGCTGGACCAGGTTCGATCACTCCTATCAGAGTGGTCCGTGATTTTCATATTCCCGGAATCTCCGGCCCCCTTGGACCCGATGCGGGACCGAAGCCATTAGTCGTTGTGTGCAGTTTCTCCGGCGAGACCGAAGAAACCCTGGCCATGTTCGACCATGCCCGGTCAACCGGCGCACCGATGGCCGTGATCACAGGCGGCGGCGCCCTCGCCCAACGGGCAGCCGAAGCGGGTATCCCGGTTATGACCGTTGACGCTCCGGGCGAACCTCGTAGCGCTGTTGGTTATAACCTGATGCTGCTGGCTTCCCTGTTAGACCGGATAGGGGTGATCAGCGTTTCTGACCAAGAAGTGACGGAAGCAGTGGAAGCCGCTGGATCTATGGCTTCCAAAGTTGCGTCAGAAGTGCCGTCGGAGCAAAACCCGGCCAAGTTGCTGGCTAGAGACTTGGTTGGCCGCCTAACTGTGGTGTACGGCGGAGGGAATCTCTCGGGAATGGCCCTTCGGTGGAAGTCGCAGATAAATGAGAACGGCAAATCCTGGGCCTTCGCCGAGTTGTTGCCTGAGCTCTTGCACAATTCGGTGGAGAGTTTCCCCGGTGGCGCTGAGATCCGACAACGCACCACCGCGCTTCTACTGAAACCGCACCAGCCAACCCCTGAGCTGGAAAGCAGATATGCTGCGTTGGGCGAAACCTTGGACTGCTCTGGCATTGAGCACCGCATCATCGCCGGGTCTCCGGGCGGACATCTAGCCCAGTCCTTGTCGATGATCGTTCTGGGCGATCACGTTAGCTATTACATGGGGTTGCTGAATGGGATAAACCCGTCCGAGACCCCCAGCATCGATCTTTTCAAGAAACGGTTGTCCGATCCAGACACCGGCTATTGAGCCGCCGAGGCCGTAATCCGCAGTCAGGCGTGTTGACATCGTCTACGCCGTCGGTCAAAATCCCATCTGATTCCCAGCGCTGGTTAAAAAGGAGTTAGACCTATGTTGAAGGTAGGACATGTCGTGGTCCGGCCCGGTAGAAAGGCCGGCATGGAACCAGTGGAGATTCCGGTGCCCGAGGAACTGGTAACGGTGCCAGGTATTCCCATGGTCAGCAAAGACATCGATTTCTACAGCAGGGAGTATCCCCTGCTTCGCCAGCAGGTCGAGCACGGCGCCGACACCGAATGGGCCCCCAGCGTCGGCACCCCGGCCATGCAGAAATACCACCACGAACATCAAGCCGTGATGGAAGAGTTCTACCCCAGCATGAACCGGACGGGCGACTTGGAGCCCACGGGCGCCCCCACTGGCGCTGATGTCACCCAGTTGATCCGTGACAAAGCCGTTGAGATGGGATATTTGGACGTCGGATTCACCGATCACGACGTACGCTTCATCTACCAAGACCGGAAAGAGCACGTCAAGTATCCCAACGCCGTCTGCCTGGCGCTGGAGCAAGACTTCGCAGAGACTCAGACCGCACCCAGCATGGCTGCTGAGCACGGCCACTACGGTACCTATGAGGTCCAGGCGCCCATGGGACTGCGGATGGTCGACTACATCCTGTCATTGGGTTATCACGCCCAGCTGCACGGCCCCAGCAACCACAGCGCGGCGACGATTCCCATGTTCGTAGCCGCTGGGATGGGCCAGTTGGGCGCAAACGGCCAACTGCTTACCCCCCACGCCGGCGCCCGATGCCGGCTACAGATCATCACCACCGATGCTCCCGTCTCTTTCGACAAGCCAGTCGACTATGGCTTCCACGCTTTCTGTCAGGTCTGCCAGGTCTGCGTCAACCGCTGCCCCGGCCGCGCCCTGATGCGCGAGAAGATCTGGTGGCGGGGCGTTGAGAAGAACAAGCTCATCTACAAGCGCTGCCGCCCGGTCATGTCCCGGTACGAAGGCTGCGCCATCTGCATGAAGGTCTGCCCCATCAACAAGTACGGGGCCAAGGCTGTCATGGAGCATTACATCGAGACCGGCCAGGTGCTGGGCAAAGGCACCCACGACCTGGAAGGTTACACGCTGCATGAGGAGAGCACCGGCAAGTACGTCACCGGATACTTCGGTCCCGGTGAACTGCCCACCTTCGACGCCGACTTCTTCAAGATCCCCAGCGGGACCAGGGAGAACGCTGCCCTCGAGGAGCTCCTAGAGCATATCGAGAGCAGGAACGACGGGCTGGACAAGGAGAAGGACGACGAAGTGTTGTTCAATTTCCGAGACCGGCTGCGCGTCATCATCCACGGCGAGGTCAGCGACAGCACGATGTTCTAGGCCCGCCGGCCAACGATCATAGGACTAAAAAGGGGAGCAAGTTTTGTGCTTGCTCCCCTTTTATTTTGGACTGGTAGCGGCGCCACGGAAGCCTTCCGCCTCTGGACATCCTCAGGGAGTGGATTGTATCGTTGCTTCCAACTGTTGGACGCAGATCGGATGGAGTTGGTGATGGCTGTAGATTGGACCGCCAAAGGAGACTTATTTGAGGGTTGTAATTGCAACCTGCTCTGCCCCTGCCACGTGTCATTCCGGCAACCACCGACCATGGGGTACTGCGACACCATCTGGGCCGTGTCCTTCGAGCAGGGGAGCTACGGCGATGTTGACCTGGCAGGGTTGAACGCGGCCATATTCTTGCATTGCCCGGGTAACATGGCGGACGGTGATTGGACGACTGTCCTATACGTGGATGACCGGTCTTCGCCGGAGCAGGACCAGGCGCTGCGGGCGATCTTCTCCGGGGACGACGGCGGCCCATGGGGAGTGATGTCCCAGTTCTACACCGACGGCAAATACGCGGCGATCAAGCGAGTCCCGTTGGAGATGACCATCGACGGCCGCACCAGGACCATCACCGCTCCCGACCGGCTATTTCTGGAGATGCAGACGCTGCGCGGCGGCGAGGACCGCCAGGGACTGGTAACCATCAACAACCTGCGGAACGTCATCCACGGAAACGAGCACGTCATGGGTCTTTCCAACTTCAACGTCAAGGATGAGACCATGACCTGGGAGTACCAGGGCAAACACGGCCTCTACAGTAAGTTCGATTGGTCGGGCGGCTAGGCGGCGGAGACCCGGTCCAGGTGGACCTGTCCTTCTTTCATCACCAGCCGGATCCGGTCCTTGTCTTGCAGGATAGCGATATCGGCCAACGGGTCCCCGTCAATGACCACTAGGTCGGCGAACTTGCCTGTCTCCACCGTTCCAATCGTTTCTTCCAAGCCCAGGCACCCGGCAGCCCACCCGGTGGCTGCAACTAGGGCCTGCATCGGCGCCATGCCTGCCTCAACCAGCAGCTCCAGTTCTTTGGCGTTGTTGCCGTGCTCCCAGCCTCCGGCGTCGGTCCCGGCGACCACCTTCACACCGGCGGATAACGCTTGCTGGACCGTGTCGATGTGCTGCTGCCGGAACCCTTGGGCTTCGGCTTGGGCGTGGGGATTGCCCTGGGTGGCGTGGAAGGTGAATACGGTGAAGGTGGGCACCAGGTAGATATCGCCGTCGGCCATCACCTTCAAGAGGTCCGGCTCCAACCCCAGTAGGCAGCCGTGCTCGATGGAATCCACCCCCGCCTCAATGGCGGTGCGTAGCCCGGGCCCACCTAGGGCGTGGCAGGCAACCGGCTTGCCGTGGATATGGGCTTCGTCCACCAGCGCCCAGACCTCCTCCGCGTTGTAGGAGCGGGTGGTGCCGCTCTGGGTCTCCCGGCCAAAGCCTGTCTGGAAAAACTTGATGACGTCCGCGCCGGCCCGCACCACCTCCCGCACCATGGCACGTATGTCGTCGGGTCCGTCGGCGATGCCTCGGGGCAGGTTGGGGTCAGGCGATGTGGGTTGGTGGTGGCCCGAGGGGCTGGAGCGGTCCTGGGTGCCTTGAGTCGGCGAAAGGGGGCTGGTGGCCAACTGCAATCGTGGCCCCGAGATCAGGCCCTGCTCCACCGCCTGCTTGTAGCCAACATCCAGCCAGCCACAGTCTCGGATGGCCGTGTAACCCGTGAGCAGGGTCTCTTCCATGACCTTAGCCACCCGCAAAACACGGGCGCTTCGCGGCTCGGCCAAGCCCCAGCGGCCCAGCAGGTTGTAGCCGAAGGACGTCAGGTGGTCGTGGCAGTCGATCAGGCCGGGGAGCAGGGTATGGCCGGTTATGTCAACAACCTGGCATTCCGGCGGGAGCATGACCGCCTCGCGTGGACCCGCTGCCTCGATTCGGCCATCATCACTGACCAGGACCGTGGCGCCGGGCAGAGGAGGCCCACCGGTCCCATCGATCAGTGTACCGTCGGTGAGGGCAAACATAAGCTTACCGCCCGCAGGGCCTAGATTCCTTGCCAGAAACGGAGGCCGTTCTCCCGGACGATCTTGCCGAAGCCCGGCTTGGCCAGGTGGACGGCCGCCACGGGGATACCCTCCCGCTCCAGCCGGTCCATCATCTCGCGGCGGGTGATCCGTGTCTGGACAGGGTCGATATCGGCGCGGGATACCCAATCGACATTCTCGATCTGGGCGGTGTTGTGGAGCACATCGCCCAGCACCAAACCCTTCTCGCCTTGGGACGAAATTAAGAGACTCATGTGGCCGGGGGTGTGGCCCGGCGTGGCGAGGGTGGTGATCTCACTGGTTAGCTGTTGGCCGTCCTCCATCAGGTTCAGCACCCCCAGGTCCTCCAGCGGCCAGACGCACTCCGGCGCGTTGGGGAACCGGGCCTCGATCAGGGCCGGGTCGTGGCAGGCCTCCCAGTCTTTGGCGCTCACGTAGTACTGCGCATTCGGGAAGGTGGGTGTGTACTTGCCGTCTTTGGTTGTCAGGTTCCAGCCGACGTGGTCCCGGTGAGCGTGGGTCAGAACCACCATGTCCACGTCCTCAGGGCGCATGCCGTGGGCCTTGAAGTCGTCCAGCAGCTCCCCCCAGGGCGTCTCGGCCGACTGCTTGGGTCCCAGTCCGGTATCGACGGCGATGGTGTGCCCGTCCGACTTGATCAAGAAGCAGGCCAGATTGAAACTGACGCCACCGGCGGCGCTGAGATGGCCTTCCTGCCCCTTCCAGTCGTCTTCGGCGATGTCGGGGAAGAAATTACAGAGGTCGAATTCCAAGACCCCGTCCGACAACGAAGTGATCTCCACATAACCGATGGTCAACTTATCGTTTGGCAATTTGATACTCCCTGAAATCGCGGTTGTTCTAGCATGTTCGGCAGATTATATGCGTGGGCGGGCACGGTGGCAATCGAGTTGGAAAATGGATTCGCCACTCACTGTCACCCAGAGCTTGTGAGGTATCTCCTTTTCACTGGAGAAATTACTTGGCGCGCATCTGTCATCTTGAGTGAAGCGAAGGATCTACCAAGTTTCGGATAATCAGCCAATGTGCTGGACCGATTACCGAGTGCGTCCACGCGACCCGGTAGATTCTTCGCCGCTGCGGCTGGCTCAGAATGACATCGGGAGGTGGTTGGTTTGAAAGGGAATATTATGGATACGCCCTTTTGGGCCCCTACCCCCGGTGGTCCGCCACCACCCGCCCTTCCTTCAGCACCAACTCCAGTTTCCGCACATTCTCTATATCGGCCAGGGGGTTGCCGCCGACCACTATCAAGTCCGCCAGCTTCCCAGGCTCCACAGTCCCCAGCTCCGGGCCGACGCCGCACATCTCTGCGGCGTTCTTGGTGGCGGCCAGTAAAGCCTGCCAGGGCGTGGCGCCGCATTTGACCCATAGGCCCAGTTCCAGCAGCGCCGAATCGCGCATCGGCGAGATGTCCGAACCCAGGGCCATCTTGACCCCGGCGGACAGCGCCTTTTGAAAGGAATTGCGGTGCTCCTCGGCTGCAGCGTCGGCACGGATCACCAGGTCTGGTGCAAGCCGCTTCTGGGCGGCCCAGGCCTTCTCGTGCTCGGTGGTGGCCAGGTTGGGGGAGAGTTGGCTGATGCTCAGCGTTGGCACGTACCAGGTGCCGCTGCTTACGAAGTCCGTGATGCAGTCCTCGTCGGTGATGTAGGCGTGCTCCACGCTGTGGGCGCCCAGCTTTATGGCCATCTTCACGGACTCGGGGTTGGTGGCGTGGGCCATGACCGGGAAGTTGCGCTGGCGGCACAACGCGAAGGCGGTCTCGATCTCCTCGGGCAGCAAGAACGACTCGGTGTGCCGGTCCCAGCGGGGGCCCATGATGCCGCCTGAGAGGTTCAGTTTGATGTGGTCGACGTCGTGCTTCATCTGGTCGCGGATGGCCTCGGCGTAGCCGTAGGGGCCGTCGCACTCCCTGGCGTGCCCCGAGGTCAGGAAATGGCCGCCGGTGGTGGTCAAGAACTGGCCGCAGGCAAAGACTCTGGGACCCGCCGGCCCCGGTCCCGCGAAGGCCCGGCGCCAGGCCACGTCCATCCAATCTCTGGCCCCGCCACTACGCACCGCCGTTACTCCCGCCTCGATCATTCCGGTCATCAGATTTTGTCCGAAATCGGCGGTGATCTGGGCCACGGTGGTCCCCGCAGGCACCGGATGCTGGGGGTGGATGTGCACATCCCACAGTCCGGGCAGCAGGTAGGAGCCCTCCAAGTCGATCACCCGGTCACCGGACGCGCCGGCCGGCGGGCCGCCGTCACGCACATCGAGGATGCGGCCGTCTTCGATGACAACGGTGGCCTGGGTCTTGGGGTCGGGATTCACGCAGTCGATGACATTGCAGTTGGTTAGTATCAGGCGCAAGTCGGGCACTCCTGTAGGTCTAGTTACCTGGCGGTCTATTTAAATTCGATGCACCGGGCGGGGTCGGACTCGGCCAGCACCGGCGCCGGGTGCCCGGTGTGGATGTAGTCGGCGATCAGTTTCCCGGCCATCGGGCCGCGCCCGAACCCGGAAGAAGCCAGGCCGGTCGAGATATATAGGTTCTCGAATCCGGGGACCTTGCCGATGATCGGCTTCCCGTCCTTTGAGAAGGGCATGATTCCAGCCCAAGTTCGGCTGATGGGCAGCCTCCCCACCAACGGGATGACTTCCGACGCCTGGCCCCGGTTGACCTCGATGCCTGCCATGTCGGGTTTGTAGTCGTACCCCACCATCTGCCGGTCGCCGCCGAAGATGATCTCGCCGTTCCGGGTCTGGCGGCCGTAGAGGTGCCGGGTTATGCGGGTGTCCCTGTGGTGGGTGATCTCCGGCGGGTAGTTTTCGCTCTTAGACTCGGAGCTCCAGTCAAACGGTGATTCCATGGAACCGATCAGGTGGAAGATGCTGGGCGGGACTGGTTCAGTGGCCCACATCTGGCCCTTGATGGGGGTGATGGGAATATCTATGCCCAGCATGTCGCCCACCGGCTTGGACCAAGCGCCCACCGCCAAGGCCAATGACCCGGCCCGGAATTCCCCCTGGCTGGACCGGACCTGCCATGAGCCGTCCTGCAACTGGGTCATCGCCTGAACGTCGTGGCCCGTCTTGATGTCTGCGCCCAATGCCGCAGAGGCTTTACCGAATGCTACAGTCGCTTTCGTGGGGTCGGCCCGGCCGCGCTTGGGGAGAAACATGAACCCGGCTAAGGTCTCCGAAGCCTCGGGCTCGATGGCGCGGGCTTCCCTGGCGGTCAGGAACTCGGCGTGGTAGCCCTCTGTTTTAAGTCGCAGCACACGGTCCCGCGTGAAATCCGCCTGTTCCGGGGTGTGGACGGCCTGCAAGCCGCCCTGGGCGTGGAACTCGATGTCGTAGCCCATGTCCAGTTGGAGGGTCTTGAATATCTCGAAGCTGCCCGCGGTCAGGTACGCCTGCAGGTCGGGGTTACTGCCCCAGCCCAGGCCGCCCAGCCCCCCGGCGTTGACGCCTGAGGCCTCTCCGGCGATCTCCCCCCGTTCCAGCAACGTGACCCGTTGGCCGAGTTGCGACAAGTGAAACGCGGTGGCGACACCGCATATGCCGCCGCCGATTATCAAGACATCAGACTCGTTCGAGTTGGGCAATGGTATCTCAGACCTCTGCAGATGAAAGTGAGGCAATCATAGGCGCGGGCCAGGAATGGGTCAATCGATGGACCGAGCAACGATTCTGTGGTGTTACCCGAATGACGGCTGCCCGGAGGAGCGGGTTTTCAACCCGCATGGCCTGTCGGACGAAACGCTCATAAGATCCATTGCCTACTAGGGCCAGTGATTTTGGTGGGCTGGTGAGGCCATCTTTTCCAACAGAAATAGTGGCTGTGGAAATGGGCGGGTTGAAAACCCGCGCCTACGGGAGAAGCCTGCGTAGTGGTTGGCTAACACAACCAATCTGGATTCGTGCATTCGCCTGACACACCAAAAAAGGGCGTCCCAATCGTTTGGGACGCCCCACAATGCCTAATGAGATATGCCAGCCCTTACGTCGACGGCGCCGGCGTCAGGTCGCTTAGGTCTTTGACCTCTATGTTGGAGACCAAGACTGTCAGATCGTCCATGCGGCGGACCTCAAATTCCATGAAGTCGTCGTCAACGACCATGTATTTTGAGACCACTTCCCAGATCTCTTTCTTCATCTCCTCAAGCTTCTCCGGGGCCAGCTCCAGACGGTCCTGAATCAGCACCAGCTTGAGCCGCTGTTTAGCGGTGTCCTTGGAGAGCGTCTCCGTGGCGGCGTCCAGCTCCTTGCCGCTCAGATTGAATATCCAACGCAGTAGTTCACGCATGAGAGTAGGCCCTCCCGCTCATTCCGACCATTCCCTTGAACCGTGAGAACAGGCCGGTCTTGGGTTCCAGGTCCATCAACGGGATCTCCTCTCCGTCGACCCTGGCCGCGATCCTTAAGAACGCGCCACCGGCGGACGACTTGGGGTTATGAATCACTGGGATTCCCCGGTTGGCCGCCACGATGGTGTGTTCGTCGGCGGGCACTAGGCCGATGATCTCCACCGCAAGTAGGCTTTCAACATCTTTCTGGTCCATCATGTCCCCGCGCCTGACCATGTCTGGGTCGATGCGGTTGATGATGAGCTTCGGCCGGTGCAGGCCCGAGGACTCCAGCAGGCCGATGACCCGGTCGGCGTCGCGGATGGCCGAGACCTCCGGAGTGGTCACGATGATGGCCTCTTGGGCGGCGGCGGTGGCGTTCTTGAAGCCTTGCTCGATACCCGCCGGGCAGTCGATGAGCACGTAATCGAACTCTTTCTCAAGTTCGGCGCACATCTCCCGTAGTTGTTCTGGGGTGATGCTGTTCTTGTCCCGGGTCTGGGCCGCGGGGATCAGGAAAAGCTCGTGGTCGTGTTTGTCGCTGATCATGGCCTGGTTCAGCTTGCATGTCCCTTCGATGACGTTCACCAGGTCGTAGACGATGCGATTCTCCAGGCCCATGATGACGTCCAGGTTGCGGAGGCCAATGTCGGTATCGACCACCACCACCCTGTGGCCGCGCATGGCCAGGCCGGTGCCGATGTTGGCGGTCGCGGTGGTCTTGCCCACCCCGCCTTTGCCCGACGTTAATACGATGGTCCTACCCGTCATAAGGTACTCCTTTGTTATATCTCGCAAACCGGCCCGCGAAGGGCGCCACGTGGATGGAACGGCTCCGTACATAGGCGATCCGGGGTCCGGAGGCAGACGATTTGGGCTGGCGGCGCGCGTTTACCGGCGGGACGCCCGTGTACTTTCCGATTTGGAACCGGGACGAGGGGAGCTCCAGGGCGATGATCACGGCTTTGTTGTCGCCGGAGGCCCCGGCATGGACCCATCCCTTGAGGGAACCGATCACCACGATGTCGCCGTCGGCCCGAATCTCCGCGCCGGGGTTAACGTCCGCCAACACGACCACGTCGCCGTGGTGATGCAGTGATTCCCCGGACCGGAAGGTGGACTTGACGAAGAGGGCATCGGTGATGTTCCGGTTGCGGGCCCCGTTCTTATTCTGGCGGCTCTTCAGGCTCTCGATGATCGATTCGACGGCACTGAACGATGCAGCGGAAGTCTCAGGCTGGGCATCGGGAAGCACTATTTCATTGTGTGCCGGTAGTTGTGCCGTGGGTTTAGTGGGCGCAGACGCCGCGGACGGCTTGGCTTCGATCTTAAGTTCGCCGCTGTCCAGCGAATCGGGGGCGAACCAGAAGCGGGTCACCCGCAGTCCCGAGTTGGACTCTATGATCGACTTAAGCTGGGCCAGCTCTTTTCGGTCCAGCATCCGTTGGCCGACGTTCATGGTGATGTCGCCCTTGGACCACAGGCCGCTCTTTTTTGCCAGGTAGTCCTTCAGCTCCGACGCCACCACGTCAAAGGGCGCGTTTTCATCGATAACAAAGGCCACGTCGGCGCCTCTCGCCACGACCTGCACTACGCCGGTCTTCAGCAAGGGACCCTCGTGACCTTGAAGTGTTTACCAGATGACATCACATCCACTCCCACTCTCATTTTATGTCACCACGATTATTTCAGCCGGAACGGCCTCGGCACAACGGTTTATTGGTCACATTTTAAACAAAATTTAAGATTATGTCGAATACTGAGGCTACGACACTTGGCTACAATCTGAGTTTAGGAGTAAAACGAGGCGAGGAACTTGGATAGCGAGGTGAATCTGCCAAGCATCGCCTTGGCAGACCCTTCTCTTCGCTCAGGGTGACATGCGAAAGAGTCCTTCGAACCGGAAATCTGGTCTTGTCCAATTATAGGCACGGGAACATCCTGGGATGAAGACTGCGCCCAGGCAAGCAAACCATCGCGCCGGAGGTATGAACGCGGTTGTACCGCCTAGTCGCGGGTCCCGAACAGCGCCACCGAGCAGGTGAACGAGCCGGGGCGGCCCCCCAGGTTGTGGGTAAGACCTAGGGTGGGGTCTTTGAGCTGGCGTCCTTCAGCCTTGCCTTGGAGCTGCTTGTAGACCTCATAGATCATTCGGATCCCGCTGGCCCCGATAGGGTGTCCGAAGCATTTGAGGCCGCCGTCGGTGTTCACCGGCAGCTCCCCCTCCAGGCTGAAAGTCCCCGCCGCAACGTCTTCGCTGGCGCGGCCCCGGGGACTGAACCCCAGGTCCTCGTAGATGATCAACTCGGTGATCGTGAAGCAGTCGTGGACCATGGCCAGGTCGATCTCCTGGCGCGGGTCGGAGATGCCCGCTTCCTGGTAGGCGGCCTGGCTGGCGCGGACCGACTCCGGGAAGTGGGTGAAATCCCAGTCGTTACGGAGGACTCCGAAGGCGCCCACCGAGAGCCCGATTCCTTTGACCAAGATGTAGTCGTCCCGGAAAGTCTTGGCTATTTCTGGCGTGGTGATGATGGCCGCCGCCGCGCCGTCGGAGACGCCGCAGCAGTCGAATAGACCCAAAGGCCAGGCGACCATGGGCGCGTTGGCCACCTGCTCCGCGCTAACCTCACGTTGGAAATGGGCCTTGGGGCTCATGGTCCCGTTGTGGTGGTTCTTGGACGCGATCTTGGCCAGAGTCATCTTCCCCTCTTCGTAGGGGATGTCGTACTGGTGGAAATAGCGGGTGGCGGCCAGGGCGAACTGGGAGGGCGGTGGCACCGGCGGGTTGACGTCCGCGCCGGCCGGCTCGGCCACGGCCAGGCCGGAGAAACCGGAGTCCTTGAGCTTTTCCACGCCCACGGCCAGAACGATGTCATAGATGCCGGCGGCCACGGCGTAGCAAGCGTTGCGGAAGGCGTCGGTGGCGGTGGCGCAGGCGTTCTCGACCCGGGTGATGGGGATGTAATCCAGCTTGAGGGCGGCGGCCAGGGGCTGGCCGGTCCGGAAAGACCCCACGGTGCCCAGCCAGGCGGCCTGGACATCCTTGCTCTCGATGCCCGCGTCTTCGAAGGCCTCATAGGAGGCTTCGATGAGCAGGTCCGACGAACTGGAGTCCCAGCGCTCGCCAAACTTGCTGCAGCCCATACCGATAATGGCAACCCGGTCCTTAATTCCGCTCATGATGTTCTCCTATTTGCCATCGCCTGAATGCGATTATAACGCCAACGCCCCCATCCTAACCTTCTCCCGAAGGCGGGAGAAGGTACTATCCTCCACCCCGCAAAGGCACCGCTTTCCAGTAATAATTGTGTATCCCGTTCACCACTCGCAGCTTCCGGAAGCTCATCTCCACCTGGAGCCCGATTTTGACCTCCGAGGTCTCACGGTCGGTCATCATGCAGAGCACCCGGCCTCCCGGCTCGAAATCCACCACCACGACGGCCAAGGGCGTGTCCACCGTGCCGGCCAGGTAGTCCAGCGAGTAGGTAAAGATCGTGCCCAGCTTGTCGCTGAGCCTGATGGGCGTTGAATCGTCCCTGGCCTGACACTCGACGCAGACTTGCTGAGGCGGGTACTGCACGTAGCCGCACTGGTTGCAGACCGCCCCGTGGAACTTGATATTCTGGTCGCTCTCCCGCCATAGGGCGGTGACCGACGGCGACTGGGCCTGGGGCCGCCTCGATGAGGAATCGGTGAGCCAGACATCCCGCCACTTGGCGTAGGTCTCGTAGCTGTACAGCACCTGGCCCGAGTCCAGATATCCCGACACACCCAGGCCTGACGCGCCTTGGCCGATATTAGCGGTTGTTCGGAAGCCCAGTACATCGCTGCCGTCGCCGTAGGACACGGTGAGCAGCAACTGGTCCGGCGACCCTTCTTCCAATGCGGCCGCCAATAGCATTAAAGGAAAAGCCGCGCCGGTATTGCCCATGCGGCCGAACAACGGGTCTTGCACCTGCTCCGGTTGGAAACCCAGGTGCCGCGCCAACTGGCCGTGGCGGCGGGCGTCGGGGGAATAGAGGGCCAGCTTGCTGACATCTTTGACCGACAGCCCTTCTTTTTCCAAGAACCCCGAGACCGCGTCGCCCATTATCCGCTCCAGGCCCTCTTCTACGGCGAACCGGTCTTCCCAGGAACGGACGAAGCGGTCGCCGGCGCTGCGCCAGGTGTCCATCATGTTCTCGGTGATGGTGTATGCGCCCGCCTGCTCCGCGATGATCTCTTCATCCGAGACGATGAAAGCCACGGCGCCGTCTCCGGAATTCCGCTCTGCCTCCCCTTTGGGAGCTCCTTGGCGGTTGTCGCTGGCCACCACCAGCACTTGCTTGGCCGACCCTGCGGCGACCGAGTCCAGGGCAGATTTCAGGGCGGTTGTGCCGGCCCGGAGGACATCTGTGATATCGGCGGTGAAGATGTCCCGGCGGAGGTCCAACGCCATGGCGATGATGGACGCGCACTGTTTCTCGGCGTAGGGCGGAGTGGTGCTGGCGAAGAGCAGCCCGTCGATCGCGTCCCGGTCGCGTCCCTTCAGGCAATCTATGCCGGCCGCCACCGCCATGCTGACGCTGTCTTCGTCGAAGTTGGCAATGGAGCGCTGGCCGGGTGAGTCCCAGCCGTCAGTCTCCGCGCCCAACCGGTACCTCGGGACGTAGGCCCCGTATGCAGTGATTCCTGCCAAATTTCACCTTCTGTAATAAGGCTGGTCTAGCCTGGATTTCGCCATGCTAGCAGCTTACGGAAAACAGTGTCAACGCGACTGCCTATCCGGGCAGAGGCCCTATTATAGGCCAGGCGGCTGGAGTCTAAGCCACGTATACCCTATGTTACAATCGATGCCTACGATGTGAATGCCTCGGAGCCTGAATCCTCCCATATTGGAAGGCTGGCCTCCGCTTTGCAGTGGAAGTGAACACCCGTGACCAAGCCTCGATTTTCGTTTCGCTTCATTATTGTCTCAGTCTTGGCGGTTGTTCTGCTGGCCGCCGCAGCTTGTTTTGGCGGTGACGGTGGCGGCGATGAAAATCCCAGCATCGAAGGACTGCCACCTGAGTTTCAGCGCCTGAGCGATGTGTGGGAACTGCTGAATCGGGAGCAGATCGACGGCGGAGACCTGGACCCCATGGTTATCAGCGACGGCGCAATTCGCGGCATGTTGGCCGCTCTAGGCGACCCGTATGCCGGGTTTCTAGACCGCGAACAATTCTCTCTGGAGAACGAGGACATCCAGGGATTCTTCGGCGGCATCGGCGCCGAGGTCGGCATCCGCGACGGCGTGATCACGATACTGGCGCCGATGCCTGATACTCCAGCTGAAGCAGCGGGTGTTAAGGCCGGCGACATGATACTGGAAGTGGACGGTGTGAGCATCCGGGGAATGAGCCTCCTGGAAGTCGTCCGGTTGATCCGCGGCGACAAGGGCACGACGGTGACGCTGTTGGTGCGGCATCTGAACAACTCCGAGACAGTCTTGATCGAGATAGAAAGGGACATCATCAAGCTGCAGAGCGTCACCCTTTTGATGCAGGTTGGCCGCATCGGACATCTCCGCCTGTCTGGTTTTACTGGAACTACCAACGATGAATTGAAAGAAGCGTTGGAGCGGTTCGAACGCTCCCAAGGCTTGGGAATAGTGCTGGACCTGCGCAATAACCCGGGGGGACTCGTGTCCTCCGTTGTTGATGTGACCAGCCAGTTCATTGAAGATGGATTGGTGCTCTATCAGATAGACGCAAAGGGAAACCGCCGCAATTGGGGCGTTAAATCCGGCGGCAAAGCCCTGGACATCCCGATGGTTGTGCTGGTGAACGAATTTAGCGCCAGCGCCAGCGAGGTTTTCACCGGCGCAATCATCGACAACGACCGGGCGACGGTCATCGGGACGACAACCTTCGGCAAGGGCAGCGTCACCAATCTCTGGCCGCTTAGAGACGGGTCAGGCGTGAATTTCACAACTGCCCGTTGGTTCACGCCCAATGGGTCATTGATCGAGGGTCAAGGGCTCACCCCCGACATAGTGTTGGAACCCCTGGCCGAGGACGAGAATGAAGACCTGTACCTGGACCGGGCCATCGAGATATTGAAGGAAGAGCTCAACGCAAACAGCCAAGCAAAGAATAGATAGTGACAAGAAGTGGCGAAGAAAAAGTCAGCGACTCCAACCGCACCGGCGTCTAAAAAGGCGGGCAAGCAGAAACCCGCCGCCAAAGACTTTCGCCCTGTTGCATCCAACCGCAAGGCCCACTTCGACTACGAGATCCTGGAGCGGTACGAAGCCGGAATCTCACTGACGGGCACCGAGATCAAATCCATCAGGGCCGGGAAGATCGACCTCCGCGATTCTTACGCCCGCGCCAGCGGCGGCGAGATGTGGCTGCACAACGCCTACATCGCACCGTACGACCCGGCCAGCCTCAATAATCATGACCCCAAGCGCAACCGCAAGTTGCTGCTTCACAAGGCCGAGATAACAGAGATGACCGCCGCGGCCGCCGAGAAGGGTCTGACTATCATCGCCCTGAGGGTCTACATCAAACACCACGTGGCCAAGGTCGAGTTGGGCATGGCCCGGGGCAAACGTCAATACGACAAACGCCGTGCCATCATCGACCGGGACATGGACCGGGAGGCGCGCCGCTCCATGGGCGCCTCCAGGGATTAGCCTGCTTTTCTTCAATCCCTGTAGACCGTGGGCATGATGTCCGTTCGTGGTGAGCCCGTCGAACCACCTCTTGGGGTGGGCCATGTCTTTCTTAAGCATAAACTTGGCTGGTGCGCTCCCTTCGAGTCCTTCCCCGGAAGGACAGGACGAATGGTGTTTAGATTCCTTGGATCTGATTGAAATTCCTGTCTGGCCATCGCCCCCTGCCCCCGACCCCGGTGCGTCCGCTATAATCAACGGCTGGCCCCCCAAGGCGCCATCTGGAGGAATGAATTGATTCGCACCCTTGAAGGCGTGACCCCAAAGGTGGCCGGCACCGCGTGGGTCAGTGAGTTTGCTTACGTTGTCGGCAACGTTGAGATAGGCGAATACGCCAGTATCTGGCCCGGTGTGACCATCCGTGGCGACAGTCCCAACGCCATCGTAGTTGGGGACTACGTGAATATTCAGGAAGGGTCGGTGGTCCACGGCGACGGCCTCACCATCGAGGACCACGTATCGATCGGCCATTCCGTGGTGGTCCATTGCGACCTGGTGGGCCGTGGGTCACTGCTGGGCAATAACTGCACCGTGTTGAACCGGGTGACGCTGGGCGAGAATTGTCTTATCGCTGCCAACACCGTGGTGTTGGGCGGCACCCAGGTTCCAGCCCGCTCCTTCATGACCGGAGCGCCGGGCCAGGTGAAACGCCAGGTGACTGATCAGCAGGTCGCCCAGATGGCCCACACCAACGAAGAGCTGGTAAAACGGGCCAGATCCTTCAAAGACAGCGGACTATAGCGTGATCGCGAAATCCCCTCTCCCGTCGCAACGGGAGTGGGCTAGGGTGAGGGCCGTTGCTTCTCTGAGACCAAGTTAGCCAGGCACCTGAAACAACTTCCACCTACCCCAACCGCCGTGCCACCGGCAGCACCTTGTCGGCCAGGTGTTCCATCACTTTGATGCAATCGGACAGGCTTTCCACCCGGAAGTCGTAGGTCAGCTGGTCGATGCCGATCTCCTGGCAGACTTGGAGGTCGTCGATCACTTCCTGAGTAGTTGCGACCAGCGTGCCGCCGCTGCGCACGTGGCCGCCCTCGCCCAGGCCTATGTCCGTGAAATGCAGGCTGCGCTTCAACGAGACCGTGACTTCAGATACGTCGCGGCCCTCTTTCTTGATGCGCTCCTTGAGATACGGCAGGTTCTCAGCCACAAACTCCGGCGTCTGGCGGGTCGTGTGCCAGCAAGCGCCGTACTTGGCCGTTCGCCTTAGGGCCGCTTTGGTGTGGCCGCCCACCCAGACGGGTATGCCGGGCTGCTGGACCGGTTTCGGCTCAAACTGGATGCCGTCGATGTCGTAAAACTTGCCGTGATACTCCGGGTTTGGCTGGCTCCAGAGCGCCTGCATGATCCCCAGGAACTCGTCGGTCATTGCCCCCCGTTGGTGGTAATCCAACCCCAATATCTGGAACTCTTTCTCCAGCCATCCCACACCTACGCCGCAGATCATGCGGCCGCCGGTCAGGACGTCCAGCGAGGCGAACATCTTGGCTTGGACCACCGGGTTGCGGTAGGGCAGGATGATCACCGTGCTGCCCAGCTTGATCCGGCTAGTGCAGGCCGCCAGGAACCCCAGCAACGTCATAGTTTCCAGGAACGGTTCGTCTGACGGCCGGGAGAACGACCCATCGCTGGTGTAGGGATACTGGTTGGTGCCTTCGGTTGGCAGGACGATATGGTCGCCGGCCAAGACCGACTCAAAGCCCAACGCTTCTGCCGTCTCAACAAATCGCCTCAAGCCCGGCACGTCGGGTATCCGGGGTATCGAAAGTCCGATTTCCAAATCTAATAACTCCAACGTTGCTGAGGGGTTGTTGTAGATTTTGCAAATAGATAATTCGGCGTGTGAGGGCACGTAGCGTCAGTTCAGTATAAACCCAGCTCACGCCGCCGGACAAAACTGAGGCCATTTGCGGAGTACTGTACACATGCTATAATTCTTGAGACTTCCGCCAGGCACAATGCAAAATCAGAATGTGCTTTTTGGCAAAAGGCAAGAATAGGAGGGACGTCATGGAGAAAGGGAGTACGACGATAGACGGCGGCTCAGTAGAGTTTGCGATGAGCTACCGGCAAGAGATAATGGATGATCAGGGTCTATGTTTACAGGTATATTCTAAGATTGACGGTGATGATACAGAGATCTTAAGGTTCGACTGCTTCGACCAGGCTCCACACTATCATTACGGTCCCGAGAACCACAATATCCGTCTGTTCTTGGACAAAACTACATGTGGAACTCCGTTTGGTTGGACTATGGACAACCTTAGGAACAATCTTTCCACTATGGTCGAGCGGTCTGGTTATGATGAACTAGCCGCCAAGATCAAGGCTTATCCTGTGTCAGCATCGGTTCTAGCAGAAGTCGAATCTAAGGGCCGACACTTGATTTCCAATGAGCGCCGGACAGTCACTCACCAATTCGAGCGAATGCTAGACAGCGATGTATTTGCTGTTGGTAACATCCGTATCGGTCTTGAATACCGCTTACTACCGCAGATAAATAGCGAAGGCTTAGCGATCCACGTGTTAACAGACATCGCTGGACAGAACGTGGAATTACTGGCGTTTGATTGCTTTGATAGCGGGCCACATTATCACTACGGCCCTAGGAATCAAGACATACGAATATATTGGGACACTACTACCTCTGGCGAAACGTTGAGGTGGACTATTGACCAGTTCAAAGCCGGTAACATTAGGAAAATGATTGATCGAGCCGGTTACCCAACGGTGGCTAATGACGTGGATGAAAACTTACTCCAGTCTCTGATGCCTGAGATCGAACGACGAGCATTCGAATTGGTGGCCGAGAACAAAGGTTCTCAGCCCATCCCGAATGATCAACGAAAAACTAAGGCACAATTGATCGATGAGTTGGAATCTTTGCGAGAGCAAGTAGCGGCTCTTTAAGAAATCAGAGCTCTATCCTGATCTAATATAGAGGCGGTTTAGGATAAAAATCCTAAACCGCCTCTATTATTCTTGGCCTTCAGCGACCCTGAACAAACGGTGTGCCGAAGGAGTGCGTATTATCGCAGTCCCACGCCGAGCTTACATCATCGTATATCCACCGCTGACGCTCAGTGTCTGCCCGGTGATGAAACTTGCCGCGTCAGAGGCTAAGAAAACTACTGCGTTAGCTACTTCCTGCGCCGTACCCATGCGACGGAATAGATAATTTCTCTCCACCTTCTCTCGAACATCCTCTGTGAAGATGCCTCGCATCTCGGTCCACATGCTCTCTTCGCTGATGGACTCGTCTTCTGGAGGAACTACCAGCCCGGGGCACACCACGTTTAGGCGTAATCCGTAGCGCCCGGTCTCCCTGGCCACCGATTTGCTCAGGGCGATCACCCCGGCCTTGCAGGCGGAATAGACCGCCTCCCGGTACTCGCCCATCCGTCCAGCGTCGGAGCTGATGCAAACGATAGCCCCGGCCTCTTTCTCGATCATCCCCGGCAGCACGGCGTGGATGCAGTTGATGGCTCCCCAGAGGTTCACCTGGACCTCCCGCTCCCATTCGTTCCTTGGCTTTTCCATGAACAGCCGGTCGACGGTCCAGCCCACGTTGTTCACCAGAACGTCCACTGGTCCAAACTCGGCGATTGCTGCCTCGATCATGGTGGCCACTTTCTCCGGGTCGGTGACGTCGGTGGCGATGACGTTCACTTCCGCGCCCGTGTCCATTGCCGCCACCTCTGCGGCGACGATCTCGCCCTGGCTGGGCACTAACTCGGCGATCGATATCCGCGAACCTTCAGCCGCGAAGGCATGGACGATGGCCCGGCCGATGTTGGTACCGCCGCCGGTGACGATGACGTGTTTACCCTTTAGGCCCAATTTCATGGGAGTCTCCTTTTGGTTATTCGGTCCCGCCGAACGGGACCGACGCTTAAATATCCAGAGAGAGGGGCGCCGGACGCTCGACCCGGGGAACGCCTCCGAAGCGGAGCCGCAACAGGCCTTTGACGTCTTCCTTGGCGGTGCCGACCACGTTGACCGTGCTGGTTGGGTCGTCGGTCCACTTAACGGGCACCGACGCGATCTTGAACCCGCGCTTGGCGGCAATGACTAGCAGTTCAGTGTCGAAGAACCAGTTGTTGTTCTTGATGTTAGGCACGATTGCCTCGGCGGTGGCTCTGGTAAGAGCCTTGAAGCCGCACTGGGCGTCGGGCAGGCCGATGAAGAACATCGAGTTGATCAGCAGGTTGTATCCCCGGGAGATGAACTCTCGTTTGAAACCCCGGACCACCTGCGATTCCTTGCTCAGCCTGCTGCCCACGGCGATATGGCTCCCCGCCTCAAGGGCCGCGATCAACTGGGGAAAGTGGGAAAGATCGGTGGAGAGGTCGGCGTCCATGTAGCTTACGATGTCGGCATGACTGTCCAGCCAGGCTGTCCGCAGGGCTCGGCCCCGGCCTTTCTGGGGGATGCGGAGGTAGTTCACGCCAGGATGCCGCCGGGCGAGCATCTCCGAGACCGCTTGGGTGCTGTCGGTGGATGCGTTGTCGGCGATGGTCACCTGCCACGGGTTGGGCAGGTTGTTCTCCAAGAACTCGGTCAAGCTGGCAATGGTGCTCGGAAGGACCTCTTCCTCGTTATAAACGGGGATGGTTATGTCAACCGTTGCGCTCATTGCATTCTCATCGAGACAGCCCTGTGGGCCTAATGCCTGAAGTGGCGCACGCCGGTGAACACCATGGCCAGCCCGGCCTTGTCGGCGGCTGCGATCACTTCGTCGTCGCGTATCGACCCGCCCGGTTGCACGATGGCGGTGATACCGGCTTCGGCGGCCAGCTCGATATTGTCGGCGAAGGGGAAGAAAGCATCCGACGCCAGCACCGAGCCCTTGGCTTTGTCCCCGGAGGACCTCTGGGAGAGGTGTACGCTGACCACCCGGTTGGGCTGCCCAGCCCCCATGCCCACCAACGCCAGGTCCTTGGCGAAGACGATGGCATTGGACTTTATGTGTTTGGCGGCCTTCCAGGCGAAGGCCAGGTCTTTCATCTCGGCGTCGGTCGGTGGCCGTTTCGTGGCGATGGTCCACGAGGCGGGGTCTTCCCCGATGTTGTCCGCCGTCTGCACCAAGATCCCGCCGGTGATGGGCCGAAGGTCGTAGGCGGCAGTCGCAGGTTGCTTGTCGATGACCAAGATACGCAGGTTTCGCTTCTTCTGTAGAATCTCCAGCGCCGCCGGTTCGTAGTCCGGCGCGATGACGACCTCGTAGAAGACCGGCTCCATGGCCTCGGCGGCAGCGGCGGTCACGGTGCGGTTGAAGGCCACTATGCCGCCGAAGGCGCTCACGGTGTCGCCTTCGTACGCCTGAAGATAAGCTTCGGCGATGTCATCCCGGCTGGCCAGCCCGCAGGAGTTGGCGTGCTTCACCACCGACACCGTGGCGTCGGCGAAGTCGGACGCGGTACGCCAGGCGGCGTCGGCGTCCATCAAGTTGTTGTAAGAGAGCTCTCTGCCGTGCAATTGGCGCGCGCCGGCCATTCCCACCGGGTCGCTTGCCTGGGAGTAAAGGGCCCCGCTCTGGTGGGGGTTCTCGCCGTATCTCAGACCGGCCACCTTAGTCAGCGAGATGGTCAGTGAATCGGGTAATTCTTCACCCTGGGCTTCGGTGCCCAACAGATATCCGGTAACTGCGGCGTCGTAGGTGGAAACGTGGTGGAACGCCTTGGCCGCCAGCCCCCGGCGGTCTTCGACGGTCAGTCCGCCGTTGGCCAGTTTCTCGCCCACCCAGGTATAGTCGGCAGGGTCTACCACCACGGCCACTGACGGAAAGTTCTTGGAGGCGGCCCGCAGCATGGTCGGTCCGCCGATGTCGATGTTTTCCAGGGCGTCGGCCAGGGTCACGTCTGGCTTGGTGATGGTCTCGACGAAGGGATAAAGGTTGACCACTACCAGGTCGATGGAATCGATATTCTGGCTCTTCAGTTCGGCCATGTGGTCGGATGAGTCCCGCCGTGCCAGCAGACCGGCATAGATCGTAGGGTGGAGGGTCTTTACCCGGCCTTCCAAGATCTCCGGAGAGCCGGTGTAGTCCGCAACCTGCTGCACCGCAAGGCCTCCTTCCTCGGATAGGGTGCGGTGGGTGCCGCCGGTGCTGATCAGTTCGTAACCGGCCGCCACGGCCTGCTTGGAGAACTCCACGATTCCGGTCTTGTCATAGACGCTGAGCAGTGCTTTCAACTTCCTCTCCGTCTTATATTGTTGATTTAGCCGTGGTGATTTAGCCGCTAAAGACTACCTGTTCGCCATCGCCCCGTGGAACCATCTTGCCGATGACGACGGCGTCTGGCAGGAATTCCAGGACTTTGGCGGCATTGGCTTCGGGGCAGACAGCCACCATGCCAAGACCCATATTGAATACCCGGTACATCTCGTCGTCGCTTATTCCGCCCTCTGCTTGGATGATCTTGAAGATGGGCAGGACCGGCCAAGAACCAGAGTTGATCTCAGCCGCCAGGTCGTCGGGCAATATGGCCGGAAGCTTTCCGGGAAGCCCTCCTCCGGTGATATGGGCTAGGCCGTTGACCAGTCCCAGGACCGGCTCCAGCAGCGGATAGTAACTGCGGTGGGGCACCAGCAACTCTTCGCCGAGTTGGTGGTTCAGTTCGTCGAACCGGCGGTATAGGACGTTTGGATCGCCGTCGGTGTTGAACACGTGACGCACCAGCGAGAAGCCGTTGGTGTGGAGGCCGCTGGACGGCACGCCGACCAGGATATCCCCGGCCTCGACGTTTTTCGATTCAAGGAGCTGGTCCCGCTCCACCGCGCCGACCACGAATCCGGCCAGGTCCATCTCGTCTCCGGAATAGACCTGGGGCATCATAGCGGTCTCGCCGCCGATCAGAGCGCATCCAACCTCGCGGCAACCCCAGGTGATGCCACGCATGAGGTTATCCAAGCGTTGGGGGTCCAGCTTGCTGAAGGCCACATAGTCCAGGAAAAACAGGGGTTTGGCGCCCCTGGTGAGGATGTCATTGACGTTCAGGGTGACCAGGTCTTGACCCACGGACTCGAAGTGCCCCAACTGGGCCGCGATCTTCATCTTGGTGCCCACGCCGTCGGTGCTGGCGACCAAGACAGGCTCCCGGTAGCCTGAAAGTTGGTAGAGACCGGCGAAGCTTCCGGAATTGTCCAGTACCTCGGGGCCATGGGTGCTGGCGGCGAACCCTTTGATCCGCTCTTTTAGGCCGTCCATCCGGTCCAGGTCAACGCCCGATTCCCGGTATGCTTCACTTGCCAATTTGAGGCTCCTCCCGTTCCCATCCACCCGGCGGCAGGCCGGGTCAAATGCCGCTGTAAAAGGTTAATTCAAGGGGGGCATATTGGCAAGGGAAACGCCAACCAAAAAGGGTCTCGAATGGGGAATGGCAACGGGTCCGGCGAAGAATCCAGTTAGTCGGCCGCAGGTCCGGGCTTCTCCAAAGCCAACTTGGAGAGCTCCAGTTGGACTGGCACCGGGTAGTTGCCGGTGAAACAGGCGTCGCAGAACCCACCGTCGGTGCCGCCGACAACCTTCAGGAGGCCTTTAACAGTGAGATAGCCCAAGCTGTCCGCCCCAACCAATTCGCGTATCTCTTCCAGGCTGTTATTGGCGGCCAACAACTCTTCACTCGTCGCCATATCCACTCCCATGAAACAGGGGTGTTTGATGGGTGGAGCGCATACCCGCATGTGTACTTCTTTGGCGCCGGCTTTCCTAAGCAGGTTCACCACGTGAGGAGTAGTCGTGCCGCGGACGATGCTGTCGTCCACCACCACCAGACGTTTGCCCTGAATCACTTCCACCAGGGGGTTGAACTTCTGGCGCACTCCCAAGTCGCGCAGGCGCTGCTCGGGTTCGATGAACGTCCGGCCTACGTAGCGGTTCTTGATCAGCCCTTCGCTGTAAGGGATGCCCGATTCCTGAGCATATCCAACGGCCGCGGCGGTGGACGAGTCGGGTATACCGATCACAAGATCGGCTTCCACCGGATGCTCGCGGGCCAATTGGGCGCCCAACTGCTGGCGGGCGGAGTGGACCAGTTTGCCGTCCATGATGCTGTCGGGCCGGGCGAAGTAGATCAGTTCGAATACGCAGAGGGCGCGGCGTCCGGTTCCGCCTGACCAGATGGCGGTATGCAGGCCGTTGCTGTCGACGATTATCACCTCGCCTGGTTCTACGTCACGGAGATACTCAGCGCCCAAGTGGTCCAGGGCGCAGGACTCGGACGCGACGATCCAGCCGCCGTTCAGCTGGCCCAAACAAAGGGGCCGGATGCCCAATGGGTCGCGGGCGGCGATCATGGTGTCCTTGGTCTGAATGACTAGGGAATAGGCTCCTTCCAGTTGGCGCATGCATTGGAAGACCCGTTCCTCCCAGGTGGCGCCGACAGCGTGGGCCAGCATCTGGGCGATGACCTCTGTATCGGTGGTGGAGTTGAAGGTGCAGTTCCATCTGTCCTGGAGCTGTTCCTTCAGTTGGAGGGCGTTGATGATGTTGCCGTTGTTCGCCACGGCTATTTGGCCGTGTTCGCCTTGGACCAATAGGGGCTGGGCGTTGCAGAGTTCGCTGCTGCCGCTGGTGGAGTAACGGGTATGCCCGATGGCCATGTCACCGACCAAGGGGTAGAAATCGGGCTCTCTGAATATCTGGGTGACCAGGCCCATATCGGCGTGGACCACTACATTTTCGCCGTTGGCGGCGGCGATACCGGCACTTTCCTGTCCTCGATGCTGTAGGGCGAAAAGACCGAAGAAGGCCAAACGGCTGGCATCCCCTTCTGGGGTAAATACCCCTATCACCCCGCATTCTTCTTTGGGGTGATCAAATGGGACGCGGCCGAAGGGATGATCCAGCTCGCTGCTCACGGTGTTATTTTATGTAATCCTCTTTGCCGAGGTCAACAACAAGAATCGCAATTTAAATGACTTTCCGCTTTATGGCTTGCTAGTGGTTTGGTCCATGTTCTGATTTTAGTCCTGATGGTGGAAGGTTTCCAGTGCCCGGTCATAGCCTTCCAACACCGCGCCACTGGAATGGTCTGCTAATCAATGATGCCGCGCTTCATTCCCGCTCATCAGGTATAAGGGTACCGGAAATGTGGACCTTTAGTTCCGATCTGGTTTTATTGTAACCTTACGGCCTTCCCCTTCGCCCGTGCTTTCGGTGGACACACCCGGGTGGTCTGTGAGGCTGGTGTGGATGATGCGACGGTCGGCCGGAGGCATGGGCTCCAGGGTGATGCTCCGGCTGGTCTCGGCAACCCGCTTGGCTATCGTAGTGGCCATCTCACGTAGTTGGAGCTCCCGCCGCTGCCGGTAGTTCTCAACATCAAGCACCACGCGGACACCGTCAAACTGTTTCCGGACGATGAGATTGACCATGAATTGCAGGGCTTGCAGGGTCTGGCCCCGGCGTCCGATCAGCAACCCGGAGTCCTCGCCGGCTAGATCGATGATGGGTCCGCCGGATTCCGGGTCGTTGGCGGCCCGCAAAGTACGGGTGACGTTGACGCCCGCGGCCTCCAGGATGCGGCCGACGGCGTCGCTGGCCACGCCCGCGGCGGTGGCGTCTCCTTCCGCGGTGGTCGGCACTCCGGCGTCGTTGCGGCCGGCTGAGATACGGGTTACCCGGACCCGGGCGGCCTCCGAGCCAATGCCCAAGAAGCCGGTCTTGCCCCTACTTAGTATTTCTACCTCTGCCTCGTCGCGGTCGGCGTCGAGCTCTTTCAGCGCCAGCTCGATTGCTTCGTCGACGGTTGGTGCGGTCATTACTATTTCTGTTATCTCTTCCATCTTCTTCCATCTCCTCTTCTGAGTCATCTCGGGATGGCCGAGTTGTCGCTACCGGAGTTGCTGCCGTCGCGGCTTTGGGGAATAGCGGGAACAAAGGTCCCCAACCACCGGTCACGAAATATTGGATCGCGATACCGATCAGGTTGGAAGTTATCCAATAAAGGGCCAGACCGCTGGGCAGCGTGAACGAGAAGAACGCAATCATCAAGGGCATCAGCCAAAGCATCATGGCTTGGTTGCCCGACTGCCTCGGGTCGGTGGACGGCTGCATCGTCATCTTCTGCTGGACCCAGGTACTGGCGAAGACGATCACTGGCATGATTACGTTGGTGGGGTCGGACTGCGCTAGGTCCAGCCAAAGGAACGTGGAATCCAAAGGAGCCGCCTCGTAGATCGGCGCGATGGGTATCCAGGTGTACAACTTCTCCGACAGGCCGACCAGGTCATCGGGGCGGGAGAATACGGTCTGAATCAACACCCGGAACAACCCGATGAGTACCGGCATCTGGATGATCATGGGGCCGAGGCAGCCGAATGGGCTAACCCCGGCTTCCTTGTATAGCCGCATGGTCTCCTGAGAGACCCTGGTCTTGTCTCTTGAGTACCGGTCTTGAATCTCCTTGATCTTCGGCTGCAGAGAACTCATGGCCCGCATCTGATTCAACTGCTTCAGGGTCATGGGCAACGTGAGCAGCCGGATCAAGGCCGTGAGTGAGATGATCGCCAGACCCATCTGGCTGAACAGCATGGTGTAGAGAACCACCAAGCCGTTGAGCATGGGCCGGATTATCAGTTCAGTCCAGAGGAATGAAATGGCCTCCAAGGAGTGCTACCTCGCTGCCGGGTTCGTTCGGTTGATTTCGCCTGTTAATTGGTGCATACGCCGTCCTCGGTGTGGAGGCACCATAGGTTCCGTTGGCCGCTTTTGAATTCGATACGCCTGACAGTCTTGTCCTGCGAACCGACATACACCGAGTCGCCCACCGCGAACAACGGAGCTTTGATCTGGGCGTCTCCGATCTTCTGGTTGAACAACACCCTCTGCAAGCCAAGGTTGTCGGCCCGGGTGTCGAGCAATATGAGGTTGCCGTCTTTAGACGCCACAACCAGGCCGGCGGGGACCAAAACAGGAGAAGAGACGATGGGCGAACCCACGTTATACTTCCATAGCAGCCTACCGTTGCGGTCGATGGCGTAGATGTTGTCGTCCATGTTGGGGGCGAAGATGGTGTTGCCGTCGGTTACGGCCCCAGCCCAGAACCAGTTCTCCCCTTCTACGGTCCAGGCCAAGGACCCATCATCAGCGGATAATGCGTAAAAGGATTTATCGAAGGACCCGGCGAATACCTTGCCGTCGAACACCAGGGGTTTTCCGGCCACCACGCCCGCAGTCTCGAAACTCCACAGCTCATCGCCGTTGTTAAGGTCTACCGCGTAAACCTTGTGGTCGTGGGACCCGAAGTAGGCAACGCCTTTATCGACCGCCGGAGTGGACCAGATTGCGCCGCCGGTGCGAAATGGGCTCCAGAACTCGTTCCCGTTCTTGGCGGTATAGGCGTAGAGGAAACCGTCTTCTGACGGCGACAATATGATGTCATGGACCGGGTCGTAGGCCGGGCCGGCGACTAATCGATCGGGTTCTTCAAATGGATTCTGCGGCCTCTTCCACCCACCGCCTTGCAACTGGCCTGATTCTTTATCTAGGGCGTAGAGGAATCCGTCGATGCCGGTGACGTAGACCAAGCCGCCTTCCACGACGGGTGTGTTGTAGACCCCGAATAGGTCGTTTTGTTCTAGGGATGAGGGAAAGGTCCAGGACACTTGCAGGTTTCCGGAGCCGTCGTCGATGAAGGCCTTTACTTCTCCGTCCTTGGTGGCGACGTAGACCACTCCGTCTTTGCTTACCGGCGGGTTCCAGCCGTCGCTCTCGCGTCCTATGTCCCGGGTGCAGCCGGCCAGGATGGGCAGCAAGATAAGGGCGAATAGGACCAGTTGCCGCTTGTTGGTAAGCAGCCCTCGACGATGAAGAGTCTGGGGTGTCGATCGCTGAGTCGAATAAATGGCCCGTCGGTTGCGGCTGATTGTTCTGATTATGGCATCCAAAAAGCGGTTAAACGTTCTCACGGTACGGGGTCAAATCCTTGACCGCCCAGGGGACGGCAGCGACCCAGTCGTTTGACACCTAGCCAGACTCCTTTGAAGATCCCGTATTTCTCCACTGCTTCCTGAGAGTAGTGCGAGCAACTGGGGTAGAACCGGCAGGATGTGGGCAGCAACGGTGAAAGGGTCTTTTGATAGACCCAGATCACGGCTAGCACGGCATACTTCATCTAAGCAAACTCGTTGGTCAGTTAGTCCGACGACGATTCGGGTGTTTGGTCCACGGTTGGCCCTGGACCGCTGGGCGATGGAACTTTGTCCACCAGATCGGCACGCTGCAAAAGGTTGTCCGCCGCATCCTTCAATTCCTGATATTTGGCGGTCCCAGCCCCGCGCCGGACGATAAATAAGGCGTCCCAGCCTGCTTTTACCGGGTTCAGGCGGACCGCTTCCCGCAGCCGCCGTTTCACTTTGTTTCTAACGGCCGCGTTGCCGATGCGCTTGCTCACCAGAAACCCAAATCTGCTACAGTCCGAACCGTTGGCCAGGTATCTGATGACCAACAACCGGTTGGCCGCGCTGCTGCCCTCGACATGGATCTGGGAGAACCGCTTGCTGCCAGTTAGCCTTTGCCTGCGCTGCATTACCGGCCTGAGCTCCGGCCTGAGCTCCGGATTGAACCACGGACCGAATCACTGAGTAGGTTAATGGGTGAGCCACCGAAATAGCGCCTGGGTCAAAAACCAGGCGCAGATCTCAGACAGTTAAATTATGGCGGCCCTTGAATCGCCGCCGCTTGAGAATCGCCCTTCCGTCGGAAGTGCTGGAGCGGTGACGGAAGCCATGAACACGGGCCCTGCGTCGTTTTTTGGGTTGATAGGTACGTTTAGGCACAAAAACACATCCTTACATCAAGGAATTATAGGCGTGCCCAAATATGGCGTCAAGGAGTGGTCTCGTCGGGACTACAGTATTTATTACTTACGCGGACGACACTCCCTCCGAACGAGCGAAGGCCAGACGGTAGTTTGGCTGCCAGAGATCGTCAAAACCCTCCAGACCCAACTCACGGCGTCCTTCATTGTTCCAGAGGCAGATGCGTCGCGGCGTCCGTGGTTGCCCAGCCATGGGTCATGGAGGAAGGCCACCGGCCCCTCCAACTGCACCTCCGGGTACTTGATCCCGAAATAGAGGGCGTCTTCGTAGTAGGGACGCTCCAAGCCCTGTTTGGCCGCCTCGGCGGTGGCCTCTTCAGACGACACCGGGTGGTCGAAGGTGAGCAGCACTATCTCCCGTGGCGTTCCGCCGTTGAAGGGCCTGGCCGGAAAATTATCGGAGAACACCTGGGAATGGCAGTAACCGTACTTGGCCGCGGCCACCAGCTCCTCCGTGGTCCTTTCGTCACCCAGGGTGATGTGATAGACCGTCATTGGCTGTCCTACTCCGCCGCCACGCGTTGAAAAGACGTCTTGGGGAACGACGCCAACAATACCGCCTTGGCTCCCGAGCGGTTGACGAAGCCGTGCTTCACGCCCGCCGGCGCCAGCACCGTATCGCCGGGACCCAATGTGACCACCTCATCACCCAGCACCGCCTCCAGCTCTCCTTCCATGATGACCATGGCCTCTTCGGTATCGGGATGGATGTGGGTCGTAACCCGAGCGCCGGGCTCGATCTCCAGATGCCCCACCCACAGCGATCGGGCCCCGTGGCTGGCGTCCACCAAGATGGTCCGGGCGATCCCCGGATACCCTTCTTCAGTCTTGGCGTCAGACCGGTACAAGATAGGCATCAGACCCTCCTTATATAGGAGCCCTCAGATCGCTAACGGATATAACGAACTGGGACTGCCGAATCCCGGCAGACATATCGTATAATACCAAGCAGCGTGCCGAAGTGGCGAAATGGTAGACGCGCCGGTCTCAAAAACCGGTGGGGGTGACCCCGTGTCAGTTCGACTCTGACCTTCGGCACCACTTTTTGATAACAAATTGATAACACGAGCCCCCTCAAACGAGGGGGCTTTGATGCTTATGGGGCCCTTTCGAGGTAACACAATCTCATTCTTGGAACCTTTCCTCCCGGTGCATTGTCACTGCATGAGTGGAAGGCTTTTGTGCGGCTGTGCTCGGAAGATTGATTTGGACCCCTCGATACGCTACGTAACTACTTGAGTCCAACTTAGAACTTACCAGCAGCTTCAAATCATTATCTAATGCTAGCAATCCTTCATCCATCAAACGATGGATGTCTACCCTCAAAAGCATCCCATTCTGTATATGATTGCTCGATATATTTATGTACGGTTCAATATGAGTAGCTTCTAGCACCCTCTCGTGTGACTCACCAGTGACTGCGCACTTCCCGCCATATGCCTCCATCAGCCTGCTGCGGAAAAATTGTTGGCCTCTTCTCTTTTTCCTCCGTTGTTTAGAATATTCGGTCGCGTCAGAGGCGATAGGCCGAAACTCGTCTTCACTTGTCGGAGGAAGAGTTTCCAACCCTAGTGATCCCACAAGTGAGCCGTCGAAATATTTGAATTTCACTATTTGGCGCTTAAAATCCAGCCCGATTCGGTCGGGGTCTAGGTACTCATCGTCATCATAAAATTCGACGTTAGAAAGAATCACTCCTCCGATAACAGAATGGACGTCCGTTACCGGATGGAGTGAATTTTTTTCTGAGTACTGCCTCGTGAGAGATACCAATTCTGATTCTGTCGAAACCCCATTTCCTATCCCGTAGAGTCGCCAGGCCTCCTGAATAGAAAACTCCCGATACTCCTGGAAGACGCCGTACCCTGATAGCTTCCTAATCGGGGATTTCAACAAGAAATGCCATTCGTCTCCAGCGTTTAGTCGTCTCACCGACCATGGTGTTGGAGTCCAAAAATTGACCTGCCCTGAATACTCTCGATCTCTCAGGAACTCAAACCAATCTTGATCTGTCACTGATACTGCGAACATTGTCCTTGCCTCATTAGTAGGTTCAGCAGTTTCACGGAATGGGTATATGGGCTGTTAACACTCTAGATGGACCAACGTATCCGTTTATCTGGAGGGTATTTTTTGGCGTTGGAACTGATCTTGTCCTTAATAGCTTCCTCTGGGTCGATGGATGCAACGTCTGCTAATCGGAGGGCATATATCAAAACATCAGCAAGTTCAGCCTTCAACTCAGCGTGCTTGGTTGGATTGTCGGCGATCGCCATAGACTCTTCTGCAGAAACCCACTGGAATATTTCCATTAGCTCTGCTGCTTCCACTGCCAATGCGATCGAGAGGTTCTTAGGAGAATGGTACTGCTCCCAATCTCGTTCGATAGTGAACTGACGTAGTTGGTTTTGAATCTCGGAAACATCCATCATTCACCCTTTCCGACCGCAAATAATACGATTGCCCGGATTATACAGACTGGGCCTCACTAAAACCGGATATCGACTTCTCGAAATGCAACACAGCCGACTCTTGCATGCCCGGGATCACGTGAGAGTACACATCCAATGTCATCGATCTTTTGCAGTGTCCCAGCCGTTCCTGGAGCACTTTGGGATTGGTCCCTTGTTTCATCAACATGGTTGCATGGGTATGTCATAGGGCGTGTAACCTTATCCCGGCTACAACTGACTTCCTGCAGATGTCACCGAAAGCATGCGACACTGTGCTAAATTTAAGTCCTTCTGGCCCCAAAAGGCCCCAATTTATTTTTGTAATAAAAAAGGCCTCCGAAAACCGGAGGCCTTTTTTTCTGACTAGCAGGTGCGCTTACAACATAAGGTCGTATTAGGCGGCCACCCACAGCACCGAAGAGATTTCGCTGAATTCACGCTTGAGCTTGGACCAGGAATCGCCGCCGTCGTCGCTTCGGTACAAGTAGCCGTAGCGGCTACCGGCGAAAACTATTTGAGGGTCTGCCGGCTGGGCATTGACCACCCACATTGCCGTATTGGGTTCAACAGGTAACGGCAATCTTTGCCAGCTCTGTCCCGTATCGATGGAGCGCATGATGCAACCGGTGCTGCCCGGTGTCGTGTCTCCTAGTGTCAGGAAAATCACGTTAGGGCTGCCCGGCAGCACGTTTATTCCCCGGGGATAGCCTAAATCAAAGTTTTCTCTAACACCGATGGACTTCCACGTGGCCCCATTGTCAGTGCTGGTGTACACGTCGTTGTTTACCACCACAACCACGGTCTTTGGAGGCCCCGAGGATACCGCTACGTTATGGATATCCAAGTTCGGGATGGCGCCATGGTTAATCGTGGTCCAAGTATCTCCGCCGTCTGCGCTATGCCGCAGTCCGTCTACCTCAATGCCAACCCAAATGCTTTGGCGGTCGGTGGGGTCGATGGCAATTCCGGTCACTCGGGGGGTGCCAACCGCCGGGCATTCCGCCGCCGCTTCCATGGAGGTCTTCTGCCAACTGCTTCCGCCGTCTTGAGAGCGGAAAAACACGGTGGGGGTGGGCGTACCGGTCCCAGCATAAATCAAGTTGGGATCCTCATCATCGATTACCAGCGCCCAAACTGTGTAATTGTTTAGTGGATTGTCCAACAGCGCCCAATTTTCTCCGGCGTCCGTACTAGTATAGATGCCTTTGTCGCTACCTGCGTAAATCAGGTTGGGCTTATTGGGGTGGACCGCCAAGCAGCGCACCACAGCGTCGGAATGGAGGCCTTGATCAATGGCGATACGCCGCCAAGTGTCGCCGCCGTCTGCGCTACGCAACACTCCTTGGCCGGATGTGCCAACTAGGATGGTCATATTATCAGCCATGGCTCAACTCTCCCGTATGCTCAAGTGTTAGGTTATTGCCTTCACGTTTGGGTATCCCAACAGAGACCGGTACACAGTGTATCTTGGCGGCAAGATGCCATCAAGCCCGCTCACGCGGCCTATTTTGTTGCCAGTTCGGAAGTCGCTGTGTAGCTTCTCAGAAGCATCTTCTACCCGACAGGTATTCTGATCTAATAGTAGATCTTAGAAGAAGCAGCATTGAAAACCGCGCTAAGAATGTCGTCGCCCCAGCTGGTATCCGGGTGCTCACTCGGGGTGGAACCCCGAGTGAGCACCTACTGGTGGTCCTGCACCCATTCGACATGCCCGATAGATACTGGTAATAACTAACCGAGTTGCATATCAAGCCTGGTGAGCGACCTCAAATTAGTAGTTGGTTCGTATTCGATTGTTGGAGAAATCAAGCTAGGCTTCAGATTTCGTGACAACAATGCACTAATTATTTCTTGAAATTCAACCTGTGCCACGGAACTTCCTAAGCAATGATGTATGCCCCAACCGAAGGCAACATGCTGATTAGGATTTCGTTTTATCTCAAAGTTATCTGCATTTTCAAATTTCATGTGATCACGATTGGCAGAGCCAATGTAGCAGCGGACTTTTTCACCAGACCGAATTCTCTGGCCACGGAGTTCTATATCTCGAGACGCGATTCTATCTAGTGATTGTTGAGGCGAGTCATATCGAAGACATTCTTCTACAGCGGACTTTATAGGCATTTCAGTTGGGTCAGAAGCTAAAGATTCCCATTGTTTCGGATGCCGGGCAAACGCTAGTAGACCGTTACAGATTAGATTGACGGATGTTCCACGCCCCGCTGTTAGTGCAATCGCAGCATTCGAAAGAACTTCTTCTTCGGAGTACAAATTGTGATGTTTGGCTTTAGCTAAAGTCGCTAAGAGGTCATCGCCAGGTCCGTTCAGCTTAGAGTCAAGCAGTGGCTTCAGGTATTCACCGAAGTTCAATATCCCTCTTCGATATTTATCTACCTTATCTTTGCTAGTGCCGCTCAAGGCAGATAGGTCTGAAACAATCTCTTTAAGATCATCAATGTCCTGTTCGGGAATCCCAACAGTTAACGCTGAAACCTGCATTTCTAAAATGGTCGCGAACTCTTCTTTAATCTCGACAACTGGTTTGGTTCCCAGGATATCTAATAGGTTTTCGACTTTAATACGGATCTGTGATCTATGATGTTCACTAGCGGCAGGTGTGTAATGGTGGTTTATGACTCGTCTCATTTCTTGGTGTGTTGAACCCTCTTGTTGGGCAATCGAACTGCCTTGAAATGAACGAACTACCTCATTCCGATCTTCTGGTGGAGCGGTTGAGCCAATGCCCTCTGTAGGTTTACCATTCTTGGCGACTGCAGAGGAGAAGCCTTCGTCATTCTTCGTAATGTTAACGAAATCGTCGTAACGGGTGACCATCCAAAGGGATGCCGTGGCATTCCAATGCACCGGGTAGTTCTCCCTAAGGTGGCTGAAAGTCGGGTAGGGATCATTTACGAATTCAGCGCTGAGTAACTCGTCGTTAAAAAGCCATTTGTCAGCCATTTTCGTCTAGACATCCTTTGATGGTTAGTGAAGAGTGTCCCACCACTGATAATGCCATTAAAGACACTCGTAGTAGCCATATTACATGTTCATCTAAAGATATGTGATAGACAAACTCGTTCGGGTGTCACCGGAGGCCCCAGAAAAACTTAAAATGCTATGGCTTAGTCAGGTGCTAGGTGGCATGGAGATTTGCTATCGATCTAGATGGTGTGGTTGAGTCGTTGAAAGCGATCGAATCTGGAGCGAGAAGCTAGGATGCAGGGAGTTGGGCTGGACCGGCGCATAGAGTCGTTATGGGAACCCGTCCTCTTTGTCGGGCTGAGAAAATCACCAGTTATTCGCAGATTATTAAGGAGAGTGAGATGGCCGTTGACGATTTAGTGGAAGAGATTACCAAGAAGTTGGGAGAGGAAACTCGTTTAAGCGATTGGCTGAA